>Ga0315281_10010743_pt1 | contig 12587 bp, 11 predicted proteins | sample YL17G07_0_MG_FD_204540 | JGI IMG/M metagenome (GOLD analysis project Ga0315281, IMG submission 204540) | Sediment microbial communities from Yellowstone Lake, YNP, Wyoming, USA - YL17G07_0 | ecosystem: Environmental > Aquatic > Freshwater > Lake > Sediment | place: USA: Wyoming | collected... | reverse complement strand
TCGACCTCGATCAGGCGCGCGGCCCGATCGGCCGTCTCTTCGTCCACCGCGGCGACGGCGGCGACGGCGTCCCCCACCATCCTGACCTTCTCGACGCAGAGCGCTTCCTCGTCCTGCGAGACGGGCAGGATGCCGAACTTGACCCTCGGCAGGTCGTGCCCCGTGATGACGGCGTAGACGCCGGGCAGCGCCGCCGCGCGCGCCGTGTCGATGCGCTTGATGAGCGCGTGAGGGTGCGGACTCCTCAGGAGCTTGGCGTGGGCCATCCGCGGCAGGACCATGTCATCGGCGAACTTGGTCTCGCCGGTGACCTTGGCCCAGGCGTCGATCTTGGGCAGCGACTGGCCGATGACCGAGAGCTTGCTGGCGTTCATTCGCGGCTGCCGCTGGCGTGCATGCGGAGGGCAGCCAATTCCACGGCCTCGAGGATCTTCGTGTAGCCCGTGCAGCGGCAGAGGTTGCCCGCGAGGGCTTCGCGGACCTCGTCGCGTGTCGGCGCGGTGTTCCCGGCGAGGAGCGCCTCGGCCGTCAGCAGGATGCCCGGTGTGCAGTAGCCGCACTGGGCGGCGCCCAGCTCGGCGAAGGCCTGCTGGAGCGGGTGGAGGTGGCCGTTCTCGGCCATGCCCTCGACGGTCTTGATCTCCCGTCCCTGGAGCTCGACGGGCAGCGCGAGGCAGGAGAGCACTGGGACGCCGTCCACCAGCACGGTGCAGGTGCCACATTCCCCGAGCTCGCAGCCGTGCTTGGTGCCGGTGAGGTTGAGGTCCTCGCGGAGGACCTCGAGCAGCGTCTTGTGCGCGGGGACGATCACATCCCGCGTCTCGCCGTTGACCTTGAGCGTGAGCTGCGTTTTCACCCGCCGTCCCTCGCCTGGATAGGCCCCGGATCGATTACTGATACCCGAAAGTCGACTTAAGAAATACTAAATCACCCCCAGCCGTGTCAAGAGCGAATTGGGGCCAGCTTTGGATGGTGGACCCGACCGCCCCGAAAATTCGAGTTCTTACTGACCTACTGACCCTGCCAAATCCAAGCCAGGAGCGCAGGATTTTCCGTTCTTCGCTGCCCTGAAACCCATGGGCGCCATCAGCAACAATCGGTGTCAAGTCAGCATGTTCGCCCTTGTCGCCCTCGCGCGGCGAGGGAGCCCTTTGTCCTATGCGCTCGCGCTGAGGCGGCGGGAGGGTCACACGGTAACCCTGGCGTTCGAGCGCCTGGACGGCGCGGCGGCGCGAGCGTTTGGTGTGGCACGGGTGCTAGCAGTCGGCACCCGGGTCCTGGTAGGTCGTCTGACGAGCCAAGACGCCGCAGGCACATCGAGTCCCGGGGCATCTCCCGTCCACGGTGCGCACAGGACGCGCTAGACTGGCTCGATGCGCATCGGTATCGACGCTCGGTGGATTCTCCCGGAAGTGTCCGGGATTGGGACGTATGCCCTCGCGTTGATCGAAGAGCTTCCCCGCGTCGACCGCGACAACGAATACGTCCTGTTTTTCAACCGACCGGCCGTGCGCGACCACGTGATGACGGATGTCGTCGGAGCGGCCGGGGCCCGATTCACCGCGCACGACCTGTCGTTCTCGCCGTTCTCACCTGCGAGCCAGCTGTTGCTTCTGCCGCGCCTCGAAGCCCTCGGGCTCGACCTGTTTCACTCGCTCGGTTACATGATACCCGGGGCGATCGGCTCGAGGCAGGCCGCGCGCTCCCTCCGACTGCTCTCGACGATCCACGATGTCATCCCGCTCGTGATGCCCCCGCCTGCGCCCGCCACCGAAGACGCCCGCCGACTGGAGCGGTATCGCTCGACCGTGACGACAATGGCGCGACACGCGGATGCCATCCTGACCTTCTCCGAGCAGTCGCGTCGGGACATCGCCCGGCTGTTGCTGGCGCCCGACGCGGACGAGGCCAAGTTGATTGTGGTGCCCCACGGCGTCTCCCGATTCTTCCGCCCGCCCGACAATCGGGTCCGGGCCCGTCACGAGATCCTGTGCGTCGGCCGCGCAGACCCTCACAAGAACCTCGCGGCCCTCATCGACGCGCTCGTCCTCGTGCGGCGGCACGTTCCGGCGGCCAGACTGCGCGTCCTCGGACCCGCGGATGCGCGCGTGCCGGCGCTTCGCCGGTACGCGGATTCGGTTGGAGTCGGCCACGCCGTGTCCTGGGACGGGTACGTCGCGCAGGCGGACCTCCTGGCCGCGTACCAGCACGCATCCGTGCTCGCCTTTCCCTCTCACTACGAAGGCTTCGGCTTGCCCGCGCTCGAGGCCATGGCCTGTGGGCTCCCCGTCGTGTGTAGCCGCACGGCGGCGCTTCCCGAAGTGACCGATGGGGCAGCCCTGACGATCGACCCGGTCGATACGGACGCGCTCGCGGAGGCGCTCACCCGCGTTCTCACCCAACCCGAGCTGGCCGACGACCTCTCCGAGCGCGGGCTCCGGCGGGCCGCCGAGTGGTCCTGGACGCGCTCGGCAGAGCTGACGGTTCGGGCCTACGCGCGCATCGCGGCGGCGTGAGCGATCCGCGTCGCCGCGACGTGACGCTTTTTCCTTGCCTTTCTGCTGGCCATCCGGAAGAATGATCCGGCAATGAGCGAGCGTTTCGTGGCGAACGAGCCAAAGATCGTGTTCGAGGCCTCGGAGGACGAGGTCGTGATCGTGAACCTCGACACGGGCAGCTACTACACGGTAGATCAGGGCGGCGCCAGAATCTGGAGCCTGCTCATCCGGGGCCTGCGCGTGGCGGAGATCGCCGATTACTTCGAGCGGGCCAATCCCGGTCACGTGCCGGACGTCCGGAGCACAGTGGCGGGATTCGTCGAGGAGCTGAAGGCCGAAGGACTCATCCGGATCGCGACGGACGACGTACCGAACACGATGACGGATCCGCCTGGAGTGGCCGGCCCGACGTTCGAGCCGCCTCGTCTTCTGAAGTTCACGGACATGGAGAGTCTCCTCCTGCTCGACCCGGTTCACGAGGTGGACGAGTCGGGGTGGCCGAACCAGCCGCGCGGCACCACGCACGCGTAGGGCGCTCATTGGCGCCGCGGGAGCCGGCGCACGAGCAGAGCGGACCCGAGGCGTTTTTCGCCGCGGTCGCCGGGACGTTCGAGCGGGCAGTCCGGAAGGGCCCCTCCGCCGAGACGCGCGACTATCTCATCGCCCATCGCCTCGTACGGCTCCGTTTCGCGGGTGGCGCGCTGATTCCCATCGTCACGCCCGCGCTCGACCACCTCCGCGCGGACGGTGCGGGCGAACCGGCGTTGACGGTGTGTCTCTGGGACGGCGCAACGACCGGCGCGGGGATGCCGCCCCTGCCGTGGTCGACCCTGGACTACCGCCCGCACGGCGAGATTGCCGGGTACAGCACGGAGCGTTTCCGCACAAGCGTGAATCTCGGGGCACGCCAGCTCAGCGCGATCGATCTCGACCGTGGCCTCGCATTTTCGGCAATCGCCGATCCGGCCCTCGTGCCGTTCGCCGAGCGGGGGTCGGCGCTCCTCCGGATCTTCCACTGGTGGATGGAACGACACCGGCGGCAGCTCATTCACGCGGCGGCGGTGGGCAACAGGCGCGGCGGCGTGCTCCTCGCAGGCCGAGGAGGTTCCGGCAAGTCCAGCACGGCGCTCACGTGCCTCGGCTCCGAGCTGGCTTATGTCGGCGACGACTACTGCCTCCTCGGCCTCGAGACCGAGCCGCGCGTTTACAGCCTGTTCAACTCGGGCAAGGTGGCCCTCGAAGACCGCGCGCACTTTCCCGCACTCACTCCGGCGGCCGCGAGCGACGGGAAAGCGCTGTTCTTCATCGAGCGCCTCCGACCGGACGCGCTGCTGCCCGAGTGCCCGGTGAGCGCCGTGGTCTTGCCCGAGGTCGGCGCCCACGCCCGCACCAGTCTCAGGCCTGTCTCCGCGCTGACCGCGCTCCGGGAGCTGGCGCCGAGCACGATCTTCCAGCTCTCGAGATCCGGCGAACAGGCGTTCCGGGCGATCAGCCGCCTCGTGAAGCAAGTGCCTTGCTATCGCCTCGAGCTCGGCCCAGATCGCTCGAGCATCCCCGCGGTGCTGACCGGACTCCTGCCGCGGGGCTCGGCCTGACCCATGCGAGTGCTCTACTGGACGCACTCCTTCTGGCCGAACATCGGAGGAGTGGAGGTTCTCAGCTTGGAATTCCTGCCTGCGCTCCGGGCTCGCGGTCACGAGTTCTGCATCGTCAGTGCGGACGGGCCGGAGGGAGCACCGCTCGTCGGCGAGTTCGCCGGGATGCCCATCCACCGCCTCGGGCTCGCCCGGGCGCTGGCCCGGCGCGATGCGAAAGCCATGCTCGCGCTCGGGAATGCCGTGCTCCGCATCAAGCGCGAGTTTGAGCCCGATCTGGTGCACGTGCTCTACTGCGATCCGAGTGTGCTGTTCCACATGAATACGGCCGTGAAGCACCCGGCGCCCAGCCTGCTGACGATCTACGCCTTCCTCGAATCCGTGAGCGACGGCGCGTCACTGCAGTCGCAGGCGCTTCGCTCCGCCGACTGGGTCGTCGCCCCGTCGATCGCGATCCTCGACGCCGCGCGCCGCCAGGTGCCGGAGATCGCGCTGCGCTCCGGCGTTCTCCATCCGAGCACCTCCGAAGCGCCCGCCGCGGAGCAGCCGCCGCTCTGCTTCGACCCGCCGAGACTTGCTTGCGTCGGGCGACTGGCACGCGACAAGGGCTTCGACCTCGCGGTTCGGGCCCTCGCCGAGGTGATCCGGCGGTATCCGAGCGCGCGGCTCTGCCTCGCCGGTGACGGGCCCGAGCGGGCGAGCCTGGCGGCGCTGGCAACAAGGTTGGGCGTGGCGCATGCGGTGGACTTCCCCGGCTGGAGCGACCGCTCGGCTCAGCTCGCGCGGGTCTTTGACCTGATCAGCAACAGCACGATCATCGTAGTGCCCTCGCGGTGGATGGAGCCATTCGGGCTCGCGGCCCTGCACGCGGCGCAGTGCGGGCGGCCAGTCGTGGCCTCGCGCACGGGTGGGCTTCTGGACATCGTGGAGGACGGCGTGACGGGCCTCCTGGTCGAGCGCGAAGACGCGGCGGGGCTGGCGTCGGCGATCTGTGCGCTCCTGTCGGGGCCTGACCGGACACGGGAGATGGGGCTGGCGGCGCGCCGGCGCGCGGCCGGGCGCTTCGCGTGGGAGCCTTTCGTCGTTGCGCACGACACGCTTTATCGCCGGCTCGGCGAGCGCCGGCTCCCGACGGCCGGACGCGCATGAAGATCCTGTACTGGACCGAGCTGTTCTGGCCGAGCATCGGCGGCGTCGAGGTCCTGAGCGCCGAGCTGGTGCCGGCGCTCGAGAAGCGAGGCCACACCATCGAGGTCGTGACGTCGAATGTGTCGCCCGAGCTGGCCGCCGAGGACGTCTGGCGAGGCGTGCCGATCCACCGGTTCCAGTTCCGCCGCGCCCTGACTCAGGGGGACCCCGGACTGATCAAGGAGGTCGCGGCGGGCGTCACCGCCCTCAAGGCGCGCCTGTCCCCCGACGTCGTCCACCTGAACACCACCGATCCCGGCGTCTTCTTCCATTTCATGACGCGCAAGGCGTCCCCGGCGCCCACCGTGCTGACCATGCATGCCTTCTCGTCCCCGGGCCGCGGGCCTGAATCGCTCGAGGTCCACGCGCTCGAGTCGTCGGACTGGGTGATCGCCGTCTCGGAGTCCATGCTGGCCGATGTGCGCGGTCTCGTCCCCGCGATCGTCGATCGCTCGTCGCTCATCTATCCTGGGCTGCCCACCTCCGACGAGGTTCCGCGAGGCGTCGCGGCCCATCCACCCCGGCTCGTGTGCGCCGGGCGAATGCTGCCTGTCAAGGGCTTCGACGTCGCAGTGCGCGCATTTGCCCGAATCGCCCCGAAGTGCGGCGACGCGCGCCTCGTGCTTGCCGGGGACGGTGCGTCGAGACGCAATCTCGAAGCGCTCGCCGCGGAGCTCGACGTGGGGCACCGCGTCGATTTTCCCGGGTGGACGCCGCCTGACCGCATCCCGGAGCTGATCCGGGAGTCGAGCGCCGTCGTGGTGCCGTCACGGTGGAAGGAGCCGTTCGGGCTCATCGCGGCGCAGGCCGGCCAGCAAGGCCGTCCCGTGATCGCAAGCCGTACGGGGGGACTCGCCGAGATCGTCGTGCACGGTCAGACGGGGCTCCTCGTGGAGCCGGACCGGGATGTCGAGCTGTCCGAGGCGATGCTCTGGATGCTGGAGCATCCCGAGGGAGCCGCGCGTATGGGCGAACGAGGGCGGGATCGCGTCACCGTGGCCTTCGGCTGGTTGCGCTGCGTGAACCAGCACGAAGCGATCTACCGGAGGGTGGCCGACAGGTCTCGCCCATGAGCGACAACCCGCTGATCAGCGTGGTGATCCCGGTCTGGAACTGCGCCCAGTACGTCGCGCAGGCCATCGAGAGCGTTCTCGCGCAGCTGTACCAGCCTGTCGAGCTGGTGGTGGTGGACGACGGGTCCACGGACGGTAGCGCGGCGGTGATCGAACGCTACACGCCCGCCGTTCGATACCACTACCAGGCAAACGCCGGGCTGAGCGCTGCGCGGAACACCGGCATCCGTCTGTCCGCGGGGAGCTACGTCGCCTTTCTCGACTCCGACGACCTCTGGCTGCCCGCGAAACTCGACCGGCAGATGACTCACATGCGGGCCGATCCCGCGCCCGATCTCGTGTTCGGCCACGTCCAGCAGTTTGTGAGCCCCGAGCTGGACGTGGCCACCCGGAGTCGGCTCGAGGGCGACGGCAAGATCCTTGCCGGCGTCTTCGCGGGCTCGCTGCTCGTGCACCGTGACGTGTTCGACAAGATCGGACTCTTCGACGGCCAATGGCGGGTCGGCGAGTTCATAGACTGGTATCTGAGGACGCGTGAGGCCGGGCTCGAAGCCGCCATGATTCCGGAAATCGTGACGAGGCGGCGCCTGCACACCGCCAACATGACGATCCGCGAGCGGGCCGGGCACGCGGACTATGCCCGGATCATCAAGGCATCCCTCGCTCGTCGGCGCAAGAGCGGAAGCGCCTCGGGGGGCGAGCCGCACGGAAGCCCGGGCGCGTGATCCGGGGTTTTTCGTGGTCGCGGCGCTCTGTCCGGCCTGGCTCCGCCGTCGAGGCGCCCGTACGAGATCCCGGCGCCGCCAAGCTCGTCCTGGTGACGGGGGCGGCGGGACACATCGGGCGCCTCCTCCGGCCGGCCCTGCGCGGGCGATACCGGCTCCGCCTGCTCGACCGCCGGGTCGTGTTCCCGCCCGCGGTGTCCGGGGAGGAGGCGATCGTCGCGGACATCGAAGCGCCCTCCGCCCTCGCGGGCCCATTCACGGGCGTCGATGCGGTCGTTCATCTCGCGGCCGAAGCCTCCCCGGAGGCAACCTGGCCGGCGGTCCGTGGCCTCAACATCGAGGGCACGTACCGCGTGTTCGAGGCCGCGCGCCTTGCCGGCGTCCAGCGGATCGTCTTCGCCAGCACGCAACGGGTCATGGGACTGTACGAGCGAGGCGCCGCGCCGATTCGCACCGACCAGCCACCCCGCCCGGACTCCCTCTACGCGGCGAGCAAGGTCTTCGGCGAAGCGCTCGGGCGACACTACGCCGACGCGTTCGGCATCCGCGTCGTCTGCCTCAGGCTCGGATGGGTGATCGAACGGCCGACTACGGACGAGATGCGCCGCGTGTGGCTCAAGCCAAGCGACCTCGGGCGCATCGTCAACCGGGCTCTGGAAGCCCCCGTCCAGTTCGCGACGTATGACGCCCTCTCGAGGCAGGGCCCGTAAAGTGTTCCGCTGGCACTCGTGAGCGCGCCCGGCCCGGCGAACTACTGGCCGACCGAGCTGCAGTTGCTGATTCTCCGCGCCGCGCTCTGCCCGCCTGAGGCCGCGATGACCGCGTGGCTCTCGCTCCGTGGGCGTCTCGATCTCGACTCGCTCGACCTGGTCTCCCAGCGCCTGCTGCCGCTCCTTCGGCGCAACCTGAGGGAACTCGGTGTCGAGGATCCGGTGCTCGCGCGCTGCAAGGGGATCCACCGGTACCACTGGTTACGCAACCAGATGCTCTTCCGCCGCGCCGGGGCGGTGCTCGGCGAACTCGCGGCCGCAGGCGTGGACACGCTCCTGCTCAAGGGAGCCGCCCTCGTGGCCCGCTATTACCGTGACCCCGGCCTGCGGCCCATGGACGATTTCGACGTCGCTGTGCCCACCGGCGCGGCGGTCGAGGCCGCGACCGCTCTCGAGCGAAGCGGTTGGTCGCCGGTATACCCGATCACGCCCTCGTTCCGGCGCGTCAGGCACGCCGCGCCCTTCAGGGATGCGGCCGGTCGGTACTGTGACCTGCACTGGTATGTCTTGGAAGAATGCTCTCGATCCGAGACGGACGCGGACCTGTGGAGCGACTCGGACGTGCTTGAGTTCCAGGGTCTGCGCACGCGGATCCTGTCGCCGGCCGATCAGCTTCTTCACGTCTGCGTGCACGGCGCCCGCTGGGCACCGGAGGCCGGCATCCGCTGGGTCGCCGACGCGATGGTGATCATCGGGGCGGGCGGGATCGACTGGCGTCGACTCGTCCACCAGGCGGCCAAGCGTCGCTTCGTGCTGCGCATGCGAGAGACTCTCGAGTTCCTCCGGACGGCGATGGCCGCGTCCGTTCCGGACCCCGTGATGATCGACCTCGGCGAGCGCGCTGAGACCAGGCTCGAGCGCTTCGAGCGGCGGATCCAGAGCCGCGAGCACCGACTCCTGGGCAGGCTGCCGCTCGACTGGTGCCATCACTGGCGCGCGTGCGACGGGGCGCTGTTTCCCGCCGCCATGACCTTCGCACGGTACCTTCAGCACGCGTGGGAACTTGGTGCGTTGAGGGATGTGCCGCGGGGCGCTCTTGCCCGCGCCGTGCGCCGCGTCCGCGACCGCGCCGGCAGCAGATGACGGGGGGCCGGCAGCCTGCTGGACCGCCTGTAACTGAAGGGCGATTTCTTTCCAGCGACCGGCAAGTAGACCCGCAACGTTACATCCTCTTCCCCGTCATCGCCCGAAGCGCCACTAAAGCCTCCGCCACCTCCCTGCCCTTGGCCTCGATGATGTCCAGCAGCTCCTCGGGCGTCCGCGTGTCCTCATCGCGCTTGGCGTGAGGGTTGACCGCCTTGAGGTCGTAGCCCCGCGCGTCGATTTCTTTCCGCTCCACCGTCCACGAGTGCTCGCTGTCCCCCCGCGTGGGCAAGAGCCGGAAGCATTCCTCGAAATGCGCGAGCGTCAACGGGCTCTTCTTCCCCATCTTGATGTCCGAGAGGTCGTAGTACCAGATGCGTTCGGTGGGCTTGCCCCGGGTGAAGAAGAGCAGGTTCGTCTTCACGCCCGCGCCCGCATTCACGAAGGCGCCGGAGGGGAGACTTACGATGCACCAGAGGTCGCACTCGTCGAGCAGCTTCCGCTTGGTCTGGGCGAAGGCCGTCTCGTTGGTGCGGAACAGCACGCCTTCGTCGAGCACGATGCCGCAGCGCCCGCCCGGCTTGAGGCTGTCGATCACGTGCTGGAGGAACAGCACCTGGGTCGCGCCCGTCTTGTAGGCGAAGCGCGTCTGGGCGTCCTTGCCCTCCTTGCCTCCGAAGGGCGGATTCATCAGGATCACGTCGAAGAGCGCGGGCGCATCGGTGAAGAGCCCGCCGTAGGTCTCGGCCCCCGTCAGCGTATTGCCGTGCCAGATGTGCGGCTCGTCGATGTCGTGGAGGATCAGGTTGGCCAGGGCGATGGGATAGATAGCATTGTCCTTCTCCCGGCCGAAGAAGGTGTGGTGCTTGAGCGTCTCCAACTGATCCGGCGAGGCGATCTTCTCGTTGCTGGGCCCGGCCATATGCTCGTAAGCCTGGGCCAGGAAGCCTCCGGTGCCGCAGCCGGGGTCGTACACGCTCTCGCCGATCCGCGGGTCTACCACGCGCACCACGGCGCGGATGACCTCGCGCGGCGTGAAGAACTGCCCGCCGTCATTTCCCTTCTCCCCCATCTTGAGCAGGAGGCCTTCGTAGACCTGGGAGAGCGTGAAGACATGGGTCGGGTCCACGGCGGCCGCGCTGATCTCGTGAACCTTGTCCACGACGTCGAGGAAATTCTTCTCCGTGTCGATCCGCGTCTTCTCGACGCTGGACATGATCTCGCTGATCACCTTCTGGCGCGGGCTCGATCCCGGCTTGTCCTTCAGCCCGCGCAGGTACGGCAGCAGCTCGCCGTGGACGAAGCCGAAGACCGCGCCCAGCGTGCCGCTCTGGAGGGCCTGCCGCTTCGGCCCATCGGGCGCCGCCCAGTCACGCCAGCGGAAGGGCGAGTCGAGCGACGCGGAGAACTCGGCTCCCACCGCCTCCGCCTGCTCCCGCTCTCGCGCCTCCCGCTCGTCGAGGATCCGGAGGAAGAGGATCCACGTCAGCTCCGGCACGTACTGGAGCGCCCCGGCACAGTTCGACCGCCGCATGATGTCGCAGATGCCCTTGACCACGGCATCCACCGACTGCGGCGTCGCCAGCCGCTTGCCGTTCCCGTTCTTTCGGGCGCCGCGTGCCATCAGGCGTGCTCCTTGGTTGATACCTTCGCAGGCTCCTCGAGAATCTTGAGCAGCCCGGTCGCGCAGTAGACGCGATCGCGCTTGGCCTCGTTTGCCTGACTCACAATCTTCAGCTCCTCGAGCTTCGCGACTGCGCGCTGGGCCGTCGTGAACGCGACCTTGAGGCGGGCCGCTGCCCCGCGGACAGTGGAGTACGGGTTCTCGGCCAGCACGTCGAGCAGGCGCACGGCCGCGGGAAGGCCGGCCTCCACGACCGTGTCGCGCCATTTCGCCAGCAGCGTATTGATCCGGCTCGCCCGCGACAGCGCGTCCCCCGACTGGCTCGCCACCCCTTCCAGGAAATACGCGAGCCACGGCTCCCACTCCGCCCGCGCATGCACGCCCTGAAGCCGCGCGTAATACTCCTGGCGCCGCGCCTCGAAGAAGGCGCTCAAGTAGAGGAGCGGAGTGGGCAGGATGCCGCGCTCCACCAGGAAAAGCGTGATGAGGAGGCGGCCCACACGGCCATTGCCGTCTCGGAATGGGTGGATGGCCTCGAACTGGTAGTGGGCCAACGCGATCTGCACGAGCGGAGGCAGCGACCGGTCATGGAGGAACTTCTCCCACGCGTCAAGGCAGGACATCACCAGCCCTGGCGGGGGAGGAACGTAGGTCGCCTGCGCAGGCCCTGAGCCCGGCCTGCCGATCCAGTTCTGTGTCCCGCGGAAATGACCCGGGCTAGCGTGATCCCCGCGCACCCCGGTCATCAGCTTGGCGTGCAGCTCCCGGATCAGCCGCAGCGAGAGCGGTAACGTCTTAAGCCGCGCGATCCCGTGCTCGAGCGCCACGACGTAGTTGCCGACCTCATGGAGATCGGCCGGGCTCCGGTCCACCGTCATGCCCGCCTCGGCAGCCAGCAGCTCGCCCAGCGTGGCCTGCGTGCCCTCGATCTTGCTCGAGAGGACCGCCTCACGGCGCAGAAACGGACGGATGAGTAGATGCGGGTTGGGCAGCCTGCCGCCTTCACCGGCCAGGCGCCCGATCAGCCGGTCCGCCTCGGACAGGGCGGCGACCAGAGCCGGCGTCCAGTCAAGCACCGGCGGCAACGGGGCAGGCACATGGGCCCACGCCCCGCCAGCGAGCGGCACCCTGTGCCCAGGCGGGGCCGCCGGGCGGGTCACAGCGTCCGCTCTTTGCGCCGCCGCAAACAACGCCCAACGCTATTTTCGTCCATGGCGTCAGGCGATAATACCAGAGACTACCTTTAATCGAGCAACGATATACGTGCCTCAGCCGTTCCGGGGGCTCACAACGGAGAAGGCAGGACGCGCCATCTCTCTTGCGTTCTTCTAACGGGATACGTCAGTGTAGTTTGTGAGACTGAATCGTAAATCTCCCATTCCATGTCACACCGACTTATGTCTTGCGCGTGCGCTTCATTTTTGAGGCTGAGAGATAGATAAAACAGTATCCGGCCTCCAGCAGCTTTCCGGGAGTCCAGATTAATAGGGTGCGGTAGTGGTTGTTCGGATAGGAGGCCAACCAGCTCGTGAGCGAATGATCCCATCAGCGGCTCTGCTGTTGGCCTCGGAGGATGGAAAGGTTCGGCAACGCGGTCCCGATCACTCATCTTGACCCGCAGCTTGATACTTAGCGCGGCCTCATGTTCCGTCGATCTATTCGTAACCAGAACGCGCCTCGCCACCAGGTACGTGCCTGCTGGTAGTGGGCTCGGCACGCCTACTATCGTGACCACGCCAGCGATGACAATTTCTCCCGACACTAGATCGATCAGCGGCACCAATTCTTGGGGCCCGAGTCTCGCCCGAAGTTCGACTATCTCAGCGTGTTGTCGCTGATGAAGTTTCCACGGTGCGATGAACAGGAAGAACAAGAAATACGCGAATCCCGTAGCGAGTGCACAAAAGCCATAGACAATAGCCGCGCCAAGCCGCTGACTAGCTTGCTCAAGCGGCAGCGTGAAGAGAAGTGCCATGAAGGTGAGCGCGCCGACGATTAGAGCAGCGGCCCGTTCTCTCGGACGCCCGAAGC
>Ga0315281_10010742_pt1 | contig 12587 bp, 14 predicted proteins | sample YL17G07_0_MG_FD_204540 | JGI IMG/M metagenome (GOLD analysis project Ga0315281, IMG submission 204540) | Sediment microbial communities from Yellowstone Lake, YNP, Wyoming, USA - YL17G07_0 | ecosystem: Environmental > Aquatic > Freshwater > Lake > Sediment | place: USA: Wyoming | collected... | reverse complement strand
GCTCACCGATCCGGATCTGGGCTGTACTCAACCCTACCCTCGGCCACCATCCGCTGGAAAAACGCATCTGCGTCGATCCCTTCGCCGCGCTCGTACGCGGCGATGCCCTCTCGCGACATCACGATGTCCTCGGCGGTCTCGCGGGACTCGAGCCACTCGGCCAGCGCCTCCTCCACCACGTCGCGGATCTGCCGACCCGATCGCGCGGCGATCACCTTGATCGACCGGTACAGCTCGTCGTCACGAAATGCGATGGTCACCTTCATGGCGACCATCCTACCATCCAGATGGCTGGATGGTCAAGATGCTGCGGCGAGTTCCTCGAGGACGGGCAGGTGCTCGGTCGAGCCATCGGGGCCGAGCGGAATGACCGCGAGGTGATCGGCGCCGGCGGCAGTCAGCTCGGCGGCACGGGCACGAAGGGCGTGAAGGTTGCCCCAGGCCACCATGCCATCCACCAGCCGATCACTGCCGGGCTTCTCCCAATCGGCCTCCGTGAAGCCCTGTTCTGCCCAGCAGGCCTGGTAGTTCGGGGTGCGCAGGTACGGCGCCAGGTAGCTCCGCGCGATGGCGCGGGCCGTGGCTGGATCCGGCTCCAGCACCGCGGGCAGGCTCACAGCCAGCAGCGGGCGTTGCTCACGGCCGGCCGCGGACGCAGCGACGTCCAGGATGCCGCGCATCCACGCCACTCGGTCGGGTGTGACGAGGTACGGGAACGCGCCATCGGCCTCGGTGGCGGCCAGCGCCAGCATCCGAGCGCGCAGCGCCGCGATCAGGACGGGCGGCTCGCCGCTTCCCTCATAGAGCGGCCCGCGATAGATGGCGGCCCGGTAGGCGGCCAAGTACTCGCGCATGCGGGTAAGCGGCTTGTCGTAGGTGTGGCCGCGCAGCCGTTCCGCGAGATGCGCGTGCGAGACGCCCAACCCCAGTATGAAGCGCCCGTCAGTCGCTTCCTGGAGGGTCATGGCGGCCATGCGGGTCGTCTGCGCGTCGTGGCCCCAGATGCTCACGATGCTGGTCCCCAGTTTCACGCGCCGGGTCTCCCCGGCCAGGAGGCCGAGCAGCGTGAACGGCTCTCGCCCGACCGTCTCGGGAACCCACAGCGTCCCGTAGCCGAGCTCGTCGACGCGGCGGGCGTACGCGCGCGCGTCGCCGATCGGTAGCGAGTCGAGGTGGCCCCACGCTCCCAGCCAGCCGAGGTCGGGGCGGCTCATGCCGCACCTCCGAACCGATAGCGCAGGAAGAGCTCCTCCCGGGACCGATGGATGCTGATCAGCGCCCCTTCGCGCGGATGATCGGCCCAGGGTGAGCCGCCGGGGATCGCGGCGATCATCGGCAATGCATCGGTGCCGAGCAGGCGGGCACCGATGGTCCAGTAGAGCTCGTCGATCAGACCCTCGGCAAGGAACGCGGCGTTCAGGCGCGGCCCGCCCTCCAGCAGGACCGATGCGCAGCCCGTGGCGGCCAGCCGCTCGAGCAGCCAGCGCGGCGACGGCGTAACGTCGGGCGCGACCCAGGTTTCGACCCCTGACAGCGGCTCTGCCGCATACGGGCTGCTGATCCCGACCGCCACGGCGCGCGGCTGATCCGCGTAGGAGAAGAAGCGGCGATCGGTGGGGACGCGGCCGGTCCCCGCGATCAGCAGCGCCAGCGGCTGCGCGGTTCGCCCGGATGCAACGCGGGCCGCGGAAACGGCGTGCGACAGACGCGAGTAGAAGTCGTCGGCGCGCAGGGTGCCGACCCCGCTCGCCACCGCGTCGTAGGCGGCGCGGTAGTGGTGCATCAGCGCGCGATCGACCCTGCCGGAGAGCCGGTCGGCACGTCCCGTCAGCTCGGCTCGTCCGTCGATGCTGGTCACCATGTTGAGCCCCACCAGGGGGCGTCCTGCCGGGGATGGCGGCAGGCTGAAGTCGGCAAAGGCCTCGTCCAGGCTCATGCCCGCGGCAGGATCGGGCCAGAGGCGGTCGATGACGGATTCGGGCATGCGGTGATGGTACCTGCCGCGCGCTCAGTCGAAGATGCGCTCCAGGTGCCAGGTGCCGCGCATCTCGTCGAGGTAGACGGTGCACAGCAGGCCGTCGCGGGTGACGAGCTTGAAGTAGGCACGCGCGGTGGGAATCCGCCACCAGTCGTCGTCCACCCGCCAGCGGTTGCAGATCCCCACCTCGCCGTGCGTCTCGCCGTCCAGGCGCAGGCGCAGCGGGGTGCCATCGGCATCGGTCTCGACCTGGACCAGGGGGTGGTCAAGGTACAGGCGAGTCATGGTTCGACCCATCGGGCCCGATGCTCTGGCAGCGACGCGGCGGGACGGTCGTGGCTGGCCTGCCACAGGCGGCCCTCCCCGAAGCGCATGGTCAGCCGCTCCAACGACCAGCGCAGCTCCTCCCAGCGTCCAATTCGGGCCTCGAAGGCCGACAACTGCCGAGCGGCAGGGTTCGCCAGCCGGTCGAAGGCCAGGCCGATGGCGACGATGCGCGGCTCCTCCTCCGTGGGTCGGGCCCGGGCGGCCTGCTCCAGGCGACCGATCAGCAGGCGCGCGATCCAGTCCGGCTCCAGCGCCGGCTCGGGCAGCGTGAGATCCACACGAAGCTGTGGGGCGTCCTCGAGGCCGATGGTGAGCGTGGCGCGGCCGGGTGCCAGGTGGCGCGTGCGAAGGGATTCGCACAGTTGCGCGGCGAGACGGCGCAGCTCCAGGGCGATCTCGGTGATCCCCTGCGCCGGCGGCTCGAAGACGGTTGTTGCGGTGAGCTGCTCCGGGCGGCGGCGCGGGACCAGCGGGCGCGGATCCTCACCCCGGGTGAGCGCCTGGAGCCACTCGCCGGTCCATCCGAACTGCGCGCCCACCGCGGAGCGCGGCAGCGCCGCCAGCTGTCCCATGCTGGTCAGCCCGAAGAGCGCGAAGCGGGCTCGGGTGGCGGGATCTGCCGGGAGCAGGTCCAGCGAGAGCGGGCCGAGGGTGGCGCGGGCAGCGGCCGGTCCGGTGGGGAAGGCGAGGAACGCGGCCGGCGCATCCGGCCGCTGTGGACGGGCGAGGCGCGCGGCCAGCAGTGCCAGCCAGCGGTTGTCCCCCACGCCGGCGCGTGCGGAGAGCGGCGCCAGGCTGCGGGCCAGCGCCACCGCCCGTGCCGCGATCCGGCGCTCATCGCCGAGCAGCGCCTCGAGGCCGGTGACGTCGAGCAGCGCCACTCCCCGCTCCACCGCCTGGATCCGCGGAGAGAGATCGTCGAGGCGGTCCAGGATGGCGGTGAAGTGGGCGGAGTTGGTGTCGGTTTCGGCATCGGTGGCGGGTCCGCGCAGTTCCGGCCAGACAAGCGCGAGCAGGCGGGTCATGAGGCGGTCCCGCGGTTTCGTTTGCACCGGGCGCAAACAACGGCGAGGCTGCCACTTGGATCTGCCTCTTCCTGCTCCAGAAGCGCCTTTTCCTGGCCGCTATTTGCGCGGGGCGCAAGCCGTGACCAAGTTGAGGCCCAAACGAGCCCCTGCTTGACCGTTACTTGCGCTGAGCGCAAAACGCCGGGCATTGGGGAACTCCCTCAGGCGGAGATGATGCGCAGCGCCGGCCGCTCGGCGGCGGGAACCACTTCCCGTGGGGTGGCGGCGGAGCGGAGCAGCGGGTCGATCCGGCGCCCCTCGCCGAACCACAGGTCCAGCTCGGCGCGGCCGCCGGCCAGCGCCCATCGGTGCCGCGTCACGGTCGCCTCCACCTGCTGCCCGACCAGGTCCTGACCGACGGCCAGCCAGGCGAGCCGATGCAGCGCCACCCGCACCCCGGTCGCCTGCGACGCAACCCCGCGGCCAAGCAGCAGGCCCACGCCCCCGGCGCGCAGCAGCAGATCGGCCAGGCGGCCCAGGCCACGGTCCAGATCGCGCGACGAACCGCTACGCGGCGGAGCATCGGCCAGATCAAGGACGAGCAGGTCGATCAGGCGGCTGCGGGCCAGCCAGCCGGCCAGTTCCACCGCCTCGACGGGGTGCGCGGGACGGACGACCAGCAGCCACTCCAGCGAGACGCCGAGGCGCACGGCGGTGGCCGGGTCGAAGCGGCCCGCCGGGTCGAGCCAGGCGACCAGCCCACCGGCGGACTGGCAGGCGGCCAGCGAGCCGAGCGCCAGGCTGGTGGCACCGCCACCGGTCGGGGCGTCGAGCAGGGCCAGGGAGCCGCGCGGCCAGCCGCCGCTGCGCAGCGCGGCATCGAGCCCGGGCTGGCCGGTGGGAAGGGGGTTGGCGGCGACCATCGGTCCAGGGTCGACCCCGCGTCGCAGCCCGTGGGAGCGCAGCGATTCAAGCAGCTCGGGGAGGGGTTTGACGGGGCGGGCGACATCGGTCAGGGAGGTCATGGCCCAACCGATGATAGAACAGATGTTCTAGTTTGGGAAGCCCCGAAACCCCGCTGCTATACTCGGCCGGCTCGTGGGGATGTAGCTCAGTTGGGAGAGCACTGCGTTCGCATCGCAGGGGTCAGGGGTTCGAGTCCCCTCATCTCCACCATTCCAACTTCACGCTCAGCGGACGACCGCGTTGAAGAGCAGCGTGATCAGCTGATCACCGATCACGATCAGGTCGATCTTGCCGTCGTTGTCCCAATCGATGGCTGTCGAGACCGCCAAGCCAAAGCCGATACTCGCGACGTCGACCTTCGGCTCGAAGGTGCCGTCGCCCACGCCAAAGAGAATCGCCTGCGCGTTGCCCGTGACCAGATCCGGGTGCCCGTCACCATCAAGGTCGACCACCACCAGGGAATGTGGACTCGGGCCGGCCGGGTATTCGACCGCCGGAGAGAATCCTCCATCGCCGAGGCCGATCAGCACGCTCACGTTCCCGGTGGCCGGCCCTGCATTCGGCGTCACGATGTCAGGCGCGCCGTCGCCGTTCAGATCCGCCACCACCGGCAGGATCGGCTGCGAACCGCCCACCGGGTAGACGGTGGGCGCCTCGAAGGTGCCGTCGTCGCGACCCAGCACGATGGAGACCGTTCGGTTGCTGCGGCCCTTGCCCAGCAAGGAGTTCGCCGTGACCAGGTCGAGCACACCGTCCCGGTTCAGATCGGCCGTGGCAACACCCGACGAAAACAGCGCGCCGGTCGGGTAGCCCGTGGGATCGCCAAAGGTGCCGTCCCCGTTCCCGGCAAAGATTGAAAGATGGTCGCCGTCGTTGGCGGTGGCGAGGTCAAGCCTGTGATCGCCGTTGAAATCCGCGATGACGACCGACTGAGCGTTGACCCCCGACGGTCGGACGAGTTTCGTGAACGTCCCGTCTCCCTTGCCGAGCAGAACGATGACGTCGTCGGCTCCGGTGCCCGCGTCGGTCACGCCGGAGTGGACCAGCACGATGTCGAGCCGACCGTCGGCGTTGAGGTCGGCTGCGGCGATCGCGCCCGGACCCTCGCCCTCCCGGATGTCGGCAAGCCGGTCGAACTTGGCGATTCCGGAGCGGATCAGTACCGATACGCTCCCGTCGCCATTGATGGTCACCAGGTCGAGGTCACCGTCGCCGTCGAGGTCGCCGACGACGAGACCCAAGGGGTCGCCCGCGACGGTCACCTTGATCGGAGTCCGGAAGAAGGCGCGCGTCGGCGTCGGAGAGGGAAGCTCCGAGCTGTCCGAGGGAGTCGCGCTCGCCGAAGGCGTGACCGACCCCGGTTGCGAGGCACTCGAACTGGCACATCCTGCAAGGAGCAACCCAGACACGAGCACGGCGACCCCGAATCGATGACTGTTGAACGGCGCAACGGACATCAGCTGCCTGCTGGGTCGTACAGCTCGGCGGTGGTGAGGGCGACGGTGTCGCCGATTCCACCCGCCAGCAGCACCCTTCCGTCGAGCAGCAGCGTCGCCATCTGACCAGATCGGGCCACGAGCATCGGCGCAACGGCGCTCCAGGACCCGGTAACGGGGTTGTACAGCTCGGCCGACTCGCCCTCGGCACCGCCCGCCATCAGCAGCCTGCCGTCGGACAGCAGCGTTGCCGTGTGGAGGCGCCGCGCTGCGGTCATGGATCCGGCAGGGCTCCAGGAACCGGTGACCGGGTCATACAACTCAGCAGTGCTGGCGTTCGCCGTCGGCGCAGACGCGATGGTGGACCCGCCCGCGACCAGCACCCTTCCGTCCTGCAGCAGGGTGGCCGTGCCCGAGTCGCGGGTCTCCAGCATGCTCCCGGTCGCGGTCCACCTACCGGTTTCGGGGTCATACACCTGGGCACTGGCGAACTGATGACCGCGTGTCCAGCCGCCGGCGACGAGCACCCTGCCGTCGGCCAGTTGAACGAACATCTGGAAGTCGTGCGACTCGATCATGCTTCCCGTGGCCGTCCATCGGTCGGAGCCCGGGTCGTACAGCTCGGCGGAGCCTTCATTGCCTTCGTTATTGAACCCACCGAACACGAGCACCCGGCCGTCCTGTAGGAGCATCGAGGTGTGAAGAGCCCGGCCGTGAAGCATCGGGGCGGCAGCGGTCCATGACCCGCTCTCCGGGTCGTACAGCTCGGCGGAGCCGAGGCCGACGCTGCTGTCGCCGCAGTCGCACTGGCCACCGGTCACCAGGACCGTGCCATCTGGCAGGAGCGTCGCGGCATGCCACGATCGGGGCTGGTTCATGCTGCCGGTGGCCGTCCACATTCCCGTCCGGGGGTCGAACAGTTCGGCATCATCGAGGTATCCATCGGTTTGCTGACCGCCCACTACGAGCACCCTGCCGTCCTTCAATAGCGTGGCGGTTTTCGCTCCGCCGGAATTGATCATCGGTCCGGTAGCAGTCCAGGTAGCCGAGGTGACGTCCGGCTCCGGCTGGAAGAAGCCAGCGGCAGCCAGGGCGGCCAGGCCGCCGACGAGGAGGAGCGCCGTGACGGCAACGAGCAACATGAGCCGGCGCGTCGCACCGAATGAACGCGCGACGACCTGCGTGCCGATTGGCAGCGACTGCCGAACATAGTGGGTGCGGAATGGCGGACCCTGGCGCAGGGCGTGTTCGATGCGGGTCTCGTCGATCACGAGATCACCTCCCGGGTGAGCTTGGTGCGGAGGGTGGCCATGCCGCGGCTGGCGTGGGTGCGGGCTGCGCTGGCGGAGATGCCGAGGATTCCGGCGATCTCCTCGAACGGCAGATCCGCGGAGTAGTGCAGGTAGAGCGCCTGGCGCTGGCGAGCCGGCAGGTCATCGACCGCGCCCCAGACCGTCAGCCGGTCCGATGCCTCCGGCCCCGCGTAATCGGCGCGACGCGGAGCGATGCGGGGCAGCAGCAGGGCGAGTTGACGCCGGAACCGGTGCTGGGCCATGGCCAGGTGGTAGACGGTGCGGTAGAGCCACGCAGGCGGCCGCTCGATGCTTACGCCACGCCGCAGCTCGCGCCACAGGCGGAGCAGCGCTTCCTGGACCGCGTCGGCGGCCTGCTCATCGGTCAGGCCCTGGTGTCGTGCGAAGTCGTAGAGCGCGCTGCCGTGATCGGCCTGCAGATCGGTCAGCAGGTCGGCATCGGTCCTTTCGATCCCGATGGGCGCGACATCCTGGAAGGCTCGGTGCACGCTGGTCACATCTCATAGATGCGCGGGCCGGGCGAAACGCCTAGTCCACGTGAGATCGAGATTGTGGGGCTGGCTGGTTCGGCCGTCGACGGCAATCCGGCTGCCAAGCCGTTTCACGCGACGGAGCCTGACATCGGCGTATGCTCGACCTGTGATGGCAAAAGCGCCCTCGGCAGTCCGCACGACTCAGATTGCGGCCGCGGTCGCGGGCCTGCTGCTCGCCGCCTGCACCGCCGGTCCAACGATGTCGCCCCCTGGCGCCAGCTCAAGCGCTCGGCAGAGCGCCATTCCAACCGGCACCCCGACACTCGAGCCTGCGCCAGCCTTCACCCACGCGTACATGACGTACGTACAAGTGGGAGAGTCAATGTCCGATATTGCCGTGGCGGATCTGAACGAGGATGGCAACCTCGACCTGGTGACGGCGTCCCACACGTCGGGCGTCGTCATCCTTTTCGGACACGGCGATGGCACCTTCGAAGCCGCGCCGGACATCAACGTCGCCCCGGGCGACGTCGTCCGCGCTGCAGATCTCAACGGGGACGGGCACACAGACCTGGTGGCGGCCGGGGACCAGCTGGCGGTGCTCCTGGGCAAGGGCGACGGCACCTTCGCAGCGCCGGCGTTCCTAGCTGCCGGATCGGACGTGAGCAACTCCAAGCTCAATCTGCGCGGCATGACCGTCGCCGATCTCAACGCCGACACGATCCCCGACCTGGTGGCCGCGAATTGGGTGACGTCAGAACTGTCGGTGCTCCTTGGCAACGGTGACGGCACCTTCCAGGCCGCGTTGCTCTCCTCGTGCCCGACCTGCCTGGCGGTGGCGACCGGCGATGTCGACCGGGACGGTGATCTCGATATCGTGACGGCCAGCTTCAGCCCCGGCATCGATCCGGGGACGTCCGCACGACCCGGAACGGTGTTCGTCCTGCTGAACGACGGGAAGGGCGGCCTGAGTGCGCCGGTCGGATATGACCCGCACGGCAATGCGGCAACAATCGCGCTGGGTGACCTCAATGGCGATGGAGCGCTGGATGTCGTCACCGGCAACGACGCGAGCGACTCGCTGTCGGTGCTGCTGGGGGTCGGCGATGGCACCTTCGCCGAAACCGGGACCTACCCAGCCGACAACACCTATTCGGTCGCCGTGGTCGACCTCGACGGGGATGGCAGGCTCGACGTCCTGAGCGGCTCGCCCAAGGCTACGAAGCTGTGGTTCTACCGCGGCACCGGCGACGGGGCACTCGTCGACACCCAGGGCATCGAGGTGACGCCGGACGTGGTGCAAAGCGTCAGAGCGGTGGATCTCAACGGCGACGGCAAACTCGACCTCGCGCTGTACTACTCAGGCAGCCGGGCGGTGGTCTCCATCCTGCTCGCCAACTGACCCCCCGGAGACAAGACTGGCGCGTCGCGAAACGAAGCGTCCTCCTAGCTCGTGAGGTCTGCGCAAGCGACATGCGCCATGTACGGGCTGTTATCGGTCGAGGGCAGGTTGTGAACCGTCAGGATCCGTCCGCCGGTCGGTAGTTGGTAGGGGTACGGGAAAAGAGGGGTCATGAGCGTCCCCTGGCCAGAAGCGTCCGCTTGCAGGTCTCCCAGGCTGATCATCTCCGCCGGGTCGAAGAATTGACGGGCGCAAGTGCCGCCGTGCATGTTCAGCCAGTGCAGCGAATTGGGTTCCAGGCCCAGCACCCTCACCGTCATCTGGTAGCCACCGCTGTAGATGTCGATCACCACCGTCCCGTGCGCCGTGTAGTCCCCCAGCGGAAGGATGTCGATGGTGAGGCTTCGGGGTGCCTCGCTCGCCGAGACTGACGTTGCCGGCGATGCCGGGGCCGACGCGCCGGCCCCGCTGCTGGAGGTCGTCGGTGGCGATCCGGCGCTGCATCCGCCGACCGCCACGAGCACCGCTGCGCAGGCCAAGCCCGCTCTGGATCGAAGTGAGTCCATCGTCGCGGAGAACATCGAGCTCCTCATGCGGGCTAGCTGGTGGGCGAGAACGCGGGATCGGTGTCCTCGCCGGGGGAATCGGTGAGGCGTGTCACGCCGGTCCCGTCGGCGTTCATCAGGTAGATCTCGTCGTTGCCGCCCGCGGACCGGTCGAAGGCGATCTGCGAACCGTCGGCCGACCACGCAGGAAAGAGATCCGACGCCGGGTCGTTGGTGAGCTGGGTCACGCCGGTCCCATCGGCATTCATGACGTAGATATCGTCATTGCCGGCGCTGTCGTTGTTGAAGGCGATCCTGCTGCCGTCCGGGGACCACACCGGGCCCAGGTCCTGACCGATGTCATTCGTGAGGTCGGTCGCACCGGTCCCGTCCGCGTTCATGACGTAGATCTCGAAGTTGACGCCGCCCAGGTCGCGATCGAAGGCGATCCTGGTGCCGTCGGGCGACCAGGCGGGAGCAAAGTCGTTGGAATCATCGGAGGTGAGCCGCGTCGCACCGGTCCCATCCGCGTTCATGCTGTAGATCTCGGCGTTCCCGTCTCGATCGGTGACGAACGCAATCTTCGATCCGTCGGGCGACCAGGCGGGCATCCCCTCGCCACCGGGGGTATCGGTGAGCCGCGCGACCCCGGTTCCATCAGCCTTCATCACGTAGATCTCGGGGTTGCCATCTCGCTCGCTGCCGAAGGCAATCTGCGTGCCATCGGGCGACCAGGCCGGCCAGGCGTCCTTGCCCGGAGCGTTGGTGAGGCGCGTCAGCGTTCCGTCAGGGCTCCTGGTGTAGATCTCGACGTTGCCGTCGCGTTCGCTGCTGAAGGCGATCGTTCCGCTGGCGACGATCGGAACCGATGAGGCGGCCGCAGAGGGCTGAACCGATGCGCTTGACCCGACGCTGCCGCCCACCGACGGCTGCGATGTCGAGGCCGGCGAACCGTTCGAACATGCCGCGAGGAGGATTGCCAGCCCCACCGCGCCGAACGCACGCCAACCGTTGCGCATTGGCCATGCGCGATCTCGATCAATGTCCTTGGCGTGGGTCTGGATCTTCGGGGCAGGCTCGCTCATCGGGGACCTCCGGTTTCGTATGGGGCGGCTCGGATTGCCGCATGTTGGCGATCTGCGCTGGTATCGACCCTTGTCAGGGCCCGCTGGAGTCGTAGAGGTCGGCTGCGACCCTCACGCTGCCGCCCGCCACGAGGACCCGGCCGTCGGCGAGTAGCGTGGCCGTCTGTCCCTGGCGACCGCCGGCCATGCTGGCCGCGGCGGCCCAGGAGTCGGTGGCCGGGTCATACAGTTCGGCCGATGCCAGCGCGTCGTGGCCGTTGAAGCCGCCCACCGCCAGCACCTTGCCACTCGGCAGCAAGGTGGCGGTCTGGAATTTCCGGAGCTCGATCATTGCCCCGGTGGCGGTCCACCTGCCCGCGGTGGGGTCGTACAGTTCGGCCGAGCCGAGCACGGCATCACCTTCGCCGCCCACCACCAGCACCTTGCCGGTGGGCAGCAGCGTGGCCGTGTGCCCTTGTCGCGCGCCGGCCATGCTGCCGGTGGCGGTCCAGGACCGACTCGACGTGTCGTAGAGCTCGGCGGACGCCAGGGCGACGCCATCGAGACCGCCCGCGACGAGGACCTTGCCGCTGGACAGCAGCGTCGCGGTCGCGTACAGCCGGGCCGTGGACATGGAAGCGGTGGCGCTCCAGGAGCCGCTGGCCGGGTCGTACAGCTCGGCGGAAGCCAGGTAATCAGAGCCGCCGGTCCCCCCGGCGTTGCTGCCGCCCGCCACCAACACCCGGCCGTCGAGCAAGAGCGTAGCCGTCTGCCGGTAGCGGGTCTCGAGCATGCTCCCGGTGGCGGTCCACGACCCGGTCGCCGGGTCATACAGCTCGCCGGAATTCAACGGGTTGTTGCCGGTGGTGTAGCCGCCCGCCACCAGCACCTTGCCGTCGCGCAGCAGCGTCGCGGAGTGACCGGTACGGGCCGCCAGCATGCTTCCGGTGGCGGTCCAGGATCCGTCGTGAGGGTCAAACAGCTCGGCCGATGGCAACCCGCCTCCGTCGCCGCCGGCCACCAGCACGGTGCCATCGAGCAGCAGCGTGGCCGTCTGACCCATGCGGGCCGTGAGCATGGGCCCGGTCACGGTCCAGGCGCCCGCCGCCACGGTCGGGGTTGAGGATGGAGCCGCCGAGGTGGGGGCCGCTGTACCGGACGGCGTCGGCGGGCCAACGTTTCGACCGGTGAACATCGTCCCGAGCAGGATCGCGGCCACGGCCACGGCAGCCACCAGCCCCCAGGCGGCGGGCGCCGGCAAGGTCGTCATGCCGAGGTAGCGCAGCGGACCGGGCAGCGACCTGGTCTGCGTCGTGTGCGGCAGGCGAGCCCGCACGGCAGCGCGGACGGCATCGGGCAGTGGCGTGGCGCCCTGGTAGTTCTGCAGATAGTCGCCGAGGTCGCTGGTGAACCGGTCGTCGCGAGTCATGCGGTGCCTCGTCCCATGGCCGGCCGCGCATCGGCCTCGATGGCGGCCCGCATCGTCTGCAGCGCGTAGTGGAGGCGGGAGCGGGCCGTGCCCGGCGCGGTTCCCATGGCGACCGCCGCTTCGGATGGCGTCATGTCGAGGTAGTGGACCAGGACCACAACGGTCCGATGTTCAACCGAGAGCCGTCGAAACGCCCGGTCGAGCTGGTCCTGCGTGGCGAGGCGTGATCCTGCGTCGGAGACCGTCGGCTCGTCATGCGGGAGCAGGCGCAGGTTGTCCTGGTGGCGTCGTTCGCGTCGCGCTTCGGCATTGCAGGCATTCACCAGCAGCCGATAGGCCCACGCCTCGAAACGATCGGGGTCTCTCAGCCGCGGCAGGTTCTGCCACGCGTCAAGCAGGGCTCGCTGCGTGGCATCCTCGGCGAGCGAGGCGTCGTGGAGGATGCGGCGTGCCACGGAGTGGAGGGTGTCGCCGATGCGCCCGATCAGGGCGTCGAAGGCCTCCTCGTCGCCGTGCATCGCGCGCTCCACGAGCCTGCGCTCCATCCTCGTCCTTCCCTGGCGGACCGGTTTGGATCCGATCAGGGAGTATGAGTCGGCGATCCGTCCGCCCGTTCAATCAATCCAGGTGGGGAGGCTCAAGTCCAA
>Ga0315281_10010741_pt1 | contig 12587 bp, 12 predicted proteins | sample YL17G07_0_MG_FD_204540 | JGI IMG/M metagenome (GOLD analysis project Ga0315281, IMG submission 204540) | Sediment microbial communities from Yellowstone Lake, YNP, Wyoming, USA - YL17G07_0 | ecosystem: Environmental > Aquatic > Freshwater > Lake > Sediment | place: USA: Wyoming | collected... | reverse complement strand
GAGAGGGTCGCCGCGTCGCGCGCCAGAACCTCGCGCCCTGGGAGCCGCGGCTCCTAGAGCATTTCGCACACGGTTCGGACGTCCGCCCGACGGAGATCAAGCCTCATCTCATCGAGGTCACGACGCCCGCGCACCGGCGGCTGTTCCGCTATGCGGCCCTCCACTGGTCGATTCCGGTGAGCAGTGGCTACGGGCGACGGCTTCGCTTCCTCGTCGAAGACGATTCGAACGGCAAGTTGATCGGCCTCATCGGCCTCGGCGATCCGGTCTTCGCGCTCACCGACCGGGATCGGTGGATCGGGTGGACTAGGGAGCAGCGCGCCCTTCGGCTGCGTTCCGCGATGGATGCGTTTGTCCTCGGCGCGGTACCGCCGTACTCACTCCTCCTGGGCGGCAAGCTCGTGAGCGCCATTGCGACGTCGAAGGAGGTGCAAGACGCGTTCTGGAGGAAGTACCGCAGCACCAGGTCGCTCATCAGCAAGCGCCCGCAGCGTCACCGCTTGGCGTTCCTCACCACGACCTCTGCCTACGGGCGCTCATCCCAGTACAACCGCTTGCGTCTCGAGGGCCAGGAATTGTGGACGCGCGTTGGCGCGACCCGCGGCCACGGCGAGTTCCTTTTCAGCGGCTCGCTGTACGACCGCCTCTATCGCTTCGTTGATGCCCGCGCCACCCCGAGCGCACGCGCCAAGAACTGGGGCGACGCCATCTACTGGCGGAACCGACGGGAGGTCATCCGCAAAGCGCTTGGGCTACTCGGGCTGCCGATGAAGCTACACGTCCATGGACTCCGTCGCGACATCTACGTCGCACCGCTAGCGACCAACACCACGGACTGGTGCGTCGGCAAGACGCGGACACTGAGGTTCGAGGCGCGCACGGTCGCCGACATCTCCGAGGCCGCGATCGCACGCTGGGTCTTGCCGCGCGCGGCGAGTCGCACCGAGTGGAAGACGTTCGATCGCGAGAGCCTGCGCCTCTGGGGGACGCGTGAGCGACAACAGCACGTTCGCTGACCTGCCCGACGCGCTCGTCCGGCAGTTGCTGGAGTCGGCGGAACGCGTCGGCGCGCGCGTGCACAAGAAGATCTCGGGCCTAACACTTCAGCAGGAGGCACTTCGGCAGCGCGCCCGTGCCGCGAAGCTAATCCTTGCCCGCGCCGATCTCGACGTCGTCCGCGAGCCCTCGGTGTGCGGCATCGATGGCTCATACCAGGTGCACCGCCTCACCGCTCTCGACCTGTGCGCGGCGGCGGCGGTCGCCGTTGAGGGCACGGCGAAGGAGGACCGGAGGCACTGGGAGAAGCCGCACCACCGGATGTGGGTCGATGCGGTCGAACACGCAGACCCGACGGTCAACGCCCTGCGCGGGGTCACGGTGTCAATGGAGCTGGAACTAGCGAGGATGGCGCCACACGACGTTGTGCTCTTGGACGGAGCCTTCAGCCCGCTGGTCATCTGGCTGAATCAGGCTCACGGCGCGCAGAAAGACAAGGACACTCCGCAGGTCCTACGCGACGAACTGGATCAACGTCTCCCCGTCGCGGTCGACTCGCTCTTCTGGGCGCTAGAAGGCGCGCGTGCGGTCGCGGTCCCTAAGTACGCGTCGCGGAATGAACTCGCGGCGCTCCTCGGGATCGCCGAGCACGAGATCGACGGCAAGACCCTGGCGACCGTGGTGCTGGAGGCGGGCGAGTACACCCGTCCGCTCGCTGTCTACGAGGCAGACGCCGACTACCACCTCACGGGTCTGGGCAAGGAGCAAGGCGAGCGACTCGCGCGCCTCATGAAGGAGGTGCGCGTCATCTACTACCGCCCGTACGGCTGGCTGCCGGCGATCCGCATCGAGGTGACGACCGCCCAGGTGAACGATCTAAACCGTCGCGCGCTCGTGCTGGAGGCAATCACCCGGCAACTCTTCAGCCCAGCGACGTTCGAGCCGTACCCCCTGCTCCTCGCCGATCGAATGGTGAAGAGCCTCGGTGCCGGCGTGAACGCTGTCGAGACTGCGGTCGGGCAGTACGTCATCGACCAGGCCGAGAACGTCGAGGACTCACTTCAGTTCCTGCGGCAGCACCGCACCGAGGGAGGGCGCACCTACTGATGGCACTCAATACCGACAACTCCAACGACATCGCGGTCGTCGGCAGCCCGTCGTCCAACACCGAACTGACGCTGGACGTGCTCCAGGATGCGACCTATGAGCGGGTCGTCGGCAGCCTGCTCGCGATGGAGAGCACCCAGGACGGGCACGCGCTCACGATCATCGGACAGGTCACCTCGATCGAGCTGTCCAACAAGTGGCACGAGGACTCGGTGTTCCGCAATCTGTTGAAGCGGACAGGCGAAATCCCGCCCATAACGAACAAGCAGGACACCCGCACCGCGAAGTTTGCAGTGGGCGCGACTTTCCAGCAGGGCCAGCAGGGCTGGGAGCCGGGTGTCCTCGGGATGGTCCCGTCCACCGGTGCCCGCGTCCGACGAGTCACGCAGCCGCTGCTCTCGGACCTGCTGCGTCTCTACGAGAACGAACTGTTCTACGTCGGGCGCGCCTACGGCAATGACGTGATGTACCCGATGTGGTTCAAGCACTTCGGTAGCGGGGACCAGGGTGTCGGCGAGGCCTACCACCTCGGGATCTTTGGTCGGACCGGCTCGGGTAAGAGCGGCCTCGCCAAGATGATGCTGCTCGCCTACGCGCGGCATCCCCAGCTGGGCATCCTGGTGATTGACCCGCAGGGCGAGTTCGCGGTTGAGATGGGCGGCACCTCGGTGGGGAAACAGGAGCTGCCGCTCCGGGCGACGCTCGACGCGCTCGGCCGTCCGGTGCAGACCTTCGCCATATCGCAGCTCCAGTTGACCGGCTGGGAATTGTTCGAGGAGATCCTCCTTCACCTGCGATTCTTCGAGCGCGTCGGCATCCCCACGGCATCCGAGGACAACAGCCGCAAAGCGAGCGAGGTCGTCCGCCGCACGCTCGAAGCGAAGAAGATCAAGTTGACCGACGCCGACGTGGACGAGACGCTCAAGCTCGCGCTGGACGCGCTCTCGGTGAAGCAGCAGGCGCAGGAGGTCTACGCGACTGCCTCGCGCGCCGACCAGCTCATCACCTATGTCGCGAACATGCGCGCGAACGCCGAGCAGTTCGCCGATACCCGCAAGCGCTGGGACCGCATCCTTCAACTGTTCCGCTTCGCACCGGGCAAGCGTCAGATCTTCGGTATTGTCCAAGATCTACTCGGGAGTAGCGGCGAGACGGGAGCTGCACGGCCCATCGTTGTCATCGACTTGTCCGAGTCAGGTAACCGCGAAGTCTGGTTCGAGGATCTTGAGCGGCGCATTCTCATCGACTTGCTCCGCGCGGTCATCGCGAGTTCGGCTGGCAATCTTCGGACGGGGCAGAGCGCCAACGTGCTCGTGGTACTCGATGAGGCGCACCGGCACGCGCCGTCGACCAAGGGTCTGGAGGGCTATCCCGCGCAGCTTCAGAGCCTCCTCCGGCGCGCGACGCGCGAGACCCGGAAGTACGGAATCGGCTGGATGTTCATTAGCCAGACCCTCGGCGGTCTCGACCCAGAGATCCTGAACCAGATGCGCATCCAGTTCTTCGGCTTCGGCCTGGGCCTCGGTGAGGAACTGCGGAAGCTCAAGGAGTTTGCCGGGGGCGACGACCGCTCCATGGACCTCTACTCGTCGTTCCGCGATCCGCAGGCCTTCCCTTCCAAGGCACTGATGGAGTTCCCATTCATGGCCGTCGGCCCAATCTCGCCACTTTCCTTCGCCGGGAAGCCAGTGTTCTTCACCGCCTTCACAGATGCGCAGAAGTACCTGACTTCGAACAAGTTCCCGCGGTCGGGCGGTGGACAGACGCAGACGGCGGCGCCGCGACCCCGCCGCTGAAGTCCCAGCCGGATGAGCTCATGAATAGTGCTATCTCCGATGGTGGGCGCTGAGGTGGGAGCGATGAGATTCGAGCTTGCGGTGCCTAGGACCCCGGCTGAGTGGGAGCGACTGGGCCACTGGCGCCGGCGCACGTACACATGGACCGGTGTTATTGCGGCACTCGTAGTCAGCGTTGCTGGCTTGCAGGCGGGTTCGTCGCCCTACGTGGTGCTCTCTGCGGCTGGGCAGGTGATTGCTGTGGCCGGATCGGCGCTCTGGGTGAGCGGCAATCTCCTGTCCAAGGCAGATGTCTCGTCTATGACGAACCCGCAGGCCGACGCGCGCGCCTCAGCCGGTGCCTACTGGTGGCAGGCGCGCCAGGACGTTGGTTGGATCGCGGGGCTGATCCTTCTCGGCTTCGCTCTGCAGGCAATCGGAACTGCGTGGTCGACGCGCCCATGACACTGGCGTCGCTAGGCAGCCGCCTCATCCTCATTCCATAGGACGTGCCGGTTGACCGCCACTTGCAGACCGGCTTTCGTGCCAGTCCAATTCGTATCTCGGTTTTGGTCGGCAAGTCACGCCCGGTGCTCGCGAAACTGGAATCAGCGGTCCGGAGTCTCATCGACATGATGGTGGCGTTCGTCGATGACGAAGAGCGCTGCTGCCTCAACTCGCAGCCCTGACGTGCAGGCCCGCCGAGGGCCGTGCGTGGTCGGCCTGCGGATGCGCACGGACAGCGCCACCGCCCTTCTGAAGTGCGGTGAAGTAGCGATCGGCACTCCCGACATCAGCCAGGGACGGCACGAAGTGCGTGAGGCCCAGGTAGGTTTCGGTGGTACTCGTTCGGCTGTGACCCAGGAGCTTGGCGATCACCTCGATGCGCGTGCCCGCCTTGCTGTGCATGCGGGCTCCGTTGTGGCGGAGGTCGCCAATCGTCAGATGTTCGCCGTCCTGTGGACGGCACGGAATTCCGGCCGCGTCGCAGATCTGCCGGAACCAGCGCCAGGCCAGTTGCGGGTAGAGCGGTGCACCTGATGCCGTCGTGAACACGTAGTCGCTCCTGTGCCACTGCTCGCCGGCCGCCAGTCGGTCGCGATTCTGCTGGGCGCGCCGGCGCCGGAGAGCGGCGCGGGTGCCGCTCATCAGCGGTGTTTCCTTGCGCGAGCTTCCCCACTTTGGGGCTGAACCAACGCAACCCTTGCCCGCCTCTTGACGCACCTGCCAACGCACGTCGAGCTCGTTCTTCTTTGAGTCGACGCTGCGCCAGCGAAGGCCGAAGCCCTCCGCCTCGCGGAGCGCCTGGAAGAGGATCGTCTCGAACAGCGCGCCCTGCTCATGCGTGGCGCAGGCGCGTAGAAAGGCGCTCAGCTCGTCTTCGTTCATCTCGTACGCCGGCCGGCTCGTCACGGCGATGGGCTCGCTCAGGCGCACGACGTTTTGAGTGAGGAGGCCGCTGGTCACACCGAACTGGCACACCGACCCGAGGGCGATCCGTACATTGCTGACCGTGCTGCTCTTCACGGCCACTCTGGCGGACGCGGCCTTCGCGAGTTGCCCGTTCCAGCAGTCATTGAAGAAGTTGTTCAGCGTCGCCGCGGTCAGGGTTTCGAGCCGGTGCCGACCGAGGCTCGGAAGGACGTAGTAGTCAAATGCCGCTTTGTAGCGCTGGCGCGTGGATGGGGCGAGCCCCTTCTTTGCCGCGAGGTACCGCTTGATGAGCTCGTCGACATGCCGTACCTCGCTCGCTACCTGGGTCGGCTGGCCCGTCATCGGTCGCAGCTTCATGACCTTGTTCTTGACGTCGGTCTCGTTGTGGCCGACCACCGCGCGCCGGTCGCGCGAACCGTCCGCCTTGCGGCCGAACGAGACCTGCGCGACCCAGTACCCGGGGCGAATCTGCTTCGGTCGGCTGCCGTAGCCGCGAGGCACCCGCTGCCGCTTGACACCTTTCACCGCCGCCACCGCCGCTCGACGTCGTTTTCCTCTTCCACCAGATCCAGGTAGTCCACAAGGGCCTGACGACGCACCAGCCGCCGATCGCCGATCTTCATGGCCTTGAGCCGTTCGGCCTTGATCTCTTCGTACACGAAGCTGCGACTGACCCTGAGTGCCGCCGCGGCCTCGACAACCGTGTAGACAAGGGCCTGCGCTGCCGTCCCTTCCTCGGCAGTTCTCGGATCGGCTGGTGTGTGCGGGAACGGGTAATCCTGTCCCGCCGCAGGGCCCGCATCAGACTTCGACCCCGCGGCCGAGAACAGCGGCCGCCCTAGCTGGCGGCTTGGCGCGCAAAGAGCCGTCGGCCCGCGCCGTCCACTTCCTTGAATTCCCCAGAACGCCATAGGGCTGACATGCCCGGTAAATCAAGGTTTGCAAAATGACGCTGAAACGACCCATTTGTGGCCTATGGCCGCCGGCGCCGTGCCCAGAGCGCCGAGCCGAAGGAAGGCCAAGAAATACGCCGCTGGCGAGCCTCGGCTGGCCAAGAGCGCCCCGGCCGAGGCCATCCTCCGCAGCGGGCCGCCAGACTCCGGAGCCTCTCTCCTTCTATTACGCACTCAGGCCGCCTTGCGTAGCCGCCGGCTACGTTCGCTAGCCCGCCTCAGCCACCGCCGGAAGAGGTCGGTGTCGGTGCCGGAAATACGAACCAGTAGTTCACTTCGGGGCCCCGAAGTGAACTTGAGTTCGGAGAACACGTAAGCCACGAGCAGGGCTTGCTCCGGATGGGGCGTGAGCTCGACGATCCGCTGACGCCCACGGGTGCGCTCTTTGCCGAGTTGCGTCTTATCGGCGCCGCCATCGCGGGTGATGCGAATCGCGGCGAGCGTCGCGCGGAGAAGGCGGTTGCGCTCAGTGGCAGTGGCCTCGTTCCAGGTCTCGCGCAGCGTGAGGAGCTTCGTGAGCTCGGCAGCGGTCGGGAGCTCCGGCGCTGGCGGCAGCTCATTAATGAGCTTCTGGATCGCGGCCTTCTCGTCGCGCCACGTGCGCGCGGCGACCTCGGGGTTGCGACCGTAGGCACCCTCGCGAAATGCGAGGTCGATGCGGTCCAGGTCTTCGTTGTATCCGGCCAGCAGCTTGGCTCGATCGGGCCGAGTGCCCGCGTCGAGCTCGCGGAGATAGCGGGTCACGACCTCGACCGCTTCGCTCGGAAGTTTGCCGGCCTGCAGGATCGGGGTGATTTGCCGGAGCAACGTCTTCTCGCTCACGCCCCACGTCGTGGTTGACGTCTTGGAACAGCAGCCCACGCCCTTGGCGTGGGTGTAGGAAATCCACTTCTTCTGCGCCGGATGGTGAGAGGCGGCACCGATGAATCGCTCGCCACAGATCGTCCCCTTCGCCGGATCGGAGATCTCGGCGCAGCGGAGCAGCCCACGGAATACGTACTGGCCAGCCACGCGAACCGGCTGGCGTGACTGCCCCCGTTCGGTGAGGATCCGCTGCGCGGCGTTGAAGTCGGGCTTCTTGATGATCCCGACATGCTTGCCGGTGAACTCTTCGTACTTGCCGCGCTGGCGGTCGACGTTCTGGCGCCAGGTTCCCATGTGCACCGGGTTCTTGGCGATCTGATAGACGCGGGACTTGGAGAACAACTTCTTCTTTCGATCGCGGAGGCCGTCCTTATTGAGGCCATCGGCGATCTCACCGAGCTTCTTGTCATCCGCCAAGATCTCCGCGAAGACCCGCTCGACGATCGGTTGTTCCTCGGGGATCGGCTCCAGGAGCTTGCGGCTTGCGCGACGCCAGCCGTACCCGACGGTACCGATGTACTCGCCGTTCGCCCGTCGTTGGCGCATGGTGTACTTCGCGTTCGCGCGGATCGTGTCCAGGTGCGACTGGGCCTCGCGGAACTTGTCGCCGATCCGCTCGCGCCAACCGGCATCCAGACCGGCCGCGATGTCCTCACGAGCGAAGTACACGATCACGCCGGCGGCGATCAGTTCATAGAGGTGAAGCTGGCCGATAGCGATGTTCCGACTGAACCGGTCGACGCGCCCGACGACGAGGCAGTCGAACTTGCCCGTGCGCGCGGCCCGGAGCAGCTCCTCCATCTGACTGCGGATGACCTTGCCGGAGGCTGTGACGTAGTCCTCGTACATTCGCGTGACGCCCAGCATCTTGTAGTCCCGACAGGCCGCCTCGATGTCAAACGTCTGCGCCTCCGGGCCATAGGCCTCCTTCACTAACTTGGACACGCGCCGGTACCCAACGGTCTTCAGACCAGCGAGCCGGACCCGTGCCTCGTCGTGAGGCACGGTCCGGTCGGGCAGCTTCTCGATCTCATGCAGCACGCGGGTCGCACGGTTTAGGGCCTCGGGATCGTCCGCCAGCGTCGGGAGCAACAGCTTGCGTGGGTTCATCGCGAACCCGCCACGCCGCCAGCGGCGCCAGACGCTCTGCGCCGACGGGATTGCGTCTGAAGGAAGCCCCGGAGTTGCGCTTCGGGGCCGAAGGACGGCTCCTGCGTACGCGCCCTGCGCACGTAGATGGCCGAGCGATAACTGGGTGCGAGCCGATCGAGTTGGCCGCGGAACGCGCCGGACGCGCGCTGCGACGACGCACCTGGAGTGATTGGGGCGTCGTCGGTACTGATCGGTCTCAGGGTGCGCGCATTCATGTCGGATCCCCCACGACGCCCTCGGCGCCGGCCGCGCTGCGTCTGCGGCTGACGGTGTCGGAGGGTGCTTCCACTCCGCACTCCTCGACATGGCCGGGAAAATCCGATGTCGCGCAAGTAGCCGCCTGGCGTCGGCGATGAACCCCGGCCATCGCCAGGGCGAGCGCCCGCCAGAAGGCATGACCGGCGTCGATGGCGCGGCGCAGTTCTTCCGCCTCCGTCGGCGTGAGCGCCGCCTCGTCGGTGTCGCTATCCACGATCCAGTGCTCCAAGCGCCTCGGTGATCACGAACTGGGCGCGGCGCAGGCACGCCCGGCAGAGCTGCACGTCCGCGCCGAGCGCGACCAGGACGATGCCGCGCTTGCGTCGGATGCCGCAGCCGTCACATGTGATCGGCCAGTTGCTGGGCGCGCTGTCGACGACCGCGACGTTCCGCCGGCGCACTGCGCGCCAGCCTGGCCTCGTTCCGCGCGACGCGCGACGGACTGCGGCGCTCATCCCCGCCGTCCGGTGCCGAAGCCGCCGTTTGCGTGGTAACCCAGCGCGCCGTGGCAGCCCACGGTGGCCGGATCACGACGCGCGAAGATTCCGGCATCGGTGTCCCGGCTGCAGAAGCAGCAGGTCCGGCGCACCCGCAGGCGAGCGCCGTTCCGTGGATCGGTCACGCGAAGAACGACCGGCTCGCGACCCGGCGCGAGCGCGCTGAAACAGTCGATGCACGCCGGGTGCACCCAGCGATTCATGAAGTGCTCGATGGCGGACGATTGTTCAGATGCGATCACCCGCGGTCACCGGCGCCGAGTCCGAATCCAACGCGCGAGGCGGCGCGCCGAGCGGCGGCCATCGGATCACCGCGCAGGAGCGCGTACAGCTCGGCGAGGGTCGCTGAAGACGCGACCGTCTGATCGGAGCCGCGGGCGGCCAGCCACGCATTCGCCTCGATTGCGCTGAACTCCGCGAAGCGGACGATCGCGGCGGTCCGCCCCGGCCGGCTGACCGCTGGATGGAGCTGGCCGAGCTGCTCGTTCGTCGTGAGCAAGATGAGCACCCGAAGTCCTTGGCCGATCAGGCCGTCCGCGCTGTTGAGCAGACGCGAAAGGCCCTGCCCGGTGCGGAGCTTCGCATCCGCCGCGAGCAGCTCGCCTGCATCCTCGACGATCAGGAGGTGCCACAGCTCATCCCGCGCGCCGGTCAACAGCACATGCATGAGATACGCGCTCTCGCCGAAGAACCGCTCGGGGTCGGTGACATACGACGCGTCGCACCAGGCGCGCCACCCGTGCAACAAAGCCCGCAGCGCATACGTCTTCCCGGCGCCGGGCAAACCTTGCCAGAGGATGAGCTGTCCACCTTGGCCGGGTCGCCAGTCCGGGTCCATCAATGTGGCCAGCTGCTGCCCAGCCGGTTCTGGATAGTTCGCCGCAATCTCCGGCCACGTGGGCGCATGCAGCCTGCGGATGTGCGCCCCTGCGCCCATCGGACCGTGAGCCCAGAACTTGAGCAGGACGAAGGTGTCATCCGTGCTGTCCTCGCTCCGCAGCTCGGGGATCCGCTCGCGCCACTCGGCCACCGCCGCGTCAGCGGCCTCGGCAGTTGCGGCGGCGACAGAGATCCAAAAGTTGTCCGAAGTGAGACGGACCTGCGTGACGGTCTCGCCGCCATCGAGCAGTTGCTCAATGAACCCGGGCTGATGCAGTGATGCAAGCTCGGGCAGCTCGGCGGCCGGCAGCACCGCGTCGGATTGGACCGGCCAGGCTTCCGTGCGAACGTGCCGGTAGCCGCGTCGCAGCGCGACCTCAACGTAGGTCGCATCAACGAAGCTCGGCTCTTCACCATGACCGAAGATCTGGACCAGCTGAGATGGCTCCCGACCCGGACGCACCGCGGCCGGCGGGGTGTCATGCGGAGGGCGCATCGGCGTCCTCCCAGTTCGCTCCGTCCAGGGCACGCGCGGCCAGGTCCAGCCAGAGCGCGGGGACCAGAGCAACGGACCGGACCTCCGGCACACGCCGCAGCGCAACGAGAGGCCCAGTGTTCCAGGTCTGCATCGACCACCCGTTGTTCGTCCGTGCGAGGAAGAACAGTGCCGCCTCGCATCCGAGCGCGAGCCGGCCGTAACGGCGGCTGCGCGGTACCCCGAATGCCACCGGCGCGTTCTCCCACAGCGCCTGGCCATCGCGGAAGATGACGCCCGCCCGATCCTGCTCGAACCGCTCCAGCCCAGCGCTGTCCTGCGCGCGCGCGTCGAAGAGAAAGACGCGACCGAGTCGACTTGGCGCGTATTGCGGAACGAAGACGTCCGCCTGTTCAGACGCGTCCAGTTCGCTCGCGGGCACGGAGCGCAGCGCGGTGCCGTCCGGAAGCACGATTGGGTGCTGCGGCGGAACCGGTTGCGCTGTGCGCGCGTCGTCGAACTGGACCGTGAACGGCCGCGCGGCATCACGTCCAACCGGGAAGAGGACCAGTTGGCCCGTGGCGCGCGAGCCGCGGCTGTCAGTGGGATCTACGGGCGGCCGCTGTGGCCTTTCCGAGTCACTCATCGGTCGAGCGTTCTTCATCGCGGGTCGGCCACTGGTCCTTGGGCAGCGCGACCATCGCCTGGCGGACTGGAAGCCACCGCGCACGCGGCAGATCTGCCTCGCGCGCCTCATCGTGGTGATGCTCGGGCCACGTGCAGGTGTCGCGGCGATGGAGCCCGCTGTCCAACATCCACCAGCCCGATTCGCGAGCCAGTCGGTCCTCCGGAACGTAGAGGCTGCGCGAGAGGTACGCCCTGAACCAGCGCTCGTACGAACGCTCCTCCTGCTCGTTCCAGGTGAACACGATGTACCAGGGCTGGGGCTGAGCCGGAAGACGCTGGGCATCCGCGACCGAGCGGCCTTTGCGCCGGAGCATCTCCGCGTAGAGCCGCAACCAGTTGGGATGGGACGATGCGGTCACTGGCCGCACCAGCGGCACCGGGGATCGCGGGTGAAGTGGAGCCGTTGGGCGACCGGGACCGGCCCGCCCACGCGGAGCACGAGGTGGTCTGGATTGGTGGCGTTCACCGGGTCCCCGCAGAGCGTGCGCACCGCCATCCGAACGGCTGCGGCGGCGATCGGATCGATGTTGAAGTTCGCCCCGATAAACGTGAATTCGACAGCCTGCGAGCGACGCTCTAGGACCAGCGAGCGCGGGCGAGCCCAGGCCACGCAGGCATAGCACGGGGTCCGGCCGGGAACCGTTCGGAAAATCCGAGCCCGGCGCACGCCGCGGGTCATCCATGCGTAGAGCGCGGGCACGCCGAGGGTGAGGGCCGCAGCGTTCACCGGATTCGGGGTCGCCTCATTCGCGGCGGCGTCGATGATCAGCGTGGGATCCACCGCGGCGAGGGCCCGCGACTCGACCTCCAGGCCGACGAAGTGCGGATGGACCGATATGTTCAGCCCGACCGTCACCTGATGCAGCGCCGCGCGGAGCGCCTCGACCTTGTACTCACCCACCTGGTCGAGCTGCGCGCCGAGCCGGGCGAGGTTGCCCGGCGCCAAACGGTCGCGGTCGAACAGGGCGAACCGCCGCACGCCCGCGCGGGCCAGACCGATGGCGATCGGCCAGCCCAGCGACCCGCAGCCGACGATGGCCACGCGATGCCCGGCGAGTTGCGCGGCGTACGGCGCGCGGATCCGAAAACTACCGAGCGACAGGTCGAGGTTGGCGCCGAACGTCGGGCGGCGGTCGACCCGGCGCATGAACTGCCAGCGGACTTCTGGCTCGGTCCCGTCATATGGCCAAGTCACGCCGAGGATCGGCGCCGGGGAACCGCGCAACGCAGCTGATCCGAGCCGGTGCCAGCGGACCACCGCACGTTCGATCGCGGTCGCGACGGCCTCGGGGCCCTGTTGCCAGTCGGGTCGCTCGCCGCGTGCCCACCAGCCCGTGAGCGGCTGATCAAAGGCCGCGACAGCGGTCAGGCTGCCCCAGGGCAACGGATTCGCGCGCGCGTCCCCGACGCCGGTGACCGCGACGGCACTGCCCCGACCGCTCATGCTCGCGGCGAGCGGGCCGCCGTCCCGGTCATCAATCGAGAACGGCCACGGAGCGGCGAGCAGCAC
>Ga0315281_10010740_pt1 | contig 12587 bp, 9 predicted proteins | sample YL17G07_0_MG_FD_204540 | JGI IMG/M metagenome (GOLD analysis project Ga0315281, IMG submission 204540) | Sediment microbial communities from Yellowstone Lake, YNP, Wyoming, USA - YL17G07_0 | ecosystem: Environmental > Aquatic > Freshwater > Lake > Sediment | place: USA: Wyoming | collected... | reverse complement strand
GACTACGAGGCGGACGGGTTCCTGATTCATTCGGTCAAAAGCTGCAATTCATTTTCAGCGGGGCAATTGATGCTTCTGCGCGAAGTGGAGAAACGAACGGGAATTCCGGGCGGTTTCATCGAATCGGACCTGGTCGATCCCCGCTATTTCTCCGCGGCGAACCTCAAGAACCGGATCGAGAGCTATTTCCAGATGCTCGACGCGAGGCAGCGCAGCCAGGCCGTGGCGGTGAGCGCGTGAAGTGCGCCGTCGGCATCGATCTGGGCTCGACGACGACCAAGGCCGTCATCCTGGACGAGGAACAGCGGGTTCTGGGGCGGGGAATCACGAATTCCCGGTCGAATTACGACCTCGCCGCCGAGCTGGCGAGAACGGAAGCATTCGTCGCGGCCCGTTTTGCGCTGCTTCGACGGGAAGTGGAGGCGACTGCGGGGCCCGAGCTCCTCGCCCGGCTCCTTCGTGCTTTTCGTCTCGAACAGAATCTCGCTCAGCTCGAGAGGCTTCGCTTCCACATTCGAGCTGAAGCGTCACGGTCGGTTGCAGCCAGGCTCGCCTCCCCGCTGTCCGACGCTCTGTCGCTTCTGTTCGGCCGGATCGTGGAGGAAGAAGAGGAGTTTTTCAGGTCGAATTCTCTGACCGTGCGGTCGGACTTTTTTCGGGATGCGATCGGTTCGGCTTACGTAAGGATTGCCGAGGAAATCGGCCGCCCGGCGGGAGTGTCGTTCGATCTCCTGGTCGGGTTGTACGACAAATGCATTCTTCTCGTCGAAAACGAGCCGCTGGAGCTGGGTTTCGAGGAGCACATCGGAAAGGCACTCGAGCGGATCGGAAATCCCGCCGCCGTCAAGAGGGCGGTCGAAGCCGCGGTCGTTGCCGATCTCCAGGCAGCTTCGACGGTGGGAACGGGCTACGGGCGGGCGAGACTTCCGTTTCCGAAGGAACAGATTCGCTCCGAAATCCTCTGCCATGGGCTCGGCGCCCATGCTCTGTTTCCAAACACCCGCACGGTTCTCGACATCGGAGGGCAGGACACGAAAGCGATCCAGGTCGATGGCAATGGAATCGTCACGAGCTTCCAGATGAATGACCGTTGCGCGGCCGGATGCGGGCGATACCTCGGGTACATCGCCGACGAGATGAATCTCGGGCTGCATGAGCTGGGCCCGCTCGCGGAGACCAGCCGGCGCCCGGTGAAAATCAATTCGACCTGCACGGTCTTCGCGGGCGCGGAGCTGCGCGAACGGCTCGGGCTCGGCGAGAAGAGAGAAGACATTCTGGCCGGTCTCCATCGCGCCGTGATCCTTCGAGCGATGAGTCTTCTCGCCCGCTCGGGCGGAATCGATGATGAATTTACGTTCACCGGCGGAGTCGCGAAGAACCCGGCGGCGGTGCGGGCTCTTCGAGGTCTCGTCGGCGAGAACTACGGCGAACGGAAGATCAATATCTCGGCGGACAGCATTTTCACCGGAGCGCTGGGGGCAGCGCTTTTTGCCCATCGGGAGGCGTTTGCGTGATCAAGACCGCAGGAATCGACGTCGGCACCAGCTCCGTCAAGGCGGTTGTGATGAGCACGGACGAGGGGGGAGGGGAGAAGCTTCTCGCTCGTCTCGTGGTCAAGATTCGAAAACGGGACGTCGCGCAGGTCGTTCGCGAGGCCTTCGAATCGGTGCGCGAGGAAGCGCGCGGGGAGGAGCTCGACTATGTGGCGACGACGGGTGACGGGGCCGAAATTCCGTTCGCCACGGGGCATTTCTTCGGGATGACGACTCACGCTCGTGGAGCGCTTTTTCTCGATCCCGCCGCCCGGGCCGTCCTCGACGCCGGCGCCCTTCATGCCCGCGCCGTCGCAATGGACGAACGGGGGCGGGTGCTGGGCTACAAGATGACGAGCCAGTGCGCTTCGGGATCGGGACAGTTCCTCGAGAATATCGCCCGTTACCTCGGAGTGTCGCAGGCCGAGATCGGCGCACTGTCGATGGCCGGAGAAAATCCGGAGATCGTCAGCTCGATCTGCGCCGTTCTCGCGGAGACCGACGTCATCAACATGGTTTCGCGCGGAATCTCGACGCAAAACATTCTCCGAGGCATCCACGACAGCATGGCCGGGCGTTTTTCCCGCCTCCTGGTCGCCATCGGAGCGAAGGAGAGAATTTTTCTGTCCGGAGGTCTGGCTTCCGATGAAGGTCTCGTCGAAGCTCTCCGCCGAGGATTGTCGAAAGGCGCTGCGGTTCCGCCCGAAGTCACGACGGATCCGCTGAGCATTCACGCCGGCGCAATCGGCGCCGCGATCTGGGGGGCTTTCCGTCACCGGAAGCTCGCTCAAGGAGGAACTGTATGGGCGCAGACAATGACGGCCTGACGATTCGGGCGCTTCGCGTGACGGACCTCGACCGGCTCGTCAAGATCGACCAGGCGCACACGCGGCGCAATCGCGGGCTCTGGTTCGAGGGGAAGATCCGGCGCGCCATGACGGAGAGCGGTCTCTGGATCTCTCTCGGCGCCGAGGTCGATGGCAGGCTCGCAGGAGCTCTTCTGGGTTCGCTGCAGTACGGAGAGTTCGGTCAACCCGAGCCGGTGGCCACCCTCGACACGATCCTCGTCGAGCCCGAAAGCGCGCGGCGCGGGGTGGCGCGGGCGCTGGTCGAACAGCTCGTGCAGAATCTCGAGGCGCTGGGCATTGATCGCGTGAGAACCGAAGTCGGCTGGACCGAGCTCGACTTGATCGGGTTTCTCGGGCATCAGGGTTTTTCGCCGGCGCCGCGTCTCGTTCTCGAGCTCGACGTTCCTCGCGCCCTTCGTGCGCAGCGGGCGCGGGAAGTGGAGGACGCGTCCAGGCCGTGTGAAGCTTCGGCCGCCGGTTGAGTGTGACTTTATCCCCCTCCGTGGGAGGGCAGCTTCGAAGGAATTGCGAGGTTCTCCGAAATGCGGGTCCTGCTGCCGATTCCGGTTTTCTCGATTTCTCAGAATGACAGGGGCTCGATTCGCCCGGGTTCCAAGGGCGTTTCGAAAGTTCGCACTGGAAAGTCGAAATGCTGAAACTTCCCCTCGCCAGGGGCGCCTGGCGCCTTCATAGCGCCCGTTTCCCGTCCTACAGGGAGAGAGGTGTGAGCGGCTTTGGGATTCGTACCCGGCGACGCTGAGGAGCGCCTCGAGGCGCTGGAAAAGCGTCTCGATTCGGTCGTCCGCCGCATCGAGGCGCTGGAAAGGCTTTCTCCCGTCGTCGAACGGGCCGGCAGCGGCGTGACGATCCCTGGCATTCCAGGCGAAGCGCGGGTGTCGATTCCGCCGATTGCAGTTGCCCAACGGGAAGAGCCTTCGAATATTCCGATCTTCCTGGGTCGCAGTTGCCTCTTCCTCGGGGGAGCATTTCTCCTTCGTCTCGCCACTCAATCGGGCGCCGTGCCGGGATGGGTGGGAGCGTTGGCGGCCATTGTCTACGCTCTCGGGGGGCTGGTGCTCGCCGACCGGGATCTGGCTCGGGGAGCGGAGGTCAGCGCGGGATTTCATGTGTCGTGGGCGGCGCTCGTTCTGTTTCCCCTCGTCTTCGAAGGGGCGACCCGGTTCGGCCTGCTGTCCCCCGTCGCCGCGGCTGGCGTTCTCGCGATCTTCACGATTTCGGGCGCCGCCGTGGCCGTTCGCCGCTCGTTTCGTTCGATCACCTGGATCCTCGCTCCCTTCGCTCTCGTCGTGCCGGTTGTCCTTCTTTTTCGAACGGAAGACCCTTTCGCCGCGCCAATATTTCTCGTGTTGCTCGCGGCCGGGGGGCTTTGGGCCTGGAATCGTCTCGGCTGGTACGAGCTCGCGTGGGGAATCGTCCTGCCCGTCGATTTCGTGCTTCTTCTCCTCGTGGGACTCCTCGCGACCGGCTCCCCCACTCTGCGATGGCTCGATGGGTCGTCCCTGGTTCGAGCTGGACTGGGCCTCGTTGCCATCTCGTTCGGGTTTTTTCTGCGCCGCGTGGCGATCGAAAAACTTCCGGTCACACCGTTTCAGGTCACGCAGTCGGCGGTGGTCTGGTTGGCGGTCTTCGAGCCTTCGGTTGCCCTCGCTTCGCCCGGCGGCCGCCTCTGGGGAGGCATGATCGCTCTTCTGATTTCGACGAGCTTTCTCGCTGCGACGCTGTCATTGGCGGGCCCGGACCGGACCGAAACCGAGCAGCCGCGCGGGCGATACGGTTTTTGCGTGACGATCGGCGCTCTGTTTCTGGCGGAGGCATCGCGGCTTCTGCTTCCGGTGGAGGTGGTTCCTTTCGTCTGGGGCGCTCTCGGGGTCGTCGCCGTTCTGATTCCGGAGACCCGCCAGGGGTTCGGGCGACGGACGCTCGATCGCCTGGCCATTGGGTTCGCGGTCGCGGCGCTGGTATCCCGTGGCCCCGCCGGATGGTCGACCGGTGTGTGGCTCTTGCCCGAGAAGCAGTGGTGGGGAATCTCGACCGCAGTGGCAGCATCGTTGATCGTCTGTTCGGGGCTGGTCTATCTCATGATCGCCCGGCGCGAGGTTGCGGCGGCGGCACCCCGGGTCGGCGTTTTCGAGCGGGCGATTCCGCTCGCATTCCTGGTTGCAGTCCTGGGTGCGGTTGCCATTCGCATCGCGGCGCCGCTCTTCGAATCTGCAGGAGGGGAGAGTCCGAATCTCGCCGTCGTCCGGACCGTGGTCCTCTCGGTTTCGGCTCTTCTGCTCGCCGTCGCCTTTCGTTCGTGGCGGCTTCCGGAATCTTTCTGGCTCGCCCGCTTTGCAGTGCTGGCCGGCGGAATCAAGCTCGTCTTCGTCGATCTCCGGAGCGATCGCCCGGCGCCGGTCGTCGTGAGCCTCGTGGTCTACGGTCTCGGGCTCATGTTGACGACGCGGATGATCGGAGTTGAAAAAAGAAACTGAACCCTCGCCCGAGAGGGCGTGCGTTCCATGCGTTCATCCCGCGACCGGTCGCGAATGAAGGGCGGAACAGAATCGAGATCACGAGGCGGAAGATCGCCCTGCCGCGAAACCCGCCCGCTGGCCCGTCCTCTCTCGATGGATCGTCCCGGGGGTTTGCCGCCCTGATCAGCCGTCGTTTCCTGACGCGATCAGTTCCGGGCGCGCGCTTTTTCCAGGATCTGCCGCTCCGCCTCCAGCCAGTAATCGAAGTCGCGCCCAGGTTCCCGCCCGCCGGATTCCCAAAGTTGATAGGCGCGGGCGGCGACCGATTCGGCGGGCTCGACGGCCCGGTCAATCCGGATTTCGCTCGACGCGGGTTCCTCGGGCAAGTGTCTGGGAAGACTGAGGCTCCAGTTCCCGTGTCTCACCTCGGCGTGCTCGAGGGCGAGATGCTCGGAAGGCTCGTCGGCTTTGACGGGCGCTTCGAGCGTTGCGGCGATCGTTTCGTATTCCATCGGCTCTCCTTTTGTTTTTCTTTCGCTGCGCGAATGTTTCATGTTTTGTACGCTCCTCACTGATCGTCAACGTCGCTCTCCGTCCGCTCGGCAAGCGCCCCGGGCAGGAGGGAGGGCGTCCCGCCCGCGGGAGATGGTTCGAATCGCGCCGTGAAATGGCGAAGATGAGGGGGCTCGAAGACGATGCGGTATCCGGAGAGCGTCGTTCGCCGATCGGCGACGCGCGCAGCGTTCTCAACCACGAAGTCGAGATGGGCGTCGGTGTAAACGCGCCTGGGAACCGCGAGGCGGACCAGCTCGAGGTTCGGAGGATGGGCAGTCTCTCCGTTGCTTTGCCCTCCGCCGAACATCACCGATCCGATTTCCACGCCGCGTATTCCTCCTTCACGGTAGAGCTCGACGACGAGCGATTGCCCGGGAAAGCGCTCGGCCGGAATGTGTCCGAGAAGCCGCCCCGCATCGATGTAAACCGCGTGTCCCCCGATCGGCCTGACAACCGGAACCCCGGCCCTTCGCAGGCTCTCTCCGAATCTCGCGACCTGGCCGATCCGGGAGGCGAGGTAATCTTCGTCGAGGACTTCTTCGAGCCCTCGGGCCACCGCCTCGAGATCTCGCCCGGCAAGACCGCCATAGGTCGGAAATCCTTCGATCAGGATCAATTGATTCTTGAGTCGCGCCACCCATTCCTGGTGTCGAAGTGCGAGGAACCCGCCGATGTTGGCGAGCCCGTCTTTCTTCGCGCTCATTGTGCAGCCATCGGCCGCGGCAAAAACCTCCCGGACGATCTCCCGGATCGGCCGGCCGCGCTGCCCGGGTTCTCTCTGTTGAATGAAGTAAGCGTTCTCCGCGAAGCGGCAGGCGTCGATGATGAGCGGGATGCCATGGCGGCGAAGAATTTCGGAAACGGCGCGAATGTTCTCCAGAGACACCGGCTGGCCTCCGCCGGAATTATTCGTGATGGTGATCATTCCGAGAGGGATCCGCGCGGCCCCTTCCCGGGAGCAAAGCTCTTCGAGTTTCGCCAGATCGACGTTTCCCTTGAAGGGGTGCAGGTTTTCAGGATCTTTCGCTTCGGCGATGACGAGGTCGACGGCGATCCCCCCCTGGGCTTCGATGTTGGCGCGGGTGGTGTCGAAATGCGAATTCGACGGGATGATCTGTCCCGGTTTGACGACCGTGGAAAAGAGAAGATTCTCGGCGACTCTCCCCTGGTGAGTCGGGATCACCATCGGGAATCCAAAAATGTCCTGAACGGTTTTTTCGAAAAAGAACCAGTTTCGTCCGCCGGCGTACGACTCGTCCCCCTGAAGGAGGCCGGCCCATTGATGGTCGGACATCGCCGACGTTCCCGAATCGGTCAGGAGATCGATGAAAACGTCTTTGGCGGGAATCTGAAATAAATTGTAAGCAGCTTCGTAGAGGAGTCTCTCCCTGGCTTCCCGCGTGATCGTGCGGATCGGTTCGACCATCTTGATTCGCCACGGCTCAGGGGCGCTTTTCGGTTTCGTCACATCGGGCTCCTTGCCCCTCGTCGAGGGGCGGACGATCGGAATTTCTCCATTGAGAAACTAACGCGGGCTCCCGGAGCCGGAAATGGTCCCGATGAGCCAGGCCTCGTCAAGATTCGGCGCTTCGCGGCGCCAGGATTGCGCTTTGAGCCGAATTGCCCGTTCGGGGGAAAGCAAGGCCCTTTCAGAGCGCTCACACCGTACAAACGCATCATGTGATCTCTTTTGTGGTCTGATTAACATGGAACTGTAGGGAGCAGGGGAATCTCCAGTGGTGGAAAGGCTTTCATGAAAATTCGATCGATCGCCGGTTCCTGGCTTGGATTCGCGATCGTTCTGTTCGTCGGATTCGGGCCGGTGTCTTCGGCGGCGCGGGATTTCGGGCCGCTGTTCCCGGGCAGCGAACCGCTCCGGCCATGGTTTCTGCTCGACCCGCCGGCACGCCTGCGGGAGCGGTGGCCAGGGGTAATGAAGTCTCCGCAGCCGAGCGGACAGCCGATTTCCATGACGAGCGGAGACCTCGATCACGATGGATTTCCGGAGCTCATTGTCGGGCTCGTCGACGGTGAATCTTTTTCGTGTCTTGTCTACCGCGACAATCCGGAAGCCTACGCTCCGGTTTCCCCGGACGCCCTACGGGAAATCGCGGAGGGGCGGTTTTCTGCGCCGTTTCTCCCCATTCCTCGATCGTTCGACCTGACAACCCGTCCCGATTTCGTGGTCGCCGGCGACTTCGACCGCGATGGCAACCTCGACGTGGCCGTTGCGGCTCGCGGTGGAGGTTCGTTCTTCCTGCTTCGTGGCGATGGTCGAGGGGGGCTCGGGGCGGCGGAGGAATTTTTCGTCCTCGGCCGCTTGACGGCGTTCGTCGCAGGGGAGCTCGGAGCGTCGGATTCTCTTCCGGGCCTCATTGCCGCCATCGAAGACCACGGAAGGGCCGAGGTGCTGATCTTCGATGGCGCCTGGAACGCGCTCGCCGGCGAACCGGTCCGGATTCCCCTGGACGCACCCGCCGTCGCGCTCGCTCCCGGAGCGCTCGATGATGAAATCGGCTCGGATCTCGCCATCGCGGCCGGGCGCGAAATTCTTGTGGTTCACGGATCCGATCGCTCTCGCGACCGGATCGAGCTCGACAGTGAGCCGGTGGCGATTCTCGCCTCGGACCTCGTCTGGGACCGTGAGGCCCGTTCGGAAATTGGCGCAATCACCGCGAATGGATGGCTTCACATACTCGAGCGGGGAAGCTCCGACCGGCGGCCCTGGTCGATCGAAGAGGTTCGCGAGCTTCGAGGCGAGCTTCGGCTCGGAAATCGCATTCAGGCGGCGGATCGCGTCGGCGAGTCCGCCTGGGTCGAGCGTTCGCGTCAGTTGGTGATCTCGCCTCGAGCCCTGCCCGCGAAAGCCGGCCTCTATCCCCTCGCCGGGAACTCAGGATACGGGCTCGATCGCGATCTCCTGATTCTCGACCCCGCCGTCGGGCGGCTGGTGGTCGTCTATTCTCCCCGTCCCCAAAAAGGCCCTCCGTCGCGAACCGATGAACGACGGATGGTTTCGCTCGACCTCGGCGCCTCGCCGATCGCCGTTCTTCCGATGCCGCTCGGAGCGATGCCGATGGATGGTCTGGTGATTCTCGAAAGCGGAATCCCCGAGCCGGTCGTCTCGCAACCGATGACAGCCGCAACTGTGCTCGTCAATACTGCCGCCGACTCGAACAATGCGTGTGCCTCGTCGGGAATCGGAATCTGCTCGCTCCGCGACGCCGTGCGGTTTTCGAACACCAACGCCGGAACCGACACGATCACGTTCGCAGCGGCCCTCAATGGAACGGCTCTGACCCTGACGCAGCCGAACGGCGGAGGGAACGAGGATCTTTCCGTCACGGGGGATCTGGACGTCAACGACAGCGTGACGATCACGGGCAACGGATCGGCCAGCACGATCATCCAGGGGGGAACGACGGCGGCGAACGGGATCGACAAGGTGTTTGGGATCAATCCGAATTGCGATCATCTGGTGAGCGTCACGATGACCGGCCTCACGATTCAATTCGGGAGGAACACTCAGGCTGCGGGAGCTCCCGACTTCAGCGACACGGGCGGAGGGGTCGACTGGTGCGGCTTTGGCACTTCGACATTCTCCTTCAACTCCAGCGTCGCCAACCAGAACACCGACGTCAACAGCTGGGGGGGAGGGATCAATATCGACACCGTTCCGGGTGCGACCGGCACGGTCACGATGACCGGTTCGACGATCAGTGCGAACAAGTCCAAGTCGCATGGAGGCGGAATCAGCGCTGGCGGAGACGATCCGGTCGTCATCCTGAACGGCGGCACGACGGTCACAGGCAACTCCACGGTGGGCGGGAGCGGCATTTCAGATGCTCAGGGCGGTGGAATTTTCATTCGATTGATCAACAACGCTCCCGGGACCGGAAATGTTCAGATCGACAATGCGACCGTAGCGAGCAATACCGCGAACATGGCCGGGGGAGGTCTTTGTGTCTGCCCGGGCGGCGGAAAGCAGAACGTCACGATCCAAAACAGTTCGATCACCGGGAACACCTCCCAGGCTGGCCAGGGAAACCCCGCCTGGGGCGGGGGGCTCTCGAACGACAATACGTCTCCCTATTCGACGACCCTGACGAACGTCACGCTGTCGAGCAATCACGCCGATCTCGGGTCCGCCGCCACGGTGGGAGGCGGCGGGATTTTCAATCACAGCGGAACCCTTACGATGAACGGCGGCGCCTTGACGGGGAACACGGCGGGCGCCTCGAACTCGGTCGGCCGGGGCGGCGGCGTTTCGGTGTTCGGCGGAGCCGTGACTCTGACGAATTCGACGATCCAGAACAACACCGCGTCCGCATTCGGGGGCGCCCTGTTCGTGAGCGCGGGTTCGCTCACCGCGTCGCTTTCGCGGATCGTGTCGAACAGCGCTCTAAGCGGCTCCGGCATTGCACAGAGCGGCGGGACGGCCACTGTGACCAACGATTGGTGGGGTTGCGATGGCCTGCCGGGAGCGGCCGGCTGTCAGACAGGATTCGGGATCTACGCCGCCAATCCCCGCATCGATCTTGCGCTCTCGGCTTCGCCGGCCGCAGTGCTCGCAGGCGGAACGTCGAGCGTCACGGCCGACGTCACGAGAAACACGAGCGGGGCCTTTCTGAGCGGCGGCAATGCCCCGGCAGTTCTGGTCGGGCTCAACTTCCTGTTTGTCGACGACCCGAAAGGGAGCCTGACAGCTCCTTTGCTGGTCGCGATTCCGCCGGGAGGTATCGTCACGAAAACGTTCACCGCTGGGGCGGCGCCCGGATCCTGCGGGACCGCGAGCCCATCCGTGGGTCTCGACAGTGGTTCACAGAGTGTGTCGATCACGATCACCGCTCTCAATCAAGTTCCGAGTCTCGGCAATACGTTGAGCCTGTCGAAGAGCGGTCCATCGAGCCTGCTCTTCACCTGGACCGACCTCGTCGAGGCGACTGACTACGTCGTGTTCGAGGATGTGTCGCCGACCGGGCCCTTCCTGCCCCCTCCCACGGGATCGGCTGGAACCGGAACGACCGGTCTCACCATCCCCCTCCTGCCGGCGTCCGACGTGTTCTACAAGGCGGCCGGACGAAGCGCATGCGGGACGGGGCCGCTGGATTGAGTCAGCCCTTCTTCTTCGGGTCGGCAGGCTCCGGCTTTTTTCCCGGAGTCTTGCGGTCGTAGTACTGGGGCTTGTGGCATCCCGGGGAGCAGCCGCCCCCCGTATCGGTCTTGACGTATTTCAATGGAAGATCCCATTTTCCAAACGTAACGCTGTCGGCGATGAGCTTCGGGTTCGGTCCTGCGTGGATCTCGTGGCAGAACCTGCAGCTGCGGGCCTTGGGTTTGTTGACATGGACGAAGTGGAGATTCCGCTCTCCGTCGCGAAAGTTCGTGGCGAAGGAGGTCTCCGGATACTGGACGAGCTCCCGCTTGTGGCATCCGAAGCAGAGTGGAAACTCGGTGTCGGAGTAAGCCACGTACTCCTCGGCGGGGAACGATCGAACCAGAAGCTTCTGATTTTGAGACCCGTGAGGTTCGTGACAGGCGACGCATTTGCCCTCGGCGACGGGCCCATGGAGAACCGTCGCATTTTTCTTGATGATGGCCGGGTGACAGCCCAGGCAAAGCTCCTTCATCGGTTTGACGAGCAGTTTGGCATTGTCTTCCGCATGGGGTGAGTGGCAGGTCACGCAGCCGCCGTCCGCTTTCACCGGGGGGTGGCCAACTGGAGACCGGGTCACCTTTTCCTCGATCGTGGAGTGACAGTCGAAACAGACTTTCGCCATTGTGTCGGCAAGGAGGTTCGGATGACCGGAGCCGTGAGGATTGTGACAGGACGTGCATCCGGACTCGAGCGCGGGATGGACGTCCGCCTTCTTCAGCAGTGCCGGGAATTCGAGATGACAGTCGAAACAAATCGTCTCGGCGGGCTTTCGAAGAAGCGGTTTCTGGTCCGATTCGTGCGGATTGTGACAAACCGTGCAACTTCCGGCAGAGACCGGGCCGTGGGTGACTTTGAACTGAAGATGATCGTCGTGGCAGTTTCCGCACAGCTCTTTGAGAGCTGAAACGAGCAGCTTCGGTTCGTTCGAGGAGTGGGGGTCGTGACAGGTTGTGCACTGTCCTTCCTTGACGGGCGAGTGAACGTCCCCTTTCTTTCCGAATTCGTCGTGACACGTTGCGCAGAGCGCCGGCGGTTCCTGTGCCAGCTTGAAGGTCTTCTTCCCTTTCTGCGGGTGGGAAGCGGCCGTCGATTCGTGGCAGGAGTCGCAACTCTCGGTGGCGGAATGGATGGTCTTGCCCGAGAGGAGCTTCGCGTGGCAACCACTCGCGAGGCAGCCTTCCCCGGCGAAGGCCGTGGTGGGTGAAAAAAGAACGGCGAGCGCGCCGGTCACGGCGATCCGCGCGAGACGGTTGACGGTTGGGCTCATGATCGATTCCCTTCTCCTCTTTCTCGAATCCGGATCGTCGCTCAAGCGGGCGAATCAGGGGTATGACGCATGGGAATGAGTCACCCCGTGGCAGACGAGATCGCAGCTGCCGGAATTGAAGCCATTGTCCTGGTAAGTCGGGAATTTTCCCCCGGGAAGAGGCAGGACGAACCGGGTATCGAAATTGACGAGGTGCGTGTGCGAGCCGGTTCCCGCCGGCGCGGCCGATTCGGCGACCCCGTGCGGATCGTGGCAGGCCGAGCAGGGGACGCCGGCGGCGAGGTGCCCGCTGTGCCCTCCGCCCGTCGCCGTTCTTCGAGCGTTCTTCGCACGGAAGCTCGCGTCGGCGAGGATGCTCGAGCGATCATGGCACCGGTAGCAAAGGGCGTAACTGTCGATGCTCTCCGGCGTTCCGTCGGCCGTTTCGTACCGCGAACGCAGGATCGGAGGAAACGAGGAGCCGTGCGGGCCTTTCGCGGCTCCGCCGTCGTCGGCGTGGCAGTCCGAGCAGTAGATCATCGAAAACGAAGTCAACGCGGGCAGCAACCGGGAAGGGATGCTCGGAACGCTTTGCGCTCTACCGTTAGCAACAACAGGATGGAACGAGGGATTTCCGGGATCGAGCTGGCGGCGGATGTTCGTCACGGAGACGACGCGCGGGACGAATTTCGTGTCGGGAGTCGTGTCGCCGTGACACTTGAAGCAGATTTCGTACTCGAACCGGGCCGTTCGGACCGGCATTCCATTGCG
>Ga0315281_10010739_pt1 | contig 12588 bp, 10 predicted proteins | sample YL17G07_0_MG_FD_204540 | JGI IMG/M metagenome (GOLD analysis project Ga0315281, IMG submission 204540) | Sediment microbial communities from Yellowstone Lake, YNP, Wyoming, USA - YL17G07_0 | ecosystem: Environmental > Aquatic > Freshwater > Lake > Sediment | place: USA: Wyoming | collected... | reverse complement strand
CCGGCCGGCCCCCGCCCATCCTCTCGCCGGAGGTGGAAAATATTGATGAAAATTCATCGACAATTTGAAGAAATCGTAACGGCCGACCCTCGCGGGATCATTGCGCCCCCCCGATCTGCCTCAACATCTCCCCCACTTCCGACGCCGGCTTCTGGCAGGTGTAGTTTCTGCATACGTAGGCCATGACCGGCGCCCCGGTCGAGACGCGCCCTTCGAGCATCGGCACGATCTCGTCGAGATCCTGGCCCGGTGCAGCGAGCGCCACAACCTTCGCCGGGACATAACAACCGAAAAGTGCGGCGTGAAAACCTTCGAGAGCTTCGGAGCCCGGTTCGCCGGCCAGCACGATTTCACGCGGGCCGGCGAGCTGGAACTCCGCAGCACTGAGGAGCTGCGCCTGAGCGGTCGGCTGGCGTGACCAGATCGAGCTTCCGCTCGAAATAACCCGGAACGCGATCGTGCGAAGCGATTCCGCGGAGGTGAGCTCGGCGAGGCGGAACAGGTTGAGCGCCGCGACCGAAGAACCGGTCGGAATCGCTCCATCGTGATCTTCCTTGATCCGGCGGCCGATCTCTCCGGCGCCGGCAGTCAGGTAGAGCACGCCCTCGGTTTCGTTCCAGAAGCGATCGAGCATTTCTCGATTCAAATCGACGGCGGCGCGAAGGTACTTCGGTTCGAACGACGCCTCGTAAAGGTCGAGAAGCCCCTGAACGAGGAAGGCGTAATCGGTGAGGAATCCCGGGATGGCCGCGTCGCCGTCGCGATAGCGATGCAGGAGAATCGCTTCTTTCCGCATCGTGCTCAGCAGAAAATCGGCCGCCTTCTTTCCTCCGGCGAGGTAACGGGGATCGCGGGTGACCTGGTATCCGACCGCCATCGCCGAAATCATGAGACCGTTCCAGTCGGTGAGAACCTTGTCATCGGTCGCGGGCGCAGCCCGGCGGCTTCGGGCCGTGAACATCCTTTCGCTGGCGCGTCCGAGGACGGTTTCGATTTCGGACGATGTCCTGCCGAATTTCCTGACGAGATCCGGGACCGTCGAGACGATGGACAGGATCGAGGTTCGAGGCTTGTCTTTGGCGCCAGGCGCCGGCGCGCCGTGTCCGCCCACTTCGAAATTCCCGGCATTCGTCACCCCGAATCGCGCGGCCGCAATTTCGGCGTCGTCTTTCCCAAGCAGCGATTCGAGCTCGGTAGCGCTCCAGACGTAAAAACTCCCCTCTCCTCCCGGATCATCGGCATCCTGCGCCGAGTAGAAACCCCCTTCGGGCGAGGTCATTTCGCGCAGGACGTAGTCGAGCGTGCGGCGCCCGACGGTTTCGAAATCTTTACGGGAAGTGACCTGCGACGCCCAGAGGTAGACGCGAGCCAGGAGAGCGTTGTCGTAGAGCATTTTTTCGAAGTGAGGAACGAGCCAGACGGCGTCGGTCGAATACCGGTGAAAACCTCCGCCGACCTGATCGTGAATTCCGCCGTTGGCCATCGCGTCCAACGTTGCCGTCAACATTCGCCGCGCGGAAGGGTCGTCATTTCGTGCATCGTGGCGAAGAAGAAATTCGAGCGCGAGGTGAGGCGGGAACTTGGGAGCGCTCCCGAACCCGCCACGAATGGGGTCGAATCGATTCTCGAACTGGCGCACCGCGAAATCCAGAATCTCCCCGGTCAGCTCGGGTCGGTCTTCACCTGCAGACGAAGCGGGCGATTCCTGCCGAAGATGCCGATCGAGCTCTTCCGAAGCCGAAGTGATCTTTTCGCGGTCGTTTTTCCATATCCCCCCGAGCTGACGCAGGAGCGACGTGAAGCCGGGGCGCCCGTATCGATCATCCGGCGGAAAGTAGGTCCCCCCGAAAAAAGGGCGAAGGTCGTGCGTGAGAAAAACCGACATCGGCCATCCCCCGGATCCGGTCATCGCGATGACCGCGCTCATGTAGTGATCGTCGACATCGGGGCGCTCTTCCCGGTCGATTTTGATCGAGACGAAGAGCTCGTTCAAAACCAAGGCGACATCCGGATTCGAAAAGCTTTCATCCTCCATGACGTGGCACCAATGGCAAGTCGAGTATCCGATCGAGAGAAAAATGGGTTTGTCCTCGCGCCGGGCCTGCTCGAAAGCCTCTTCTCCCCAGGCATACCAATCGACCGGATTGGACGCGTGCTGCTGAAGGTACGGACTCTTCTCGAAGACGAGACGGTTCTTGCCCGGTGGCGGAGTTCCCGGAGTTGAAGTCGAAGAAGTTTTCGTCACGGTTGCACCTGCTTTCAAATTTGGAATCTTCTCCGGAATCGGCAAAGCCTCACCGGCGGCCACCCGAGAAAGAAAGAGAACGACGAACGGCAAACCCGGACGCCAAAAACGCCAGAAAAAACGGCTGATCGAAAACTGCACCGGCGCCTTGAAGGTCAAAATTCCAGAGTCCCTGCCGTTCCTGGCGGTCCGTCTCGTTCTCGAAAAAAAAGCCCCGGCCGGTCGACCGAGGCTTCACATGAAATGGTCGGGACGGTGAGATTCGAACTCACGACCACCTGAACCCCATTCAGGTACGCTACCAGGCTGCGCTACGTCCCGTGTCTTTTCTGCCTAATCGTTGGGGGGCTTTCCGAGAAGGGAGACGACCGAATCGAGGGTTTCCAAAACCGCATCGATCTCGGCGCGGCCGGCATTTAACCCGCTGACCGTCGGCCTGTCAAACGAAACGGGGGGTTCGACAGGCTTCCTCTTCGAACGGGGCCTGGGAATCGAAGCCGGCGCCGCCAATTCCTCTTGCGAGGGAGGGTCGGGATTCCTGCCGGGTTGCGGAAGAAGCGGGTGAGTTGAAGTTGCAACCTCCACCGGTCCGGACCGAGGGGGCTCGTGTTCGCCGGCGGCGGGCTCGATCTCGAGTTTTTTTCGAGCGCCGGCGATCGTATATCCCTCTTCATAAAGCAGCGTCTTGATCCGGCAGATCAAGTCGACTTCTTCGCGTGTGTAATTTCGGGCGGCGCCTCCCGATCGATTCGCAAGAAGGGGAAACTCGGTTTCCCAATAGCGAAGCACGTAAGGCTGGATGCCGGCCGCCCGGCAAGCCTCGCCGATCTTGAAAACCGATTTTTCGTCGCTCTTCATCTGGGTCATCATCGAAGAATGTTCACTTCGAGCTGAATCTTGACGACGATCCGCCGTTTCCCGGCCACCTCGTCGATGGAGAGATTCAAGGGAATCGTGACTTCTTTGAGGAGCGTTCCGGGATCCTGCGCCGCATTTGTCACCGAAGGGCGAGGGACCGGCGGCACCGCGAGAGTCGACGAAGGCCGGGGCGCAGGCGGCGGAATCGCGGGCGAAATCTTCGGGTCACTGGGCCGGGGCGTCGAGATGTTCACAGCCGGAGGAGCAGAGACCGCAGAAGGCCCGGCCGCCGGCGCAGCTCGGACCATCGGGGGGATCTCAGGGGGAAGCATGGGCATCGACTCGGGGGTTTGAGGCGCTCGCTTCTCGGGTGCACCGCCGAGGGCAACGACCAGAGAATCGGCCGCCAAGGGGCGGGGCGGCGGCGAGCTGATCCCTTCGGGAAGCGTGTCGAAGACGATGTCGTCGCCGTCGTCCATGGCCGAAGGAGCATGGACCGGGAACGCCGGAGTTTCGGAATCGAGCATCACTTCGACCGAAGCGTTGACGAACCCTCCTCCATCTCCGGCACCCAGCTCAACCACCTCCACCGACGCGGCGCCCGATTCCGGCGCCTGAATGCCCGGCGCTTCCGACATCAGGAAAGGAACGTCCTGAACTTCCTCGACCATCTCTTTCGAAGCGTCTTCGGCCCAGAGAGTTTCCGGCTCTCCGGCAACTTTCACCGGGCCGCTCGGGCGCGGGCTGAGCACGATCTCGTCGTCGCCGACATCACCTGACAAGCCGTAGCGGCCCATGAGATCTTTGAGAACGAGCCGCACGATCCCTTTGAGAGTGTCCTCGACGCCGATGCCCGAGGTTGCCACCGATTCGAAGAACGGGCAATTGAGCTCGTTGAGCTGCTTGTCGATGATCTCGACCGGAGTGACGCCGGGCAGGTCGCGTTTGTTGTACTGCATGACGACAGGGAGCTTTCGAACATCGACTCCCTGCTTTTTGAGGTTGTCCTTGAGGTTCGTCCAGCTCTCGATGTTCGCGTCGATCAATCCATCCTGGCTGTCGGCGACGAAGACGACGCCGTCTGCACCCTTGAGCACGAGCTGACGGGTGGAGTTGTAATAAACCTGGCCGGGAACGGTGTAGAGCTGAACGCGCGTGCGCATTCCGCGGATTTTTCCCAGATCGAGAGGGAGAAAGTCGAAGAAGAGAGTCCGATCGGCCTTCGTCGCGAGCGAGAGCATCTTGCTCTTGCTGTTCGAAGGCAGAGCGTCATAGACGAACTGGAGATTCGTCGTTTTTCCGCACAGCCCCGGCCCGTAGAAAACGATCTTGGCCGTGATCTCTTTCGTCGAGTAGTTGAATAGAACCATCTTGGCCCTTCAGGGCAGCTTAACATTCCGGGGTAGACCGGTCAAACCTCTGCCACGGTTGAAGATTCCGTGTTCCTAGCGCCGTGATCTTCGCATTATTTCGGACCGACCGTCCGAAAAATAACCGGGCTCCCGGAGAAGGGGTATTTCTCCCGAAGGCGGTTCTCGAGATAGTTGGAAAAATTCGGTGACAAGGGCCCCTTCCGGTTGGTGAAGATGGCGAAGGTCGGCGGTGAGACTCCGACCTGGGCCGCGTACTTCAATTTCGCCACCACGCCCCCGACCGTGAAGGCCGGGCCGCGGGAAACGGCTTTTTCGAGCCACCGGTTGAGCTCGGCGGTGGGAACCCGGAACGTCCCGGCTTCGATGGCCCGGTCGACGGCTTTCCAGATTTCTCCGGTCCGGCGCCCGGTTACGGCCGAGACCAGCACGATCTCCGCGTAGTCGAGCATCGGAAGCTCGCGCCGGACGTCATCGAAAAACGCTTCTGCTTCTTTCTCGGCGACGCCCCGCAGATCCCACTTGTTTCCGAGGATCACCACCGGGCGCCGGGCCTCGACGATTTTTCCAGCGATGTTCGCGTCTTTCGTGGTCACCCCTTGTTTCGCGTCGATCACGAGAACCGCGACGTCGCATCGTTCGAGACTCTTGACGGCCAGGATGCTCGCGAGAACGTCGGGGGCCTCGGCGGTGCGGGTTCGATGACGAATGCCGGCGGTGTCGACCAGAACATAGGATTTCTTCTGAACATGCACCACCGTGTCGACCGAATCGCGAGTCGTTCCCGGCACTTCGGAAACGATCATTCGTTCGGAGCCGAGCAGACGGTTCGCGAGCGAGGATTTGCCGACATTCGGACGGCCGACGATGGCGACTTTGGGCGCCCCTTCCGCCGGGCGGTCGGAGCCTCCCCCTTCCGGAAGCATCCGAATGATCGCGTCGCAGACGTCTTCCTGGCCGCGGCCGTGCTCCGCAGAAACGGGAACCGGCTCGCCGAAACCGAAGGCATAGAACTCATGAAGTGCGGCCTGGGCTTTTTTCGTATCACATTTATTCACGGCGAGAACCACCGGCCTTCCCAGCGGGCGGATCAAATCCGCCACTTCGAAGTCGCCGGCAGAAACTCCGTCCGCGCCGTCGACGACGAACAGAAGGACGTCGGCCTCCCGAAATTTCCCGAGCGCGGCCTTCCTCGACGCGACGGCGAACCGTTCGCGGTCGGCCAGATCGAGGCCTCCCGTGTCGATCAGCTCGGCTTCGCGGCCGGAGCCCAGGTCCGCAGGAGCGGAAATCCAGTCACGGGTCACTCCCGGTTGATCGTGGACGAGCGCTCTTTTGCGCCCCGTGAGGCGATTGAAGAGCGTCGACTTTCCGACATTGGGGCGGCCGACGATCACGACGCGGCGAATTTTCATGGCGCCGCGATTCTATGGGTTATCCGGGTCCGTCGATAGCCGAGGGGTGCCGACGGTCGCTACGCCCCCGCTCAGACTTTTTCGCGAAAGCCGGCCAGCTCTCTCTCGAGCCTTTCGGTTTCGCTTTTCAGTGCGACGGCGATGGCGCCTATCCTGAGAACCCCATCCGGCAGTTTCTCGGCCGCGTGGCGCCACAGATCGTCGACTGGATGCACGAGTCCTCCGCGGCGGCTTGGGCGACGGAGCAGAAGAAAAGAGATGCCGTCCACGAAATGCGGGGCATCGTCCACCTGGATTCCGTGACCGGAATCACGTCCGGTGTCCTGCTCAAATCATCGCCTCGGTCTGTGACCTGGCGGGCGCCGCGCGTCACGATCGCGATTCTTCGGCTTCTCGGTCGCAGCGCCCGCGGCCGGTAGCAGCTCGAGCCTCCGGCGGTCTCCGTCGATCCTGAAAAGACGAACGCGCATCGGATCTCCGGCGCGAAATACCTTCCCGCTCGCCGTTCCTTTCAGACGATGATTCTTTTCGTCGTACCGGTAGAAGTCGCCAGGAAGATTGGAAACGTGAACCATCCCTTCGACGAAGAGATCGTCGAGAAGCACGAACACCCCGAAGGGCGAAATGCCCGAAATGATCCCCGGGAGAACTTCGCCCATTCGATCCTTGACGAAGGTCAGCCGCAGGCGGGACGAAACTTCTCTCTCGGCCGCTTCCGATCTTCGTTCGGTCTGATTGCAATGAGGCGCCATCTCCTTGAATCGTCCCGAGAGAATCGCCTCTTCTTCGGGGCGAACCGGCTTGCCCGACTGGCGGCGCACGAGGCTTCGATGGACCACGAGATCGGGATACCGGCGAATCGGGGAAGTGAAATGGCAGTAGTACGGCGCCGCCAGAGCGTAGTGACCCTTGCATTCGACCCCATACAGGGCTTTTCGCTGAGACCGGAGAAGAAGATCGCGGAGAAATCGTTCTTCCGGAAGTCCTCGGATTTCGGAGAGCAGTCTCTGGAACTCGGCCGGCGGAACCTCGTTCGTGCCTCCTCGAAATCCGAGACCGAAAGTCTGCAGGATCTCTTCGACGTCGACCATGTCGATCGGATCGGGCGACTCGTGAACCCGGTAGAGCGCCGCCGTTCCCCCGAGGGAAAGATGGCGCGCGACCGCTTCGTTGGCCGCGATCATCAGCTCTTCGATGAGCCGGTGCGCGGCGTTGCGTTGCTCGGGGACGATTCCAACGACCGCGCCGAATTCGTCGAGGAGAAGATCGGCGTCGGGGAGGTCGAAGTCGATGGAACCCCGATCCCGGCGGCGGCGCGCAAAACGATCCGCCACCTGGGAAAGAAGCCGGATATCGGTCATCACGTGCGCCAGCTTTTCGGCGGCGCGGGCCTCACCCTCGATCGCCGCCGCGACGTCGGTGTACGTGCAGCGCGCGGCGGAACGAATCACCGATCTCGCGAATTCGGTTTTCAGGATTCCGCCGTTTTCGTCGACGTCGAGAAAAACGCTGAGCGTCAGCCGGTCTTCCCCCGGAACGAGCGAGCACAGCCCGTTCGAGAGCGCTTCCGGCAACATCGGAACGCATCGGCCCGGAAAATAAACCGACGTGCCTCTCTCCAGTGCCGCTTGGTCGAGAGCGCTCCCTTCCTCGACGTAGAACCCGACATCGGCAATATGAACTCCGAGCCGGATGACGCCTCGATCGAGCTGCCTTCCGGAAATCGCGTCGTCGAAGTCTTTCGCGGTCTCTCCGTCGATGGTGACGACCGTGTCCTGCCGGAGGTCGAGGCGGCCCGCATAGGCGGATTCGGGCACCACTCGCCCGAAGGTTTCCGCCCGCGCGACCGCGGATGGAGGAAAAGCAACCGGGATCCCGAATTTCCGGACCGAAACTTCAACCTCGATGCCGGGATCCTCGGGAAATCCCAGAATCTCGAGGATCCGTCCGACGGCCGGGCTCTTGGGAGTCGGAAAGCTTGTGATCTGGACGACGACATATTGTCCATCGCGGGGTGCCAGACTTTGGCCGGGTGAAACGAACACGTCTTCCACGACTCGAAGATCGTCCGGCCGAACGAGCGGCCTGGGTTTTTCGTCGCGGAAGATTCCGACCAGAACCGAACGCGCGCGTTCGAGGATCTCGATCACGGCGACGGGAGCGGATTCGCGGCGGCTGCCAATTCCCGCTCGGGCCCCGCCCGAACGTGACCGGCCCGCTGCTCCGCCTGGGCGCGCCTTGCCCTGTCCGGTCGAGTGGCGCGCAAGGACCCGATCCCCGTCCATCGCGCCGCCCATCTCCGTTTTCGAAACGTAGAACTCTTCTTTCGTTCCTTCGGACGTGGTCATCAGGAGCCCGGATCCGTCGGATCGGAGCCGGATCTTTCCCATTTCGAAATCCGTGAATTCGAGCAGGGAATAATGCCCCGTTCGTCCCCGTACCAGCTCGCCCCGGCAGCGCATTGCGTCGAGGAGCGCGTCGAATCGACTCCGATCGAATCCGGCCGGCAACTGGCGTTCGATCGAATTGAAAATTTCGTCCGCGTTTTTCGACTTCGTCGCTTTCGATTCCAGCAGAATCCGAATCAGCGCCGCGACTTCCTGGGCCTCGTCGGCCATTTTTTGGGACAAGTTCTTACCTTTCAATGATTTCAATCGAGCTGAATCCTTGACTCTTCTCCACTCGAAAACTTAGAATCGTCGGCTGCGGGAACGAGAGTGCGAAAGTGGCGGAATTGGTAGACGCGCAAGACTCAGAATCTTGTGGTTCACAGCCATGGGGGTTCGAGTCCCCCCTTTCGCACCAACCTCGTTGACGTGAAGCTCGCCGCCAGCCAGGAAGTTTCGAGGAAGAAATCAGCGGGCGAGCGGGCAACAGTTCGGACCGACTCCTCCAACCGGGTTGTCGAACAGATCATGATAGTCGGCGTCATCGACGTCGCCGTCGGAGTTGGCGTCGAAAATCCAGCAGTCGGAATAGGAGACGTGAGGAATCCCGGCGCCCGATCGGCATCCTTCGAACGAATCCCGATCGAGCGAATCGACCCGGCCGTCACCGTTCGAGTCCCCTTTCGGGCCCACGCGAACGGTGATCCTCTGATCAACCGCGACGTTTTCAAGACGGCGCAATCCCACTCCCGGCCAGCGAACGAAAACTTCGTCCACGAAAGTCGAGTCTCCCAGGCCGAAATGGGCGCGAAGCGGCTCCTGGCTCTGAAAGCTCGAGCCTGAAGCCAACAGCCGGGCCTGCTTCATCCCTTTGAAAGTCGCGACCACCTCGGCTCCCTCGCCGAAACGGAATCCCTTCGAATCCCGGAGCTCGACTTCCAGCCAATGCCCTTCGCTTGCGAGTTGGTTGTGCAGGAGATAGTTCCGCCCGCCGATCGTCGTGATCATCAGATCCATCTTCCCGTCGCGATCGTAGTCGAACGCCGCCACTCCGCGCCCCTCGCAGGTGGGAGCGGCGCCCACCGAGGTACCTATGCTTTCGAAGGTTCCGTCCCCTTTATTTCTCCAGAGAATCGCCGGCTTGTTGTCGTAGGGGGCATAGACCCAGCCATTGACTTCGTAAAGATCCTGCCATCCGTCGTTGTCGATATCGACGAAGGTCGCGCCCCAGCCGAAATATCCCCGATCGACTCCTGCTGCCTGGCTGACCTCTTCACAAACGCCGTTCCCCATATCCTTGAAAAGGACGTTGTGGCCCGGTCCTGCGAAGGTCGGGTTGTCTTCGACGTTCGTGATGTAGATGTCGAGGAGACCGTCGTTGTCGTAATCGCCGAGCGAGATCCCCATGTTGTTCATCGGATTTTCGAGCCCCATTTCCGGCGCGCGCTCGCTGAACGAGCCGTCCCGGTCGCTGATGAAGACTCGATTTGCGGAGTAGTCGATCGGAACGAAGAGGTCGAGCCAGCCGTCGTGGTTGAGATCGGCCCACAGGGGTTGCCACCCTTTTGAAAACGAACCCGGCTCGCCATTACGACCCGGCAGAAGAACCGGGGTGAATCGGAAAGCACCGTCGTTGCGGAGGAGCATGCAGATGCCGGACCAGGCGCTAAATGCGATATCGAGATCTCCGTCGCGGTCGTAATCGCCCGCGGCCAGACCGCCGACGTACAACTGTCCGATGTCGGCTCCGGAACCCGCCGTCATGTCGACGAACGTCCCGTTTCCCGCATTCCTGAAAAGTCGCGCCGTCGGCGTCGGGTCCTGACTCGCGACGTAGAGGTCGATCAGGCCGTCCCGGTCGAAATCGGCCCAGAGCGCAGCGACGCTTTCGTGATTCGTATCCGCGACTCCCGCCGCATCGGCCAAGTCGGTGAAAGTTCCATCGCCATTGTTGTGATAAAGCTTGTTCGGAGTTCCGAGGCCGTTGCAAAGGTAGACGTCATCCCAGCCGTCGCCGTCGTAATCAGCGATGGCCGGACCTCCGGCGAACGGCCAGACCGTTCCGATCGGATGGTGGTTGAAGTACACCCCGGCCGTCGTCGTGGCATCGACGAAACGGCCCCCATCGGCAGCGCACACCAGCGAAGACCAGGAAAGCATCGCTGCCCACGCGGCCACGAGAATGCAAAAGCTATGGATTCGGGTCGATCGCGATCTGGAATCGATCAAAGAAGATGTCATCGGTCTTCCTCCTGAACTCTTTCGAAGCCGGAATCCGCCGTTTCCACTCGGAGACGCGGGCGCGAACTGAAAAGCAATTACTCCGTCAAATACTGTGCGGCGGCGGCGTCGTCGTAAAAAATCTTGAAGACACTGTCGAGTCTGGTGACCTTCAAGAGGGAGAGAATTCTTTCCTTCGGGCGGAGTAGCGCCATCTTGCGATCACGATCTTCGAATTTTTGAAGATACCCGATCAACTCACCCAGGCCGGTCGAATCCAGGTAATCGATTCCCTCGAAATTCACGAGAACCGGTCCTGTGTCATCGCTCAGAACTTTGTCGAGATATTCAGAAAATTGCTGGGCGCTTTCGCCGAGTTTGATGACGCCCTGCACGTCGACCTGAGTAACGACGCCTTTTTTCGTCTTGACGATGTTCACGGTGTTCCTCCGCTCTCTCTCGATTCACCAAAGAAACGGTGCAGACGCCCCCGGTCATCCGGACCGAGAGTCGCGAATTCGATGCCGAAACCGGTCTGGACGAGTCCGGCTTCACGCGCCCGGCGCCTGACCACGCCCCTGGCCCGGACAGGTTCCGACTCGCCGGGAAGATTGAATCTGACTTCGCACACCGTCCCGATCGCGAGGCCGGCGTCGAGCTCAAGCAGAATACCACTCGGGCTCGCATTCACCGCCCTGCCCAGCAGGGTCGCCTCCGAACCATCCGGCTTGACCAGGGCCAGAGTGTTGAGCCTCTTCCGGTCAGGGACCCTCGTCAGCCGGTCCACTTTTCGAACCACTTCCCCGGCGTCAATGGGGCGGCCAAGAAAATCGTTGATACCGGAAATGAAACATTCCTCCAGGGTCGTTCCCTGAGGAGGAAGAAGGATCACGACCGAAAGCCGCCTCGTGCGCGCATCTTCTCGCAGCTCCCGGCACAAACCGAATCCAGGACCATCGGGAAGCGAGTAGTCCAAAATAGCGAGATCCGGGATGGTGTTTTCGAGAAGACCCCGGAACTGCGCCGCAGTTTCCACAGCATGCACCTGAAGGTCGGGGAACGCGAGAATGCCGCACAGCTCGCGACTCTCTTCGGGATCGGCGACCGCGATGACCACGGTTCTGATCGCCGCCGGTGCGGCGCTGTCGGGCTTTTTCACCGGAATCACGCGGTCGCCATTTTCGTTTCGATGAATTGAACGAGGGCATTGACGGAAGCGAACGCGCGAACGCCAACCTCCTCGTTGTCGACCTTGATCCCGAATTCCTGTTCGAGCCCGAGAACCAATTCCAGCGCGTCGATCGAATCCAGCCCCAGACCCTCTCCAAAAAGTGGAGCATCGTCGAGGATGCTCTCCGGTGAAATGTCGAGCTTGAGCCGGCGAACGATCAGGCCTCTGACCCGCTCGCGAAGCTGTTGCGTTTCCTGCATGAGTTTCCGCCTCCCGGTTTTCTCGTCCTTTGAAAGTATAGCAACCGGAGACTCCGGGTCAAAGGAAACGAGCTCGAATTCTAAGCCGCCAGGCCACCGTCGACCCGGAGCACGATTCCGGTCAGATAGGACGCACGCTCCGACGAAAGCCAGGACACCGCTCCGGCAACTTCCTCCGGGCGCCCGAACCTTCCGAGAGGTATCACCGATGTTGCCGCTTTTCTCTTCGCGTCGGGCAATCCCGCGAGAATGTCGGTTTCGATGAATCCCGGAGCGAGGGCGTTCACGGTGATTCCGAACGTCGCGACTTCCCTCGCGAGAGACTTCGTGAAGGAAATCATCCCGCCTTTGGCAGCCGAGTAGTTGGTTTGTCCGGAGTTGCCCGTGATTCCGCTGTCCGAAGCGATGTTGACGATTCTTCCGGAACGGCGCCGCAGCATTCCCTTGAGCACTCCTTTGGTCAGCTGCATCGCTCCGATCAAATTTACTTCGATCACGTGCCGAAGGTCTTCTTCGGTCTGAAAAATGAAAAGACGATCCCGAATTTCTCCGGCGTTGTTCACCAGCACGTCAACGGTTACGCCATCCCGTTCGAGGCCCTTTGCAAAATTTTCGATCGACTCGCGATTCGCCAGATCAAGATGAACCGGCTGAGCGTTTCC
>Ga0315281_10010737_pt1 | contig 12589 bp, 8 predicted proteins | sample YL17G07_0_MG_FD_204540 | JGI IMG/M metagenome (GOLD analysis project Ga0315281, IMG submission 204540) | Sediment microbial communities from Yellowstone Lake, YNP, Wyoming, USA - YL17G07_0 | ecosystem: Environmental > Aquatic > Freshwater > Lake > Sediment | place: USA: Wyoming | collected... | reverse complement strand
ACGATCACCGCGTTGCCGGCGAATCATGTTATCCCTGCAGTTGGATTTCAACTCGATAGCGGGGTAAACAGTATGGTGTATACAGGAGACACATCAGTACAGGACAGCTTTTGGAAAATCGTCAATCAGATAGGCAACCTGAAATACTTGATCATTGAAACAGCGTTTACCAATGCGGAAAAAGAGCTGGCTAACCTATCCAAACATCTTTGCCCAAGTTTATTAGCGGAAGAGTTGAAGAAATTGCAGGGTTACCCCGACATTTATATTACGCATCTGAAGCCGGGAGAAAGCGAATTAACCATGCGTGAAATTGGCGAATGCGTACAGGGGTTTGTTCCGAAAATGCTGATGCATAATCAGGTATTGGAATTTTAAAGTCACATTTAATTGTAAGGTACACGCTAAGGACTCAGTCCAAAGTTTAAGGAGTCGTGGATGAGTAATGCACTAAATAATCCGGCTGAACGCCGAACCAACCCGAATGAGATGGCGCTCAAGCTAGAGCTCACCCGAAATCTTAATCACGTTACCAACAAGATTCACGCCACCAGCAATATCGATGAAATCATGCTGGATGTCAGCAAGGATATTTGTACGCTGTTTAATGCTGATCGCCTGACTATTTACATGGTCGGAGAGGACAAGTCTTCACTGGTCTCAAAAGTGAAAACCGGACTGAACTCATTCAAAGATCTCCAGTTGCCGATAGCGGAGCAAAGCATTGCAGGATATGTGGCGTTCAATAAAAAACTGTTGAACCTCAATGATGTATATGATGAAAGCGAGCTGGCCAGACATAGCGCCCAGCTGAGATTTCTGCAGGATGTCGATAAACGCACCGGCTATCGCACCCGGCAAATGCTGGTTGCGCCAATAGTCGAAGTCGATAGCAAAGAGTTGGTCGGTGTGATACAGGTCATCAACAACAAGGCTGGTGTTCCCTTCCCTGCCATGGTGGAAGAAGGCGTGAAAGAGCTGGCTCAAACACTTTCCGTAGCATTGCGACAACGTCAACAGCAGGTCAGCTCCGTCAAAACAAAGTACGACAGCCTGGTATCGGAGGCTAAACTATCGGCCGCCGAGTTTGAGCTGGCAACGCGCACTGCCAGGCGAAAGGGCGTTGATATTGAAGATGTCCTGGTGGATGAATTCCAGGTAAAAACCGCCGATCTTGGACAGTCACTTTCAAGCTTTTTCGGGGTTCCTTATGAGCCTTATAAATCGGATCGTATAAAACCTTCAGAGTTGCTTAAGAACCTGCGCCGCGAATATGTCGAAAGCAGCCATTGGGTGCCTGTTGACGATACGCCTGAAGGCTTGATTATTCTGACGACAGACCCCGAGCGTATCAAAGCCTCGCGCGTAGTCAATAATATTTTCCCCAAACACCGTCTGATATACAAGGTTTGTCCGTTGCGCGAATTCAAGGCGACGCTGGACATGTTCTATGGTGGCGGTGGCGTGGGTGATATGACCGGAGGCTACGACTCCGACTCGGGCTCAATGGATGATCTGCTCAGCTCGATGGGTGAAGACGAGGAGTCTCTCGATCTCAATCAGGATGATGTCAACGCAGCAGCCGATAATGAACTGGTCAAACTGGTCAACAAGATCATTGTGGATGCCTACAAGATGGGTGCTTCCGATATCCATGTGGAACCCGCACCCGGCAAAGGCAAGGTGCTGATACGTTTGCGCAAGGATGGTTCACTGCTCAAATACATCGAGATTCCATCAACCTATCGCAATGCGCTGGTGACACGTTTGAAGATCATGTGCGATCTGGATATTTCAGAGAAGCGCAAGCCGCAGGACGGCAAAATAAAATTCAAGAAATATGGTCCGCTGGATATTGAGTTGCGTGTGGCTACCGTTCCGTCACAGGGCGGAGTGGAAGACGTGGTCATGCGTATACTGGCTGCTGGCGAGCCAATCAAGCTCGATGAGCTGGGGCTGTCGGTACACAATCTGGGGTTGCTAAAAAATGTGATCACCAAACCTTACGGCCTGTTTTTTGTCTGCGGCCCGACAGGTTCAGGCAAGACCACAACCCTGCATTCGGTACTGGGCTATATCAACAAGCCGGAAACCAAAATCTGGACGGCGGAAGACCCGGTGGAAATTACGCAAAAGGGATTGCGCCAGGTGCAGATCAACAAAAAAGCCGGCATGGATTTCGCCACCATCATGAAAGCCTTCCTGCGTTGCGATCCGGACGTGATCATGGTGGGTGAGATGCGCGACAAGGAAACCGTATCCATCGGTATCGAAGCCTCGCTCACGGGCCATCTGGTATTTGCAACGCTGCATACCAACAGCGCGCCAGAGTCCATTACACGTCTGCTGGATATGGGGATGGACCCCTTCAACTTTGCCGATGCAATATTGGGCATTTTGGCGCAGCGTCTGGCCAAGCGCCTGTGCAAAAAATGCAAGAAACCCCACATCGCCACGCAGGAAGAAATCAAGGCACTGCTGACAGAATATGCGCAAGAGCTGAACGCAACGGCGAAGTGGAAGCGTGACCCCAATGCCGCCTTTAAAGAATTGTATGGCGAGTGGGTCAAGCTGTTTGCGGATGACAAAGGCCAGTTTACGCTGTATGAAAAAGTGGGCTGCCCGGACTGCTCGGATACTGGTTACCGTGGACGCGTTGGCCTGCACGAATTACTGATAGGCACAGACCTTTTGAAAAAGCAGATTCAGGAGCATGCCCGCGTTGCCGAGCTCTTCGCAACCGGACTGGAAGAGGGCATGCATACGTTGAAACAGGATGGAATCGAAAAGGTATTGTCCGGCGTAACCGATATGCATCAGGTACGTGCAGTTTGCATCAAGTAAATAATTTGGCATCAGAAAAATTTTAAGGCAAAAGATGAGTCACCCAGAGTCAACCTTGTCGCAACAAAATGCCTTGATCAGCCGGCTGGAAGAGTTGAACACAATCGGTATTGCGCTCTCCAACGAGCGCGATACCAATCGCTTGCTGGAAGTCATACTGGTTGCAGCCAAACGCATTACCAATGCCGATGCGGGTACCCTGTACCTGTATGAACCCGAGCAGCAATTGCTGAAATTTGAAATTATCCGCACCACCTCCTTGAGCATGGCTATGGGTGGCACCACCGGCGTGCCTATTACCTTTTATCCCGTTCAGCTTTACGATGCATCAGGCAATGCCAACCACAACATGGTGGTGGCACATGCAGCCTTGAGTGGTACCTCGGTCAATATTCCCGATGCCTATATGGCGGAAGGTTTCGATTTTTCCGGCACCAAGAGCTTTGACGGCAAAACGGGCTACCGCTCAACCTCGCTGCTGGCCGTGCCGATGCGCAACCACGAGAACGAGCTGATAGGCGTATTGCAACTGATCAATGCACAGGACAGGGACAGCGGCAAAATCGTGCCATTTTCTGCACAGGATCAAAGCCTGCTCGAGTCCCTGGCCTCGCAAGCCGCCATCGCGCTGACCAACCACCTGCTGATACAGCATATGGAGTTGCTGTTCGAGTCCTTTGTCAGCCTGATCAACACCGCGATCGACGACAAATCCGCCTATACCGGCGGTCACTGTGAGCGTGTGCCGGTGCTCACCATGATGCTGGCTGATGCGGTCAATCGCACCAAGGACGGCCCGTTAAAAGACTTTGTGATGACAGACAAGGATCGTTACGAGCTTAAAATCGCCGGCCTGCTGCACGACTGCGGCAAGATCACCACCCCGGTACACGTGGTGGACAAGTCCACCAAGCTGGAAACCATCTACGACCGCATCCATTTAATAGACACCCGATTTGAAGTGCTCAAGCGTGATGCGGAAATCAACATGCTACGCGGCCTGAGGGATGCAACCCCTGATGCAGCGAAGCAACTGCGTACCGAATTCGAAGCACTAATCCAGCAACTGGACGAAGACCGCGAATTTCTGCGCCATTGCAACATCGGCTCCGAAAAAATGGATGAGGCCCACCAGGAGCGCCTGAGGCATATCGCGGCCTACACCTGGCGCAATCAGGCCGGGGAACAAACCAGTTTCCTTAGTGCGAATGAACTGGAAAACCTCACCATACGCGCCGGCACGCTGACCGAAGCCGAGCGCCAGATCATCAACCACCATATCGACGTCACCATCAAAATGCTGGAATCCTTGCCGTGGCCGCGCCATCTCAAGCGCGTGCCGGAATACGCCGGTGGTCACCACGAGCGCATGGATGGCAAGGGATACCCCAGAGGGCTGAAGCGCGAGCAAATGTCGGTGCAGGCGCGGGTCATGGGCATCGCCGACATTTTTGAAGCCCTGACCGCCAAAGACCGTCCTTATAAACAGGGTAAAACTCTGACCGAGTCCTTGTTTATCCTCGGTAAATTCAAGGAAAACGGCCATATCGACCAGGACTTGTTCGATGTGTTCGTGCGCGAGAAGGTCTATCTGGACTATGCAAACCAGTTTTTGCATCAGGATCAGATCGACAAGGTGGATGAGAGCAAGATTCCGGGGTATAAAGTTTCGCCCGAAAATTAAAATCAGGGTGACGAAAATCGTCAGTAGGGTTGACGCATTATGTTTTGCAGTTGAAATTGCGGCTGGAATAAATAATGTCATAAAATGCGTTACCCTGTAAATACAGGGAATTAGAAGTGTCTTTATTTGCTGGCACGCATCCTGCTTATACTTAACCACACACACTAGGTGTGCCAATTCAACCAACCGAGGAGTATTAACATGAAGAACATACAAAAAGGTTTTACCCTGATCGAATTGATGATCGTAGTCGCGATTATCGGTATTTTGGCTGCGATAGCGATTCCGCAGTATTCTGACTACACATCGCGCACAAAAGCTGCAGGTGCTTCTCAGGAATTGAATAGCATCAAAACCTGGATGTCTGAGTGCTTTCAAGTAGTGGGGGCATGGAATACATTAGGGCAAGAATGTGCAACGCCAGGTCTAAATGGCATGCCAAATGTGACCGTGTCGAAGTTTATTGCGACAGTACCCGTTTATACTGCAGCTACTGGTGTAATCACCGTTGCTCAAACTGGTGCAACTCTTACAACAGGAGTTCCGTTGAGCTATCAGTTAACCCCAGTTAGCCTTTCAACTGATGCCAATATGCAATGGAATGCAACAGCAGGTGCTGGCACAATATGCGACTCCAAGCGCGGCCTTAAAGCTGGCCAAGGCGGTTGCTAAACCAAGCGACATCAGTTTAGGCTGATGCTTGAAGATCAATGGGGGCAGACTCGATTGATTGAATACACAGAAGGCAGAAATCTCACGGTTTCTGCCTTCTGTGTTTGTAGGGGTCGCTTGGAAGAAATGACTTGTCACCAAGGATCAAGCCTAAAAAAGGGCGCTCGAACATGCTCTTTTTTGGACTTGATTTTTGGGATTTTATAGGCATAAAATTTACAATATTGATTAACTTGGGAAGGATAGACACTATGACTCGCACTAAAGCTTTCGCCATCCACTTGACTATTAGCGCGGTGATTGCTTCGGCGGTGGCGGCACTGATGTTTTTGCTGTGGTACACCCCCGCTTTTTTTGCGGCTGCCGGCGGCAAGAATCTCCTGATGCTTATTTTGGGCGTGGATGTGACCCTGGGCCCCTTGATTACCCTGATTATTTTTAACGCAAAAAAAAGCCGAAAAATGCTGGCCTTTGACTTCTCGGTTATTGCCATTCTTCAAATATCTGCCTTGCTCTACGGCACAAATATCATGTTTGACTCGCGCCCTGTATTCATCGCGTACATGCAGGACAAATTTGCAGTGGCGACGGCCGATATGGTGCTGGATTTGAATCTTGAAAAGGTCCATGACCCACGCTTCAAGTCATTGCCATTGACGGGTCCGGTTTACGTTTTTTCTGAAATGCCGACCGATGCGAATGAAAAAAGCAATGTAGAGCTCGCCACAGCTCTTGGTATGGGTTTGCAGAACTTTCCGCAATACTATAAGCCTTATGCCGAAAAGATGAGTCTGGCTGGTCAGACTGCCAAGCCCTTGTCTGCGCTCAAGAAGCTGAATGAAGATCGTGTCAAGGATATCGAGCACGCCATCCTGAGTAGCGGCAGGGCCGAGACTGATCTTGGGTTTTTACCGCTGCAAGGGGTGGGGGTAAATATGACCGTGCTGTTGGACAAGCGTGATGGCACAGTGCTCGACATCCTGAATTTGAATCCCTATTAAAGAACGAGTTATTTGTTCGTTCAGTTGCTTGATTTTAATAATTCGGGTGTGAAACGGGAGACATGAAACAGTACATGTAATTCTACTTCGCATTAAATAGTGCTTTTATGTAGGTTGGGTTAGGCGAAGCCGTAACCCAACAAAAAATGAAAACATTGTCCAAATATGTTGGGTTACGCCGCTACGCGCCTAACCCAACCTACGGAAATAAATTAGTGTCATTTTCATTGCAAATTGGAATTACAGGTGACGATAATTAACCAATTATTGGAAATTCCTCAAATATTCAGAATTGACAAACACAACAGATGTTTTAAGTATTTTCCGCATTAACTCAAAGCAAAATTAAGCACCCCCAGCAACAAGCTCCGGGGTATTAGATAGATTTCGTAGGTCGGGTTTTAACCCGACGTTTTGCTTCTATTCACCAACAGCGTCGGATTAAAACCCGACATACGAATTATTAAAATTCAATTGCTGTTGCCCGATTTTTTTGCCTGGGCCGCTGCAATCTCGCGAAACTCCTTCAGTTCGGTTTCAATGGTAGATAATTCCTGGAAGTTGTTACCCGCCTGTTTAGCCAGCTCAAGTTGTTCAATCGCCCCACGCAGGTTGCCGTGCAATATGTAGTTGTAAGCCAGCGCGTGGTGTTCTTCCTGCGGCCTGTTGAGTGCGCCATAGGTGCGTGCCTGCAGTTCGTATAAATGTGCGTCATTGGGGTGGTCGTTGACTTGCTGGGTGAGCAGCGTGACTGTTTCGCTGTAACGTTTTTCTTTTAACAATACCTCGCAGTAGGCGTAAATCAGCGCGCGATGCTGTGTGAAATTCTGGATGGCCGTGCGGTAAAAACCGATGATGTCTTTATCATCAATGGCTCCTTCACGACGCAATTGCCCAGCCAGTGTGGCAATAATCGCGTTGCTGTGCACGTATTTGCGCAAGAGCGAGAATTCCTGTGCTGCGCGTGCAAGCTGGTGACTTTTTAGTAGCGTGACGACCAGCCCGTAGCGATTGGCCACCGCATTGCCAAACTTTTGTGATCCCAAAGCAGCTTCAAAGTAGGTGATGGCTTCCTGGGGCGTTCTATGCAGGCTTTGCAGCTTGGCGCGTATCAGATGAAAATCCAGGCTGCTTATTACAGGATGGTAAGGTATCTGCTGCACGCGGTTGGCGATATCGGCGATACGTTCAATGGTGACAGGGTGGGTGCGCAAATAGGTGGGGGTGTTGCCTTCAAGCAGACGCGTGGATTTTTGTAGACGCTCAAAGAAAGCAGGCATCGCACGGGTATCGAAACCGGATTTTTGCAGGATGCCCAAACCAATTCGGTCTGCTTCCTGCTCATGCAATCGGGTGAAGTTGAGCTGGCGCTGGATACCGCCGGCCTGCACGCCGACGATGGTCGCCATGGCGGCATCAGGATTGCTGCGTGCGGACAGGATTGCTGCAGCCAAAAGTGCCATGGAGGCAATGGAGTCGAATTTTTGACCTGAAATCATGCGTGCCAGGTGATGTTGAGTGACGTGCGCAATTTCGTGGCTGAGAACAGACGCAAGCTCGGATTCATTTTGGGCAGTCAGAATCAGGCCGGAGTTGACGCCGATGAATCCGCCCGGCATCGCAAAGGCGTTGATCGCACTGTCGTTGATCGCAAAAAATTCAAAGGGTTGCCCCGGTTCGGTGCTGTTTACGACCAGAGATCCGCCCAGTATATTGAGATAGTCTGCTACTTCCGCGTCATCCAGATAGGCTCTATCAGCGCGTATCTGCAACATGCTTTGTTCGCCGATCTGGCGTTCCTGTTGCGGTGAAACAGCCTCCTGTGAAATGTCACCCAGGTCGGGTAGCCCTTCGGCATGGCAAAATAGTGAGGTGGTGCAGAGAGCAAGAAAGAGAACTTTATTCATAAATAATATGATAACCGCTTTATGTTTAAGTTCCCACTTTACGGCAAAGGATCGGGTCACCGAAACTGCTTTACTATTCCCGCTACTCTTGCTGAATGCATCGTCAAGAAAGTCTTTGCCAAATGCCTATTATTGTGTTCGTGTTGAATACGCAATGCCGCGCCATTCATTTTTAATGTTTTCGGGAACTTGCCAGATCAAATTGCTATTTTCTTTGGGATCTTTGCCGATATCGAATGCAAACTCTTCATCGGTGTTGGCGTCTCGCCAGTATTTCCACAGTTGATTGGGGTTGCGATGATCAAATAGCCCAACATTTGGATTGAGTTGAAAGAAAGTAAAATCAAATTTTTTGTCGGGTGGGGTGGCAATTTGTACGGGATGTCCATGCCAGCTCTGCGGGATGGGCATGTGCATGTTATATAAAATCGTAGGTGCAATATCGACCTGCGAGGCAAACTGAGGGTTGATCTGGTGAATGGGTACATTGCTGCCGAAATCGATCAACAGTAACGGTAAATGCAATAGCTCTTGCCTTACGCTATTTGCATGGGCGAAAAGCTGATGTTCACCCAGGCTTTCTCCATGATCAGCAGTGATAATGACCAATGAATTTTTCAAGTAATTTTTAGCCTGTAACATCTCAAGTAATTCATGAATCACCGAGTCAGCTTGTAAAACGCCGTTGTCATAGTGGTTTGTATACTCTTCTCTAACATTGCCTTCCGTGTTAACGGCATAGTTTTTATGCGGAGTGAAGATTTCAAAGCGAGCCTGGCGTTTCCCAAGTGTGTGTGCAGACATCAAATGAAATTGGAACATCGTTGGTACGCCATTCCACTGAGGCAACGATTTGGTTTTGTCGATGACTAGGGAGTCGTCATTTATATAAAAACGGCTTCTTGCATTGGCGCCGTCGTAGTAGCTGTCAACCTTGCCATAAATTTCCTTGAGATTATAAAAGTTGGTATGGTCCCCACCTAAAATCATGTGAATTTCATAGCCATATCGTTGAAGCACTTGTTGCAGACTAAACGGATTGCTCGGCAGTTGGTGTATATACCTGGAACTGGCAATGCTAGACAAGCCGCAGGAGGATGCGCCGCATGATGCGTGGACATTGTCAATTCTGGACAGGCGCCCCTGGTTTGCAAGGCTACTTAAATAAGGAGTGGTTTCGCGCGCGTAGCCGTAAACAGCCATATGGTCGGGTCTCAAGGCATCGACAATAATTAAAATTATGTTCTTGGGCTTCGCGTCTGTTGCGAGTCTATATTTTGATTTCGCGACGTCCTCTTGCTGATCAAGAGCGCTATTAAAATGAACTTTGTTTACGTCTACCTGTGTTGAAATATGAGACTTTCCAGAAAAAAAGGTGAGTCTGAAAGGCTCATTGGTCGTCAAATCAGGGATCAGAAAATAATCATGAAGTTGAAATCCACTAAAGGTTAACGAGACTAACAGTAGCACAGTAATAACCACTGGTGAGATTCCCGGAATTGATATTCCGACTGGGTGGGCAAACTTTTTAAGCGCAAAATAAGACGCTAAAATAATGAACAAATAGGATGCGATTAGTATTGACAGCAACAATGCAAAAGGAAAGCCTATAGCATCGCACATCTGTTGCGACTGCGCTGCATAGCTCACAATGAGCTCCTCAGTGATTACTTTGCCCCATGATTTCAGGCCAATAATGACCAGGCAATAATAGACAAAAAGGCTGAATAATATAAGTCCATACAGTATTGAAGACAAAACCAATGCCGCAGTTTTGCTTGGTATGAATCTATAAAAGCACCGGGTTACAAGGAATGTTGTCAGTGCGAAAAAGGTAATTGCATACAGGTGATCAACGACTCCACTTAATGGGTTGTGGTAGTAGCCTATATAGAGGGCAAGGAATAGCAGGGGTAGCGTGTACCATATAATTGCTTCTCTAATTAAATGAGCAGCTATGTGACGCATGCGGATCTATATATTGCGAATAACCACGAGTTTGGACAAGCCAAAAAGATTGACAGATTGCAGCTTGAGAATTTCCCAGTCATGTTTGAGTATGTGCTTCTCGTAAGAAAATTCAGAACGAAAGCCGATTTTTTCTGCAAGGTTCTTGACCAATTTTTCCAATATGTACCAGGCGCTGCTTCCGCTAAAGTGATTAATTATGATGATGGTTCCATTTTTTTTGCATACACGTCTGGTTTCTTTTATAAGCGAATCGGGATCTGGTGTGACAGATAAAACATAGGGCAGAACCACACAATCAAAATGATTGTCAGCAAATGCCAGATTTTCCGCGTCCATAGCTTCCAGGTGGATACGCATGTGGCTCATTTTAGTAGCTCTTTGTTTGGCGATGTTCAGCATTTCATCGGAAATATCGATACCGGTAATATGGCTTTGCGTTGGATACTTGTCCAGCAAGAGTCCCGTGCCAACACCTATTTCAAGGATATTGCCGGGTTGTAACAGATGCGTTTCTTTACATAATGCACGCCTGCCGGGCTCTAGTATCGAGCCAAATAAAAAGTCATAGATAGGCGCATAAAAGTTGTAGGTCTTTTTTACATCTGATTGAGTGATATGTGAGGGTTGCTTTTGCATATTAGTCCAGCGGGAATGATCGATGCACTTTAGCACAATTAGAATCTATAGGCAGCATGTGGAGATAGAATCGAGTTGTACGTGGTAATATTAGCCATTCATGATCATTCGCACGTAGATATTTTGTTATAAAGTAGGTCGGATTTTATGGACAATATTGGCAAATATAAAGTTATTAGAGAATTAGGCCATGGCGCGACCAGTACGGTGTATCTGGCGCTTGATCCCGATACCAGCCAGCAGGTCGCGGTCAAGTTATTCAATCTGGATGTTCTGGTCGATAACGACCGTTCCAAGGCTTTCCGCAAGTTATTGCTGAGCGAAGCATCACTGGCAGGCAAGTTGTCGCATCCGCATATCGTGAAGATTTATGACGCGGTGATGGATGACGCCGAAGTGAATTACATGGTGATGGAATACGTTGAGGGAGAGAGCCTGGAGAAGCTGGCTGAGGTGGACCATTTGCTCCCTCTCAGCAATATCTCGGAGATCATCTATAAATGTTGCAAGGCGCTGGAATATGCGCAGTATCAAGGGGTTATTCATCGCGACATCAAGCCTGCCAATGTCATGATATGCGGTGACCATGACATCAAGATTTCTGATTTCGGCTCGGCGCTGATTGAAAGCCAGCAAACGACACAGGTCAGCGGGGTGGGTTCTCCAGCCTATATGTCACCCGAGCAAATCAGGGAGCAGCCGCTTACCCATCAGACGGATATTTATTCTCTTGCGGTGACGATGTACAAACTGCTCACCGGCAAACTGCCGTTTGATGCGCGCAATAATTACAGCATGATTTACCAGATCATGAATATTGAACCGCCACCCCCTAGCACCTTCCGCCCGGAGATACCCGCCAAGCTGGATAAAATCGTCATGCGTGCCATGCACAAAGATGTAGCACAGCGTTATGCCACATGGGATGAGTTTGCGCGCGATCTGGTCGGCTTCTTCAGCAATAAAGGTGTGCCCAAGGAAGACAAAGTCGACACCGAAAAATTCGACACCCTGCGCTCGCTTTCGTTTTTCAAGAATTTCAGCGATGTGGAATTATGGGAAGTGCTGCGCATCAGCGAATGGCGCAAGGTAAAAAAGGATGAAGTGGTCTTCTCCGACGGCGAGGAGGGGCAGACGTTATTTGTGCTGGCGCATGGCACGGTTAAAGTGATCAAGCAGGGCCGTTTATTGAATCTGCTGCATCAGGGTGACTGTTTCGGCGAGATGGCGAATTTTGCCGAGCAGAAATTTACACGTACCACCGATGTGGTGGCCAAGAACGATGCAACCCTGATCGAAATAAAACTAAAGGTGCTGGACAAGACTTCGGCGGAGTGCCGCTACCAGTTCAGCGATTCATTTCTGCGCATGCTGGTGAAACGCCTGGCGGTGGCGAATACGCGCATCAGCCATCTACTGGCGGAGCATGGTTCGCATCCTGAGGAATAGTTTCTTTTTATGTAGGAGCCCGATTGATCGGGCGATTACTTTCTGCAATAATCGCCCGATGAATCGGGCTCCTACGCTGGATTATTTCATGACAGTTTTGAGCGTTGCGCCTGTAATTGTTCCAACGTGGCACTGAAATCCTGTAGACGCTTCTTCTCCTGTTCCACTACCACAACCGGAGCGCGCTCCATAAATGTTGGGGTGGAAAGCTTGCCCTGCGCCTTGGTGATTTCGATATTAAATTTGGCAATTTCCTTGTCCAGACGTTCGCGTTCGGCAGCGATGTCAATTTCCACCTTCAGCATCAATTTGAATTCGCCGACGATGGCGACAGGCGCATCCGCATCGGGTAGTGATTTGAGTATGCTGACATCACTCAGCTTGGCGAGCGCCTGCAGGTACGGTGCAAAGAAATTGAGTGACTT
>Ga0315281_10010734_pt1 | contig 12593 bp, 9 predicted proteins | sample YL17G07_0_MG_FD_204540 | JGI IMG/M metagenome (GOLD analysis project Ga0315281, IMG submission 204540) | Sediment microbial communities from Yellowstone Lake, YNP, Wyoming, USA - YL17G07_0 | ecosystem: Environmental > Aquatic > Freshwater > Lake > Sediment | place: USA: Wyoming | collected... | reverse complement strand
CCCCAGGCCCCCTTCCCTGCGAGGGAAGGGGGAAGAAATCCTTTGGCTTCTTGCTCCCCTCTCCGCGTCGGAGAGGGGTCGGGGGAGAGGTTCGGGCGGTTCGCGCGAGGACGTTGTATTCGAACTTAGGACACCAGCGGAAAGGGCGCGCCGGTAGAGCGGCTCGGCGGCAGCCGCGTCGCCCTGCGCGGCGTGGAGCAGCGCAAGACACAGGCGTTCACAAATAACAGGTTGGTCGCTGGTCCGAGTCCGGCCCGGAAAGCTCGGCAATCAAGGGGTCAACCCAGAACGGGTTAGCCCCTTGGTGCTTATTGTCCGAGTTCTGTCCGAGCAAAAAGTGCGGCGCTAGCGCGGGAAGGCGATGCCCAGTTGGCCTGTGGTTGCCTTCACAATAGCGGGACACTCGCCGACCAGGTTGCTGGCGTCGTGTCGCTCCATGCGGTTCTGCCCGGGGGGTCGTGCGGCCTCACGGCCCGGCGCGTGTTCCGACGCCGGGACGGTGGCACCACTGCGCAGTGAACTGCTGGCGACCAGGCTCTCCGCCCGGCCGCCGCCGATGAATTCAAAGCCTTCGAGGCGCTGGCGGAAGATGGTCTCCTGGACCCGACGCGGTGGTTTCGGCAACTGTCCTGGCGCAACCGTCGTCACCTCACTGGCGCGCACCAGCACACCCGGACCGGTCGGATCGAGGACGCTGTGCACTTGGACCACCCCGCTCATCGCCATAACCTCGGTCACCTCGGTGATCGGATCGTACGAAACGGAAAACTCGGTGCCGCGCACGCCGGCCACCGCCGTGACCGTCTTTACATCGTAGGCGCTTCCGGGCTCATGGTAATACTCGCCAATCACGGCATGCAATTTCCCGCGGAGGAGTCCGATCAGCGAGCGCACTACGCCACCGGAAGGGTCGAAGACCTGCTGATCGATCACGAGTTGCGAATCGTCGGCGACCGTAAGCACGCTATCATCCTGGAACACGATCGAGAGTCGTCCTGGATTGCCGGTGCGCACCTGGTCACCCAGACTGACCGCGGTCCCGAGGGCGGCCGCCGTCCAGGTGTCGCCGCGGCCGACATCGGCGGTGCCCTCCAGCGTCGCGACGGTACCTACCTCCTGCGCCCACGCGACACGCATCATGAGGGCAAATACGAGTGACGTTAGCGTACGGCAGCGGAACCGGAACATGATCAGAACCCCGCTTCCAGCGCCACGGAGCCGATGTGGCGCTCGTAGTCGAATCGTTTATCACCAAGGTTGTTGGTGGAGTTGTTGATCGTACCGAAGTACCCGCCGACCAGCGCGAGGTGTTCGGTGAGGTCTTTGCGGCCGACGAGGATAATGTCGTGCTGGTCATCGTGGCGGCCGTCGCTTGGTGGGGCATAGTTTTCGTGGCGGTAGGCGTACGTGAGCTCGGCCGTGATGCCGGCGGGCAGAGCCCAGCCGAGTCCCCCGCTCACCTCATGGCCGTCATAGGCGAACTGCTTCGCCGCCGCGCTGGAGTGGATCGGATCGTCCCGGTCGAAGCGGTAGCCGAGGAACACATAATCGTCGGGCGAGCCCAGATAGAAGTACTGGCGCACGCCCGCAGAGTGGTTGAAGGCATCGCGGATCCAGAAATCGTGCTTGATGAAGTCGCGCCGCCGCATGCGGTACAACACCTCGGTCCGGCCACGCTCATTGAGCACGGTGATCCAGGGCATGGCCGTCCCTTCTTGCAGAAAACTGTCGGTGCTCAACAGATAGTAATCGTAGCGTCCCAACACGCCGAACTGGAATGGACCGACGGCCGTCACGAGCTGCACGCTCGGTCCATCGTCCTGGAGATTGAAGTCGGTCAGCTGAAAATGCAGGCTCTGGTAGAAGTCGTAGCCGACTGAGAGCTGTGTGCGGTCCTGCTGCCAGAGCGTGTAGGTGCCGCCTGCGGCGAGGGTGACCCGCCCGTCCGACTGCCCGGATATGCCCGCAGCTTGCTTGATCACGTCGTCTGAGGGGGCCAGTACCACGTTACTGTCATACTGGAACCCGAGTGCTCCGTATACATGATAGGCGCGGCCTGCCGTGCCGCGCAGGCGCTCCAGAAACACGCCGGCTTCGCGCTTCATCTCGGAGTCGGGACTGGCGCGGACCACCTCAGCGAACAGACGCTCGGCCTCTCTCTGGTCGCCCTCGCGGTATGCGATCACGCCTTCGAAATATCGTGCTGCGATGCTCTGTTGAGGTTCCTTTTCGGCGCGTTGGAAATTTTCTCCCGCCTCGGCCAGCTTTCCCAGCCGCAGCTGCGCCAGCCCAAGGAACAGCGAGGCCTGCGCGTCGGACTCGGGGGCACGCTGCGCCTGTTGCAGCCAGGGGATGGCTTCGGCATACGCGCCGGTTTGCACCAGCGCTCCGCCGAGCTCGAGAGCCGCTTGATCGAAGTCAGGTTTGGCCGCGAGCGCCGCACGCAAGTCGGTGATGGCGCCTTCCAGATCTTGCAGCCGGCCACGTGTTACCGCGCGGTAGTAGCGGGCATACGCGTCCGTCGTGTCGGCTGCGACCGCCTGGTCGAACAATGCCAAAGCCTCATTGTAGTGCCCGGCGTGGAACTCCACGAGGCCGCGGGAGGACAAGCGTGTGCTTTGTTCCGAGGCACCAGCGAGGCCGCATGGCAGAACCCACAAGGCCAAGGCTATGAACACCGCGTAGCGCATCATGGAGATCCTTCCGTGATGTCGGCCGCCGTCGGCGTAGGCGTGGCGGTCGGCGTCGCCGCGCGGCGACGGTTGAACGGCGCGGGGGTACTGGTTGCGGTTCGGACCGGTACGACTGCCACTGCGGATAGCGTACGGGCGGTTCCCCTAGCCTGTTGTTCAGCTGCGGTGACGGGGTCGGTGCGGTCGCCTGCCGAGCGGCCAAGAGACTGGGGAGAGAAGGTCACGGCGGGCGCGATTGCCGCCTGGCTATCGGCGACGACCGTGAAGTCGTAGATGAAATCGAGCTCGGCCGGAGGGGATGCCAGGTCACGCCCGGTGATGTGCAACGAAGCGGGGCCGGGCGGAAGTGCAACCGGGGTGCTCACGGCGAGGAAACCCGCAACCTGCAGGCGGCCCTGTTCACTGCAAAGGCTAGCGGTCTTGTCATCACAGGGGCTCAGCGTCACCGCAACCCGCTTCGACAGCGATCGGAACGATGCCTCGACCGTGATCGAGTTCCCATCAATCGCGGTGATTGCATCAGCGGCAGTGAACGTCACCAGCACGGGGCTGGCGGTGGAATCGCCCGGCGGCGGTTGCAGGTCGAATACGAAGGGCAGGGCCGCCAGGCCGATGTCGATCGCCGGCGGCCGCGTTCCCGCGACGATAGTGACCGGCTGTGGTTGGCTCTGGAAGGCGGTGCTGGCCGGGCGTGTCGCATCGCAGGCCTGGCCTACACCGGGAGGACTGGTCGCACACAGTGCGGTGAACCCCTCCGGCGCCGGCGCGAAGTCAGTGGCGAAGGCTGCCACAGTGAAGGTTGCGGGTCCGGGCGGCAGCTGGTCTAAAACCAGCAGCCGCAAGCCGGACACGGGGTCGATCGGCACCGTGGTGGGCTTGATCGCGAGGCAGCACTGGAGTCCGGCTTCGGAGTCGAACGTTACACGCACCGTCTGCGCGGCGGCGGGAACCGGCCCAGTGCTCTCGCCCCCGCCGGGCTGCGGCCACATCGGGTGAACATCGAGACTACCAGGCCCACCGGAGCCGGACCCGCCTCCACAGCCCGACAACGTCAACACGCACGCCCCAACCATCGCAACGGCTCGCCACAGCGGCACGCGCGCTAGCGGACATTTCCGCCCCTCCGAGGCACTCAGACTCACTGCTTCTCCCAGAGCGATCACCCGCTCGCAGTTTTGCAGATCATGTCGCACGTGTCCAATACAGCGTCAACGCACGGTAGTGGGTCAGTTTCAAACGGACCCACTACCCAACGCCCGCACGTCGTGGCGCCGGGTTGGCCTCTGACCCTCCGGTGTCCACGTTTCCGAAGTCACAGATGCGGCGGCCGGGACAGGCGTTCGGGGTTTCTCGGAACGGCAAATTGCGGTAATCCTTCAAACTTCGAGGTCCGATGCACAGCCTGATCGCTTGGCCCCGCATGTCGTCGCTCCGCCTTGCTCTGCTGCTGGGGACTCTGCTGTCCCTTCTGCAGTTTCATGGATGCAGCTACCTCGATCTGATTGAATTGCGCGCACGCGATTACCGCTTCCTGCAGCGCGGCGTGCGAGCAGCCAGCCCCGACATCGTGATCGTGGCGGTCGACGACGCGAGCGTGGAGCAATTCGGGCGATGGCCATGGTCGCGCGGCCTGATGGCGCAACTGCTCGACCGGCTCGACACCGCGAATCCCTCCGTCATCGGCCTCGATATTGTCGAGTCGGAATCCGGGACAGACCGCGACCTCGGCCTCTTGCGCCAGCGCCTCACCGGGATCGACGATCGCACCTGGAAAACAGTCCAACGTGCTCTCGACCAAGGAGCAGCGGACGACGAGAGACTTGCAGAGGCGCTACGCAGCTCGCGGGGGGTAATTCTGGGATATTTCTTCGATATCCAACGCCAGGCCGATCGCCCTCCCGTGCGGTTACCGACGACCTACAGCCTCGTGCAGGACAGCCGCAACGGAGGTGGCGCGCAGCATCTCCCGCAGGCGCGCATGGTTCAAGAAAACCTGCCCGCCCTGACCGCTGCGGCACGGGATGTTGGGTACTTCAACTTCTTTCCGGACACAGATGGTTCCTATCGTCGTGCGCCGCTAGCGATTCAGTTCAACGACCAGATCGCGTTGCCCTTGGGGCTGGCTATGCTGCGGGTGTACCGGCCGCAGGTGCCACTGGCGATCCGCTTTGGGCCGGACGGTGTCGAATCCATCCGTTTCGGCGAACAACTGATCCCGGTCGCTCGAGACGGGCAGATGTTCATCAATTTTCGCGGCCCCGGGAAAACATTCCGCCATGTATCTGCCGCCGAGGTGCTCACCGGCCGGGTCCCGCCGGAGGTGTTCCGTGGCAAGATCATCTTGCTTGGCGTCACCGCGACCGCGCTAGCGGACGTCCGCGTCATCCCCTTCGGCGGGAACTTCCCAGGGGTGGAGATACACGCGAATGTTCTTGACAACATCCTGCGCGGGGATTTCGTTTTCCAGCCGGGAGGCAGCGGGGCTTTCGAGCCAGTGTTGGTCTTTGTGTTGGCGGCGTTGCTCGGGTTCCTGCTGCACTACGCCCGGGGGATCACCGGAGCGCTCGTGTCTGTTGCCGTGCTCGGCGCATATGTGGTGCTCAGTCAGTGGGCATTCGTCACGTACGGTTGGTTGCTGAACATCGCGTATCCGCTTCTCGCCATCGGTCTCACGTACGGGGCGATCACGGTGCAGCAGTACGTCGTCGAAGAGCGCGAGAAGCGAGAAATCCGGCGGGCGTTTGGCCTCTACGTGAGCCCGGCGCTGGCGCGTCTGGCCAGCGAGCGGCCGGAGACCCTGGCGCTTGGAGGGGAGACGCGGAACCTGACGGTGCTTTTCTGCGACATCCGCGACTTCACCAGCATCGCTGAGCGGCTCAGTGCGGAGACCCTGGTCGAACTGCTGAACCACTTTCTCGGCGAGATGACCGAGGTGATCTTTCGCCACGACGGCATGCTCGACAAGTACGTGGGCGACGCGATTATGGCGGTCTGGGGTGCGCCGCTGCCGCAGGCCGACCACGCTGGACGCGCCTGTCGCGCCGCCTTGACCATGGTCACTCACTTGCACAGCCTGCAGGGTACTTGGGAGCAGCGCGGCTGGCCGGAGCTACGGATCGGCATCGGCATCAATAGCGGGCCGATGGTCGTTGGCAACATGGGTTCGGTGCAGCGGCTCAGCTACACGGTCATTGGTGACAACGTCAATCTGGGCTCGCGGTTGGAAGGGCTCAACAAACTCTACGGCACTGAGATCATTGCGAGCGAGGGCACCGTGCGCGCGGCGGATGACACCCTGGTAACGCGCGAGCTCGACATGGTTCGTGTGAAAGGCAGGAGTCTCCCGGTTCGGATTTTCGAGATCCTCGGACCGGCTGAGGAGCGCGCGCACTGGGCGGCGCTGGTCGAGCGCTTTGCAGCCGGCCTGGGCGCATATCGGCAGCGGCAATGGGAAGAGGCAATCACCGCATTCCGTGCGGTGCTCGAAGTGCGTGCCGGAGATCGCCCGGCGGAGTTGTATATCGAGCGCTGTCGCGAAATGCTGGCCACGGTCCCCGGGACCGATTGGGACGGGGTGACGGCCATCGACGTGAAATGAGGCTGCCGGGCATGCAGATCGTCGGGCCCCGTCATGGCGACGATCTGGTGCTGCAAGCCACGCGCGCGTTCGCGGCGAGCGCCGACGCCCAAAGGTTTTTTCAGCACACGGAATACCGGATCAGCTTCTACCTCTGACTCTGCACGCCGTCGATCAGACCGGTCATGCCGGTCGTGGTGCTCGCTGCGTTCGCCTCATCGGTATCGATATGCATCGCGAGCCGGAAATTCGGGTGCACCCGGACCAGCACATCGCCGAATATCAATTCGCGCTCGCCTTCCGCGCGCACGCGAACCCGAAAACGGTCTGCCAACCCCCGCTGCAGTGCATCCTCGGGCGACATGTGGATGTGGCGCTGCGCACAGATGACTCCTTTGTTGGTCACGACCGTCCCGCATGATCCCTCGAGCTTGATGCCCGGGGTCTCTTCAATATCGCCCGATTCGCGTATCGGCGGATGTATGCCCAGTTTGAACTGTTCGGTCATCGCTACTTCCACCTGCGTCTCTTTGCGGACAGGACCGAGCACGCGCACCCTGTCAACACGCCCCTTTGGCCCGATCAGATTGACCTTTTCCGCGCATGCATACTGGTCGGGCTGCGACAATTCACTTTCAGGCGTCAGCCGGTGACCGGCCCCGAACAGTGCTTCCACATGCTCCTGCGACAAGTGCACATGGTGCGCCGAAACTTCGATAGGCACCGGTGGAGATTTCTGGGTGGAGATGATCGCGGTGATGTGACGGCGGTTCTGGGCACGAAGAGCTTCGCGGGCGATCATCAGTTCTTCATTCGTCGGGACCACCAGCACCTTGACGGGTGAAGATTCGGCCGATATTTCGCTGACATCGGTAAACCCGTTTGCCCCGGCGTTTTTCTTTTCATCGATCACGATCCCCATCGATCCAAGCCCTTGACATGCCAGACTCCGGACACCGGCGCTTCCCTGCCCGATTCCGCCGGTGAAAATCAGCACGTCCAGACCGCCCATCGCGGCAAAATAAGCGCCGATATATTTGCGCACCTGGTAGCAGTAAGTCTTGAACGCGAGCAGGGCGCGGTTGTGCCCTTTCTGGGCATTGTCCTGGATGGTGCGCATGTCGTTTGACAAACCGGAAAGCCCCTTGAGCCCGCTCTTTTTATTAATCAACAGATCCAAATCATCTAGCGTCATTCCCTCGGTACGCATGAGATACGCCAGCGCGGCCGGATCGACGCTTCCGCAGCGCGTTCCCATGATCAACCCCTCGGCCGGCGTAAACCCCATCGAGGTATCCACCGACCTTCCATGGTCGATGGCGCACACCGACGCGCCGTTGCCGAGGTGACACGAAATGATTTCCATTGCATTGAACGGCCGCTTGAGAAACTGCGCGGCTTTGAGCCCCACATACGAATGCGACATCCCGTGAAACCCGTAACGGCGGATTTTTTTGCGCTCATACAGCTCATAGGGCAATCCGTAAAGATACGCATAGGCGGGCATTGTCTGATGAAAAGCGGTGTCGAACACCGCGACATGCGTCGCTCTTGCAAATATCCGCCGCGCCTCCTTGATACCAATCACATTCACCGGATTATGCAGCGGAGCTATCGACGACAGTTCCTCGATAGCTTTCTGGACATCGTCGGTGATAATTTCCGCGCTGCTGAATTTGTCACCGCCGTGCACGACACGGTGGCCCACGATAGTGATCTCGTCGGAGGATTTCAGGATGCCGGCCGATGCGCCGGTCAGTTCTGCCACCATCGATTTCAGGGCGTCGCCATGCGTTCCCTTCGGTAAATTGCGTGTTGTATCTCCCCGTGCGCTATGGAGCGTGTGGCAGGTCCCTTCCTCGCCGATTTTTTCGATAGTGCCGCGGGCGTTGCGGCTCTCATCGGCGGTATCGAACAGGTTGTACTTCAACGACGACGAACCGCAGTTGACAACCAGTATTTTTTCGGGATATACGCCGTGAAGCTTGAATCCATACGGATCTTCGTTTTTGCGGAACGCCGACTCGCTCAATGCACTCCCCCGCTCATCGAGCGACAGCGCTTTGACCCGTTCGCTGATCGTTTTTGACAGATAGCGGATTGCCGGCGGGTGCGTGACCAGGATCGAAGAGAACAGGTTTTGCGGAATAAGCAATACGGTGCACCGGGAAATGCCGATGATGTCGGCGATGGTCCGGTCGCCTGTCATCAGCGACATTTCGCCGAAAATATCTCCGGCTTTAAGGATGGCGATGCGTCGTTTCTCACCGCTGTCGTCGGTGTTTGACGCTTCCGCTTCGCCATGGAGCATCACCCCTAGAAACTGGCCTTCCTCACCAAAGGCAATGATCGCCTCATTGGGCTCGAACGTTGTTGTCCGCGAACCGTCAACCAGCTCCTGCAATTGCGCAGCGGGGAAATCCTTAAATAAAGCGACAGATTTCTTCAGAAAATCAACTATCGGCGATTTTTCCATACCGGCCACCTCGTTGGTTGTTCGAACAGCCCGACATGCAGGGCCTGCCGTCCCGCGCTGGTATGCCATTATCCGGACACTGCTTCAAGTTTTCGGATCAAACGCAAATATCCCGCTGCTCTTTGCGTGTGGAGCGAGCTGGAACCGACGTGGAAGGTGTCGCCCGAAGGCCAGTACGTGCTTCATCCCGAAGGCGAACGTGCCAATCGTTCGAGCCGCGCTGGCCAACTATGCTCAGCTCAACCGCTTCGTCGATCGTTGGATCGATCGCGCGAGGGAACTTTCCGACCTCGAACTCGAACCGCGCGACCCTGGCTGCAAAGCCCCAAAACGGGCATGATCAGGCTTGAGAACTCCGTAGTCTCCAGGAGAGACAGTGGAAGGAATGATTCAGGTGGATACTCTATGCGCGATCACTCCATGGATGACGGGAAAGTGAAGACACGAAAGGTGCTGCTGCGAAGGTGCGAGACCTACGATGCGTCCATGATACAGAAAATCGTCGAGGAGGGGATTGAGGAGCTGGGGGAGAGGCCGGCGGGGAAGATCTTGATCAAACCCAACGTGGTGTTCTCGACAGCGCTGGTCAAATCTGCGTACACCCACACGAGTGTCATCGAGGCCATAGTCAATGTTCTAAGGAAGATCGACGCTCGCTCTGAGGTATGCATCGGAGAGTCCGGGGGAATGGGCATACCGACCAGGTTGTTCTTCCATCATGCCGGATACTCCAGGATGGCAAAAAGGCTTGGCGTGCCACTCAGGGATTTCAACGAGGAAAGGTGCGTCAGGGTGCGATTGACGCGGGCAAAATGGCACAAAACGATGCTTGTCGCCAGGTCTCTCTATGAGGCGAATTACAAGATCTGGGTGCCAAAGCTCAAGTTTCACAATGCGTGTCAGATTACCAACGCGCTAAAGCTTAACGTAGGTATCTTGACCCACAAGGAGAGAATGCTCTACCACGATGACAGAGTCGATGAAAAGATCGTGGATCTTCTCGAGGTCGGCTATCCAAACCTCATTGTGAGTGATGCGATAGAGATTGGGCACGGGTCTGAATTCGCGCCCTACCCATACCATCTTGGAGTCATTCTCATTGGGAATGATCCAATGGCTGTCGATATGGTGGCGGCGCGCATCCTGAATTATCGACCCGAGGATGTAGTGCATCTCGTCGAGGCGAGCACTCGGGGCTACGGAACCCTCGACTGGGATGACATAGTGATCAAGGGCGATGTGAGCATCGAGGAACTGTCAGAAAAAGTACTTAAGATTGAGACCCCTTATTCTGTGACCTGGGATGTACAGAAGGTTAGGACGCCTGTCAAATTCTATCCAGGGGTAAATCCAGACTCTGGAAGAAAGTGTGCGCACGGGTGTCTCAATGCCTTGGCGGGGGCACTCGCCACCTCGGAGCGATACTATCCTGGCCTCGTTGCCGGGCTCAAGGCGATGGGAATTGTGATCGGATACTACAAGGGTGACGTAGTCCATCCAGGGGAGAAGGTCGCACTGATAGGGTCGTGTGCAGCCGTGGAAGGAAAGCTTGTGGCCGGCAGGATTCTTCGCGTCAAGGGATGCCCGGCGAAAGGCATGGATCAGGCCGCGTTTTTGTTCCCCAGGCTGGGGATAAAGACGCCTGCATGGAGCTTTAGGAACGTGTTCGAAATGCTGTACTTTGGCATACTAAAAGCGGTTATGCTCATGACCAAGCCTTTCCGCAGGCGGATAGGTGAGCCAGGAGTGCCAAGCCTGAGAAGGGCAGGGGTGTGATGTCGGGCAGGACATTATGAAGCCGATGTCCACTGACGTTAAGGCGCCGTATGACGTAATCGTTGTCGGGTCCGGGCCCTCGGGATCAGTTATCGCCAATGAACTGACACGAGCCGGTGTTAAGTGCCTCATGTTGGAGGCCGGGAAATACTATCCACGGGACACATTAACTTATCCGGAGATAGATTACTACTCACAGCTATACTGGTCGGGCGGAATGGAACTGGATAGCTCGTGCAAGAACGGAATTATGCGTGGCAAGGCCGTGGGAGGAGGCACGCTCGCCTATCAGGCAATCATGTGCCGGTTCGACGAGTATGTTTTTAGTTATTGGCGGGAGAAGTCTGGTATTCGGTATTTCACGGTCGAGGAGATGGAGCCATGGTACAAGAAGGCCGAACAACTCCTTCCCATAGCGCTGGTTGACGAGAGATATCGAAGCGAGTGCTGCAGGATCTTTGTCGAGGGGCTGGCGAAGCTCGGTTACACGGCAAGAGCGGAGCTGCGTGCCATGGATGACTGTCACTGGGACAAAGGCAACGACTGCATCTGCTGCCTCGGCGGTTGCCGAATTGACGGCAAGGGGAGCATGCCCCATACCGTGTTGAAGCAGGCCCTCACGCAGGGGCTCCATCTGATTCCGGAGTTCGAGGTGAAGCAGGTGGAGGTGAAACCCGATGGCGTCATTGTCAATGGAGAATACCGACAAGATGAGCGGATGAGCTTTTTCGGCCGCAAGCTTGTGCTGGCAGGGGCTCCACTTGGGAATACGAAGCTTTTGTTGAAATCGGGCTTCAAGGTCAAGTTACCGGCGCTGGGGGACAATTTCTATATACACACGCAATGGTTCAATTGTGGGATGTATGACCGCGAGATCAACGCGCACAAGGGGCCCTTCCAGGTGTACGGGACGCACGACCCCAAGCTCCGTCAGAAGGGCATCAAGTTTGAGAACACATTCCCTCCACCCGGAGGTCTCGCATGGCTTTTCCCCGGGGTCGGCCGTAAGCATCATGAGGTGATGCGCAAATTCCGCTATCTCTCGTGCGTGGAAAGTTCCATCCGCAGTTTCCATCCGGGAACTCTTCGCCTGGACAGACACGACAATATGATGATCAATAGCGGGCTGACAGACGACGAAGAGCGGCGCACGAAGGAGGGGCAGCAGATTGCATACGACGTTCTTTACAGTTTCGGCGCCAAATGGGTCGTAACGGCCCGTTTCAGTATCTGTCCACATCATTTCGGCGGACTAAGCATGGGAGTGGATGGGGGAAGAAGCTGCGTAGACCCGGAGTTCCATCTGCACGGCTTCCGAAATGTGTACAGTGCGGATAGCAGTGTGTTCCCTATGTCGACGGGCATGAATCCGGTGCTCACCATCCTTGCGCTCTCGATAAAGGCGAGCCAGCAGATCTTGAAGGAGATGGCGTAATGGCTTCAAAATACTTTAGCGCTACACAGCTTCACGTCATCAACCGGATCGGGGACATTTTCTTGCCTGGCGATGGCCTGTTGCCGCGGTTTTCAGAATGCGGGTTTGTCGAGCACATTGACCGGATGATTGCCTACATCCCTCCGCATGATCGCGACACGTTAGGGAGGCTGCTGAAGATACTGCGCTTCGTGCCCACCTTCGTCATGCGTGTGCTGTTGAAACTGACGCAGCTCGATCGGTTTTTCCCAGGGGCAATTGGCGCACACCTTAGAAAGCTCGACATCGGTCTGCGGGGCATCGTTTTCAGCCTATATTATAGCTTTCTCGATGTCCCAGGTGGTTATGGCCAGCGCATTAAGGAGGCTATCCGCTGGGATGGAGACATTCGTTTCAAGCCCGAAAAAGCGGATGAACTGCCCGACTTGATCCAGGCGGCAAATCCCCTCGGCCGGGTGTAAAGGTCTCAACAGGAATTTCTTTCAATGACGCAAAGCCTGTTGTTTACACCCATTCGCATAGGCAAACTGGAATTGCCTGGGCGCGTCATAAGAGCGGCAACAAACGAAGGACGCTGCAACGATGACGGTTCAGTATCCGACCTGATGATCGAATACCATAGGCAGATCGCCAAAG
>Ga0315281_10010733_pt1 | contig 12593 bp, 10 predicted proteins | sample YL17G07_0_MG_FD_204540 | JGI IMG/M metagenome (GOLD analysis project Ga0315281, IMG submission 204540) | Sediment microbial communities from Yellowstone Lake, YNP, Wyoming, USA - YL17G07_0 | ecosystem: Environmental > Aquatic > Freshwater > Lake > Sediment | place: USA: Wyoming | collected... | reverse complement strand
TGGTGGGCGAGGCGGCGCTGGGATCTGCGCTGTCCGGCGACTTGCCGCCCCGGGAGGGCAACCATCATCCGCGCCGCGCCCCGCACGCCGCCTACCCCTGCCGGGGCGAGGACAAGTGGATCGCGATTTCGGCCGGCAACGAAGCGGAATGGGCCAGCCTCTGCGCGGTGGCGGGGCAGCCCGCCTGGAGCCGGGACCCGCGCTTCGCCTCCCTGGCGGGACGGCTGCGTGACCAGGACGACCTGGACGCGAGGATCGGCGCGTGGACCCGCGGCGAGGACGCCTTCGACCTGATGCGGCGGTTGCAGGCGGCGGGCGTGGCCGCGGGTGTGGCCGTCAACGGGGAGGAGTTGGTCAACGATCCCCATTTGCGGGAGCGCGGCTTCTACTGGGAGATTGACCACCCGGAGGCCGGCCGCCAGCGCTACGCGGGCCAACCCATCCGCCTGTCAGACACTCCGGCCCGCGTCTACCGTCCGGCACCCTGTCTGGGCGAGCACAACCGGACGGTACTGGGAGAACTGCTGGGCCTGTCGAGCGCCGAAATTGACGGACTGGAGCAGAGGGGCGTCATCGGCTACACCCCGCTGCCCCGCCGCTGAGGGCGCGGAAGATCGGGTCCGGCAGCCGCGCGGGACGATCCGCGCCGGACGCTTGCGGAAGGCGCCGCCAACATCGCGCCGCGAAAACCTACTCGGGGGGTACGGGGGGACTTGTTCCCCCGCTTTTCGTTCGTTTTTCCGCACCCTACCAGGCCGGCCGTGCGGGGATGGGCCGTGGAGCGTTACAGGCCCGCCACTTCCGGAATCACCTCGCGGGCGATCCGGTCGAGCGGGTGGATCTCATGCACGTCGGGGAAATTGAAGATCATGAGCTGAACGCCCGCGGCCGCGGCTTGCTTGCAGCGGGCGATGATCTCCGCCGTGGGAGTCCCCGGCAGGATGGCCCCCAGGGTCGTCTTCTCAATCTTGCTGTAGGGCCGGCCTTCGATTTCGCAGTGGCGTTTGAGCACGTCCAACTTCTTGCGGATGGCGTCCCATCCCAAGTGCTCGAACAGATTGCAGGCATCTCCGTAGCGGGCCACCAGGCGCAGGGTCTTCCGCTCGCCGCTCCCGCCGATGAGGATCGGGGGATGGGGGCGCGTGACCGGCTGCGGCTGGCACAGGGTCTCGGCGAGCCGATAGTGCTGCCCGGCGAAAGGCCCATGGTCCGCCGACCACATCTGCTTGGCGATGCGCAGAGCCTCCTCGAGGCGCTCGAAGCGCTCCTTCAGCGCGGGAAAGGGGACCCCCAGGGCCAGGGCTTCGCGTTGGAACCACGCCGCACCGATTCCCAGGTACGCCCGGCCTCCGGAGAGCACGTCCAGGGTGGTCGCCGTCTTGACGAGGATGCCGGGATACCGGTAGACGACGCCCGTCACCAGGGTGCCCAGCTTGACGCGCTCGGTGATGCCCGCGACATAGCTCAGGACCGAATAGCCCTCCAGCATCTCGTGCTCCGCGGGGCCGACGTATTCAATCTGGAAGAAGTGATCCATGACCCAGAAGCTGTGGAAGCCGCCGCGGTCCGCCGCCTGGGCGATGTTCTTGAGCGCGCCGCGCAGGGCGGGCACGCCGGGATAGGTAAAGTTGGGAACCTGGATGCCGATGCGCATGGAGCTACCACCCAGAGGTGTGGAAACCGGTGCGGGCTTCGCGGCCCGCGGGTTGAGCCATCAACCGACCATTCGCGTTGCGAGCCGGGGAGAAAGGATCCCCGACTCTGAAAGAGCAGACCCGGAATGAGGCTGTCGCGTCAAGCAAGATTTGCCACGAGCCCCTGGACGCTTGGAGCTGCCCATAGGCGCTGGCGGGTTTGCAGCGGGTCTTGGAGGAAGAAGTGCCGGCGCCGTTGAGCCGAGGGTAGCAGCATCGGAGCAAGAGCGTCTCGGCGGCCGCTCCGCCGGAGGGAAGCCGCCACGGTCGCCGCTGGCGCCGCGGATTCGCGGTCATGGACGGGACGATCACGGTGCGCGGGCCCCGGGTGCGCGACCTGAAAGACCGTGTCGTGCGCAAGACTCCGCCCGGGTTCAAACACCCCAGCCGGGCCGCCAAGCGGGGAGAGGGACCGTCCCGAGGAGTGGAAGCGAGTTCGCGTCACTCGGCTTTGGAGAGAAACTCCGCGATCTTCTGGATTTCGCTGTCCGTGAGTTGCGCCGCCATGCCCCACATCAGGGGCGCCTGGTCGCCTTTGCGGTCCTGGGCCTTGTAGGCCTTGAGCGCGAAGACCAGGTAGGGCGCATTCTGACCGGCCAGCTTCGGGTACAGCGGCAGAATCGTCTTCTTGGCGTCCGGGCCGTGACACGCCAGGCAACCTTTCGCCGCGTACAAGTCTTTTCCGCTTTGGGCCCGGGCCGACCCCGCGCCCAGCGTTGCAGCCAGCAAGGCTGCGCCGAGAATCGCGAATGCCGGCTTCAGCTGGGATGTCATGGTGCACCTCGTCCTGGTTTCGCGCTTGGTTGTCATGCCCGGCACGGATCGGGCCGGGGTCTGTGCCGTGGCCGGGTTCGGGTCCCGCCGCTTGCTTCCGCGGTGCGCCGTCGCTACGGCCGGCTCAGGGACAGGATGTACTCGATGAGATCGCCCATTTCCTTCTTGTCGAACAGCGGCCAGCGAATTCGCCCCTCGCCCATGCGCGCTTCGATGGCCGGCGAATGGTTCCACATTTCCGCGACGACCTTGGCGCGACTGTCCAGCCCCACGCGGGCCAAATTGGGGCCCACGGTCTGCGCGCCCGCCGTGGCGGGCAGATGACAAAGGGCGCAGCGCTTCTCCGCGAAGAGCACCTTGCCCCGGGCGGCCGACCCCGGGGGATCCTGGAATTCGAGAAAGTACAGGTACGTCATCAGGTCGGACATTTCCGTGGGCGTGAACTGGGGAAACTTGATCCCCTCTTTTTCCATCAGCGGCCACATCCTGGAGCCGTGGTTCCACAGGTGACTCAGAATGTAGGACAGCCTGCCCTTGAGCGAGCGCTTGGCAAGGTCCGGCGCCAGCGCGCCTCCCTTGCCGGCGATGGAATGGCAATGGACGCAATTCTTGTCGCGGAACAACTCCTGGCCATGGCCGGGATCGCCGGGGGGTACATATTGGCGGGTGGTGTGCTCGTACAGCCCCTTGACGCGAATGAAAGCCAGAATGTCAACGACATCGCGCTCCTCGAAGCCGGGCCGCGGCACCTTCTTGTCGAGCATCGTCTGCATCATCTTGGGACCCTTGTTCCACAGGGCCGCGGTGATGAACGGGGCCGCGTACCGGCCCTGATACGCGTCCAGCGCGGGTCCGACAGCGCCGCCCTTGCCCCCCACCGCATGGCACCGGATGCAGTTCTTTTCCCGGAAGAGCTTTTCGCCGACTTCCGCGCTGGCGGTCTTGTCGAAGTAGTTCAGGAAATAGAGGAACGTGATCAACTGCTGGGCTTCATCCGCCGACAGGCTCGGCCGCGGCAGCTTCGCCTTGCGGAAGGCCTCGTTCATCCTGGGGAAGTGATTCCAGAGCTTGGCGGTGATGTCCATGAAGCTGCCCAACCAGATTTCGCCCAAGTCCGGTCCGGTCTTGCCACCCACGCCCTGGATGGAATGACATTGGATGCAGAGCTTCTGGATGAACGAGTCTTGCCCTTCCAGGGGCCGTATTGGCAGGATCGTGCGCTCTTCGCCGCCCCGCGCCGACGGAGCCAGCGAAAGTACCGTCACGGCCAAAACGGTGAGCAAGACAGCGAATTCTCGTCTCATGGCTCGTCGGTCCATGTGCTAGTGGCCCGCATCTTGTCTCCCGCGCCGCAACCCCCAGAAGACGTAGTTGACCATTGCCAGCAGGAACAGGAACACGGGAACCGCGACCAGCGCGATCCCGATTGACGCGGAGAACACATCCTCAAGCATCCAAGAAATGTAGATCAGCCTGGAAATCCAAAGCACGACCAAGCCGGCAAAGACCGAGAATCCGATCAGCACGGTCAACTGCGCCCGGAGGACCCACGGGCTTTGATTTTCGAGAGGACGGTCGGAGGATTCCATAGGCAGTCGCAGGGTTCGAGCCATCGCTCAGGGGCCTTGGGGTAGTTTCCCCAATCCGGGTTTGTAGCGGGCCAGCCGTTCCTGCACGATTTCCACCGTCTTCTCCCGCCCTTCCCGCACCTCGGAGATGGAGACGATGGGGAACAGCTTGCTGAACAGCACATACAGCAGCCCGAACAGCGCGAAGCAGCCGACCATGATGCCGATTTCCACGATGCTGGGCAGGTAGCTTCCCTGGGCATATTGGCGCAGGCGGGGATTGGCCAGTGTCGGAATGATGATGATGAATCGCTCCAGCCACATTCCGATAATGATGGAAATGGATGCGACCACCGTACCGGCGATGGTGCGGGTGCGATTCCAGGCCAGGATCGGAAACGGGATCACCAGATTGAACACGACCATGGCCCAAAAATAGGGAGCGTACTTCCCGGTGAACTTGCTGAAGAACACCCGCATCTCGCTGGGTTCGTTTCCGTAGTAGGTCGTCAGGTACTCCGCGAAGGTGAAGTAGGTCCACAACAGCACCATCACCAGCATCAGCAGCCCCAGAAAATTGAAATGGATGGGCTGCAAGTAATCCTCCAGGTGGAAGATCTTGCGGAGGATCGCCATTGCCACCAGCAGGGCGGCCGTGCCGGAGAAGATCGCCCCCACCACAAAGTAAGGGCCGAAGATGGTGCTGTGCCACATGGGCTGGAGCGTCATGGAGAAGACGAAGGAAACCACGGTATGCACCGAGACCGCGACCGGCACCACCAGCACCGCCAATATGGCGACCGCCCGGTTGAGCACGCGATGTTGCGCCGCCGTCCCCTCCCAACCCAGCGCGAGCACCTGGTACAGGAAGCCGCGCCAGCCGCGGGTGCAACGATCGCGGAGCACGGCGATGTCCGGAATCATCGGCACGTACAGGTACACCGAACTGGCCGTCAGATACGCCGTGACGCTGGTGGCGTCCCACAACAGCGGCGATTGGTAGCGGCCGTAATAGAACAGATAGGGAATGCGGTCCGCCCGGCCCAGGTCAATGAGAATGTTCATGCCGCCGATGCCCAGCACCAGCACCGTAATCACCTCGGCGATGCGCGTGATCGGCCGCCGCCATTCGGCCTGCGAGAGCCGCAGGATGGCGGATATCAGCGTTCCGGCGTGGCTGATCCCGATGAAGAAGACGAAGTTGACGATATAGAAGGCCCAGGAGACCGGGTAGTTCATTCCGGTCACCCCCAGCCCCTGCTGGTACTGCACGACGTAGCTCACGATGCCCCACAGCACCAGGGCGCCCAGCACGGCCACGGTGGCGTAGAACCTCCAGCCGGTGCTGAAAATGGGCTCAAGCAATATCGCGTCGTCTTCCTTGCGCCAGTCGCCGTCAGCCATAGAGCTTTCGTTCCGCCAGATACACGACCTTGGGTTTGGTGCCCAGATCCTCCATCAACCGGAAGGCGCGTGGACTGCTGGCAAGTTGAGCCACTTGACTCGCGGGATCGGAAAGATCGCCGAAGTACATGGCCGAGGACGGGCAGGTTTCCACACACGCCGGGATGTAGTCCCCCGGCTGCAACGCCCGCTCCTCCGCCGCCGCCTTGTCCTTGGCCTTCATCAGGCGGTGGTGGCAGAAGGTGCACTTTTCCACCACGCCCCTGGGACGGCTGGACACGTCGGGATTGTCGCCTTGCTGCAGCTCCGCCGGGACGCGGTCGTGGTAGGCGTACCAATTGAAATACTTGACCGTGTACGGGCACGCGGCGATGCAGAAGCGGCAACCGATGCAGCGGGGGTAGATCTGCGCCACGATGCCTTCGGGATTGAGGTAGGTGGCATGGACCGGACACACGCGGGTGCAGGGCGGATTGTCGCACTGCATGCACGGCCGCGGCATGAAGCGCATCCGGGCATCGGGAAAGCTCCCCTCCGTCTCGGTGATGATCTTCATCCAGGACATGGACCGCATGCGGCGGTATTCCCCCTCCTCGACAAACGGGACGTTGTTCTCCACCTGGCAGGCCACCACGCAGGCTTGGCAAGCCGTGCACTTGTCCAGATCAATCGCCATTCCCCAGCGTGGCATCGTTTCCTCGCGGCTATGCTTTGGTCAGACGCACCCGGGTGCCTGCCCAGGCGGGGAGTCCGGTGAAGGGGTCGATCCATCCATCCAGCACCGCGTTCGGGTTCTGTCCGCGGTTGCGTGCCCAGCGGCCATAGGCCGTATGGCCCCAGCCATAGGGCATGTGCAGCCGGCGCGGCGGTGTGCCCGCGAAGTGTCTGGCCGTCACGCGGATTTTGCCCTTGGCCGATTCCAGCCAGACCGGGTCGCCATCCTCGATTCCGAGAGGTTCCGCCGTCTCCGGATTGATCTCGACCCAGGAATCCCAGCCCACCTCCAGGTGGGCCGCCGGCTCCTGTTGCAGCCAAGGCTGGTTCGCTCCCTTGCCGCCGGCCAGGGACATCAACTTGTAGGTGCCGAGCGTGAAGGGAAATGCCGGTTCCCCCTCCGGCACGGAGTCGGATTCGAAGTGCGGCAGGAACAGACGATCTCCCCGCGCCCGCAGGCCGAGCGTGGCGGCCAATTGGCCCAGCGCGGCGACAGGATCCGCCCGCTGGTCCGGGGTCATGCGCTTGGCCGCCTGCTCCAGCTCCCAGCGCAGCAACTGAGAGAAGAACTCGAACTTGTGTGACGGCGTCCGGATGATCTGGCGCGGCCCCAGGTAGGTGTCGTCCGGGTCCCACCAGGCCCCCTTCCGGAGCAGCGCCTCCCAGAACTCGTCGAACGTGTCGAACTTGGATTGCCAGAAGCCTTGCCGGGCCAGGATCGTCTCGAATCCCTCCTGCTGGGGCGGTAACACCACATGTCCCCGTCCGGCTTCGTAGAGGCCCTGCGCCTTTTCCCGCAGCAGGTCGCTGAACTTTTCCCAGGGCAGCGCGTTGGCCACGGGGGCGCCCAGCCGCCGGGCAATCTGCAGCCACACGTCCTCGGTGGCGCGGGTGTCGTGCAGGGGCGGAACGACGGGCGCGCCGATTCCGAAGGCGGTGATTCCCGCCAGGTGCGTGATCTCGTCGTCACGCCACCGCTCCAGGTAGGTGCAATCCGGCAGGATCAAATCCGCCTGCTGCGTGGTCTCGTCCATGAAGGGCGAGAAGCTGACCACCAGCGGAATCTTGGCGAGCGCGCGCGACCACTCGTCTCCTCCCGGCCAGGAGAAGAGGGGATTGGCATAATACAGGAACAGCGCGTTCAACTCGTAGGGGTCACCCGCCAGCGCGTTGTGGGGCAGGCGATGCGCTCCATGTTCGCCATACAGGGGCGACCGGCCGGCAGGATGATCGATGCGGGGTTGCGCCAAACCGGCACGGCCCGCGGCGTCCGCCTGGTAGTCGCTCCAGGGTTTCAAGGGCAGCGTGCCTTGCAGCGCGATTCCGCCCACCCGCCCGATGGAGCCGACCAGGGCGTTCAGGCTGTGGATCGCCAAGCGCGTGTAAAGGTCGTTGACTCCGAAGGCCGGGCCGCGCTCGCCCAGCGCCACCGCCGGCTGGGTGTCGGCAAAGCCGCGTGCAACCTTGAAGAGTTGCTCAACTGAAATCCCGGTAATCTGCGCCACCTTCTCGGGCGGGTATTCCTCCAGCACGAGGGTCTTGAAGCCCAGGTGCGGCGCACCGGACGCGTCCTGCCAATCCTCGAAACCAAAACACCGTTCCCGCACAAACTCCGGATTGTAGCGGCCCTCCTGAATGATGATATGGGCCAGGCCCAGGGCCAGCGCGGCATCTGTCCCGGGATTGAGGGGCAGCCACAGGTCCGCCTTGGCGGCGGTAACCGAGCAACGCGGGTCCGCCACCACCACCTGCGTCCGTTCCCCATCCGGGCGATCCCTCAGCCGGCCGTAGGTCTTTTGTTGGTGAACGGTGGAGATCCAACTCTCCAGCAGGTTGCAGCCAAAGGTGAGAATGTAGCGGCTGTGCTCCAGGTCATAGACCAGCGGGCGGTCGAGGCCCTGCATGTAATGCGCGCTGGGCTGCGCATGCTCGACGTCCAAGCAACGCAGCCGCACATAATTGGGCGTGCCGTACGCCTGGCAGAAGCGTTGCATCAGCGGGTCCACCAGCCCGCGATACTGTCCCCCGAGAACGGCCACCGTGTGGGACTGCCCGCTTTGGCGCAGTTCCCGCAGCCGCGTGGTTACCCGCTCCAGGGCTTGCTCCCACGAGATGGGCTTCCAGCGCCCGCCGCCACGCTTGCCGTCGCGCTCCAGGGGCGAGCGGATGCGGTCCGGATCATAGAGGACTTGCGTTCCGGCCAGCCCCTTCATGCAGAGCCCGCCGTTGTTGACCGGATGCAGGGGATTGCCGGAGAGCTTCACCAGGTTCCCATCGACGACCCGCGCCAGGATTCCGCAGCCCCCCGGACATTGTTGGCAAATGGAAACGCGGAATTCCTCCTCATGGGCGGTCCAGTCCTGCAGCACTTGATCCAAGCTCTGCTGGTCCTGTCCCAGCGCCCGGAACACAGCGGCCCCGGCCGCGGCGCCCCCCACGGAGGTCAAAAAGGAACGACGAGACAGCTTCATGGTCTCCCCAAAGCGATCGCCGCCGCGCTCAGCGGTGACAAGCGAAACAATCCGTCGTGACGGGCGGAGCGGGCTGCAACTGGTCCGCGATCACCCGCTGGTCCGCTTCGGAGAGCGGCGCTTCCGCGATCCAGGCTACCGCCGTCAGCGCGTCCGCGCGCGATCGGAAGCGTTTGTGCTCCAATCCCTGCAAGCCCTCCAGCAACTTCTTGCTCAGGCCCGTCCCCAGCGCCGCCGCGGAATTGGAGGCAAACCGCAGCGCTTGGGCACGGTGACAATCCATGCAGAACTGCATGCTGATGGGAACGAGCGGGTCTTCCGGAGGCTTGGTGGTTTGCGCGATCGAGCCGTGGCAGGCCGCGCAATCCACCTTGCCCACGCCGACATGCCGCTGATGGGAAAAGCGGACAAACGGCGCCACGCGCGTGACGCGCGTCCACGGCAGCTGCCGGTGCGTGTTGACGAAGTCGCCCAGCTTCTTCTCTTCCGCGCTTTCACCCTTCCGGTAGGCGTGACAGAGCATGCAGCGGGACAATTCCGGCTTCCCGGCCACCTCGCGCGTTTGGTAGAAGCGATGGCAGAAGATGCAGTTCATCCGCTGCACATGCAGCTGATGATTGAACTGGATGGGTTGCGGCGCGGCGGCGACTGGCTGGGCGATAAATAACACCGGGAGGGTGAGCGTGAGCAACACGCCGGCCAGCCAAGCCTGCACGGCCACGATCCGGCTGGCGCGCTTCCGCGGACGGCGACCCGAGTTCTGCACGGCGGAATCCCCTTTCCCTCTGCGGCGGCGGGTCCCGCACCGAGCAAGGCGCCCGACCCTCGTCCACCGCGGCTGATCCGGGCCGATCCTATCCAGCATCGTCCGGATGGCCGCGGCCCAATGCCCACTCGCCACAACCGTACTCCCTCCGCCCCGCGGTTCCATGACCTTCGTCATGCGCGCAGCTTGGTCCAGCGCGGCGATGGGCGCGATGGCACCGCAAGACCCGTTGACCCTGGCGAGGCGGAACCTTCTGAACCGCTGAAAGGTAGGGTGGCCAAACGGGGGCCGCCAGGGCCAGTGCAAAGTCAGATGGAACGGAGATTGCGCAGGGAGCCGGGATCCCGGTCCGTCCCGATGGGCCAGCAACGGATGGAAGCCACCGCAACCCTGGTCCGTGGACGAGGCGCCTGCGCGGAACCGGCGTACCGGTTCGCTCGCGACGCGTGAGAGCAGCGCCATTCCTCTCCGCCCCGGCTGTCAAGAGCTGAACCCGCTTGGCGCGAGACAAGGTCACGGACGCGGGGTCAAAAGAAGAACCCATGGAGTTCGATGAAGTATTCTTTTCGATTCTCCTGATTGTTGTCCTTTTGCCCGACATAGTAGCGGCCGCCCGCGCCGACTTGGAGAAACTGGGTGATGAACGGCTCGTAGACCAGGCTGAAGCGCTCGACCCGGTCTCTCTCTACGTTCACGTTGGGGTCGAGGCCGTCATGGCTCAGCTTCAGGTTTGCGCCCTTCGTGATCATGTAGTCCAACTCCAACAGCGAGGCCAGGGAAGTCACCGGCGACACGGTTCCAGTGACGATTTGGTCCAGCTCGGCCAGGATCGTAAAGCGCCCCAGATGCAGGCCACCAAAGACGTTGGCAACGGTCTTCTCTTTGTCCTTTGTGGTTGAGTCAATATTGTAGGACATGCCAATCCGCGCGGGTCTGGAAATCACCGAAGCGGTCACGCCGCGTTTCAGATCGATCGAAGTCGTCCAGAGGGCTATGGAAAACGGACCCGGCTCAATTCCGATCTCGATTCCATTATCGGGATTGCCATAGGTGAACCCGGGGTACTGACGCACGAAGGCGGAATCATCTTGCAGGCGGAAACCCGAGGCGAGGAAGAATCGGCCCATCTTGACGTACGAGTCCGCCGGTAGGGCGCTAAAGAGGAGGAACATCTCGCGGGCGGTGGCCGCTCCCTGGACGGACTGGTCCAGATACAGCGAAGCGCGCTCGGGGAGCATGTCCATCTGCAAGAAGAGGAGGCCACTGCGAATGGACATATCCCGATCCGGATTCTTGACACCGGGGACATACCTCTCCGAATAGGCAAAGCGGAAATCGGATCCGAGGGAGACATAGTCGTTCAGCCGGCCGTGATACATATTTCCGACGGCCGATTCTCCTCCCTCCTCACCAGGAGGCAGCCATCCCAAAGGATACTGCGCCAGGCGCGTTTGAACGTACGCATTGGAAAAGTCATTCCGCTTTCCACCTCCCGTCTTGTTGACATGACATTGTGAGCATTTATATCCCTCACGCATGGCAATATACGCCTCGGCCGCGGCGCGCTCTGGAACGAACATGCCTCCCAGAATCATAGTGGCCGCCAGCAGGGTCGTGCAGCATACCCGCCAATACCGACGCCTGCCATAAATTGATTCGTAACTCATGACTTTGGACCTCAATATGAGGAGGCGAGCCTTTCCTCCAAATTGATCTGACCGCCTATTCGGTCCCCGGAAAATCATTGGCTGAACCCGTTGCCAGACCGCCGATCCACGGAACGTGGCGCCACTGAAGATCGCGACGCCCGGCCTGGATTACGGTTTCGCTCCCTCGTCAATCCACGTCCCGATCAATTGAATGTCAGCAGCGCTTAGGGGGCTATAGTTTAGCGGCATGCGGTCGCCCAGACCCGCGGCGACTAGAGAGGAGTCAGCCTCGGAGATCTTGCGGTAGAGGAAGCTGCAGTCCTTGAACCCGGGTTGGATGATGGCCATGCCGGCGGCCGGATATCCGCTCATCAACCGGTTCGTGACGATCGTGGCGTATTGATCGCTGGTCAGCACCAAGTTGCTGGGACCGGCGCCCGGTGGGGTATGGCAGTTTGTGCATTTTCCTCTTCCTGCAAAGATATTTGCCTGAATGCTGGCCCAGGTGGCGCCTGCGGTTGGTGTTCCTGTGAAGCCCGCCCACACCAGCGAACTACACGTGGATGTAGCCGTACTTGTGGTGCTGCCGGTTCCCGTGCTCGTCTTCTCGTCAACCACTTCGGCAATGCAACTGGACAGAATCACACCGAGAATGGCTGCATACGCGCCGCGGCGGACCCATTTCAGCAGCCTGAAATGATGTTGCGATTTCATAGATCTGCCCAATATATTGTTTAATGGGATGACGAACGGTTCCTATCGTAGACACGCCCGCTCGGTTCATCAACAAACAGATAGTGCAGGATCGAATCGTGCGACGCGCCGATGGAGCGGATATAGTCAACCAGTTGCCATCGTTCCTCTATCGTTGTCATCGCCCCGTAGGGAACCATGGGCGTACCGTTCAACCCGGTGCTGATGGTTCGGTACAAGTCTTGATCGGTGCTGCCGCTCTTGTAGAAGGCGTGACGAAAGTTCCAGGCCCTGAGGGGATGGCCCCACGCATCAACGAGGTTGGCCGCGGCGGGACCATCCCCGTCTCCGTTGACGCCGTGACAGGCAAAGCACCCCTTGCTCTCGAAAAGCGCCTTGCCTGTGGCAATGGTCTGCTCCGAACGCTCAAAGGGCCGTGTTTCCGGGATCTTCAGGATGCTTTCCGGGGTGGGCTGCAAGGCCGGGTCGGCGAACAGCGGCGAAAAAGTCTTGATGTACTGTACAACCGCCATCCGGCTCTTCTTGGAGAGGATTTCCCCAAACGGGAACATCTCCGTGCCGGAAACGCCTTCGCGGACTACACGTTCCAGGTCACTGTCCGTCGGCAGCGCGCCGTAGGGGGTGGTGCGCCACTTGAACAAGCCCTTGGTGAAGTCGCGCGGCGCGGGGTCCAGCCGTTTGGCGCTGGTTCCTTGTCCGTCACCATTGATGCCGTGACAGGCCATGCAGGCGGCTTTGTAGATCTCCCGCCCCATCACGATTTCCTCGCGCTGCTTGCTCCGGTCGAATTCCGCTTCGAGCCGCCGGAGCCGGGCTTCGGTCTCGGAGACCTCGGCCCC
>Ga0315281_10010732_pt1 | contig 12594 bp, 12 predicted proteins | sample YL17G07_0_MG_FD_204540 | JGI IMG/M metagenome (GOLD analysis project Ga0315281, IMG submission 204540) | Sediment microbial communities from Yellowstone Lake, YNP, Wyoming, USA - YL17G07_0 | ecosystem: Environmental > Aquatic > Freshwater > Lake > Sediment | place: USA: Wyoming | collected... | reverse complement strand
GCAGCTTCACCGCAGACAACAAGGTCTACGACGGTACGACCGCGGCGACGGTGCTCACCCGGACGCCCAACGGGATCCTCACCGGCGACACCGTGACCCTCACCGGCGGCAGCGCGACCTTCGCCAGCAAGAACGTCGGCACGGCCAAGACGGTCACCCTCACCGGGGCGACCCTCGGCGGCACCGACGCCGGCAACTACTCGTTGACCAGCGTCGGCACGACCACCGCGAACATCACCGCCCGGACGCTCACGGCGAGCGCCGCCGGGGTGAACAAGGTCTACGACGGCACGGCCAACGCGACGGTCACCCTGTCCGACAACAAGGTCGCCGGCGACACCGTCACCGACAGCTACGCCGGCGCGAGCTTCAACACCCCGAACATCGGGGCCGCGAAGCCGGTCTCGGTGAGCGGCATCTCGATCAGCGGTGCCGACGCCGGCAACTACAGCGTGGCCTCGGCGACCGCGGCGACCACCGCGAACATCACCGCGGCCGCGGCGACGGTCCTCTACACCGGACCCAACGTGGTCAGCACCGGCTCGCCGACGAACACCACCGCTCAGGTCACCGTGTCGGCCACCGTGATGGTCACCGCGGGTGACGTCACGACCGCGAAGGTGACCTTCACCGCGGCGCCGTTCAGCGGCTCACCGATCGTCTGCGGCCCGGCCAACGTCGGCATGGTCACGGCAACGACCGGCACCGCCGTCTGCACCTTCACCGCCGCGGGGTCCGCCAACGACAACGGCGTTCTCTACACCGTGACTGCCGCGATCGGCGGCAACTACGCCGGACCAAGCGATGAAGCCTCGCTCGACGTCTACATCCCGATCCTGCAGAACTTCATCACCGGTGGTGGGTACGTCACCCTGACCAGCTCCGCCGGCTCCTACAAGGGCAACACCGGAACCAAGAACAACTTCGGCTTCAACGTGAAGTACAACAAGACCGGCAAGAACCTCCAGGGCCAGGCGAACATCATCGTCCGTCGGAGCTTCAAGCCGGACGGCACGGCGTGCGTGTCGATCTGCATCTACCAGTACAAGGCCAACGCGCTCTCGAACCTCACCGTGACTCCGGACGCCACGAAGGCATCGTTCACGAGCAAGGCCAACGCCCAGTGGTGGGACGCGCTCACACCGGACCTCGTCAACCCGCTCGGCGGAAACCTGCAGCTCCAGCTCACGATGACGGACGGCGCCCCGGACACCATCGGGATCACGATCTGGGACGGGAGCACCCTGCTCTACTCGAACAACTGGATCGGAACCCCGCCGAAGACCACCGAGCAGACGCTCGGAGGTGGCCAGCTCCAGGTCCACTAACAGGACAACCCAACCCTCCTGATCGAAGGCCCCGGCACGACGAGCCGGGGCCTTCGCCGTTCAGGGCGACCTCAGAACCGCACCTCGTGGAGCTCGATGAGCTGCTTGCCGATCTCGACCGAGCGGTCGTAGCGGATATCGAACTGCCCGCCGGCGCGCGTCGCGACCTCCTTGGTCACGAGGATCTGGTCGCGGGCCGCGAGGTCCTCACCGATCTTCGCCCCGATGTTCACCATGTCGCCGTACACGTTGTCCTTGAGCCGGACGACGGTCCCGCAGTTGATGCCGATGCAGACGCTGTACTGCTCTTTGTCCGGCAGCTTCGCGTTGCGGCGGATCAGCCAGCGCTGCATGTCGATCGCGCCATGGACCGCCGCGGCCGGCTCCTCGAACAGCGCGACGATGTTGTCGGCGTTCCGCGAGAGGCACACGCCGCCGCGCTTCTCGAGCAGCGGGATGATCTTGTCGTAGCAGTGGGTCATCACCGCGAGGAACTGGATGATCCCGTACTCGTGCGTCTTGCGGGAGAAGCCGGACGAGTCGACCATGACGACCGTCACGTCATCGAGTGAGACCTTCTCGATCTCGCGGTCGACGCGGGCCGCGTTCCGCGGGGTGCGCGTCCGCAAGACGTCGAAGAACGCTTTGGAGCTGAGCCGACCTGTCGCCGGGGCCATCGATGGAGCAGGATAAGGGTGAATTGACGGACAACGGGGAGGCCGCCGCCCAGGCCGCGATCGCCGCCGGGCGGGACGAGGTCCGCCAGCTCCAGGGCGCCATCCGGGCCCTGCGCGAGCAGCTGCAGGGGCTGGCCGCCGGCAAGGACGAGGCGGTCGAGGTGGTGCGAGCGGCGAGCCGCGACGAGGCCCGCCAGCTCCAGGCGACCATCGTCGCCCTGCGCGGCGAGATGGAGCGACAGCGGTTCGAGGACGCCGACGCGCTCGAGCGTCAGCGGCAGGTCGCGCAGGACGAGGTGCGCCAGCTGCGCGAGACGATCGCCGCCCTGCGGACCGAGCTGGAGCGCGTCCGTGCCCGCTGAACGCCTGCGCGACCGGCTGCGGCGCTCTGAGCTGCTCCTCGACCTCACCCGGCGGGTGGGGGCGTTCGACAACCTCGACGAGCTCCTCGCGGCGCTGGTATCGGCGTGCGCGGACGCGACCGACGCCGAACGGGCCTCCCTGTTCCTCAACGACCCGAAGACGAACGAGCTCTACTCCCGCGTGGCGCAGGGCGTCTCCAACCGCGAGATCCGCATCCTGAACGAATCCGGGATCGCGGGCGCCGTGTTCCAGTCCGGGACGGGCGAGATCGTCCTCGAGGCGAGCGCCGACGCGCGGTTCGACCGCGGCGTCGACGCGGTCACCGGCTTCACCACCCGGTCGATCCTCTGCGCGCCGATCAAGACGACGCGCGGCCTGGTCATCGGGGTGGTCGAGGCGTTGAACAAGCGCACCGGCGAGTTCACCCCGGACGACCTCGACCTGCTCGAAGCGATGGCGACGCAGGCCTCGGCCGCCTTGCGGAACTCGCAGACCTTCGAGCGCGCGGAGCGGACCCGGAAGCAGGAGCTCGAGTTCCTCGGTCTCGTGGCGGACATCACGAGCTCGCTCGAGCTCTCGGTGCTCCTGCGACGGGTCATGGGCGAGGCGACCAGGATGCTGAACGCGGATCGCTCGACGCTCTTCCTGCACAACGCGAAGACGAAGGAGCTGTGGTCGGAGATCGGCGAGGGGCTCAACTCGTTCCAGATCCGGATCCCCGACCATGCCGGCATCGCTGGCGCGGTCTTCCAGTCGGGCGACACGATCAACATCCCGCACGCCTACGCCGACTTCCGCTTCGATCCACGCACCGACGGGAGGACCGGGTACTTCACGCGTTCGATCCTCTGCGTGCCGATCGTCAACAAGGACGGCCGGATCATCGGCGTCACCCAGACGCTGAACAAGAGCGGCGGACCGTTCACCGCCGAGGACGAGGCCCGGCTCAAGGCGTTCACCGCCCAGGTGTCGATCGCGCTCGAGAACGCGAGCCTCTTCGACGACGTGCAGAACATCAAGAACTACAACCAATCGATCCTCGAGAGCATGACGAACGGGGTGATCACGCTCGACGAGGACGGGCACGTCCGCACCTGCAACGCCGCCGGGTATCGCATCCTGCGCGCGGGCGAGGCGGAGGTCCTCGGTCGCACCGCGAGCGAGCTCTTCACCGGCCCGAATCAGTGGGTGATGGACCGCGTGACCAAGGCCGCCGAGACGAACGCGAGCGACGTGCTCATGAACGGCGAGATGGAGTTCGGCGGCGAGCGCGTCGACGTCAACTTCACCATCCAGCCCCTGATCAGCCTGAAGGCGAAGCCGCTCGGGACGATGCTCATGATCGAGGACATCAGCACCGAGAAGCGCATGAAATCCACGATGTCGCGGTACATGGATCCGGCGATCGCCGACAAGCTGATGGCCGGGAACGACATGCTCGGCGGCCAGAGCGTCGAGGCCACGGTGCTGTTCTCCGACATCCGCTCGTTCACGACGCTCACCGAGGAGCTCGGGCCGCAGGGCACCGTCAGCCTGCTGAACGACTACTTCTCGATCATGGTCAACTGCATCACCCGCGAGGGCGGGATGCTGGACAAGTTCGTCGGCGACGCGATGATGGCCGAGTTCGGGATCCCGGTCGCGCACGACGACGATCCCGATCGGGCGGTGCGCGCCGCGGTGAGCATGATCCGCGAGCTCGGTGCCCACAACGAGGAGCGCAGGGAACGCGGGCAGAAGCCGATCAAGATCGGCATCGGCATGAGCACGGACGTCATCGTCTCCGGCAACATCGGCTCACCGAAGCGCATGGACTACACGGTCATCGGCGATGGCGTGAACGTCGCCGCCCGGCTCGAAGGTGCGTGCAAGGAATACGTCGCGCAGATCCTGTGCAGCGAGAGCACCTACCGCAAGCTCCGGGGTTCATATCGCGCGCGAGAGATCGACCGCATCGTGGTGAAGGGGAAGGTCGAGCCCGTGGGCGTGTACGAGGTCCTCGACTTCCACACCGACGAGACGTTCCCGAACATGCCCGAGGTCCTCAACGCCTTTCGCGGCGGCCTCAAGTACTACCGGGCCGGGGAGATGGACCGCGCGCTCACCCAGTTCCGCGAGGCCCTCGCGCTCCATCCAGGGGACGCGGTGAGCGCGATCTTCGCCGAGCGGTGCGAGCACCTCAAAGAAGTGGGCGTGCCGGAGGACTGGAACGGGATCTGGGTGATGAAGACGAAGTGACCCCGTCGGAACGAGTGAGCGAGCTTCGCGAGGAACGACAGCGCGCGCGAGCGCGACGGTGGCAGACCGAGCGCCTCCGTGAGCTGATGGCGCGCATCGAGCGCGACGGCTTCAAGCAAGCGACTCAGGCGGAGATCGACGCGGTCTTCAAGGAGCGAAGCCGGCGGCCGCAGTCGTAGGTTGCAGCAAAAGCCACTGTGGTAGCATTCGTTGCGACAGACAAGCTACGATGTCCTAATGAAGAGGACCATGTCGATGGAGCCGTTCGCCACCCTCCAAAGCGCGACCATGAAGCCGAGCGAGGTCGCTCGCCGGCTCGATGTCGAGCGCACGACCGTGTATCGGTGGATCAAAAGCGGGAAACTCCCCTCCTTTGAGCTGGGCGGGACCACCTACGTCCTTGTCGCTGCCTACGAGCGCTTCGCCGAGCGCCGCAAGAAGCGCGTGACCCTCGAACAGCAGGCCGCGCGCTACATCGGTGACGGTGTCGAGGTCGACCGGGATGTTGACCTGTACGCCGGTCTCGCACCGTCCGCGGACCAGACGCCCCAGCACTCGCACGAGGGTGCGGTCGAGGCCCGGTCGCTCGACGACGTACGGCAGCGGCTCCATGCGCAGCTGAACGCATACGAGGCGCGGTTCCGGGTCGCGTCCGAGCACGTTCACCGCGAGTACACCGTCGAGGGTCGGCCTCATGTCCACGGCGTACCAGACGACGTGGTCGGGACCTGGGCGAGCTGCTACGCGGCATACGCCAGTTTGTCTCTCGTTCACTCGCGCTAGGCGATGCCTATCGTCGCGCGTCACACTGCCGGCCTCATCTTGGCCGAGCGCGGATACCGCAGCATCAGCGGCGGTCCCGTGGTTTGGAGATCGGCGCGTGCGCGCCGAGCTGCGCAAGCGCCGAGCGGCGGGTGGAGCGGGTACTTCGTCCTGGACGGTGCGCCCGACGTGATCTTCGACATCACGGAATGGATCGACCGGGACCACAGTCAGCCCGTCCTCCGCTACGCGTACCAGGTCCGCTACTGCAACGGGCTGCGGGCTGGAGTGGGGTGGCAGTACCGGCTGGACCACCACCCGCTGGGTGAACCCTCGATCTTCGTGCCGCACTCCCACGACCACCAGGCGCGGGAGGACGAACACGATCCGCGGGTGTGGGGCAACTTCCTTGCGCTGGCGGAAGCGCTGCCTCTGCTCGAGCAGCATCTCTTCAGCCGGATCGGGGCGTGCTCCGGACGCGCACCTGGATTGCGCGGGCGTGCTCCCTACGAGCCGGGGAGGGGGAGTTCGATCATCGAGCCGTAGCGGCCGAGCGATCTCCGGAGGGACTGCGCATCCAGGGGCTCGTTCCCGCACGCGCGGAACCCAGGCGCGCGCAGGGCGGCCTGTGCTGGGGGTTGTACCACTGGCCGTGCTAACGTTGGGTTAGGTGCTGTGCTAATGTTGGACTACAGTGAGTGCTAATGATGGAGTCAGGTATCTCCCACGCCTGGTAGACGGTCAACTAGACGCGCTCTTGCGGGAATTGTCGGCGCTCATGATCACGGGGCCGCGCGCGGTCGGAAAGACGACGACGGCGAAACGGCTCGCGCAGACGGTCGTCCGACTCGACCAGCCGGCCCAGGCGGCGGCGTTCCAGGCAGACCCAGACGCGGCGCTGCGGTCGCTGCCAGAGCCGATCCTCCTCGACGAGTGGCAGGAGGTCCCCGGCGTGCTCGCGGCCGTCCGCCGAGCGGTCGAGGCCGACGGACGCCCCGGGAGATTTGTCCTGACCGGCAGTGTCCGTGCGGACCTGAAGGACCACGTCTGGCCCGGGACCGGACGGCTCGTGCGCCTGCAGATGTTCGGCCTGACGATGCGTGAACAGCTCCGAAGGCTCGGGGCCGCTACGTTCGTGTCGCGGCTTGGTCAGGCCGATCAGACGTTGTTCGCGCTCCCCCCGAACGTTCCGGATCTCCGCGGGTACGTCGAGCTCGCCCTGCGCGGTGGGTTCCCGGAACCGATCGTGAAGAACTTCTCTGAGCCCGTGCTGCGCCGCTGGCTCGTGAGCTACATCGACCAATTGCTCACGCACGATGTTGCGGGTCTGGTACGAGATCCAGACCGGCTGCGCCGTTTCTTCGATGTCATGGCGTTGAACAGCGCTGGCGTCCCCACCGACGAGACGGTGCGGGCCGCGGCAGATGTGGACTACAGGACCGTCAAGCGATATGAGACCTTGCTCAGCGACCTCTTCGTACTCGAGAGCGTTCCGGCGTATGCGAGTAATCGGCTTCGACGCCTCGTCCAGTTGGCCAAGCGATACATCGTCGACCCTGCGCTGGTCGGTGCTGCGCTCGGGATGAATGTGGCTGGCGTGATGAAGGACGGTGATCTCCTGGGACGCGTCCTCGATACCTTCGTCATGGCACAGCTGCGGCCCGAACTCGAGTTGGAGGCGCCACCGCCTCGCCTGTATCACCTGCGGGACCGCAACGGCAGGCGCGAAGTCGACATCATTGGCGAGCATGCCACCACGATCGTCGGCATTGAAGTGAAAGCGACAGCCTCGCCCGACAAGGACGACGCCCGTCACCTGATCTATCTGCGTGACGAGCTCGGCGCCGAATTCCTCGCAGGCGCCGTACTACACACCGGGCCCAGGGTCTTCGAGCTGTCGCCGCGCGTGTTCGCCATCCCGCTGTGCTCGCTCTGGGCCTAGCAGCCGCACCGGGGCGGCGTTTGTCGTTGCCGGCTGGTGCGGTCATCGCCGGCACAAGGGGATCGATGCGGGCGCCTGTGTCGTAAAAGAGTGACACGCCAACTGCCCGAGTTTCCTGGAGAACTCGCGGCCGGACCTCAGGACGCCGTCGCGCCGACCACCCCGAGTGCCTCCGTGCAGGCGCGCTTCATGGTCAGCTCGTCCTCCGCGGTGAAGATGCCGTGGCCTTTGTTCAGCGCCTGGAGCACGCCGCCGACCCCGCCCGCGCCGTCCTTGATCGCCATCGTCAGCATGCTCTCGTCCGGTAGCCGGTCTGCCCGTCGACGCCGCGGTGGGTGGGCAGCCGGATCTCCGCGATCTCGAGGCCGATCGCGGCCTTCGACCACACCTCGTTCTTCGCCCGGTCGACGCGGAAGAACGTGCAGCAGTCGCACCCGCGACGGTGCGTTACATTGTCTTACATGAGCAAGCCCTTCTCGATGCGTATGGATGACGACACCCACAAGGCGCTGCGTGAGCACGCCGCGCGTACGGAGGTGAACCCGTCCAAGCTCGTGAATCGGTACGTGAGGGAGGGCGTGCGCATGGACAAGCATCCGGCGGTCACCTTCAGGACAACCTCCTTAGGCAGGCGCGCGGTCGTGCTCGCGTCGCGCCCGCGGCTTCAGGTGATCGACGTCATCGGAACCTGGAACGACAACAAGCAGGACGTCCCGAAGACCGCGCGCTATCTTCATCTCACCGAGGACGAGGTACAAGCGGTGCTCCGCTATTACGCCGACCATCGAGACGAGGTCGAGCGCGACCTCGAAGATCATCTCGCAGCACAACGGAACTACAAGCGGGTCCTCGAGCAGCGCGAGGCGCGAACTCGGAGTCGCGCCGCGATCGGCTAAGGCTGCTCCTCGACGAGCACTTCGACTTCGCCATTGCGGAGCAGTTACGGTCGCGCGGCGTAGATGCACGGGCAGTGACCGAACGGCCCGAGCTCCAAGAGAAGTCCGATGCTGCGCTCCTTCGCATCGCGACGGATGAGCGGCGCGTCATCGTCACCAACAACGTCCGTGACTTCGCGTTGCTGGTCGAGACGTTCGGACTCGCTGGTGAGTCGCAGTTTGGCGTCCTCTTCACGCACAATCGTACGTTCCCGCGGACCGACGACGGGATCGGAGCGCTCGTGCGCTCGCTGGAGTCGTTCGTCGCCGGCAAGGCGGAGGACTGGCTGATGGACAGTTGTATGTATCTGCCGTCCGCTTGACGAGAGCGACGCGCTTCAGGAGGCCGTCGTGCCGATCACCCCGAGGCCATCCGCGCAGGCATTCTTCATCGCCAGCTCGTCCTCGGCGGTGAAGATGCCGTCGAGCTTGTTCAGCGCCTGGAGCACGCCGACCACCTCGCCCGCGGCGTCCTTGATCGCCATCGTGAGCATGCTCTTCGTCCGGTAGCCGGTCTGCTGGTCGACGTCCCGGTCGAAGCGCGGGTCGTTGTACACGTCCTTCAGGTTCAGCATCCGCCCGGTCCGGGCGACGTACCCGACGACGCCGCGGTGGGTGGGCAGCCGGATCTCGGCGATCTCGAGGCCGATCGCGGCCTTCGACCACACCTCGTGCTTCGCGCGGTCGACGAGGAAGAACGTGCAGCGGTCGCACCCGAGCGTCTCTTTGAGGCGCAGCGTGAGCGCGTAGAACGGGTCGGTCGCCTTCGTGTTGTCCATCTCTCACCCCTGCCGAATGGTCTCGACGATATCCGTCCGCACGGCGCGTGCCGCGGGGTAGAGCGACGCGATCACGGCGACGACCACGCCCGCGACGAGCACCGCCGCCGCGAGCGGCAGCGAGAAGACGAACCGCGGGTCGAGGTCCGCGGTGCGGCTCAGATCGACGAGCACCGCGGTGATGAACGCCCCGAGCGCCACGCCCAGCACCGCGCCGAGGAACCCCATGATGGAGGCCTCGGCGATCGCGAGGCCGCGGACCTGCCCGCGGGCCATCCCGACCGCGCGCAGGATGCCGATGTCCCGAGCCCGTTGCGCCAGGTTCATCATCATCGTGTTCACCAGGCCGAGCGAGCCGACGATCACGCCGATGGCGACGAGGCCGGCGAGCAGCCCGAGCAACCCCCCGACGGCGTCGCCGATCGTCCGCGCGAGGTCCGCCTGGGTCCCCATCGCCATGCCGAAGCTCTCGGCAGTGCTCGCGAGCTCGCGGGTCAGCTGGGCGAGATCGGCGTCGGGCGCCGCGGACACCGCGAGGAAGCGGAAGGTCGTCACGCCGAAGAGCGTCTGCGCGGCGTCGCGCGGCACGATCACCGCGCCGAAGTTGTCCGGGCTGGGGAACGAGTGCGCGATCACGCCGGCGACGATGAACTCGCCGGTCCGGTCGCCGGCCCGGAGCGGCAACGGATCGCCGACCTTGAGCTCCATCTCGGTCGCGAGGGCCGCCGGGATGAGGACGCCCTCGCCGCGCCGGAGCGCCTGGAACGCCGCGGTGCGCTCGCCCTGGGAGAACTGGAAGGCCTGGAAGTAGTGGGCCGGCTCGACCGCCGCGGCGGTGAGCCGCACGCCCTGCCAGATCACCGGCAGCGTCGAGACCGCGGAGACCTGGTCGACGCCGGCGATCACCCCGAAGTCGTCGACGAGCGCCATCGGCTGATCGACCGGCGAGACCACGACGAGATCCCCCGGGAAGAGCTGCGCGGCCCACTGCTGCCCGGCGCTGGTGAAGCTCGCGGCACCGTCGACGAGCGCGACGATGAGCGCGAGGCTGATGAGGAAGCTCGCGACGGTGACCGCCGTCTGACCTCGCTCCCGGCGCACGGTGCGCTCGGCCATGGTCCCGACGCCGCGCGAGAGCCCGCGCACCGGCAGGGCCGCGATCGCCGCGAGGAGCGGGATGGCGAACTGGCTCAGGTACACGAAGAGTGGCACGGCGATCAGGAGGCTGACCGCCTTCGCCATCCGCCAGCCGTCGCCGGAGACGGGCGCCAGGGCGACGGCGACGAGCAGAACGGCCACGGGTACCGCGAGCCAGGCGCGGCGGCTGGTCCGCTCCTCCTCGGCGATCGTGGCGCCCGCGCTCATCGCCATGAGCGGGGTCGTGCGGCCGGCGCGTAGCGCCGGGATGGCCGACGCGACGAGCGTCACCGCGACGCCGAGCGCGAAGCTCGCCGCGACGCCGACCGCCGAGAACGGGATGCCGTTCACCGGGATGCCCTGCTGCCGCCCGATGACCAGGACGAGGACGACGGCGAGCAGCTGCCCGGCGATCGCGCCGAGCGCCGCCCCGATGACCCCCAGGAAGAGGCCCTGCGCGAGCGTGAGCCGCGCGACGAAGCCGGCGCTCGCGCCGATGGCCCGCAGCAGCCCGAGCTCCTGCGTGCGCTGCGCGACCGTGAGCGTCAGGGTGTTGAAGACGAGCATCGCGCCCGCGAGCAGCGCGATGAACCCGAAGAACGCGAACGCCGCCTGCAGATCGCGGATGGAGGCGAGGAGATCGGTCAGCACCTGCGACGAGTCGCGCACGACGAACACGTAGGGGAGCACGCGCTCGAGGCCGGCTTTCACGTCGTCGAGCTGGCCGGGGTCCCCGACCTTCAGGCTGAGTGCCAGCACGCGGTCGGTGAATCCGAACGCGGGTTGGGCGACGGCGAGCGGGACCCGCACGATCCCGCCCGAGCCACGCTGCGAGAGGTCGGTCTCCTCCACCAGGCCGACCACCGCGAACGGCTGGAAGCCGTCCGTCGTGATGATCTCGAGGCTGTCGCCGACCCGCAGGCCCGCGCTGGCGGCCCAGTCCCTGCCGAGCACGGCGACGCGCTGGTCGTCGGCCCGGAGGAGCCGGCCCGCGGCGAGGCGGTACGGGTGGATCTGCGGATCGAGGCCCGGATCGATGCCCACGATCTCGACGAAGCCCCGCTGCTTCGCGGTCCGATAGAACGCCCGCTTCTGCACCTGCGGTGCGACGAGCGTCACGCCGGGCAGGGTCCCCACCGCGGAGACGGCCGACGACGCGAAGCCCTGGTCGTCGGTCGCCTCGATCACGAAGTCGGCGTTCCCCACGGTGGCGAGCGCGGCCGTGCGCATGCTGTCCTCGACGGCCACGTTCGTCGTGAAGGTCGCGACCACCACGGCGGTGCCGAGCATGATCGCGATGACGGTCAGCGTCGTGGAGAACCGCCTAGAGGCTAAGTCGGCGTAGGCGATCGAGAACAAGCCCCGCATCGCGGTGGTCATCCCTCCTTCCCAGGGTGAGCTCTTCCGCGAGGAGCCCGTCCTTGATGAAGAGCACGCGGTCGGCGAAGGCCGCGACCTGCGGGTCGTGCGTCGCGAGCACGACGGTCTGGCCGAAGTTGTCGCACGACTCCCAGAGCAGCTGCAGGATCTCGGTGCCGGTCACCGGGTCGACGTTCCCGGTCGGCTCGTCCGCGATCACGATCGCCGGCTCCGTGACGAACGCGCGCGCGATCGCGACGCGCTGCTGCTCGCCGGCCGACAGGTTCGCCGGATGCCGGTCGGCGCGGCCGCGCAGGCCGAACAGCTCGAGCATGTCCGATACGCGGTCCTGGTCCTGCTTCGCGGTCCGGTCGCCCACGATGAAGGGGAGCGCGACGTTCTCGTACACCGTGAGCGAGCGCACCAGGTTGAAGAACTGGAAGACGAAGCCGATCCGCTTGCTGCGGAACTCGGTGAGCGCCCGCTCCGAGAGCCCGCCGAGCGTGACGCCGTCCACGACGACGGTTCCCTTCGTCGGGCGGTCGAGGCCGCCGAGCAGATGGAGCAGCGTGCTCTTGCCCGATCCGCTCGAGCCGACGACGGCGACGAACTCGCCCCGGGCGACGTGCACGGTCACGCCGCGCAGGGCGGGGATGACCTGACCGCCGGCGTCGCGCTGTCGGCGCTCCGTCACGGCCGCCGGAGGCGCGGCGCGGCGGCCGAGCCGCGAGCGCCGCTGCGCGTCGACGAACGTGCGCTCGACGTCGACCGCCTCGACGACGGGCCCCGGCGCGGCCGCTACAGGTTCAGGAATAGCCGCACCATCGTGTTCACGAGGCTGGTGATGAAGCCGGTGGGCACGCTCGCCACCTCCACCCGCTCGCCGTGGACCCGGGGCGGCGCGGGGGGTGCCGTGGGCTCGGCCGCCGGGCCACCGCCGCTCGTCTCGCCCGGCGGCCGGGTCGCCATGAAGACGACCGTGTACATCTTCTTGCCGCCGCCCTCGGCCACGCCGGTCCCCATGCGGTCCCAGCGCCGATCGAGGAGGTTCTCGCGGTGGTGCGGGCTGTTGTT
>Ga0315281_10010730_pt1 | contig 12595 bp, 10 predicted proteins | sample YL17G07_0_MG_FD_204540 | JGI IMG/M metagenome (GOLD analysis project Ga0315281, IMG submission 204540) | Sediment microbial communities from Yellowstone Lake, YNP, Wyoming, USA - YL17G07_0 | ecosystem: Environmental > Aquatic > Freshwater > Lake > Sediment | place: USA: Wyoming | collected... | reverse complement strand
CCTCCATGACCACCTGGTGGAACAGCTCCACGAGTCGGAGGCGGAGGCGGAACAGGTGCGCCTGGCGGAGATCCTGGTCGGGAACCTCGACGACAACGGCTGGCTTTCCACTCCGCTCAAGGACCTTGCGGAACCTGCCGGCGTGTCCGTGGTCGCGCTCGAGGGGGCGCTGGCGCTGGTGCAGTCGCTGGAACCCGCGGGCGTGGGGGCGCGGGACCTGAAGGAATGCCTGCTGCTTCAGCTCCAGCAGATGAAGGGGGACACCGCGCTCGCCTGCCGTATCGTCTCCGAGCACCTGGCCGACCTCGAGAGTCCGTCGGGCCGCGCGAGGATCGCGAAGGCGCTGGGCGTGACAGGATCCCAGGTTGAGGCGGCTCTCGCCCGGATCCGGTCCTGCGACCCCAAACCCGGCGGCCGGTTCGCCCCGCCCCCGCAGACGGTCTTTCCGGACGCGAAGGTGGACAAGGTCGAAGGGCAGTACATGGTGGCGCTCAACGACAGCGGACTGCCCCCCTTGAGGCTCTCGCAGACGTACCGGGAACTGCTGGCCGACCGGCGGCGGCTGGGGAAGGCCGAGCGCGAGTACCTGCAGGAGCGCTTCCGGTCCGCGCTCATGCTCATGCGCGGGATCGAGCAGCGCAGGGTGAACCTGCTCAAGGTGCTCGAGCACGTGGTCAGGTCCCAGCGCGACTTCCTGGACCGGGGCCCCGCGCACCTCGTTCCGCTGACCCTGCACGAGGTCGCGGACGCGATCGGCGTGCACGAGTCCACGGTCAGCCGGATCGTGGCGAACAAGTACGTCGCGACGCCGCGAGGCACGCTGGCGCTCAGGACCTTCTTTTCGAACCGGCTTCCGGCCGCTTCCGGCGCCGGAACGTCCGGGACCGCGGTGCGCGAACGGATCCGCTCCCTCGTGGAGGCGGAGACCGCCCCGCTGTCGGACGACCAGCTGGCCGTGGCCCTGCGCGCGGAGGGCATCGCGATCGCGCGACGCACGGTCACCAAGTACCGCGAGGCGCTCCGGATTCCCGCGGCCTGGCAGCGGCGGCAGAACCGCGCCAAAAGGAGTCCCTGATCACCCATGGTTGACCTGCGCGAGCCCCTGTCCGAGCTGGTCCGCATGCCCCGGACGTTCACAACGGGCAAGCACTTCGTCGCCCCCGGGGCCATCCGGCTCTACGACGACACCCTGCGCGACGGCGAGCAGATGCCGGGCGTGGCGTTCTCCCCGGAACAGAAGCTCGAGCTCGCTATCCTGCTCTCGGACATCGGCGTCCATGTGATGGACGTGGCCTTTCCGATCGTCGGGGACTCCGACCGCCGGTCCCTCCAGCTTTGCGTGGCGGCCCAGCGGGAGGGGAAGATCCGGGCCGACGTCGAGATCCTGGCCATGTGCCGGAGCAGCCGCGGCGACATCGACTGCGTGGTCGAGACGCTCAAGACAATCGGGGCTCCGCCGGACGCGGTCTCGGTCCTCGTCCTCTCGACGCTTTCGGACCTCCACATGAAGTACAAGATCGGGCAGGTGCTCCTCAAGCTCGAGGGCCGCAAGCAGGAGGAATGGCTGGACCTTCCCGTGGACTTCTTCCGCAAGGCCAACATCAGGATGATCACGGGCGCCGTCTCGTACGCCCGGGAGCGCGGGTTCTCGCGCGTCGAGTTCGCGGCCGAGGACGCCAGCCGGTCGAACCTCGACTACGACCTCGAGTGGGCGCGCGCGTGCGTCGCCGCCGGCGGCACCCGCATGTGCTTCTCGGACACCTGCGGGGTCATAACCCCCGAGGCCGTGGACCACTACTTCCCTCCGCTCGTCGGGGCCCTGGCGGGCGCCCAGCTCACGGCCCACTTCCATAACGACTTCGGGATCGGGGCCTACAACACCGTCCGCGCGCTCTCGCACGGGGCCACCCACGCGGGCGTCTGCGCCAACGGCATCGGGGAGCGGGCGGGAAACGCCTCGCTCCACCAAGTGGTGATGATCCTGAAGGAGCTCTACGGCGTCGAGCTCCCGGGGTTCCGGTACGACCGGCTGGTCGAACTCAGGAAGGCCGTCGAGCATCACTCCGGCATCGCGGTCCAGGTGAACGAGCCCATCATCGGCGAGGGCGTTTTCTCCCACGAGTCCGGCATCCACACCGCCGGCATCGTCATCCACCCCGCGATCTACCAGTTCATCCGCGAGGGGGTCGTGGGCGGGACCCAGCGGTTCGTCTTCGGCAAGCATACGGGCACCGCCGCGGTCGAGCACGTCCTGCGCGGTCACGCGGACGCCCTCAAGGCCGGCGGGGTCGAGATCACGGACGAACTCGTGAAGCGGCTCACGGCGGAGGTCAAGGAACTCCGCGAGGAGCGGCTTCGCACGGGCACCCACGAGCGGTTCATCGACGAGTACTACCGCAACTACCGCGCCCTCGGGATCACGGAGGACGAGCTCCTCCAGCTCGCGCTGAAGGGGAGCCCGAAGAGTTAGACGGCCACACTGTGGCAGGCGATCCGGGCGACCGGTGCGCGATCTGCGGTGCGCCCCGGGCTAGGTTCTCGAAGATCGCCTGAGCCTTTCGGGCCGGGGGACATGATGCAGGCGTAAGATATCCAAATGTCTCCTTTGCGTGTTGGTGTCATTGGTGTCGGGCGGCTGGGCCAGCACCACGCCCGGATCTACGCCGGGCTGGGCCCCGACGTCGAGCTGGCGGGGGTCGCGGATGCCGACGCCGACCGCGGCCGGGAGGTGGCGGAGCGGACGGGCACGGAGTTCTTCCTAAGCTACGAAACCCTATTGGAGAAGGTCCAGGCGGTCTCGATCGCGGTCCCGACCCGGCACCACCACATCGTCGGCCGGGCCTGCCTCCAGCGGGGGATTCATGCCCTGATCGAGAAGCCGCTGGCGGCGACGCTGGAGCAGGCCGACGACCTGCTCGCGACGGCCAAGGCCCATCGAGCGATACTCCAGGTGGGCCACGTGGAGCGGTTCAACGCCGCGATCCGGGCCATCCTCGCGCTCAAGCCCGATCCCCTGTTCATAGAGGTCCACCGGCAGGGGCCGTTCTCGGCGCGGACCTCGGATGTCGGCGTCGTCCTCGACCTCATGATCCACGACCTCGACATCGTCCTCCTCCTCAAGGGCGCCACGCCGGTACGGGTGGAGGCCGTGGGCACGCCCGTGTTCTCGGCCAACGAGGACATCGCGACGGCGCGGCTCGAGTTCCCGGACGGCTCCATCGCGAACGTGACCGCAAGCCGGGTGACGCGGGAGAAGATGCGCAAGATCAGGATGTTCTGCCGGGACAGCTACATCACGGCCGACTATCTCAAGCAGGATGTCGTGGTCTTCCGGCTCAAGGAGGGCGAGGGGGCGGGCCACTGGCTCGATGACGACGACTGGATGGACCGGGTCGAGATGGTCCGGCCGCCGCTCGTGCGGGAGGAGCCTCTCAAGCTCGAGATCGCGTCGTTCGTGAAGGCCGTGCGGACGGGGTCCGAGCCCGAAGTGTCGGGAGCGGTCGCCCGGGAGGCGATGGCCATCGCGGAAGAGATCCGCAAGGACCTCTCGAGCCGGCTGGCGCGGTTCCGGTCGGGCCGGTGAACCGGTTCTCGGTCTTCATCTCGGCGGGCGAGCCGTCGGGCGACACGATCGCGGCCCTGCTCGCCCGGGAGCTGAAGCTGGGGTCGTCCGGCATCCGGCTCGCCGGGTTCGGCGGCCCGAGGATGGCCGCGGCGGGCGTGCGCGTGGATTCCTCGCTCATGCGGGGCGCGATCATGGGGGGGACCGGGGCCATCCGGCACTTGTCGCTGTACCTCTCGCTTCTGCGCGGGCTCGAGCGGGCCTGGCGCGTCCGGCCGCCGAACGCCGTCGTCCTCGTCGACTTCCCGGGGTTCAACTTCCGCGTGGCCCGGATCGCGCGCCGGCTGGGGCTGCCGGTCTACTACTACGTCTGCCCCCAGGTGTGGGCGTGGGCGCCGAACCGCCTGATCCTCATGCGCCGGGTCCTGCGCCGGTCGTTCCCGGTCCTGCCGTTCGAGGAGCCCCTGCACCAGGCGTTCGGCATCCGGGCCACCTTCCCGGGGCATCCCCTGCTCGAGATCCTGCCGTCGAGGCCTCCGGACCGCGTGCACGCGCTCGGGCGTGCCGGGTTCGATCCCGGCCGTCCGCTCGGGGCGCTCCTGCCCGGGAGCCGGCGGGAGGAGATCGAGCGGATCCTCCCGGTCCAGCTCGAGGCGGCCCGCCGGGTCACCGCCCGGCGTCCCGGCCTCCAGTGGGTCGTCATCGCGGCCCCGGGCGCCGAGCCGCACGCGGCCGAGCACCTGAACCGGGCGGTGGCCGCGGGGTTCCCTTTGAGCATGGTCCATGACCCGGACTACTCCGTGCGCGCGCACGCGGCGTTCGCGTGGACGGCGTCGGGTACCTCGTCGCTCGAGCTCGGGCTGCTCGGCGTGCCGCAGGCCGTCGTGTACCGCACGTCAACTATAAACTGGGCCATCGGTTCCCGCATGCTCCGCATCCCGTGGGTCGGTCTCGTGAACCTCCTCCTCGACCGCGCCGCCGTGCCGGAACTGCTCCAGGACGCGCTCACGCCGGAGGCGCTCGTGCGGGCAACGGAACCGTTCGTGCGCGGGGACGGGGCGCGGGATGCGGCGCGCCGGCGCGCCTCCGAGCTCAGGTCAATGTTGAAGGGATCCGGAGCGTCGCGGACGGTGGCGGAGACGATCCTCGAAGATTTGCGCAACGCGGGGACGGGCGGACGATGAGGCGTATCCTGCACTTGCTGCGCGACTTGGCAACCGCGGTCGGGCCGACGCTGGGGGCCTGGTTCATCCGGCTGTGGGGCATGACCTTCCGCGTCCGGGTGGACGGCGTCCGCCACTGGAGCGGCGGACGGAGCAATCCCGTGCCCGGCGTGCTCGCGTTCTGGCATGACGAGCTCATGATCATGTGCGTCTCCCTCATCGGCCGCGGGTTCCCGTACGGCGTCCTCGTGAGCCGGCATCCGGACGCGGAGCTCATGGCGCGCGCGGTCGCGAAGCTCGGGCTCCACGTCATCCGCGGCTCCTCGACGAGCGGCGGCGTGCACGCCATAGCCACGATGGCGGCCGAGGCCAAGAACGGGCGGATCATCATCGTGACGCCGGACGGGCCCAAGGGACCCCGGCACCGGGCTGGCGACGGAGCGGTCGTCCTTGCGCGGCGCGCGGGGGTGCCGATCATCCCGGTCGCGTGCGCGGCGCGGCCGCGGGTCCGGGCGGGCAGTTGGGACCGGCTTCAGTTCCCACTGCCCTTCGCCCGGATCGAGGTCGTCGAAGGGGAGCCCATAGACGTATCGGGAGGAGACCGGGAGCGCGTACGACGGAACCTGGAGGAATCCCTTCGCGCGCTCACGGCCGAGGCCGAGCGCCGGGTGGGCCGGTGATGCGAGCGCTCTACGCGGCGGCCGGGTCCCTCCTCTACGCGGTCGCGTGGCCCTTCCTGCGCGCGGTCTCCCTGTTCCCGGGCGAGACGGGCCGGTCCATGCGGGAGAGGCTTGGCTACCTGCCTGCCGGCTTGCCCCGCGGCGCGGTCTGGGTGCACGCGGCCTCGGTCGGCGAGGTCACGGCGCTCGCGCCGTTCTTCCGCGAGATGTCGAAGCGGCGGCGGTTGCGGCTCGCGATCTCGGTGATGACCCGGACCGGCAAGGCCCGGGCGCGGGCGCTCTACCGGTTCCCCGTGGTCCAGGCGCCGCTGGATGCGTCCGGGCCGGTCCGCCGGTGGCTGGACCGGGCGGCCCCGCGGGTCCTGATCGTCGCCGAGACCGAGCTGTGGCCGGTCTGGCTGGGGGCGTCGGCGGACCGGTGCCCCGTCGTCTGGCTCAACGGCCGGATTTCGGACCGCTCGTGGGGCGCGTACCGCCGGGCCGCGCCGCTGATGCGGGGTCTCCTCTCGCGGTTCGCGGGGCTGGCCGTCATCTCGCGGCTCGATGCGCGCCGGGCGGCCCTCCTGGGTGCCTCCCGGAGCCGCATCACGGTCACGGGCAACCTAAAGGTGGACGCCCTGAGCCCCGCGGCGCCGCCTGCGGGATTGCCGGGGGGGACCTGGATCGTCGCCGGGTCCACGCGCCCGGGCGAGGAGGCCGTCGTGCTCGAGGCATTTCGCGCGGTCCGCGCCCGTCATCCGATGGCGAAACTGGTTCTGGCCCCGCGGCACCTCGCCCGCGTCGGCGAGGTGGCCGGGCTCGTCCGCGCCGCCGGGCTGGAGCCCGCCCTGCGCAGTGCCGGACCGCCGCGTTCCGGGAGCGTACTCGTGCTCGACACGATGGGCGAGCTCAACGCCATGTACCGGCTGGCCGCGATCGCCTTCGTCGGGGGAACCCTTGTTCCCGTCGGCGGCCACAACGTGCTCGAGCCCGCGATCGCGGGCGCGCCCGTGCTATTCGGGCCCTGGACGGCGAACGTGCGCGAGCATGCCGCCGGGCTCATCCGCGCGGGCGGCGCCTGGCGCGTGGGTTCCCCCCGGGCGATGGCGAGGCGGCTCGACGCCCTGCTATCCCGCCCCCGCGCGGCCCGGCGGGCGGGCGCGCGGGCCCTTGCGTACGTGCGCTCCCAGCGCGGCGCGGCGCGGCGGGCCGTCCGGTTCCTCTCCATGGGAGGATGGATCTGATGCACCGGTTGCTGCGGAGGGCATGGCGGCGCGAGGGCGTGGACGGCCGGGTCCTGCACGTCCTCCTGCTTCCCGCGTCCTGGGCTTACGGCGCGGCCGCAACGGTTCACCGCGCATGGCGGCGCCGCCTCCCCCGGCTGGAACGCGGCGTTCCCGTCGTCCTCGTCGGCAACCTCACGGTCGGGGGCACGGGGAAGACGCCGGTCGCGATCGCGGCCGCCGACCGACTGCGGCAGTTGGGCCGCCGTCCCGCGGTGATCTCGCGCGGATATGGGGGCCGTCGCGGGGCCGACCCCGCAGTGGTCAGTGACGGGCGCGCGGTCCTGCTGGACGCGGCGGCGGCCGGCGACGAGCCGGTCATGATGGCGCGGCGGCTGGCGGGCATCCCCGTCGTCGTCGGCCGCGACCGCGTGGCCGCCTCCCGGCTGGCCGTGGACCGGCTCGGCGCCCGGTCGCTCGTTCTCGACGACGGCTTCCAGCAGAGGGCGCGATTCCCGGGGGCCCTCCGGATCCTGACAGTGAACGCGACCGACCCGTTCGGGGGCGGGCCCGGCGTGCTGGACGCCGCGCTTCTTCCGGCCGGCGGCCTGCGCGAGCCTGCGCGCGCTCTTTGCGAGGCGGACCTCGTGGTCGTCACGCACTCGTGGACCGGCGGAGACGCGGTGGTCCGGCTGATGGACCGGATCCGGACGGCGGCGCCTTGCGCCGCCGTTGTCCGGGCCGAGCACTGGCTCACGGGGCTCTCGGACGCCGCGCATCCGGGTTCCGTGCGCCCGGTCGGGTGGCTCCGCGGCCGGACCGTGGTCGCGCTGGCCGCGGTCGCGGACCCGTGGCCGTTCGAGCGCAGGCTCCAGGGATGTGGCGCCCGGCTGGCCGCCTCGTGCATCCGGCCGGACCACCACCGGTGGACCCCCCGCGAAGTCGAGCGGGCGTTCGACGAGGCGGTCCGGCTCGGGGCGGACGCCATCGTGACCACGGGCAAGGATGCCGTGCGCCTGCCCATCCCCGCCCGCCCGCCCGTCCCCGTGCTCGTCGCCGAGGTCGAGGTCAGGTTCGAGAGCGACCGGGAGCGCTCCCAGTTCCGTGACGCGATCGCGATGTGCGCGGGGCCGCGGAGCGCGCTCCGCCGGGGCTGATGGCTCACTGCGCGATCCTGGCCTGGGTGGCGGTCGTGTTCGCGGCCTACGTCCCCGCGTTCCGCGTGCACCCCTCCGACGTACTGCGCGCCTTCAGTTCCCAGGGGCTTCCCGTCGAGCCCGCCGGGGCCGCGCGGGCGTGGTTCGGGTTCTTCCAGGCCGCCCTCGTCGCGGCGGCCGTCCTGCTCGCCGTACGCGGGGCGGGACGCCCGGCGACGCGCCTGATCGGAGTGCGCGGGTCCGCGTGGCTGGGAGCTATTCCCGCCGGGCTGGGTCTCGCGGGGGCGCTGGTGCTGGGACTCGGGCTCGTGGGGACGCTCTTCCCGCCGGTGCTGTGGGTGGTCGCCGCCGCGCTCATCGCCTCAGGGGGGTTCCCGAGCGCCATGGCGCTCTTTCCGGAGGGAACGCCGCGGCTCGCGGTCGCGCTGGCGGCGCTGGTCGCGGTGGCCGCGCTTCCCGGGGCGCTCGCGCCCGAGGTCACCTACGACGCGCTCGCGTACCACCTGGGGGCGCCCGAGCTCTTCCTGCGGCTCCACCGGATCGTGAGGTGTGACCACATGATGTTCACGGACTTCCCGCTCGCGATCCAGATGAGCTACCTGCTCGGGCTCGCGCTCGGCGGGGGCGACGGGGCGGCCAAGCTCGTGCACTTCGCCCTCGGGATCGGGTCCGTCGGGGCGGCCGCGTTCCTGGGCGGGAGGCTCGGTGGCCGGACCGCGGCGGGTTGGGCGGCCGCGTGCTTTGCGGCGACGCCGATGCTGGCGACGCAGATGACAAAGGCGAACGCCGACCTCGGCGTGGTCCTGCCCGCGGCGGCGGGCGCGTGGTGGCTCGCGGGTCCCCGGCGGGGCTCGAGTCTGGCGATGGCCGGGCTCCTGTTCGGATGCGCCGCCGCCTCCAAGCTCACGGGCGGGTACGCGCTGTGCGCGGGGCTCGCGGTGGCGGTCGCGCTGGGGACGCGGGCGAAGCCGACACGCGTTTCCGCCGCCGCCATCCTCGTCGCGGCGGCGGCCGTTCCGCTCGTCCCCTGGCTGGCGAAGGCGTGGCTCGCGGCCGGGAACCCGGTCCACCCGTTCCTCTCCCGCTGGCTCGGGGGGGTCGGATGGACGGCCGCCAACGCGGCCGCCTGGGCCAAGGACATGACCGAGGCGAACAGCTTCAACATCCAGTACCCGAACGCGCTGGCCCGGCTCGCGGCGCCGTGGTCCTGCGTCATGCACGACCGGGGATCGGCGGCGGCGCTGGGTCCCTTCGCGCTTGCGCTCCTTCCGGCCTTCCTGTGGGTCGCCCCCCCGGCCCGCCGGGCCGCCGCGCGGCTCGGGATCTTCGCCGCCGCGTGCTGGCTCTGCTGGTTCGCCTCCGCCCGGGATCCGCGCTTCCTGCTCCCGGCGTGGCCCGCGGCGTGCGCGCTCGCGGGATGCGTCGCGGGGGAGCTCGAGGGCCGCGCCGGGACGGCCGTGCGCTGGGCGGTCGCACTCGGCGCCGCGGTCACCGTTCCCTTCGTCGCGGCCGAGGTGGGCCGCGGCCCCAATCCCGGCCCGGTCCTTTGGGGCGCGGTTCCGCGCGAGGCGTACGCCGACTACCTGCTGGCCCCGCCGCGCGTCTACGTTCCGCTCATGCGCGTCGCGGGTGCCGCCGCTGACGGCGGCACCCTGCTCGTCGTGGGCGACGTGAAGGCGCCCTTCGTCCGGGTCCGCGCCTGGTACCCGTCGATGTTCGACACGCCGCACCTGGAGGCGTGGGTCGCCGAGTCGGCGTCACCCGAACGGCTCGCGGTCCGGTTCCGCCAGCACCGCGTCCGGAGCGTCTTCTTCCACCAGGGCGGCTCGTCGTATCTCCGGGAGAAGTTCGGCCCGTTCACGTGGACCCTTCGTGACCGGGCGGTTCTCCGCGCGTTCTGGGAGCGCCGGCTCGAGCCCGTACGCGAGACCAGGGACTCCGGATGGCTCCTCGGGGTCTACCGCGTGGGCGCGCCCTCCGCCGCGCGGCGCAGCCTGCCGATTCCGGGAGATGCGCCGTGACCGGGGGCGTGATCCTGCTCGCCGCGGCGGTGGCCTGGTCCTCCACAGAATCGTCCGCGCCCGCGCTCGCGGCCCCGGGGGCCCCGCCCTCGTCAACCATCTCGATCTTCCCGGGCTTCACCGCGACCCCGTTCATGCCGTCGCTGTCCCGGATCGACATCCGCCGGATGACCGTGAAGGGGACGCAGGCGGCGGAGATCACGATTCCCGACGGCACCGGCCGGATCTCGGTCGGGGCCGAGGTCGGGCCGTCGTCCTTCCGCATGGGGGCCTACTACAACTTCTTCACCGGCCGGATCGAGGCGTGGACGACGTACGGGATCGCGGTCGTACGCGGCGGGCCCCAGCTCCAGATCGGCGCGTCGGATTCGGTCGGGCTCGGCCGCCTCTACCTCCGCGACCGGTACCTCGAGCGCACGCGGTCGGTGCCGGTCGGGGTCGGGCAGACGACCCGGTTGGGGTCCTTCCTCGTCAACGCCGCGCGCACGTCGTGGCGGCTGGCTCCCCTCGACGCGCCGAACACGGGCGAGAACGGGTTGATAGATTCCGTCGGGGCCGAGTGGACGAGCAGCGGGGTGCTTCCGGACCTCGTCGAGGTCCTCCGGCAGGAGCAGGCGCGGAAGGACCACACCACGGTCCGGTACCGGCGCGCATTCCGCGGGATGGGCGGGAACTATCACTTCGACCGGGCGGATGCCGACCTCAAGTCGTGGGTGCCCGGCGCGCGCCGGGAGGACGAAGTCATGCTCCGCCTCTTTGGCGGGCAGGCGTGGAACGTGACCCCGTACCTGCCACTGCGCGAGACCTACGCCCTGGGCGGCGCCGGCGCGTTGAAGGGCTACCGGTTCGAGGAGTTCCGCGGATCCGGCATGCTGCTCGCGGGTCTCGAGTACGCCTTCCGGCTCCCGTGGAGCTTCTCGTTCAATGCGGTCCGGCTCGAGGTCACGCGTTGGGACCTGCTCGCGTTCGGCGAGGATGGACGGGTCCAGGACCGGTGGGATCGGGGCGTGACGCCGTTCAAGTGGAGTGCGGGAGTCGGGGTGCGGTTCGCGGGCAAGTTGCTGGGCGGGCCCCGCTCCGTCTTCCGGCTCTATGCGGCGCAGGCCGGGGAGTGGCGGACCCGGGCCCCGATCTTCTACGCGCTGGCGGAAATAGGATGAGCAGGATGCCGGGAGCGGGCCGGATGCTGGGGGTGGACTTCGGGACGAAGCGGGTGGGCGTGGCGGTTTCGGACGAAACCGCCACGCTTGCCCGGCCGCTCGCGGTCCTGCCCGCCGTGCCGCGGGACCGTCTGCTGCGCGGGATCGGCGAGATCGTGGGGATCTACGAGCCGGCGGCCATCGTGGTCGGGTACCCCCGGCGGTCGCGGGGCGAGCCGGGGACGCACGCGGCGGCCGCCGAGGCGTTCGCCGCGTTGCTCAAGGAGAAGCTCGGGGTCCGGGTCGAGTTGCGGGACGAGGCGCTCACGACCGAGGCGGCGCGGGAGAAGCTTCTCGAGGCGGGGGCGCGCCGGCGCAAGCGGAGGGAGCGAATCGATGCCGCGGCTGCCGCCGTGCTCCTGCAGGCATTCCTCGACGAACGGGGGCGCGGAACGTGAAGGCGATGCACGGCACCCGCTCCCGCCGGTCCGCGGCGCTGGCGGCCTGCCTCGGGATCACCGTTCTATATCTCGGCTGGATCCTCGTGATTCCGGCGGGCAGCTCGAAGCTCACGCTGGTCGAGTTCGCGCCCGGGACGCCGGTGGCCGCGATCGCGGACGAACTGAAGGCGGCGGGGCTTGTCCGCAGTTCGTTCTGGTTCCGTGCCCTCGCGCGCGCAGGAGGGCGGCCGCTCCAGGCGGGCGAGTTCGGGTTCCGGCGGGCGAGCATGATACGGATACTGCACGCGCTTGAGACGGGTCGCGTGTACCTGCACCGCGTCCTCGTCCGCGAGGGCGACGCCCTGCCCCAGATCGCGGACGCGCTCGCGCGGGAGGGGCTCGCGGCCGGCCCGTTCCGGGTCGCGGCCGCGGACCGGAAATCGCTGAAGACGCTCGGCATCCCCACGGGGTCCGCCGAGGGCTTCCTGTTTCCGGACACTTACATGATCCCCAAGTCGTTCACGGGAGGCCAGATCGTGGCGATGATGGCGCGCCGGTTTCACGACCGGGTGCCCGCGGAGCTGATCGCGCGGGCGAAGCCGCAGGGGCTCGATCTCCTCCGGCTCGTGACGCTGGCCTCGATCGTGGAGAAGGAAGCACGCGACGCTTCGGAGCGGCGGGTGATCGCCGGGGTCTTCCGCAACCGGCTCAGGCGCGGGATGCCGCTTCAAGCCGACCCCACGGTGCTCTACGCGCTGGGACGGTGGGACGCCAGGCTCAGGGTCAATGACCTCAAGGTGGACCATCCCTACAACACCTACCGGCGCCGCGGCCTGCCCCCGGGGCCGATCTGCTCGCCCGGGCTCGCGTGCCTGGATGCCGCGGCCTCGCCGGCGGCGGTCCCGTATCTCTTCTTCGTCACGCGCAAGGACGGAACCGGCCGCCACCAGTTCTCGAAGACGCTCGCCGAGCACGAGCGCGCGGTAAAGGCCTCGCGGGAACGCGGCCGCGCGCCGTCGCCCGCCGGACCGTCCCGGTCGAAGGAGTAACGCTTCCCTTGAACCGCGGGGACGTGGTCGAGATCAGGGGGGAATCCCTCGCGTTCGGCTCCGGCGCGGCCGTGGGGCACGCCCCCGACGGGCGCGTGGTCTTCGTCCCCCTGCTCGCTCCCGGCGACCGGGCGCTGGTCAGGATCGAAGAGGTCAAGTCCGCGTTCGCGCGCGGGACCGTG
>Ga0315281_10010729_pt1 | contig 12596 bp, 12 predicted proteins | sample YL17G07_0_MG_FD_204540 | JGI IMG/M metagenome (GOLD analysis project Ga0315281, IMG submission 204540) | Sediment microbial communities from Yellowstone Lake, YNP, Wyoming, USA - YL17G07_0 | ecosystem: Environmental > Aquatic > Freshwater > Lake > Sediment | place: USA: Wyoming | collected... | reverse complement strand
TGGGGACTCCCGCGAACCAGGGCGTAACCGGGCAGCGTAACTTCTTCACCGACGAGTCGGGCGTGATCCGCTACGGCTTGACCGGTGCAGCGACCGTTGCCAGCTCCCCGATTCAGTAGTTTTCGGAGCTAGCGAACAAAGGGGGGGGGGCACAGTCTGCCCCCCCCCTTTTTTTGTGTCGTCAGGATGTGCAGCGCGGACTGAATTGAGTCTCGAAAATGGGGCAGATCACAGAAGCAGGGAAGCTTCGCAAAGGCTAACAAATAGTTGTCGCAGGACAAATTTTGACGACAAAAAACGTCACAAAACGACAGAATTTTCTCCCACAAGGCATTTATTTCCCTGCGTTGTCAACAACCACTGTAATATCAAGTACATGCGCCACTCGGGCGCATTGGGAATCGAAGCTGTAAGATGGTATTCGGGTTGCATATTGTTCTATTGTCTTTTCTGGCCGTAATGTGTTGATGTTAAGAGTACAAGGAGAGTTTAAATGACAAGGAAACAGAAGGGTTTTTCACTTATCGAACTGCTGATCGTCGTGGCGATCATTCTGATCATCGCGGCCATCGCCATCCCCAACTTGCTGCGCGCCAAGATGGCCGCCAACGAGTCTTCGTCCGTGGGTTCGCTGCGTTCGATTAACACCGCGAACGTGTCTTACGCTTCCAACTATCCCTCGATCGGGTTTTCTCCGACGATGGCCGCTTTGGGAGGCGTTTCTCCCTGCACCACCGCGATTACCACTGCGGCCTGCTTGATTGATGACACTCTGGCCACGGCAATTACGGCTGGCACGGCCAAGAGCGGTTATTTCTTCACCTATGCGGTAACGCAGTCTTCGGGGCTGGATACGGGCTATACGAATCTGGGGACTCCCGCGAACCAGGGCGTAACCGGGCAGCGTAACTTCTTCACCGACGAGTCGGGCGTGATCCGCTACGGCTTGACCGGTGCAGCGACCGTTGCCAGCTCCCCGATTCAGTAGTTTTCGGATATAGCGAACAAGGGGGGCACAGCCTGCCCCCCTCTTTATTTGTCTGGTCAGCTCTGAGAAATGCAGGTAGACGTACGGTAGAATAGGCCAGCAATAACCTGCGGACACGACGAGCTATTTTCTAGGTGAGGATGAAATGAACAAACAGAAGGGGTTTTCACTCATTGAGTTGCTGATCGTTGTGGCCATCATTCTGATCATTGCGGCCATTGCCATCCCGAACTTGCTGCGCGCCAAGATGGCCGCCAACGAGTCTTCGGCGGTGGGTTCCTTGCATACGATCAATACGGCGGAAGCCGCCTACACTTCCAACTACCCCACTCTGGGGTACTCCGCGGACTTGCCCACCTTGGGAGGAGCTTCTCCCTGTGCCACCGCGATCACCACGGCGGCTTGTTTGATTGATGACACTCTGGCCAACGCCACTACGGTGGGCACGTCGAAAAGCGGATATTACTACACCTATTTGCAAGTAGTCAGCGGCGGCGTAGGAACCGCCTACAGCAATACGGCTACGCCCGCCAATCAGGGCGTGAGCGGCCAGCGCAACTTCTTCACCAACCAGGGCAATGTGATCCGCTACGGTTCCACGGGCCCAGCCGACGTTACCAGTTCCCCGATTCAGTAATTGTCGCGGAGGACCGGCAAAGAGGGAAGTCCCAGGACTTCCCCTTTTTTTATTTCCGGCACGTCAGGCCCGGCGGGTGCATTCCTCCGCGGGCACGGGCGCTGGATGGTGCAGTCTTGTTTCGCCGGAATTTCGTCAGTGGGGGAGTTGTTCCGCGATTCTCTGCAGCGCCGACTTGGCTGCCGCATTGCCCGGGTCGGTCAGCAGTCCCGCCTTGTACTCTTTCGCCGCTTCTTGCATCTGTCCCGCCGCCTCCAGCAGTTTGCCCAGTTCAAAGTGGGCGTAGCTATCATACGGATTGGCCTGCGCGGTTCTCCGCAGTATGTCTTCGGCTTTGTCTTTTCGTTTTTGCCGCAGATAGACCGCTGCGAGGCTGTGCAAGGCTTCCACCGTGGGCTGTAATTCCACGGCCTTTTCGAGTTGCTCTTCCGCGCCGGCCAAATCCCCTGTTTGCAGCAGCGCTGCGCCGTAATCTCTCCGCGCGAACGCATTCAGAGGGGAAAGACGCACGGCGGTTTGGAATTCGGCCAGCGCCCTCGGCATGTCCCCGGATTTTTGCAGGAGCGCCGCGTAGTTGGCATGCGCCTGGCCCCACAACGGCTTGGCGGCGATGGCTCGCTGATACATGGCTTCCGCCTCCGCGGCTCGCCCCTGCCGGGCATAGAGCATCCCCAGGGAGTCCATGGTCACCACATTGTCCGGTTTGCCCGCCAGGGCCGCTGTCCATTCCCGCTCCGCGCCGGAAAAGTCGGAATTTGCGAAATAGACCGACCCCAGGTTGTGCCGCATGACGTAGGCCTCCGGATTTCCCCGCAGCGTTTCCGTATACAGCGTGAGGTCATCCGCCCAGATGGTATTGCGGCTGACGATCCGAACGCCGCCCAGGATTGCGATCGCGCACACCAGGACCGCCAGGAGGGGCCGCAGCGATCGGGAGAATCCAGGATGCAGCGCCGCCCAGTCCCAGAGCGCTACTCCTCCCCAGGCCACGAACCAGCAGAATCCCACCGAAGGCAGATAGAGATAGCGTTCCGCCAGGACGTTGGAAGCCATCCAGCGCGCGTTGAGGACGGGACCAAGGGTGACCCCGGCCCACAACAGGGCAAAAGCCGCGGCCGGCGCGCGCTTGCGAAGAAAGATAATTCCGGCGCATCCCAGGGCCACAATCAGAATTCCGACCAGGACCAATGGCTCGGTGAGAGCGTGACTGGCGTGAAAAACGTGAAAGGCGGAAAGGCGTACAGGGAATACCAGCAGCCGGGCATAGCTCACCGTGAGGGCGAACGCCGAATAGATGGCCTCCGGCCAGGACAGCAGCGCGCGCTGCAGCACCGGAGCGATCTTGCCAAACAGGGCAATGCGCAGAAGCAGATAGGCTCCTGCCAGTGCGCCCAGCGGGGCATAGCGCATTACCTGGGACGCCAGTCCCGAAGAGCCCCGGCGGACGTTTACGCCATGTTCATAGGCCAGCGCCAGAGGCGCCAGCATGATGGCCGGTTCCTTCGAGAGCAGGGCCAGCAGGAAGCTGGCTAAAATGGCCAGAAGGCGCCTCCAGCTTCGCGGGGTTGCATCGGCGAACAACCATAGGCACAGAAGCGTAAAAAAAGTCACTTGCAGGTCCGGCAGGGAAGCAATCCAGCTGACCACTTCGGTGTGCACGGGATGCACGGCAAAGAGCAGCGCTGCGACCCAGCCGATGCGCTCATCTCCAAAGAGGCGCCGTCCCGCCAGGAAGACCATCACCACCACGCCGGCATTCAACAGCACATTCAGCAGATGGAAGGGGTAGGGCATCTCCCCAAAGGTTTTCCAGAGGACCAGATAGCTGAAGGTCATCAGCGGCCGATAGTAATTCGTGGTTCCGGCCTGTCCCACGAACGACCAGACCGTGGTGCCGAAGATCTGCGGAATATACCGCCAGTCGGTGAGATAGGCGTTCTCCTGCACCTGCTGCCGGTCGTCATAGACAAAGCCATTGAACAGCGTGTTGGCGTAGACGCCGGCGCTGACCAGAATCAGCAGCCCGATCAGGACGGCCTGGGAAAAACGCGCCCGGCGGTGGGAATCATCCGCTCCGGAATCGTTTGTTTCTGTCGCGGCGAAAATAGGCATGGCGGCGTTTTTACCCAGTCTGTGGATTCCGGACGGATTTCACGGTGCGCGCCGGTGTTATGATGTCCAGTGTAGTGAACTTTACCGGAATTCTCCATACGGGTGGCGTTCGCGTGACTCTTTCCATAACCATTTCCTTCCTCGGCCGGATTCGCCCGCGACCTGCCGGTTTTTCTCTCGCCCGGTGGACCGCCGCCATCGTCTTTCTCGCTGCCTTCGCGGGATGCGCCGGTGTGGCGGGCTTTGTCCAGGCGCAACCCGGCGGCGAACAGGCGCTGGTACGCCGCTTCGAGGCCCGCTACCGGGGCGCTCGAAGCCTCCAGGCCAATTTCCTGGAGCGTTATTCGGAGCGAGGGAAGACCATCCGTCTGGACGCGGGGGTCGCCTATTTCCGCAGGCCCGGCAAAATGTGCTGGAACTACGAATCGCCGGAGAAAAATGTCTTTGTCGTGGACGGCAAAACGGCCTGGTTTTACGTCCCCGCGGATCGCACCGTCACGAAAATAAAGGCCAAAGAAAGCAGCGACTGGCGAACTCCTTTGTCTCTGCTGGCGGGGGAAATGAAAGTTTCCCGGGTTTGTTCCCGCGTGGAATTGGCCGGCCGGGATCCGTCCATCCCTCCGGGCCACGCTGTGCTCCATTGCCGCATTCGCGGCGCGGAAAAAGATTCGGCGGAGGCGCCCAGCGCTTCCTTTGAAATTGTCGAATCCACGGGGGATCTGGTGCGCGTGGTGGTGGCCGGCCCCGGCGGAACCGAACTGGAGTTCCAATTCTCAGCCTGGCGCATCAATCCTCCGCTCGAGGATTCGCTTTTCCGTTTCCAGGCTCCCCGGGGCACCGCCATCGTGAATGGGGATTCGGTCGCCGGCGGCGATGGCCGGAACCCTCCCCAGCTCTGACCTGGGTGTGGCGTCTACGGAAGCTATCCTGTCACTATCCGGAATGATGTAGACTAATCATCCATGGGCGAATTTGTCTGTCGCGTAGCGGACGGTGACGGGCGCATCTTTGCGCTGGTCGAGGCCGCGCATTCCCAGGAAGAAATTCGCCAGAAGCTCCACGACCGCGGACTCTTCGTCTATTCGGTCAAGCCTCGCGGAGGCCTGGCCTCCGCCATCGCCGGCCAGCCCCGGCAGCGGGTGGTGGGCGGCTCGGATTTCCTGGTTTTCAATCAGCAGTTCAATACCCTGATCAAGGCCGGTCTTCCCATCCTGCGCGCGCTGGATCTTCTGGCCGAGCGTGCGGCCTCCCCCAAGCTGCGCCCGGTGGTCGCGCAAATGCGCGATCTGGTGCGCAACGGTAAATCCCTCTCCGAAGCCGTGACCGAGACCGGGATGTTTTCCAAAGTGTATGCCACCGCCGTGCTCGCCGGTGAAAAAAGCGGCAATCTTCCCGGCGTCCTCGAACAATTCATCGCCTACCAGCGGGTCAGCACGGGAATCCGCAAGCGTTTTCTGGCCACGCTGATCTATCCCGCCATCCTGCTCACCGTCGCCGTGCTGATCGTCACCTATCTGGTGACCTACGTGGTTCCCGAATTTGCCCGCCTCTATGCGGACATGCATGTGGAACTCCCCGCCACCACCAAAATCCTGCTGGCGGTGACCGTGGAATACCGGCCCTTCTTCCTGGCCGGCCTGGCGCTGCTGCTGGTGGGCGCGGTGGGGCTTTTCTTGTGGTCGCGCTCGGCGCGCGGCGGGGAACTGGTGGACCGCGCCAAGTTCCGCCTTCCCGTGATTGGCGAAACACTGCTGAAGTTCCAGGTCGCCCAATTTTCGCGCACTCTGGCCACCCTGCTGGGCGGAGGCACTCCCCTGGTCGCCGCCCTGACCACCGCTGCGGACTCCATCGGCAGCGCACTGCTGCGCGGCGCGGTACAGAAAGCCACGCAGCGTGTGCGCGAGGGCGAATCCCTGCACGAAGCGCTGGGCTCCGGCGGACGCATGCCCGAACTCGCCCTGGACATGATCGAGGTCGGCGAATCCAGCGGCGCCCTCTCCCCCATGCTGCAAAGCGTGGCCGAACTGTACGAGGAAGACGTGGCCGTTCGCCTGTCCGCGCTGGTCTCTTTCATCGAGCCGGCCATTCTTATTTTCATGGCCCTCTTCGTCCTCTTTATTCTGGCGTCCCTCTATCTCCCAATCTTTTCACTTTCCATGTCCGGCGGGGTAAAGTAAGGACATCTATGGCCACGGACCACAACCCCGGCTCCAGCACGGCCCCGCCCGCTGACGAAGCGCAGCAGTTCGAGCAGGCCCGCAAACTCGCCGAACGCTACCGTTGCGAGTTGCTGGACCTGCGCGAGCAGCGCCCCGACCCCGAACTCTTTCGCACCATTCCCGCCGAACTCATGTTCCGCTACAACTTCGTGCCCATCGAAGTCCACGGCAATTCGCTGGTGATTGCCGCCGCCGACCCCAGCCAGGTCATGCTCAGCGACGAACTTCCTCTCCTGCTGGGAAAAAAACTGATCACCAAAGTCGCCACCGCGGTACAGATCGGCGACCTGCTGAAGCGCACCGAGCAGTCCCAGCGCGTCCTCGAACAGGCCACCGAAGCCTTCACCCTGCAAGTGGGCAAGGACGAAGAGGAAAGCGAAGAGACCATCTCCGCCGACCGCGTCACCCGCGACACCAGCGCCAGCCCCGTCGTCCGCCTGGTTGAAACCGTCATCTTCACCGCGCTCGAGCGCCGCGCCAGCGACATTCACATCGAATCGCGCGACACCGAAGTGGTCGTGAAATACCGCATCGACGGCGTCCTGCAGCACGCCATGCCCCCCATTTCCAAGGAGTGGCACTCCACCATCCTCTCCCGCATCAAGGTCCTGAGCGATCTGGATATCGCCGAGCGCCGCGTCCCCCAGGACGGCCGCTTTCGCGTTCGCTACAAGGGCCGCTTCATCGACCTCCGCGTCTCCATCATGCCCGCCAGCCACGGCGAAGACGCCGTCCTGCGCATCCTGGACAAGGAAACGCTCTCCGAAAAATTTCAGACCCTCAGCCTCGACGTCGTGGGCTTTTCCTCCGACGAGCTGCGCCACTTCCGCCGCTACATTCACGAACCCTACGGCATGGTCCTGGTCACCGGCCCCACCGGCTCGGGCAAGACCACCACGCTCTATGCGGCCATCAACGAGATCAAGACCGACGAAGACAAGATCATCACCATCGAAGATCCCGTCGAATACCAGTTGCGCGGCATCACTCAGATTCCCGTCAACGAGAAAAAAGGCCTGACCTTCGCCCGCGGCCTGCGCTCCATCCTGCGCCACGACCCCGACAAGATCATGGTCGGCGAAATCCGCGACCAGGAAACCGCCCAAATCGCCATCCAGTCCGCCCTCACCGGCCATCTCGTCTTCACCACCGTGCACGCCAATAACGTCACCGACGTCATCGGCCGCTTCATCAACATGGGCGTCGAGCCCTACAATTTCGTTTCCGCTCTCAATTGCATCCTGGCCCAGCGTCTGGTGCGCTTGATCTGCGATCATTGCAAGCGGCAGCGGAATTTCACGCCGCAGGAACTGGCCGAATCCGGTCTGGACCCCGCAGTCTGGGCCTCCGTTCCCTTGTCCGAGGGTGCGGGGTGCCTGGAATGCTCCGGCACGGGCTTTCATGGGCGCACGGCCATTTGCGAACTGCTGGACTTGAGCGACAAGATTCGCGAAATGATTATCGAGCGCCGCCCCACCTCCGAAATCAAGCGCGTGGCCCGCGCCGAGGGCATGATCACCCTGCGCGAGAGCGGCCTGGGGAAAATCCGCGCCGGGCTGACCACTCTGCGCGAAGTGAATAAGGTGACCTTTGTCGAGTAGCGCCAGCAGCTTCCAGTTCGGCATGTACCGCAACCCGCTCGTGCGCCGCCTGACGCGCTGGCTCGATGCTCCCCCGCACCCGCCCATCGCCTGCGAAATTTCCTCCGGCCGCATCGCCGGCGTGCGCTTCACCCGCCGCGGCGCCGTCGAAGATCTGGCCATCGAATCGCTTCCTCCCGGCGCCATTGTGCCCTCGGCTGTCGAGCCCAATCTGGCCAATGCCGGCGCCGTTAAATCCGCGCTGCGCAACGTCCTCCTGCGCCTGCGCGCCCAGGAGCAGGACGTGGCCCTGCTGCTTCCCGATCCCGTCATTCGCGTCTTCATCCAGCGCTTCGAGCAATTTCCCCGCGCCGTCAAGGACGCCCTGCCCATGCTTCGCTGGAAGCTCAAAAAAAGCATTCCCTTCGACGCCGACGAAACCCAGATCTCCTTCATGCGCCAGCCCTCCGCTCTCGAACCCGGCGGCGTCGATGTCGTCACCGCCCTCGCGCGCCAGCGCATTCTCCGCGAATACGAATCCCTGATCGAAGACTTCGGCGCCTTTCCCGGCGTGGTGCTCAGCTCCTCCCTGGCCGCTCTTTCTCTGCTCTCCGAGGAAGGCCCCTCGCTTCTCGCCCGCCTTTCGGGAACCTCCCTGGCCACGGCCATCGTCCGCGACGGCATTCTCTGCGGCTATCGCTGCACCGAGCTTCCCGAGGACGCCCATGTGCTCCGTCCGGAAACTCTCATCGAGGAGATTTTTCCCGTGGCCGCCTATTATCAGGACACTTGGAAGGAAACCATTCAGACCTTGCGCATCTCCGGTTTGGGCGTTCGCCTCGATTCCTTCGCCGGCCCCCTGCAAAAAGAGTTTGGCTGCCCCGTGCGTTCGCTGCTGGCTGCCGCGTTTTCCGGCGGTTTGCTCGGCGCGGACGCCAAAGCCCTCGTGGACAACGACCTCGACGGGCTGGCGGGCTGGCAGTTGCAGCGGGGATAAGGGAGAGCATGCAGACCAACATCAATCTGGCGACTCGTCCCCTGGAGACCCACCGGCGGTTTCTGGCCGCCACCGGCTCCCTCGGCGCCGCCGCCGCTCTGGCCTTTCTCCTTCTCGGATGGCACATGCTGGGCGTGCGCCGCACCAACGAGGAAACGCGCGAAAAACTCTCCGAAGTTCTCCGCCAGAAGGACCAGCTGGTTGCCGAGCGCGAGGATTTGCTCCGCTTCTTCCGCCAGCCGGAAAACGCCAGCCTGCACGATCGCGCCGAATACCTGAATTCCCTGATCGACGCCCGCAGCTTTGACTGGACCCGCATGTTCATGGACCTCGAAAAAGTTCTTCCCGACGGCGTCCGCGTCACCCAGATCGCTCCCCATCTCGAGAGCGGCCGCGTGAATGTCAAACTGGCCGTGGTGGCCGTGGGGGAAGAGGCCAAGCTGAAATTCATCCGTTCCCTCGAGGCTTCCCGCGAATTCAGCGGCGTGCAGTTGCTCTCCGAGCAGGCCGCCGATAAATCCACCAGCGGCAACCAGATGACCATCGAATTGACCGTCTTCTACAGGCAAATGTGATGCGCCGCGACTTCACAATTCGGAAACGCATCCTCCTCGCCGCTCTCGGTCTGCTCCTGGCCGCCGACGCCGGACTGGCGTATCTCAGCTGGCAAACCGCCACCGCCCCGCGCACTCCCCGCCAGGTCCTGGCGCAAACCTCCGCGCAGGTCAAGCTGCTGAATGCCGACGTCGAGCGCGCCCGGGGAATTCGCCGTGACACGCCCGCCACGAAAAGCGATTGCGAGCGTTTCGAACGCTCCATGCTCCTCGCCGACAGCGGCTATTCCGCGGTCACCAGCGAGATGGGCGGCATGGCCCGCAAGGCCGGCGTGAAGATCGTCTCCCTGGGTTACCATCGCAATGAATTCAAGGAGAAGCCCTTCACCCAGGTGGATCTGGGCGGCTCGATCGAGGGCGATTACGGCAGCGTCGTGCGCTTCGTCAACGAATTGCAGCGCTCGCAAGGACTCTATATCGTGGACGACCTGTCGCTGGCCGGCTCCGAGCAGAAATCCGGCGCGCTCCGCGTGAATGTGCGCATCCGTACTTTTTTCCGGAAGGCTGCGTAACGATTGATGAAACAAAAAAGAGAACTCGTCCTCTTCCTGGCTCTGGCCGCGGTGGCCTCGGGCATCTGGTATTTTCAGCTGAACCCGCGCGGCCCCGCGGTAACCGCCGCCGAGGGAGAAATCGCCCTGGGGGACAAATTGGGCGTGGATAACCCCCAGCTGCACTGGTGGAAAATCGCCGCCGCCCGCAAGACCACCTACGACTTCAGCCGCAGAAACATTTTCAGCGCCGCCGCGGAAGCCCTTGCGCTGCAATCCCGCCGGAAAAAAGGAAAGCCCCTTCCGCCTCCCCCGCAAGCCGTCCCGCAGTTGCCCTTGCCCCCTCCCGCCCCCGTCGTCGCTCCTCTGCCCGTCAAGTTCTTCGGCTACGCCTCGGCGGCTTCCCGCGGCCCGCATCGCGCCTTCTTCACCGACGGCGAACAGGTCTACGTGGTTGGCGAAGGGGAGCTCCTGCTGGGAAGATTCCGCATCGTGCGCATTGAAAAAACCCGTCTCGAGTATGAAGAAGTAGCCACAGGTCTGCGCGGCAGCGCCGTACTCGAAGAGCAGAGGCCGGGGTCATGAGCGCGGCGGGCCTGGCACGCAGGGCCCCCGCTCCGCAGCGCGGCTACGCTTTGCTGCTCGTGCTCTTCGTCATGACCCTCATGCTTCTCGCCACCATGGCCGCCAGCCCCGTTCTCTATACCCAGGTCCAGCGCGAGAAGGAGCAGGAAACCATCTGGCGCGGCAAGCAATATGCCCGCGCCGTAAAACTCTTCTACCGCAAGAACGGCCGCTTTCCCTCTTACATGGAAGACCTCAGCAAGCCCAAACTGAATGCTCGCTTCCTCCGCCAGCCCTATACCGACCCCCTCAACGCCAAAGACGGCTCCTGGCGCATCATCTACGTCGGCCCCGGCGGCCAGCTCATCGGCAGCCGCAAGCGCAATCGCGGTCCGCTGCAAATGCCCTCCGCGGCTGGCATGACTCCGGCGGGAACTCCCCCCGCGCCGCCCCCGGCGAAGGACTCCAAGGACTCCGGCAGCCAGAATGGCGACAGCTCAGGACCCTCGGAAGGGAAGGGCCCAGTCTTCGGCGGGAGCATTATCGGCGTGGCCTGCAAGGTCAACAAGCCCTCCATTATCGCTTACGAGGGGGGAAGCAAGTACATCGACTGGGAATTTATATGGGACCCCTCGAAAGACGCCATTGCCGTAGGTCAGCCGGGAATGCAAACCGGTGCCCCCGCTGGGCAACCGGCGCCGTTTGGCGGGCCGCAGCCGGGTAATACCCCCGGAAACCCACCCCCCGGAATACCCCCGCTGGCCAATCCGCCCCTGCAATAGCCCTCAGGCGCCCTCCGGAGCCTCTTGGAGCACGAATCGCCGTATCGCGGCTGCCACCCCTGCTTCCTCATTGGAAAGCGTCTGGTGCCAGCCAAATCCCTTCAATTCCGGCACGCTGTTTTCCATCACCACCGGAATCCCCGCAAACTGCAGCATCTCCAAATCATTGTGATTGTCGCCAATCGCCAATATCTCCTCGCGCGCGTAACCCCTCCGCGCCGCCCATTCCGCCAGCGCCGCCCCTTTCGTGCAAATGGGATTCAGCACGTCCAGCATGGAAAAATCCTTGTCCTCGTAAATCGTCGCGGCCAGATAGAACTCCGGGGAAATCTCCAGCCCGCGCAAAGCCGCGGTCACTTCCCGCATGGGCGCCAACCCGCCAGCCAGCATCACCTGAATGGGGTCTTCCACCAGGCAGGACTCCAGCGGCGTCGCCTGCGTAATGTATTCGCGGTTGCGCGCATAATACGCTTGGCGGTACGCGTTATCCGGCTCGATCACTTCAATGCAGATCTGCCCCTCGCGCGGACGGTCGAACACCACCGAGGCCGTCGAGCGCCACGCCCGCGTCGCCTCCAGCACCTTCCGCGCCGTCTCCCGCGGCAGCAGGTGCCGCAGATGCGTCTCCCCGTCGTGCGAACGCACCAGAGCTCCGTTGTTGACGATCATCGTCAGCGGCGCATCCACCATGCGCGCCACCGGCATCGCAAAATCGTAGCGCCGCCCGGTGACCAGCGCCACCTCGACCCCGCGCCGCGCCGCTTCCGCAATCGCCGCGCCATTCGCCTCCGGCACGCGCCATTGCCGGTCCAGAAGCGTTCCGTCAATATCCAGGGCGATCAGGCGCACGGGCATTCCTTCATTGTAGCGTGAAGGAGCGGGAAACCGCCCGCCGCACTCTGCTAAGATACTGCGCACCAGGAGACTCGATGGCCACTCGCCGCCTCTATTACGACGACTCCTTCCAGCGCGAATTTGCCGCGCAAGTCCTGCGCTGCGAACCCGTCCGTCAGGGCGATGCGGAAGCCTGGAGCGTCGTCCTGAACGAAACCGCCTTCTATCCCAATTCCGGAGGCCAGCCCAGCGACACCGGCCGCCTCGGCGAAGCCCACGTGATCGACGTCCTCGATTCGGAAAACGCGGAAGACGAAATTCGCCACATCGTCGATCGCCCCCTCGCCCCCGGCCCCGTCTCCGCCCTCCTCGACTGGCCCCGCCGCTTCGACCACATGCAGCAGCACACCGGCCAGCATCTGCTCTCCGCCCTTTTCGAATCCCGCCACCGCCTGCCCACCGTTTCGTTCCATCTGGGCGCGGAACTCAGCACCATTGACCTCCGCGGCAGGGAACCCGGCGAGGAAATCCTCGAAGCCGCCGAGCGCGAAGCCAACGCCGTTATTTTTGAAGCCCGCCCCGTGCGCGTCCGTTACGGCACCGCCGAAGAATTGGAAAAACTGGGCATCCGCAAAAAAGTCGAGCGCCAGGGAACTCTGCGCGCTCTCGAAATCGAAGGCCTCGACCTGCAACCCTGCGGCGGCACCCACGTCGCCAATACCGGGCAGATCGGCCTGCTGCTCCTGCGCCGCGTGACCAAAATCCGCCAGGACTGGCG
>Ga0315281_10010728_pt1 | contig 12598 bp, 10 predicted proteins | sample YL17G07_0_MG_FD_204540 | JGI IMG/M metagenome (GOLD analysis project Ga0315281, IMG submission 204540) | Sediment microbial communities from Yellowstone Lake, YNP, Wyoming, USA - YL17G07_0 | ecosystem: Environmental > Aquatic > Freshwater > Lake > Sediment | place: USA: Wyoming | collected... | reverse complement strand
ATTCAAAGGGAGATCGAGAGCGGCAGGTTTCAGCTGACCAGTGACCATGAAGACGTTCACATGGCCATCGAGCAGCGCCTGATCCAGAAGGTCGGACCCATGGGGGGAAAACTGCATACGGGCCGTAGTCGCAACGATCAGGTGGGTTTGGACGAGCGCCTCTATCTGCGGACGGCGATCAAGGAGTTGAGTAAGCTCATCGTTCAACTTCAGCGCGTGCTGCTGTACAAATCCGAGAAGTATTTCGGTGTGTTGATGCCCGGATATACCCACCTCCAGCGCGCACAGCCTGTAATGCTCTCCCACCATTTGCTCGCCTACGTCTGGATGCTGGAACGCGACTACGAGCGCCTGCACGACTGTCTGAAACGGCTCAACAAATCGCCATTAGGTGCTGCCGCGTTAGCGGGTACATCGTTTCCGATCGACCGGCTGAAAGTTGCAAAGAAGCTCCAGTTCGACGGGATCGTCGAAAACAGCATTGATGCGGTGAGCGATCGGGATTACCTGATTGAGTTTGTCGGGGCCTGCAGCTTGATCATGATGCACCTCAGTCGCTTCGCAGAGGAGTTGGTGCTCTGGAGCAGCACGGAATTTGGCTTTGCCCACACCAGCGATGCCTACACAACAGGAAGCAGTATCATGCCGCAGAAGAAGAACCCCGATATGGCGGAGCTTGTGCGCGGAAAATCGGGACGTGTGTACGGGGCGCTTGTGAATCTCCTGACGGTCATGAAGGCACTGCCGCTGGCCTACAACCGCGATATGCAGGAGGACAAAATGCCGATGTTCGAGGCAGTCAGCACCACACGGCAGTGTCTGTTCATTTTCTCGCATATCCTGGTGCACACCACCTTCGATCGGCGTCGGATGGAAGAGGAGCTCCGGAACGACTTCCTCACAGCGACAGACATTGCAGACTATCTTGTGCGCAAGGGCATTCCGTTCCGGGAGGCTCATACGGTCACCGGAAAGATCGTCTCGTACTGCATCGAGCACCGGATGTTCTTCGGAAACCTCGACCTCGAGATCCTTCACACATTTTCCAAGGTGTTTGACTCCGATGTCTTCGATTACATCTTACCGTACAGAAGTGTTGAGCAGAAGAAATCAGCAGGCAGCACATCGCCGCATGATGTCAAGCGGCAGATTGTTCATTGGACACGGGTGCTGAAAGGAAGAAGGGGATAGCAATGGAGAAGTCTGACTTCTACTCAGAAAGCCATCCGAAGGTTCTCTCGCCAGCTTTCAGACCTTCGGAAGCTTCAAGAAGAAGTCGGACTTCAAGACAAAAAGCCGCCCCGAGGTGAGGCGGCTTCTGTGTTTCTCTCCGCTAATGCTTATAGCCAGGGCCTCGCAGGATCTTCCCTGGCAGATTGCCCGTGAACTTCCCGTCCTCCCATACCGGTGTGCCGTTCACTAGGACGAGACTGACACCTTCTGAGTACTGATGCGGGTTCTCAAACGTCGCTTTGTCTGTAACGGAGGCCGGATCGAAGATCACCACGTCGGCGTAGAATCCAGGTTTGAGGATTCCGCGTTCTTTCAGTCCGACTCGTTGAGCGGGGAGCGAGGTCATCTTGCGGACTGCATCTTCGAGTGAGAGGAGCTTATCCTGCCGAACGTACTTGGCGAGAATTCGGGGAAAGCTCCCGTAGGCCCTCGGGTGTGGCTTCCCTTCGTAAAGGGGGCCATCGGTCGCCCTGGCATTAGCATCGGTGCAGAAACTCACCCAATGCTGAGCCATCCCCATCTTCAAATCTTCTTCTGTCATTGCAAACGCGACCCTCGCCGTTCTGGCTGAGTCAGCGAGGATGAAGTCGAACATCGTGTTGTAAGGGTCCTTCTTCCACGCCGCGGCGACTTCGGTTAACCGCTTGCCCTCCCATTGCTTGAGGTCCGGGTTCGTCACGGATGAAATCATTATTCCGTTGAAATCCACCCCCTTGTTGCGGTTTGTTGCAGCAAGCTCGTTGCGGATTCTCTTTCGAACATCGGGGTCTTTCAGGCGTTGGAGCAGCTTCTCGGTTCCTCCCTCGTGTGCCCAACCCGGGATGGGTGAGCTCAGCGAATTGGAAAATGCAATGTAGGGATACTGATCGGCAGTCATGTCAATCCCCTGATTTCGATGCTGCTGGATCAGTTGAACAATCTGAGGCATCTTTCCCCAATTTGGCTTCTCTGCAACTTTCAGATGCCAGATCTCGACGGGGATCTTTGCCGCGCGGGCGATGTCTGCCGCTTCCAGAATTGCTTCGACGATACGATCTTCCTCGTCGCGAAGATGCGTCACGTAGATTCCGCCGAATTCCGCAGCGACCTTCGCAAGTTCAATGAGTTCCTGCGTCTTCGCATACATCGCCGGGGTGTATTCAAGCGATGAGCTGAGCCCAAGTGCGCCCTGTTGCATTGCCTCTCGGACGAGCAGCTTCATCTTGTCCAGCTCCTCTGGTGTGGGCTCACGATTGTCGTAGCCGATCACGTACGCCCGCACTTGTGTCGCACCGATGTAAGAGGCAAGATTGATCGCCGACTTATGACGTTCAACGCGGGCAAAGTAGTCTTTGAAATCCTTCCAGTCGACCGTTAGTTTATTTTTCTGGAGATACGATTTCATCTCATTCAAAATCTTCTCATTTACCGGTGCCGCAGACTCCCCTTCGCCATTGATCTCCGTCGTTATTCCTTGAGTGATCTTGCTCATGGCGCGATTGTCGATGAGAATAGAATACTCCGATTGTCCCAACATATCGACAAAACCTGGGGTCACAACTTTGCCTGCTGCATCGATTGTACGCTTAGCGATTTTGGCATCCAGCTTGCCGATGGCGAGGATCTTTTCTCCGTAAATGGCGATGTCACCCTCGTACCACGGGTTGCCGGTGCCATCGACGATCTTGCCATTATGGATGAGAATATCGTACGGTCCTTGAGGTGAAGGTTGGCAGGACAATCCCAATGCCAGCACAACGAGCACGCTCAACACAGAAGTGGTTTTCATGGCTGCCTCACTGCGGTGGATTCATGTGACACGTTGAATAGAAGGATTGTCGAACGCTACGTTAGAACGCGTTCGAGTTGAAGACTTCAAGCGTAGCAAAAGCGAAGAAGACAAGAAGCGTAACAAGGAGCGCTTTCAGGGGAGTCAGCCGTTCGGCATTCTTCAGGCCGAAATAACAGATGACGCCAGGCCAACCCCAGGCCATCCCGAGAAGTGAAATGCCCAAACCGATTTTGGCGATGATGGCATCAGGATCATTATAGTACACTTCGGTGCCAAGGATGGTCAGAACGATTGATGCCAGCGACGTGAAGATGTGGGGAGCTGCCGCGAGACCGACGAATCCCAAGGCATGCGGAAATTCCCCAAGTCCACCCAAGAGCTCCGCAGCGAGGTGAAAGACAATGGCGAGGAATACCCAGGTCAAATAGATCAAGAGGGCTGACCCGAGGAATGCGATGAGTCCCACGCTCATGGTCTCGGTCTTGAGATACCCGGAAAGGAACGAGTTGAATGAGGTTAACCCGGCATAAGTGGAGACGAGAAGGAATCCCTGACCTAACTGAGGAGAATCATATAAATCGGCCGTTGCGTATTCGGGATCAAACAGAATGAGGCGGATGCGCAGAAGAAATTGCATGAAGTTAGCTGTTGTGCCGGTGTGGTGACGACCCCTGTAAGATGTTACGCCATTTGCGTAGGAAAATCAAGAGTAAACCAAACCTTACGTGAACAAGATGTATGAAGGTCGAAAAAGAAAAAGTGTCCGCAATCACTCAGTGGGACGACCACACGCGAACTTACTCGGAAGGTCCAGCTCCAACCGTGATCCTTCCTTGTGCGCGTTCCACGAGCTGTTCCCATGCCCTGATTGCAACGGGCACGAGTTTCAACGCCAGGAATGCAACAGCCACACCCACGAGAGCGTCCGTCAGATAATGATATCGGCCGTAGAACGTCGACACGTAGAGCGACAGAACGATCGGTGTGATGACGTAAAACGATGGGCGATGATAGCGATAGGCCATAATCCACATAATCGTCGCAGCCGCGGCGTGGGGGCTGGGAATCGTTCCACCGATGTAGTGGAGATGGGAACGCATCATCTCGCCAAGATAAGTAAACACATATCCGTTCAGCGGTACGCTGTAGAGATGGCCAATGGTTGTGATGGGCCCGGCAACAGGAAAAAGGATAAATCCGATATCACACAAGAGGTTGGTGAAGCCGAGCGTGAAGAAGTACTCCTCCATGGGGAGTTCACCGCGAAGGTAATAGATGATCCCACACAGCAACGGATACATCGGGACATAGATCACGTACGAGAACATCAGCCATTCGGTGAGAGCGGGAGTGGTGAAATGTTGAAGCCAGAGTGTGGGCTGGAGGCCAAAAACGTATTGCTCGGCGTCGAGCACGTAATCATCAAGCCACTGGCCGTGGAGGATCAGTTGCAGCTTATCGACTGCGCCGAACAGGTATGCGTACGCAAGCGTTACAGCCGTCACGCGGAGCAAGAAGCGAAGGAACTTCTTTGAAGCACGTTGGGAGAAATAGACAAAGCCGACATAGAGAACTGCCACACCGACGTTTTTCGCGACGAGCAGCCACCAGTTCTCAACACGCGCGAGGAACACGACGGCAAGAACACTGAAGAGCGCGAGCGCGAACAGAATGAGGCCGTCGGTGGCTTGGAGGCGAAGGTTCCCAATGTGGAAGGTCTCTTCTGTCATACACTATTCCTGAGCCCGCGAATCGAAAGGGAAGAAACCAGTCAGTTCATGTAGCAAATGAAGAAATCAAGCGAGACGCCCAGGAGCCAATGCAGGAGAATGATAAACACGATCGACTGGGCGCGGAACGCGACAATTCCCCAGATCAACCCACCAATGATCGATCCGTAAATCTCCCCGGCTGGCTTGCCGATGTGAAGGAGGCACGAGGCTAGTGTCTGGATGAGAATGGAGTTCCAGTCTCCCAGTGCTTTTCGTAGTCCGAACTGCATGAACCCGCGGAAGTACACCTCCCATCCCACATAAAACAGCAAGTACGACATGGAATGACTGAAAAACGCTTGCGGCGAGGCAGAGGCTCCCCTGAAGAGAGGGTATTCAGCAATAAATTCCGGGGCTTTTGATGAAGAGTATGTCGCTGCGGCCATAATTGGTGCTAGGACAAGAAATGCCTTCAATCCAAACCGCCAATCCCCAAGCTGCAAACCGTAGGATGCAATCGGCTCCTTGAACAGGAATCTGATGATGAGAAACGGAATGATCCCCAGCAAGACGAAGGCTGACACAAACGTATACAGCGCGGCAGTCAGTTGCACATCACCAAAGAGAACAAATGAGGAAGAGAGATCACTCAGGTAAAAGGGCTTGGTTCCGTAGTACTTGAATGTTGTAAGAACGAAGGGAGTGACGAGGAGGATGAGCGTCGGCTTCTTGTTTTCGCCGCTGAAGAGTCCTGAGGGCGATATGGATGAAGTGAATCGACCTACGGGTTCTGTCTGGTTCACTGGCTTCTTTTCGGTTTGTGATTTGATCGCTGTTCAAGCAGCCATTCGTAGGTCAGGCGAATTCCCTCCTGGAGAGGCGTGATCCTGTAGCCAAGTTCCCGTTCCGCCTTGGCTGAGGAGTATGCCCAATCCTGAAGATACGTTACGACCCACCCGGGTGTAATCTGAGGGTACCAACCGAGCAACTCTGCCTTCTTCTTCTCAAAGCCCGCGTACAGCATCGCGAAGCGGGCGGGCAGATTCACTTGAAAATGCCGCTTGCCGCTGACGTCGTTGACGATTTCGAAGAGTCGCTTCAGGGACACGTTCTCACCACCAAGAATATATCGCTCACCGATTTGCCCCCGCTCCATTGCCCGAATGTGCCCGCGAACGAGGTCATCGACCAAGACATAGTTGCCTATGTTCTTCCCTCGATTGAGAAGCACGGGGACCTTGCCCTGATCGTACAGGTCGATCATCAGGCTGACGGAATTCCCTTCGGTGAGCTTACCGGGTCCATAAACGCGCGTTGGATTCACAATCACAACAGGAAATCCGCTGGCTGCATACCGAAGAGCTTGCTTCTCAGCGACGGCCTTACTTTCCTCATATTCTGTATAGTAACGGGGTGTGATGCGAGGCATTTGTTCGTCACCAACCACATTGGGAGGTGTTGGCCCGAAGGTGACAATCGTCGAGGTCAAAACGACCCGCTCAACCCGGTTACTCTTTGCGGCTTCAAAAACGTTCTTCGTGCCATCGACATTGTACTTGAAGAAGATTGAGCTGTCGCGGGACCAATTCTTTGCGTACGCAGCAAGGTGGTACACTTGACTGCACCCCGCCATCGCACTCTTCAACGAGTTCAAGTCAAGGAGGTCACCCGTCACCAGCATGATCCGATCGTGTTGAAGTCCATCCGTATTGCTGGTGCTGCGGGTCAGCGCGTGGATGGTATGCCCCTGCCGGATGAGCTCATTCACAAGCTTAGTGCCGATGAAGCCTGTTGCTCCCGTAACAAATATGGTTTTCATTCGGGCCAAGTGCAGCCAGTTTGGTGAAGAATCGCCTCTCGAATCATTCCAGCTCAAAAAAACCTTACAAAAATAGCAAAAAAAAGGGTGAGTCTCAATTGAAATGAAAAACCCGTCAGGTTTCACATTTGGAGTGTCTCAACAACCTGACGGGTTTCGAGAGTGTTTCTGAGCGCTCACTTCAGTACCGGCAATTGAAGGTGCGAGCTCCAGGTGGCCGATCGGTAGACGCGCTGCGTTGCTTTTTGGAAATCCGATTCCTTGGCATTGTAGATGTCGACGAATTTCTGGGGGTTGCGATCAATCATCGGAAACCAGGTGCTCTGGATCTGCACCATGACTCGGTGCCCCGTCTTAAATGTGTGGAACAGATCGTTCAGCACAAACTCAACCTTCGTCACCTTGTTCGGTTCGAATGGCTCAGGTTTGGAAAGACTATTTCTGAATTTCCCCCTTATGACATCGCCGCGCACCATCATCTGATAGCCTTTGAGCCTGAGTGTGCGCTCGTCATAAGCTGCGCCGAGGAACCGGTTGGTGGATGTCACAGTATCGGGATAGACGTCGATTACTTTGACGATCCAGTCGGAATCCGTTCCCGATGTAGAGACAAAGAGGCTCGCGATAATCGGGCCGGCGAGCGTGAGTTCATTCGCCAGGACATCGGATTGATAGACAAGCACATCGGGCCGTTTGGAAGCGAATCGCTGGTCTTCAACGGGGAAAGCCGGGTTGTACCAGTGCGTGATCTCTGCGGTATAGGGGACCGGCTTCGCGGGGTCGCTCAGGTATTCGTCGTATTCGAGCTCGCCGGTCTTGCTCTTCTCTGGCGGCTCGAAGGATAGGCGGCTGTTCTTGGTGAGGTAGACGTTTGCACTCGTGACGTTCTTTGGCGGCCAACTCTCCAAAAATCTCCACGTATTGTTCCCCGTCTCAAATACCATCGCTTCGGCAAGTCTGGGTTCGCCCTTCCCTTTCAAATAGTAATCGAAGAATGGCACGATTATGCTGTCCAGGTAGTAGAGACCCGTCTTGAAGCCCCATTGAATGTGGCCCAACGAGTCTCCCGTCTCAGCACCCCACTGGCCGTGATACCACGGTCCCATCACCAGCATGTTTCGGTTGTTTGGATTCTGCTTCTCGATTGATGCATAGGTGTTGAGGGCTCCAAAGAGGTTTTCCGAATCATACCAGCCACCGACGACGAGTGTCGCTGGTCTAATGTTCTTCAGATGCGGCAGAATATTGCGTGCTTCCCAAAAGCTGTCCCACATTCCATGCTGCATGATTTCATTCCAGAATGCCACGCTGTCCCTCAGATACTTCTTGTTGGCGTAGGGGAGTGGACCCATCTCCAGGAAAAACTTGTATTCATCCGGAGTGCCGTGATTGAATGGGACATCCATTGTGCTCTTGGGCTTCGGTCGGGGCTTGCCAAACCACGCGTAGAAATTGAAGGCATGCGGTAACAAGAATGCCCCATTGTGAAAGAAATCATCTCCACCCATCCACTTTGAGACAGGGGCCTGTGGTGACGTGGCTTTCACGGCAGGGTGAGCGTCGATGGTGCCCATCGAGGTGTAAAAACCCGGATAGGAAATACCGGTGATGCCCACGCGGCCGTTGTTGTACGGAATGTTTTTGACCAACCAGTCAACCGTGTCATAGGTGTCTGTGGTCTCATCGATATCCTTCTTGGATTTCTTGACGGAGATATAGGGGCGAACGTTCACAAACTCACCCTCGGACATGTAGCGCCCACGCACGTCTTGGACGACAACGATATAACCCTCTTGGAACATTCGTTCCCCCTGGGTGCCAACGAATGCTGGAAACTCGTTCTCACCATAGGGTATTGCGCTGTAGGGTGTTCGGGTCAGAATAAAGGGGTACATTTCCGCCGTGTCCTTGGGCGTGTAGACGGCAGTGAAGAGTCTCACTCCATCGCGCATGGGGATCATGTATTCGTGCTTCGTGTAGTGCTCAGCGATGGAGAACGGCTCCTGCGCGGATGATCTCAACGCGCTGAGGGCAAGAAGCAGTGCAACGAGGCGGGCATAACGGGCGAAGATTGCGATCGGTTTCGTGTGCGTCATCATTTCTCCTGGATAGAGATGTTGCTGGCGAAAGGCTTTACGTTCTTACGATTTGCTTTAACACTGAAAGATGGTAGGTAAAAAATGTCAGACACTCAACAGGAAATCCTCGAACCGCGGAGATTGCCTGTTTACAGGTCAATGCGAAGGTCAAGACCTCCAAAGATGTTCCGCGGAAGTCCGGGTTCCAGATACGAGGGAGCGATCGGAGCTCTACTGCTGGTGCGGGTCAGCCAATCAGCGAAGCCGAATAATGCCTGGTTTCTTTCCGTCAGACAGTTGCCTATCCAACGGATAGCGAGATTTGTACTTGCGCTTTCCAAGGACGTCCGTAAGGAACGCTTATGAGCTGCAATATGCTCTTGAGCGTATGGAAGAACACGCGCGTACCAACTCCTCATTATAGGTAAACGATATCTTCTCCTTTGTGCTCCAGTGATAAGAACAGCAACAAGTAGTCGCGCAGATGTCGAGTAATGAGGAAGTTCTTTCTCACATGCTCACGACCATTTTCTCCCAACGCGTTTGCGAAACTGGGATTTTGCAGGAGCTGTCTCAACGCGAACGCTGTGCCCTCAATGGTGTGTGTGAGGAGCCCTGAATGCTTGTGTACGATCTGCAATGGAATCCCGCCTACCGCTCCCGCAATCACAGGCTTGGCCTTCCACAGAGCTTCAGCGACGGTTAGACCGAAGCCTTCCCGGAGCGATTTCTGAAGAATGACAGACGAAGCACGCTGCAGTGCATTGATTTCTATGTCACTCGCGGGGGGAAGCAACAAAAGGAAGACATCCGGGTCGTTGTTGGCAATTTCTTGAACTTCCGCGAGAACCTTTGCGCCCTCGGGGTCATCTGTCGCTCCGCCTCCCGCGAGAACAAGCTGGCAATCAACATGCCGCCTGACTTGACGAAACACCTTCACCACCCCGACAGGATCCTTCAAGTAGTCAAACCGAGATATTTGGGTCACTATAGGTCGATTTTTGTCGATCTTGAACCTCTCCAACACAGAGTCGATAACCTCCTCCGAAAGCTCGCGGTTCTTGTCGCTCAGCGGGTCAATAGACGGCGAAATGAGAACCTGTGGGATGCTCAGTTCACGTGCAAAGGAGGCTGCCGAAAACACAGCGACATCATACTCTTCTATGTATTTTCTCAAGAAGTTCCAAGTAAATGGATCGGGTGAAGAGAAATCAATGTGGCATCGCCATATCCATTTGCGACCCAGGTCTTTCCTTCGGTCAACCAGTGCACAGGGCTGTGGATCATGAACAAAAATGATATCCCCGCACAAGTTCATTTCGCGCGCATTCATCTCATTTGTCTGGGCGTAGAGATCGAGTTCTTCGCGGGTGAAGGCGGCCTTCTGGCCATGCAGGGCATTATGCAACTTCTTTGTGACCTCAAAAAACCGCTCTCCACCTTTGATTACATCCCAGATCGCATTTACGCCAAGCTCATGAAGCATCGGAATCATCCGCATGAGAATTTCCGCGACCCCTCCGCCGACCGCTGTCGAATTGATATTCTGAATGATCACACCAGACAGCTTGCTGGCGTACAGTTCAAGCTCATCAATGACATCGCTTCCAACGTATTTTTCATATTCTCGAAGCTTTGCCACAGATGTCCTCCATCAGATGGGTTTCAATGAGCCCGATAAGTGTTCGCCTGAGATTTTCGAGCGTGTGCGTATACGGATCGAGCTCCATGAACTGTTGCGCAAGTTCGTCCTGACCCAGTGATGCTGCAAGCCAAACAGAAAAGTCTGAGAACTTTCGCCGAAGCCTTGCTTCGAAAACGTGATAATAGATTGAGTAGATCGACACCTTTTCAAGACATTCTTTGAAGTCGAGAAGGCTGTGAGCAACATATTTGGTGGGAAACACGAATGTCTGCGCACTCATGAAGTGGAACTCCGCGCCGTTTGGAACATTCCGTTGAAAGTCATCGGCGCTCCGCCTCATCCCATGTTCAATGACTTCGATAATTCGTGATTGAATGTCTTGGAGCGTAAAGAATTCTCGCAAGTCAATACTCGCCACTTCCTCCCCCAGCACTTTGTCTTGAAGGATGTCGGTGATCCAGTAAGCGAAGTCGTTTGGCGGCTCCGGTGAAAGGAATTCATGCTGCTCAAGATAATGATGCGTGTGGTGATAGATCGATGAAGTTGGGACCTGCTTGATGCCCGAGAGCAGCTCGCCCAAGTTCTTTGCTTTTCTCCCGGTCAGGTACGTGAGGGTTTGACGCGTAAAAAAATAGAACGGCTCTTTTGCTGCGAAGCTCATCTCCTGTTCCCTTCGTCTCTTATCGAATCGATTGCCTTCAGCACAACTTGCACCTCAGTTGGGCCGTGCACAAAGCACGCTGCACGCGAAGAGCGGCTCCACCCCACGCGAATTGTAATGGCGCTGCGCCGCAGAAGTCTGAAAGCATCTTCATCTGTTTTATCATCACCGATGTAGACAATCAAGGGCGTCCCTCTCGATGCAAGCAATTTCAGGACTCGGAGGACAGCGTGACCTTTGCCCCAAGAAACGTTTGGCCTCACCTCAAGGACTTTTTTCCCTGTTGTCATCTTGACCGTTGGGCGATACGGACGAACAATTCTTCCTGCGGCTCTCTTCAGCAGGGGTACTGAGCGTTCACGAACATTTCGGTAGTGTACCGTCAAAGTGTACTGCTTGTCTTCGATGAGCACTCCGGGAATAGAACTGAGTGCGCCCCTAAGCTCCGAGAAGATTTTGCCGAGAACAGGAAGAGCTCTTTGTGCCTTGGGATGGACCCAGCGTGATTTGCCAAGCGAAGAGTGGAAGCCGTGATTTGCCACGTAGAACACAGTGTTCAGATGTACCATCCTCTTGATATCCGATAGCGATCTACCCGTTACCAAACCAACTGAGACATTTGGACGCTTTGACAGGCGTCGAAGAAAGTCCTTCGTCTCTGTCGGGCAAACTGCCAATGAGGGTAGCTTTTGGATGGGAACAAGAGTCCCGTCATAATCGAGAAACACCAGCAACTGACGGGAAGCGGTCAACTTGCCCAGGATGGAATTCCAGATTCTAGCGTCTCTATCGAATAGATACTGTGGTGGCATGAAGTCTAGGGTATTTCTTCACCGACGTGTGTTGCAACTCGCAATCGACATAATGTGGACACGATATTCGCGGCCCAACGGTATACATTGCGGTCTCTGATGATTGCGCGCATGCGTCGCATCCGCTCTGATCTTTCTTTGGGCGACATTGTCAACGCCAGATGGATTGCGTCTGCCATCTCTTCAACATCATATGGGTTCACAATCAGAGCGTCTTGCAGCTCTCGCGATGCACCCGTGAATTGGCTCAGTATCAACGAGCCGTCTTCATCATCACGAGCGGCAACATACTCTTTGGCCACGAGGTTCATGCCATCGTGAAGTGAAGTGACCATACAGATTTGGGCAGCTTTGTAGAATTGATTGATTGTCTGGTGATTGTGATGAGCTTTGAGAAAGACAAGGGGCTTCCATTCTCTCATCTGGAAGCGCCAATTGATTCTGTCGATCGTTTCTTCCAGTTCGGCCATCAGATCATGATATCGCTTGATGTGAGTCCGGCTGGGTGCGCCAAGTTCTACAAACGTGAATTGCCCAACATAGTCCGGGTATTTTTCGAGAAATCGCTCCACCGCCTTGAATCGTTCAATAATCCCTTTGGTATAATCGATCCGATCAACCCCGACCGCGAGGTACTTTGCCTTCACGCCGACCTTCTTCAAGACGATTTCCAGATGAGACTTCTGGACAGGTCCCGGCCTTTCTCCATTGTACATGAGGCCTGGAAAAGCAACACTGATTGGGAACGGCTTCACCGTTGTAACCATCCCCCGGCGTTCGACGGAAAATTGATCCCAATTAATCTTTGACTCCAAGAATCGATCGACGGTTTCAAGAAAGTTATTGCAGTGAAACTGGATGTGAAAT
>Ga0315281_10010725_pt1 | contig 12600 bp, 8 predicted proteins | sample YL17G07_0_MG_FD_204540 | JGI IMG/M metagenome (GOLD analysis project Ga0315281, IMG submission 204540) | Sediment microbial communities from Yellowstone Lake, YNP, Wyoming, USA - YL17G07_0 | ecosystem: Environmental > Aquatic > Freshwater > Lake > Sediment | place: USA: Wyoming | collected... | reverse complement strand
GGCCACGGAGTCAGTAGTCTGTCGCAGAGGCCAGAGTATATATAGTTCCCTCGGACTAATTTCTTCAGTAATCTGCGTCTGGACTGCGAGAAATGGCCCATCAGATTGCACAATCCGCAACGAACGCTCCCCCGAGGTGTTCCCGAATTGGCCGATGACTCCAATGTATATTGCCCGCTTTGTGGCAACAAGGTCGCTGCAGGACTCTTCAATTGTCCCGTGTGCGCGACGGACCTGAGCAACGTCATCGCAAGGAAGGCTCAGAAACCCGGGACGGAGGGATTCGCTGAGGATTACCTTCGCAAGGAACTTCCTGTGGTGGAGCTCCCAATCGCGGAGCGCTTCTGTCCGCAATGCGGCATGAATCTTCAGGGGAACGAGGTCAAGTGTCCACGCTGCAGCATTCCTTTGGTCAGCGACGAAACGTTGCTCGAGTGCCCCGAATGCGGCGCACTCGCGCCAGTTGACGCCGACGTGTGTCCGAAGTGCGGTGTCGGGTTCTCGCAGGCACCGATCGTGCCTGGTCCTCCACGTGCGGAACCCGCTCATTTGCCGCGACCACAGCTTGTCAAGGCTCCGCCGGTACCGCAAGGTCCTCCGATGCCTCGAACAGTCCCCGCGACATCGCCATCAGTCTCCGCTGCGGGCGCTAGTTATGGACTCACGAACGGAAGGGGAGCAATCAACGGAACAGGCCTCATCAATGGGACGGGGATTACAAACGGGACGAGGGCCGGGGCCGGGATCCCACCAGGGTCGGAGAGGCGACGTGCACTTGCGACCAGGTGGCAGTTCCTCTCTGTGCTTATCGTGCTCGTCGTCGTCGTCTCCTCCTTCGTCTACCTCTCATACGCGAGCGAGCAGAACACCATGACGATAGACGGCCGATTCAATGATTGGTCTCATGTCTCGAAGTTCACGATGAACACGGCCGCGACCACATCGACCATCAACGTGGACCAGTGGGCCGTGAGAACGGATGCTTCCAGGCTGTACCTATACCTGAAGGTACAGGGGGCCCTCATGGGTTCGAGCAACGTCGACAGCTTCTACCTGTTCGTCGATTCCGACAATTCCGCGCAGACCGGCTATGTGGTATCCGGCCTCGGGGCGGACTACATGCTCGAAATCGACGGCTGGAACGGGTCGGTACAGTCGACTGCGCTGAGCAAGTACAGCTCCACCTCGGACCAGCACAACTGGACTTCTTGGACGAATATCGGCTCTCTCAGCACAGCGCTCGCATCCTCACAGCTCGAGGCCATGGCTGTCTTGTCCCTGAGCCTCGGACCGGACGCCAGGTACCTTCTCCTGTCTCAGAACGCTTTGAACCAGCAGTCCATCAGCTATGTGGTTCCCACGGACGGAGGGACGCTCGTGATCCATCAGGAGGCGGTGTCCTCAAGCATGCCAAACGGAACCGTCCCATACTCCAGCAACCTGACTCTGCTCAAGCTTGGCCTGTTGGCCGAGGGAGCAGGAGGCATCGTACAAAGCATCTCACCCACAGTCAGCGGAGCGGAATTGGTGGGCTCTCTTGGACCCGTCAACCTCAAATCCGGACAGGAACAGACGCTCGAAGTCATGGTCGACACCTCGGCATCCGCACCGGGTGCGCTTGTGTCGGTTTCGGTCTCGAAGGGTGGTGTCCAATCCGACTTCACCGATGTTTCGATAGTTGGCGAACCGGCAAAGGCGTACGTTGTGGCTCCACCATCGAGCATTGTCATTGACGGCGCCTTCGGAGACTGGGTAGGGAGGATCACCGTGGATACGGACTCTCTTCCCGTCCTCAATCCGGACATAGACATCAATGCAACTGGGGCGGTCAACACAACCCAGTCTTCGTATTTCTATGTCAGCGTGAAGGGACAGATGTGCAACGGGTCATTCGTGCCGACTATCAAGACGAAACCGACAGGGGGCTCGGGTGGCGGAGGCTTGGTGATTCCTACGAGGATCACTGGTGAGGACTTACTCCGCATCTACATCGACAGCGATCGCAACGTCTCGACAGGAGTCCCGATCTCGATGTCATCGAAGGTGATTGGCGCGGACTATCTTGTGGAGATCGTCGGGATGGATGGTGTGATCGACACGCGTTCTCTCCTGGTCTACCAGGGAGGCGTGTGGTCGCTCGTACCTAGTGTCACCCTCGAAGCGGCCAACGACGCACAGAGGATCGAGATCGGAGTTCTCTCGGCTGCCATCGGCGGCAGCTCCTCAATCGATTTCATCATCGAGACGACCGACTGGCGCGGGAGATGGGACATGGCTACGTCCCTCCCGCAGGCTTACAAGGGGTTCTCGGCTGGAGCGATGGCCGCAGGGTTCGCAGGCAGCCAGATACTTTCCACACCCCAAGATCCATGGGTCATCGATGCTCATGGTAACACTTACATGTCAAGCGATGGCTCCACCTGGAGTTATCTCGGCACGCCTACGCTTGTGCCCGGAGACCGGATTGTTGACATAGCCGTGAGCATCGGCGCTCAGGGTGGCGACATATTCCTCGTCACGAACAAGGGCAGAACTTACTATTGGGTTCCCGGGACGAGCACTAGCTGGACGGCCGGTGAGACCAACCCGATAGACGTCGCCAACTATTCTGAGGCTGTTTCGATGGCCTTCTACCAGAATTCGGGGGCTTGGCTGCTTACCAAGAACGGCTCCTATTTCTGGTTGATGGACGCACATAAATCCACGAAGCAATGGACCTACCAAAACACTCTTGGGGTGACGGGCTACACGGACCTGGTCTATGAAGGCGGAACCATGTATGCGCTTCGGTCGGGGCAGAACACTGGCCTCAACTACTCTGGTAACGGAAACACTTTTACATCCGTGACAAGCCCGACAGGATCGACATCGAACCAAACTCAGTTCATCTTCCTGCCATTGACGTCAGGCTCATCGGACGACAAGCTATACGTGCTGTGCGAGAACGGCAATATCAGACACTCCTCCGACGGTGGCTCGACTTGGAGCGCCCTTGGCAATCTGCCTGTGCCCACTGGAAGCAACACTAGCAAGTACGTGGCATTGGGGATCGACCCGTCGGGCTACATGTGGGTCGTAACTAACACTGGCTATACCTTTAGATCCACGGACACTACCACATTCAACCAATTCACATGCATGGGCAAGACCCCAATCGGCGAGATCGTTGCCATCTTGCCCACGACCGTAGTAATACCTGAGTTCCCCCAGATCGTGTTTCCGATAGTATTCGTGTTGGGAATCATCCTGGCGTCTCGGGTTAGGCCGAGGAGACGCAGTCCTGCCTAACCCGTTGCTTCTTGATTGGGCGGATATCTGACATGCAGAAACTTGAATTCAAGGAGAACACACAAAGCCTCTTCGCATATTGCCTTCTGATATGCGCAAGCCCTTCCGGAATCACATCGATTGCCTTTCAAGACTGTCCGGTTCCGGTGGGATTTCCGTCGTTCAAGACTCGTTTTGCGCTAACGGATCCGCTTCTCAATTGTGCCTCTGTTCTTCGTATATCAACGTTATGCACGACCGATCGCGCTGGCTGAATTTCTTCAAAAAAGCGTTAACGTCTGGGTGGGAACGTTCACCAGGTCAGTCGTCTCCCGCAAAGGCTAGTGTATATATAGCTCCCTCGGACTAGTTCCTTCCGCAACCTGCATCTGGACTCCGAGAACCAATGCTTCAGATTGCATGGTACGCAACGAACGCTCCCCCCGAGGTGTTCCCGAATTGCCTGATGACTCCACTGTTTACTGCCCGCTTTGTGGCAATAAGGTCGCCGCGGGGCTGACCAAATGTCCCGTGTGCGCGACCGACCTGAACAATGTCATCGCAAGGAAGGCTCAGAAGCCCGGGACCGAGGGATCCGGTGAGGATTACCTTCGCAAGGGACTACCAACGGTAGAGCTCCCTGTCGCGGGGCACTTCTGTCCGCAATGCGGCATGAATCTTCAGGGGAACGAGGCCAAGTGTCCGCGCTGCAGCATTCCTTTGGCGAGCGAAGAAACGTTACTTGAGTGCCCCGAATGCGGCGTACTCGCGCCAATCGATGCAAACGCTTGTCCGAAGTGCGGCGCCGGCTTCAGACAGGCCCCGATAGTGCCGGGTCCTCCACAGCCCGTCGAACCCTCTCCTTCGCCGCGGCCAGAACTATTCTCGGCTCCGCCGACCCCGCATGGTCCTCAGATGCCTCGGACAGTTCCCGCAACATCGACATCAATCTCAGCCGCGGGCGCTACCTATGGGCTCACGAACGGACGAGGGGCAATAAACGGAACAGGGGCAATAAACGGAACAGGACTGATCAACGGGACGGGGATTACGAACGGAGCCAGGGGCGGGGGCAGGCTCACACCAGGTTCCAAGAGAAGCGGGGCACTCGCAACCCGGTGGCAGTTCCTCTCGGTGCTTGTTGTGCTGGTCGTCGTCGTCTCGTCCTTCGTCTACCTCTCATATGCGAGTGAGAACAACTCTGTAACGATAGACGGCCGCTTCAATGACTGGTCTCATGTCTCGAAGTTCACGATGAACACGGCCGCGACCGCATCCGCCATCAACGTGGACCAGTGGGCCGTAAGAACGGAAGCTTCCAGGCTGTACCTGTACCTGAAGGTACAGGGAGCTCTCATGGGTTCGAGCAACGTCGACAGCTTCTACCTCTTCGTCGACTCCGATAATTCCGCGCAGACCGGCTATGTGGTGTCCGGCCTCGGGGCGGACTACCTGCTCGAGATAGACGGCTGGAACGACTCAGTCCATTCGACTGCCCTGAGCAAATACAGCTCTCCTTCGGATCACTATGACTGGACTTCTTGGACGGACGTTAGTTCCATCAGCACAGCGCTGGCATCCCCGCAGCTCGAGGCCATGGCCGACATGTCCTTGACCCTCGGCCCGGACGCCAGGTACCTTCTCCTGTCTCAGAACGCTTTGAACCAGCAGTCTATTAGCTATGTCGTTCCAAAGGATGGCGGAACGCTGGTGATCCGTCAGGAGGCGGTCACATCAAGCATGCCAAACGGAACAGTTTCATTCTCCAGCAACCTTGTCATGCTCAAGCTCGGCTTGCTCGCCGAGGGGGCAGGAGGAATCGTGCAGAGCATCTCCCCCATGGTCAGCGGAGCGGAACTGGTGGGTTCTCTTGGTCCCGTCACCCTGAAAGCCGGGCAGGAGCAGACGCTCGAAGTCAGAGTCGCTACTTCGGCATCCACTCCAGGTTCGCTGGTATCCGTCTCAGTCGCGGCGTCCGGAGTCGAATCCGATTTCGCCGAGGTGTCAATAGTCGGTGAGCCAGCAAAGGCGTACGTTGTCATTCCACCGTCGGCCATAGTCATCGACGGCGCATTCGGAGACTGGGTGGGGAGGATCACCGCAGACATGGACTCTCTTCCTGTCCTCAATCCTGACATAAACATCAATGCGACGGGTGCCGTCAACTCCACTCTGGCATCGTATTTCTATGTCAGCGTGAAGGGTCAGATGTGCAACGGATCATTCGTGCCAATTTTCAAGATGAAGCCGACCGGCGGTTCTGGTGGCGGAGGCTTGGTGATTCCTACGAGGGTCACCGGTGAGGACTTGCTCCGCATTTACATCGACAGCGATCGCAACGTCTCCACGGGAGCGCCGATGTCAATGTCATCGAAGGTTATTGGCGCGGACTATCTAGTGGAGGTCATCGGGATGGATGGAGTGATCGACAGGCGTTCTCTCATGGTCTATCAGGGAGGCGTGTGGACGCTCGTACCTAGCGCTACAGTCAGCGCCTCCAACGATGCACAGAGAATAGAGGTCGGAGTGCTCTCGGGGGCCATGGGCAGCAGCTCCTCCATCGATTTCATCATCGAGATGACCGACTGGCGTGGGAGATGGGACATGGCGACGTCCATCCCTCAGGCGTATAATGGATCCTCGGCTGGAGTGATGGCCGCGGGCATAGAGAGCTGGCTCGTTGACGGCTCGACGACTTCGGCATCTGCTACGGCTACGTCGAACCAGAGGAAGCTGTTCTACGACGGCGTGAACTTCTGGAGCTTCTACTGGAACGGGATGAACACTGTTTACAGATATAGCATGGATAATGGTGTCACGTGGTCGACCGTGTCGACTGCGTTCAAGACAGCCGGGATCAATCAGGTTTCGATCTGGTTCGATCAGTCAGCCAACATAGTGTACGCCGTAGGGGATAGCTCGAGTTTATCAGACCACGTATACGTTCAGAGAGGCGTCGTGGCGCCTGCGACCCATACGATCAACTGGGCAGGGGCTGATAGGAATCCGACAGTGAGCACGCTGAACATAGGGGGCAAGCAGTCCTTCATCTGCAAGGACGCTTCGGGGTATCTGTGGGTCCTGGCCACAGACAACACGGTGGCGGCCCCTGCAGCATATGATATGGCGGCGGTGCGCAGCAATGCCGTAGACAGCATAGCTACCTGGACTTGGACCGGTAACATGCTGGTGACGGATGACCCCTCAGCGAATGTGAAGGGATCCATCGTTCCGGCCGGAGTCGGCAGCCAGGTGTGGGCGGTCTATACCTACAGCGGGAACGTGGCGAGCAGGAAGTACGACGGAGCCGCATGGAGTGCTGAGAGCACATTCTACCTAGCCGGCCACGTTCAGAGCACCGACACTGCTCCCCCCAGCGTTGTGGTCGATTCCAGAGGCGTGCTTCATATTGCTTATGGTGATGACCATGAACAGCCAATTGGGACATCCAAGCCACACATTTACTACAGGTACAACCAAGGCTCCTCATGGTCCGTTGCTGTTGCCCTATCCGGTATTGTGAACACAGATGGGTACAAGTGGCCGACCATATCGCTCGACACCTCCACCGGTAACCTATACGCGTTCTGGTACGATATGCAGACCAATGCGATCATTGGCAAGAAGAACGTGAGTGGGACATGGACGGCCCTCACGATCACACAGAACACCAACGTGAAGCAGTACCTGACCTCGATATACTCCGTTTCAGGGGAGCAGTTCATCTGCTGGCAATGGACCCAGAACACGACAGCGCCGATCCAGGTCGTGTTCGACAAGATACCGGAGTTCAGTCAAGTGGTGGTCCCGATCGTGTTCATGATGTCGTTGTTCGTTCTCATCGGGAGACGAACGCGCAGGAATCGCAAGGCGTAAGTGGCCGCGGTTCCCGGGTTCCAGCATGCCCGGAGTTTGACTATTTATATTATGGAAGTGCTTCTCCATGACGATGACGGCGGAAGGCCGGAAGGACGTCTTCCTGAGCTGCTTCAAGTGCGGCAGGATAGTGCGTTCGGGCGACACCGAGTGTCCGAGGTGCGGACTGCAGTTCGGTCCGGGGACCCTTTTCGAATGCCCGTTCTGCTGCGGACTTGTGTGGAGGAATGCGACCACTTGCTCCACCTGTGGCATCGACCTGACGAAGTTCTCAGAAGGCGTGGAGAAGGCTAGCGCGGGCTTCGACATGGATCAATTCGTGGATACCATCATCACGACCGAGGTGGAGCAGATGAAATCCACCGTGAGGCGCGTCTCGTGTCCAGGCTGCGGCCTCATGATACGCGGCGATGAGACCAAGTGCCCCAGATGCGACCTCCCGCTCGAGGAGGCCCAGGTCGATTGTCCCCTGTGTGGGGAGCAGATCCCGATATCATCTCGGTCATGCCCAAGATGCGGGGCCGCTTTTGCAGAGGCCGAATCACCGGCATCATCCGAGGTCATCGAGAAACCCGAGCCAGAGAGTGAAGAGCTAGAGAGGGAAGAGCCGGAGCCCGAAGAAGAAGAGTTGGAGTTCGTTCAGCTGGAGCTCCATCCATCAATCTCGAAACGCACGGGAGCCGCGAAGAGTGCCAAGAAGACGCCCAGCCAGAAAGCGAAGACGGAGAAGAAGGCGAAGGCTCCGGTGAAGTCGAAATCGAAGAAGAGCCGATAGATTACCCTTTGGGTTCCAGATTCTTGATTATCCACGCGCCAGCTGAAACGATTAAGTAACCGGATGCGCATGATTGTTGCATGGGCAAGGAACCATTGCCTGTTTTCGTCTTTGGATGTCTCTCCTGTGGCAAATCTGTCGCAGGGAATGAGAGGGCTTGTCCCAGATGCGGAGCCTCGTTCGAAGATGTGAGGTTCGAATGCCCATTCTGCGGGGCGCTCATCTCCCCACAGCAGCACCGGTGCAGCGAATGCGGCACGGAGTTCAGCCATTTCGCTGAGGAGGTCTCAGAGACCTCAGCGATCGAATTGGACGGTGCTGAAGGTGTCGCTGAAGTTCATCCTGGAAATGTGAAGGAGAGTGGAAAGGAACCCTCCGAAGAAGTCACCTACGAGTGTCCGAATTGCGGGAAATCAGTCACAGAAAAGGATTCGGAGTGCCCGCATTGCGGCGCGAAGTTCGGCTAGGATTGGCGCGGTATTCCTTGGAAGGGGCCGGGACCGGGAATTGAACCCGGGTCAAGGGATCCACAGTCCCCAAGGATACCACTACCCCACCCCGGCCATGGACCGTCCTCCATTGACTTTCCCTAAATAAAGCTTCTTAGGCGTAGCCAGGCAGACTATCTCTTCTTCCAATCACGGGGGGATTGACGCTCGGCGTGGCACTCGATTTCGCAAAGGCTAGGATGACCTCAAGCCTCGCGGAGTCGGAAAAGACCTTAGGGGAGGAAAGGCCATGGGCCCATCAGGCGGTTGAACTCATGGTGAAATGGCCTTTATTAAGTCGTCAAGCCTGGATAGTCCTTGTGATTCTTGACATGTGTGCGATCTCCACCACTCTATCAGGCATCTGGTATCTGTTTCACATGAACCCAGCGGGTATAGTCTATCTCGCAACTGGCGCGGGTTTCTTATGGTATGTTTCACGCCCGATTCTGAAAGGCAAATCCCCCGGTTTGTAGCGGAGAGAAAAGTAAGGGGTTTGCGCCTCGCCTCGAAAAAGACCTTAGGGGAGGAAAGGCGATTGACTCGCGTGAACGATACCATAAGGGCGCTCGGATTGTTCGTGTCATTTCTTCTCATCCCCATCGGACTCGGTACGATTGTGATTGCGGGACTCTATGTGGTCGATCCTGTGGGAGGCCCCATAACCCCTAGTGGACTGACAATTGCCGGCATCATCGCCCTGTGCGCTGGAGTAGTCTTGTTTCTGCGGGTTCGCAAGAAGGGTTGACCGGAGAAGAAGGTAAGGGGTTTGCGCCGAGTGTCAATCCGTTTTGATTGAACAGATTAGATAATTGTCTGGCTTTTTCAATCGCCTTTCCCTAAATAAAGATGCTTGGCCTCTGACCTGACCCACATATCTTCCTGTCAGCAGCCCCTGGACAGCACTTTCGCTACACTCCTGACCCAACCGTGATGTCATCCTGCCTATTACGTCCCATTAGGGATGTCTGATGGATTCAACAGAGCGATCGACAGCTTCCGCAGGCCCAGACCAGGAGTCATGTCCGGAATGCGGTAGCAGCGTGGCTCATCTGTCAGGCTGCGCGACATGTGTAGCGTGCGGCTTCTCAAAGTGCGCAGATTAGGGGTCTGACCTTCGATCAATGTCATTGTCACGGAGCTGGCTGAAAAGCATTAAAAGTCGGTAGTGGTTTGAGGAGCTTGGTGATCCCTTGAAGCGCGACATCATCTCTGTCCTCGACATGAAGGACGATTTCGAAGCCATAATAGCCAATGCGATCAAGATGAAGAAGGAACTGAGATCTCCTAAGAAGGGGTCGAAGGTCGACCCGCTTAAGGGCAAGGTCTTGGGCATGGTCTTCGAGAAGCCGAGCCTGAGAACTAGGGTCTCTTTCGAAGTCGGCATGACCCAGCTGGGGGGTAAGGCGATCTACATCAGCCCGGACGAGGTCGGGATCGGCAAGCGCGAGTCTGCTCACGACGTGGCGAACGTCCTCAGCAGGTACGTCAGCGCGATAATGTATCGGGCGTTCAGCAACAAGATCATGCGCGAGCTCGCTGCCCATGCTCAGGTGCCCGTCATCAGCGGACTTGATGACATGGAACATCCTTGCCAGTGCGCAGCGGATTTGATGACCGTGCTCGAGAAGAAGCAGAAGCTCGCGGGATTGCGCCTTGTGTACGTGGGCGACGGGAACAATGTGTGCAACTCGCTCATGCTCGGTTGCGCGCTCGTAGGCATGAACATGAGAGCCGCCACCCCGAAGGACTTCAGACCGAATGCGGACGTCCTCTCGAAGGCCCAAGAGATGGCCAAGGGGAAGGGATGCTCAATCGAGGTCCTTCCGAACCCGTTCCAAGCTGTCGAGGGCGCCGATGTGATCTATACTGACACATGGGTCTCGATGGGGCAGGAAGCGGAGAAGGCACAGAGGGAGAAGATGTTCCTGCCGTACCAGGTCAACGAGAAACTCGTAGAAGGGGCGGCGAAGGACTACATATTCATGCACTGTCTGCCTGCGCACCGCGGTCTCGAGGTGTCCGCCGAGGTCATCGACGGTTCCCACAGCGTGGTTTTCGATCAGGCGGAGAACAGGCTGCATGCGCAGAAGGCTATCCTCGTCGCTGTCCTCTCGCATTGAGCTGCGAACCCACTAACGAGTCGAGGGCCTCGAGGAACTCGTCGCGCTTGTCTGCAGGGATTGTGGCGCCGGCGGCTATGTTGTGCCCGCCGCCCGCTCCTCCGAATCTCTCTGCTGCAGTTCTCATCGCCGCGGAGAGATCCATGCCCCTCGACACCAGGTCCTGAGTCCCCCTCGCCGAAGCCTTCGTCTTGGGGGAATCGGAGTACTCGGTTGATTCCGCAAAGGCGACCATCGGGGCTGTCCTGTCCGCTCCTTCGCTCCCAAGGAGCATTCCGGCAACGGTGCCCACGATCGTGTCCTCGATCTCATCACCAGCATCGAAGAACTGGATGTTCTTCATCCGGATCACGCCGCCCCCTTTGGCCCACGTCAGCGCCTTGCTGATAGCCGAGCGGTGATCGCGCAGAAGAACCAGGCCTTCCTCGAGCGCACCGCCCCTGTCCCCGATGCATATCGCCAGCCCTACCTCCGCCTTCCCGTGTCTGCCACATGCGTTCAGCAGAGTCGCGAATTCCTTGGCATCTCGGACGGGCGACCCCTTCTTCTCCTTCTGGAAGACATAGACCTCCCCTACGAGACGCTCGATCACCTCTGGTCTCCTCTTCATCGAGGTCAAATGATCTCTCAGCGCCGCCAGTATGCTGTCCTTCTCCGTCTTTGTGAGATCGGACCAGCTCCTCCAGGCTTCGCCGTCCTTAAGTTCGATCCCCAGTTCCAGTAGGAGCCCCATTGATCCCTCTTCGTTCCCGGTGATCCTAGGCAGGAACGGGTCGCTTGAGAACTCCAGGAGTTTGTGGAGGGGCCTCGTCTCTCGCCCGAAGTAGCGGATATCCTGGACGGCCTCCACCATGCCGCCCTCTCGGGCGAGGCTCATGATTGACCTGTTGATGCCCTCCAGCTGTCTCAGGCGCTGGTCCTGAAGGTCCCCGACGGCCCCCAGAACGGCGAGCGCTGCCAGGTCGGCGTTGCGCGTGTCCATCGCGTACGCCGCCAGGAATGTGCTTCCCGCCCCGCTGAGCTCGCTCGCCCCCGATACGCCATGGAGATGCGGATTGACTTGAACGACGGTGCTGAAATCAGACAAGAGGGCCTGTCCCCTGTTCCTCTGCGATTGTGCAGCGGCCTCAGGCACGTGATGGTCCGTGATGACCGCCGTCGTGCCTTCGATCTTGGAGGCTGATCCACTGCCGAGGTCTGTGAACCAGATCAAGTCTGCGTGCCCTTCCCTCAGGGATGCCAGTGCCTGGTCGTCCAGTTTCTTGAAGAACTGCACGCTCGATTCAACGCCCATCCTGTCGAGCGTGAGCTTCGCAATCGCACCTGCGGATATGCCGTCGGCGTCGATGTGAGACGCTATCGCGATGACGGAGGCGCTCTTGATGATGCCAGCAGCCTGCAGTGCGGAGATCCACAGACCTCTCGGAAGGGACCCGCTGAAGTCCTCCTTGTTCATATGACTCACCCCAGCACGCCGAGGGCTCTGAGGACAAGGACGACAACGATGACCGTCCCCACGAAGAGGATCATCTTGACGGACCTGTTAATGATGATCATCAGGACCACGAATAGCAGCATTGCCACAATGAGTGCGAGAAGCGCGTCCATCCCAGTCCCGTATGCATAGTACTTCTATTCAACCCTTGAGGAGTAGCTCACCGCTTTGTCGAACGACCTCATCTTCAAGGACCGGTAGGCGAAATCGGCCAGAGTCTTGAGGTTCATGCAATCAGCGGCGTTGTACTCTGTCAGCAGGTCCAACGCATTCTTCTTGCCCTGCTTCTCCCAGAGCCTCCACAGATAGACCGCATCTTGCCCGGTCATGTACTCCACGCGATGATCTCTCTCTATGCCCATCTCCCTCTCTATCACTTTCAATCCTCCGGTGAGACCCAACCGGCGAAGGGCGTGTTTCAGGTCCACGTGTGGCACCTTCGGGACTGTTCCGGGGAAGTTGTACTCGATCATTGGTAGATCGAAGCTCGATCCATTGAAGGTGACGATGACGCTGACGGAGGACAGGATTGCCGCGAGATTCTCGTGGTTCAGGTTGATCCCCCTCACCATGGTG
>Ga0315281_10010724_pt1 | contig 12602 bp, 10 predicted proteins | sample YL17G07_0_MG_FD_204540 | JGI IMG/M metagenome (GOLD analysis project Ga0315281, IMG submission 204540) | Sediment microbial communities from Yellowstone Lake, YNP, Wyoming, USA - YL17G07_0 | ecosystem: Environmental > Aquatic > Freshwater > Lake > Sediment | place: USA: Wyoming | collected... | reverse complement strand
GTCGTCCAGCCTCGCATTATACTTTCATTCTAAACCCATCGAACCACCAAAATCAAATTATTAGTTGGTGCAGATAATGCTGAGGGCGATGAGTTACCACCTACTTGAAATGTAGCATTTAGAGTAAAAATTCAAAACTCACTCTTTCAGGAAGCAAGGTTTGGAAAATGCGGTTGTTTGTTTCATCCACAAGTCCACACTTCGATGCACGCAGGGAGGTTGATGATTACCAATGGAAAGTGTGAACGGCTAAATCAGCGGGGCGAGATTCGCCTCTATCACCTTTTCGGTGCTTTGATTTCCAAAATCAGCAGCGTTGGCGATTGCAAAAGACGCTGTCGCTGAAAGTTTTTGTTCGGCTTTTTTCACTCATGAGCGAGACACGCTATTACCAGTGTTCGGATAAAGCCAGGCCTTAAAGAGTCGCGTCAGCAGCGGCATCAGAACCCAAGTGAGCAGGATGACCATCAATGCGCCAATAATGAGCGAGCTTACAGAGATTGGCCAGCCACCGATCCAATTTCCAACCGTTACGCCTAACAGCAGGCTGGCTGGGTAAACTCCCAGCAACGTCATGATGGCCATTTTCCAGCGGGGCGGGGGCACGATGGCCCGTTGGCCTGGTAGCGTGAACCAAGTTTCCAATCCGCTCAGCTGTTCGTAACGCGGTTCGCCTTCGACCAGTCCTGCAACCTTTTGCTTCCATCCGTCAAACAGCGGCAAGCGGTAAAACTCATCGCGCGCCTCTGCACTCGCGAATCGGCGCAGGATGCCATATTCGCGCGAACCCGAGCCGGGCGCAGGTCGCAAAATGTGAACCCCGAGCTGACCCGGGAGGTGGAGCGAACGCTGTACAAAATCGTGAATCGCCCGCTCGAACTCTTCCTCGCAGCCTGCCTTGACGATCCGGGTGACAGCGACAGTTACGGGTTCATGATTGCTCATACTTCCTCCCACAGTGTCAATATCAGGACCCGCATATTTCTTCACGGACCACTTTTTGAAAAAGAGGAATCCGTATGCTTCTGCCCTGTTTGTCAACTTTTAGAAAACGATTTTCCCCAATCGACGCATTCATCCTTTTCCTCTACCCTGGCGTGTGGAAAAAACTATCGAGAGATTATGCCAATTTGGAACTAGCTAAAATACCTTCTTGAAATAAAACGTAATTCTTTCGCCCTCTGGTCTGTTTTTAACAGCGCTCTCAAAAGCGGCACTCAAATAGAGGTAGAACTTATTTTTCGAGTACATCAGACCCGGACCAATCGCGAAAACCTGTTCTTTTGAATGATCCCTTTTTACACCATCCACCTTGTCAGCGGTGATTTGTTCCAAGAGGTAGCCGGATATACCCGCTCTTAATCCATCAAAAACCTCATAAGAGATCGCATAATTCAGATGGAATGCTTGCCCAGGTTGAGTGCTACCAGCATTGAAAACCTTAGGAGGATCATGATTTATTGAGTTCCAAAGGTAGTAGAATCTCCAACTCATTTCCAACTTGGGAGTCATGAAAAGCGTAAATGCATAGTACGGATTGAAGCTGTAGACATGGTTACCAATGTTAACTGTAGACTTATCATCATACCTTCCAGTAGGAACGATGAATGTAAAATTGAGTCGGTGGAAATAAGACATGCCAAGAACTTTATGGTCGACCCATTGAAGCTGAAAGGGGCTTAGGATCAAATCGCCAAGTCCTGCTTTATCCCCGCGGGGACCAAAATCTGTATCGACATCCAGTTTTACTGCAGGGAGCAAAGCTTCGAAACCGTAATATCCTCCAAGAATATTTAATTTTGTCAGGTAAGACAACTGGGTCATTGCAAGCCAGCTGTTTACCGAGTCATTTCCCGGTATTGTGTCTCCCTTTGAGTTCTTAAAATCGCGGGCGTGATAGTACTGGATCCTCTCCTTAAACATTAGGCCTGGGCCAGCTACACCATCCAAAAAAGCATTTCCTCCGAGATCCACGGAAGGTAAAGTAACCTCGGCGCCGGTCAGGATATTAGGCATCAGGACCATCGTCAGCAATGTGAGAAGAACAATAGCCTTTTCTGTGATCATGGCTTTAACTCCTCTGGTAATCTGACCACGATAATCTTTTGGCAAATTAATAGATTTCAAACAAAACTTCAGCCTTTTCCTTCTGCAGAAACACAAGTGGGCTAAACGCGGCTATCCTTGGCCAACAGCCTTTGTCTTAGAACACAAAACAATCACATCCCGGTCTCGACACATGCCGGGTGACTCAGCAGCAGGGCGATGAAAATGGAAGAGACAAACACGGAGCGTCGAAAAAGTCTCAAGCTGATTCTAAGTTGAAAGCCATATTTTTTACTTGTGCTTGATGAATGTCCCCTTCTCATACTCCTCGAAGGCAATCCGCAATTCCTCCTGGGTGTTCATGACGATGGGGCCATACCACGCAACCGGCTCGCCGATGGGCTGTCCCGATACGAGAAGAAAACGGACCGGCCCGTCCTGGGTGGTAATGACCACTTCGTCACCGTCCCCATAGAGAATGAGATTTTCCGCGCTGCAGGCACACTGCTGCTTCATGTCGAAATAGTTGGTTCCCACCGCCTCGTGGGCGTAGGCGTTCCTTTCCGGGTCGAAATACCCCTCCCCGTCCACCACATAGGCGAAGACTTTGTGCCCATGCCTGATCTGGTGAGTAAAGGTCGTCTCCGGCGGTACCGTCACGTCCAGATACGCGGGATCGACGACGACGTCCCGCACCGGCCCCTTTACCCTGCCCACCTCGCCGCAGATGACCTTCACCCGGACGTCGCCCTTGAGGGTCACCTCCGGGATCTCTCCGGCTACGATGCCTCGGTAGCGGGGGTTCATCATCTTGTGGGATGCGGGGAGATTCGCCCAGAACTGGAAGCCCCACATGAGGCCTTCATCGTCACCCTTTGGCATTTCCTGATGGATGATGCCGCTGCCGGCGGTCATCCACTGCACGTCGCCCGAGGCGATGACCCCCTTGTTCCCCATGCTGTCGCCGTGCTCTACCCTCCCGTGGATGACGTAGGTGATCGTCTCAATCCCCCGGTGCGGGTGCCAGGGAAACCCCTTCAGGTAATGGGGCGGATAATTCGAATGGAAGTCGTCCAGCATGAGGAAGGGATCGAACAGGGGGACCTGGTTGTAGCCGAAGGCCCGTTTCAAATGGACGCCGGCCCCCTCGATGGTGGGTTTGCTCTTCCAGACTTTGCTGATCTTGCGCACGGATTTCATCTTTTCCTCCAATTGCGATATGATTTTCAGAAAGCGAAGCAGTCGCAGCCGATCCCCCAGAACGTGGACTCTTTCGGTAGCCAGACCTGCCTGTGGGTTTGACAGGCACAACCCTTATGGATTGCCGTGGAAACCGCAGTACCGCGGCGGTAGCCGCCGTAGGGGCCTACCGGCGACCAGTCGGGACTCACCGGCAGAGGCGGGGGCGCGAGACTGCCGAATTTCTCCGTACCGTATACCACCTTCCCGCCGACAATGGTGAGAACTGATTCGATCCCCTTAATCTCCTCCTCTGGGATAGTGAAGTAGTCCGCGGAGAGCACCACGAGGTCCGCTAACTTCCCCTCCTCAATCGAGCCTTTTTCCTTTTCTTCGGTGGAGAACCACGCGCTCCCAACGGTATAGAGTCGCAGTGCCTCCATGCGATCGATACGATTTGCTTGAGGATACAGGAGGGTTCCGCCAACTGTTTTACCACTTACCAACCAGTAGAGTGAGACCCAGGGGTTATAGCTCGCCACCCGGGTGGCATCGGTTCCAGCTCCCACCGGGATTCCCATCTCCAGCATTCGGGTAATAGGGGGCGACTGCTCAGCTATCTTGGCGCCGTAGCGGTTGATGAAGTATTCTCCCTGAAATGCCATTCGGTCCTGAATTGCGATGCCGCCGCCCAAGGCGCGTACCCGCTCAAGGCTGCGCAGGGATATAGTCTCTGCATGGTCAAAGAACCACCGGATGCCTTTGAAAGACACCTCTCGGTTAACTTCCTCGAAGATATTGAGAAAACGGCTGATCGATTCGTCATAGGTGGCATGAATGCGGAACGGCCAGTGGTTCTCTACCAATAACGAAACAACTTTCTTCAGTTCAGCCTCCAAAGTAGGCATAAGGCCGGGACGTGGTTCAAGAAAGTCCTCAAAGTCAGCCGCTGAGAAGACGAGCATCTCTCCCGCTCCGTTCATACGATAGAAGTTATCCCCTTGGCCTGGTCTAACCATTTTGATCCACTTCGAAAAATCGTCAAACTCCTGCTTTGGCCGCTGTGTGAAGAGATTGTACGCAATGCGCGTTGTGATCAAGCCCTGTTTTCCCAGTTCGGTTGTGACTCCATAATCCTCGGGATAGTTCTGAAAGCCGCCGCCTGCATCAATGACGCTCGTAATACCCAGACGGTTCAATTCGCGCATGAACTGGCGTGAAGAATTCATTTGATCCTCATAAGAGAGCTTTGGCCCTTTGGCAAGCGTTGCATAGAGGATATATGCGTTGGGTTTGGCAACGATCAATCCTGTAGGATCACCTTTCCCATCACGTTGAATTTCACCAGCAGGCGGATCAGGAGTGTCTTTGGTATAGCCAACTGCACGAAGGGCAGCTCGGTTCAGAAATGCGCGATCATAGAGATGAAGGATAAAGACAGGGGTCTCGGGTGCCACTTCATTGATCTCGTCGAGCGTTGGCATGCGGCGTTCTGCAAATTGAAACTCTGACCATCCACCCACAACGCGCACCCACTGGGGAGGTGGTGTTCGCCTTGCCTGCTCTCGTAACATTCTGAGGGCGTCCGGTAACGATGGAACTCCATCCCAACGGAGTTCCAGATTGTAGTTCAGGCCGCCGCGAATGGTGTGGATATGAGAATCGTTGAGACCAGGGATGGCAGTTCGTCCGCCTGCCTCAATTACTTTCGTCTCTTCTCCCTTAAAGGCCATGATTTCCTGGTCGCTGCCGACAGCGATAAACCGGCCGTCTTTAATTGCGACGGCCTGAGCAAACGACCGCCGTTCGTCCATCGTCGCAATCCGGCCCTTAATGAGGATCGTATCTGCAACAATTTTCTGCTGGTTTATTTTATTCATCATAACTCCACCTCCTTCGTTCGATAGCAGTCCATTTCTCCCCCCTAACGTGATTCGCCGATGAACGCAACGAGCTGAGGAATAACCTGACGTCGCGCTTCTTCCATGAGCCAGTGCCCGGAGCCTTCGATGACTACTCCTTTCACATCCGTCGCGACAAGGCGTGCCTGCTCGATCAGAAAGTTTCCAGACGCCCTCTCACCCGTCAAGACCAACACGGGCATCGATAGCTTGGTCTTTGAGAACTGCTCAAAGTCACTCGCGTCCTGAGAAAATGCCCTGAAGTACTCGAAGCCGGCGCGCATCCCACCAGGCTGTGCGTAGGCCTGCGCATAGATGCGGCGATCGGCCTCGGGTACCGAGTGTTTTGGATCGGCGGCGAAGTCGTTCCAGAAGTGTTCGAAGTAGGTCCGCTCGCGACCCTTGACCAGCGCCAGCGGCACGTCGCCGTAGAAGTGGAAGTGCCACAGGTCACGCATCAGCCAGACATCCTTCCAGTTGCCGACACCGGGCAGGAAGGCGTCCATCAGCACCACGCGCTCGGTCGCCTGCGGGAATTGCGCGGCGTAGGCGTAGGCCACCATCAATCCGATGTCGTGGCCGACGATACTCACCCGATCAAATCCCAACGAAGAGGTCAATTCATGGATGTCCACGGCCATGTTCTTCTTGTCATAGCCGGATTTCGGCTTCGCCGATCCTCCGGCGCCGCGCAGGTCAGGAACGATGACCGTGTGGTGTTGCGCGAGCGACGGCATGAGCGGACGCCACATATGGCTGGTTTGGGTATAGCCGTGCAGCAGGACCACCGGGCTGCCCTTGCCGCCAATGAAATAGTGCAATCGAACGCCATTGACTTCGGCGAAGTGCTCAGCAAAGCCGGCGGGGACTTTTCTGGCTGCGGCCGAGAGGGGGGAAGCTGACAGCAGCAACGTGGCGCCAAGGATTGCTATGCCGGCAAGCAAGTTACGTCTGGATGGTGCTGGCTGGGTGAACATTTGGCTCTCCTTTTTTTTGTGGTTTCCATTTAGTGGTCAATGCGCTTTCTTCGGTACAACCTGAGGTTTCTGCGCTGACTGGGGTGCTTTGTGAACCATCGTGTAGGCGTATTCGACGCCACTGCCATACGCGCCGGCTTGCTGTTTGAGCAGCCCCATGAGCGCATTGTAGTGTTCCTTGTTCGCCCAATCGCGCTGCCATTCGAGCAGGGCGGCAATGGTCGTTAACCGCACCGCCCCGGCTTGCACCATGCGCGAAAGAGCGGCCTCATGGGCGGCAGGTGAAGTCGCGCCACAACAATCTTCAACGACGTAAATGGTGAACCCTGCGCCGAGCATTTCGATGGTCGGCCAGGTCACACAGACTTCTGTCCATAGCCCGGTCATGAGGATGTTCTTCCGGCCCGTCGCTTCAATGGCCTTGCGGAAGCCGGGGTCGTCCCACGCGTTCATGGAACTGCGATCGACGACTTGCTGGCCGGGAAACACGTCGAGCAACTGCGGCCAGACGTAGCCACTGAACGATTCCGTTTCCACAGCGGTGAGCACGGCGGGCACGTTGAACTCCTTAGCCACTTTTCCCAGGAGCGTCACGTTGTTAATGAGGGTCGCGCGGTCCATATTCCCTACGCCGAAAATCATCTGTGGCTGCATGTCAATGAATACAATGGCGGAGTCCTGCGGTGTGTATAGCTTGTGATAGTTTGGCATACTTTTCTCCTTTCTTTGTGTTTGATTTGTTTAGTTGAGATCGAACAAAAAAAAGTGCGCGCCTTTCTCGGAAGCGAGGCACATCTCCTTCTCGCAATCGAACGACACCCGGCCACCGGGCGAGAGCTTGTTTCCGTTCAGGCCGAGGTTGCCACTGTCTCCGATACGCGTTCCGTCCGGGAGGCGCTCGGTTGCCGTGTCTAGAGCGTCTCTTTTTCGTTCTACCAATTGAGTTGGATCACGCGTTCCCATCGTTCTGTTCTCCTTGATACTGTCGCCGGAGTTCTCTTTACCGACATTAATGTAGTTCATTGGGAATCTCCTTTCCTGTGAACTCTCCACGATGAAGCTGAGTTACTTACTTGCCCGGGGGTGTAGTGCGTCAAAGCAGAAGTTGGTGGTTCTTTTCTAGCCGGAACTGAGAGGTCCCCCCGTCCCATTTTCTTCTCTAAGTCTACCACTGGTATTTGAACAGGGGAATGAGGTGGATGCTGTATTTTTACAGGAACAATACAGTATTTATCAGCTAAGGAGGATGATTACAATTTGAAAGCTTGTATTGCGGGGTAAGATTCAACAGTCACGACTTAAAGGGGCAACAAATGAGGTGGCGATAAATTGAATTCCAACCAGTGCGGATAGCTTGCCAAGATGTTTCCCCTCCAAAGGGCTTCGATATGAAAAACAGACCAAAACCCAGGATTCGTCCCGTTGATTACCATTTGGAATGTTGCATTGAGGCGAGATTTTGGAAAATAGCGAGTACAAGGAAGGAACAAACACACCGGCGATGAAGAATTCTAAACTCTAATCTGTGGATATCTTGCCAAGATCCGCACCTTCCCAAGAGGTTGCGATATGAAAGACATACGGAAACCTTAAATCAGAGGATGACAGCCATCCTCTATCGAAACGGATAAGAAGGGGAGATATTATATCGATTAGCAATTAAAATCTTCACTTATTAGCTAAATCTGTCTACTGCTGATTTCAGGAAGGAAGTTTAGGAGTAGCTTTGTTATCAAGTGAATCTCTCGGCTACCCTTTCTGGCTGCTGATGACTCTACTTGAGCAAGCTCTGCAGCTTCATCGCCAGCATCATGTCGCCTTTTAGTCTGAGCTTACCCGTTGAAAAAGCCATGATACCGTCCAGCTTACCCTCAACCATGTCGGCAAAGTCGTTGGAAGCCATGGTAATTGTGATGTCCGGCGAAGCGTGAGGGCCTTCGCTGACCACGGCTTTTCCATCGGCAATAGCCACAGAATAGACCCCAGGATCAGCCCCATTGATATCGAACTGATACACAGCCTTTATTCCAGCCAGCTTCGCGGGATTGGCGTCCATTCTCTTCTGCATTTCATTGAAGATCTCCTTAGTCGTCATTTCTTTCCACCTCATTCCTTATTGAACAAAAGACTGTTTAATCATTTTTTGAAATCTGTCAAGAGAGCGTATAGTAGTTATTCAGAGCTCTCATTCTTTTTCTTCGCCTCTCTTGTAGTACGCAGATATTGGGGGGATCAAACTTTGGGCTCTTGAGCTTAATTCGGTCTTTCCCTCCTTTTCCAAGTATCCGGTAATGGCTTCGAGGAAAACCTGAACGGTGGCAGGGGGACAGTGGAGTTTTACTGGAGGAATCTCTCCCAATTCGCTCTCAATTAAACTCATCAGCCGTTGAATGACTTCTTCATTAGTCCCTGAAAAGAGTTTAGAAATTTCTTTGCCTTTTATCTTCTCAGTTAACACAGAGGCGGAGGCAATGGTTACGGCGCAGCCAAAAGATAAAAATTTGGCATCTTCAACGATTCCTTCTTTTATCCGGAGGTAAAGTACGGTCTTATCGCCGCAGACTGGATTAAGAATCGTTCCGGTTCCTTCCGGGTTTTCAATTTCCCCCACATTTTGAGGATTACGGAAATGCTCTTTTATCTTCTCAGAAAGTTCTAACATCACAAGACCTCGATTTTTCTCATTCTATTTTAAAAAACCAAAATGAAAAACTCAAGGACTGAATATTCTGATTGTCTGGAAGCCATTTCACTCGAAGTGAACACTCCCTCGCCTCAAAGGCGAGGGGCTCTGGAAGCATTTCAACTTCAAGTCGAATTCGGTTCCAATCATCGTTTCCTTGTCATTCCTGCCCCTGCTTCCGCAGGGGCAAGCTTGTCCCCGCGAAAGCGGGGATAGGAATCCAGGAGAAAAGCTGATACGAAAAAATTTCTGGATACCCGCTTTCGCGAGTATGACAGAATGAATGGGTTTGCTTCCAGGATTGGCCCATGGTTACTCTGTTCACATTTTCCCTTATTTTGCTTCGCCTCAAGGCGAGGGGGTCCCACCATTTCCGATGGAGAGATTAATTCCCTTCCTTAACGACAGGTTGGTGAGTCCCTGAAAATCCTTTTTTTTCTCTCAGGCTGGCATTATATTTAAGAAGATTCGAATCGTGGTCGCTGACGAACTTGTGAAGGGCCTCCAGTTGAAGCGGATACAAAGAACAATCGAGGGGATTTGTTTCGTCCGGATCAAGTTTTAGGTCAAATGCCCAGCTTCTATTTTTCTTTAAAGAATACTGGACTTTTATGAGATGGGTGTCCAGCGACGAGACGGATTCTTCATGTCCATAAAAAAAGATAGGTTTTCGCCTCAATTTAGAGTTAAAAAGAGATTCTCCATCAAAGACCATTGGGGGATATGGAATTCTCAGGGCATCAAGGAGGGTCGGCAATATATCCACATGGCTTGTAGGAAACCCAAATACCTTTGGTTTAAAAAGCACTGGTTGGTAGAGGATCGCCGGAGTCTCCAGATTCTCATTATAGCTATATCGATAGTGCATAAAATTATTAGGATGGTGCTGACCAAAGGCCTGCCCGTGATCCCCCATAATTACCAAAATGGTACGCTCCAATAGCCCTTGCTCTTGCAGATGATCAACAATACGCTTAATCATATGGTCCAGAAGATTTAAATTATTATAATAGCGGCTAACTAAACGCCCGTCGTCCTCCAGAATGCGATAATCCTCACCATAGTCAAAATATGGGAAGTGGGCAGCAAAACTGATGTAGATACCCAGAAAAGGCTCTTTTGCTTTACTCAATCTCCGGATAAAGAAATCCACGGTCTGAATTTCGTCTCTCGCGATATAATGACCCAGGGAATGAAATTCTTCCTTTATTTTAAATTTTAGATTTTCATAGCTATGAATTTCTGACAGTCCGTTATTTTTTACAAACTTTGTTGGAAAGTACCAGGAGATCGAAGAAGGGGTCACCAAAAAGCTTTCGTAGCCCTCACCCAACCAATTATAAATGGCGGGAACTTCTGCATCCGGACGGGTGCCGAATGTCTCCCGGTTGAAAAAATCATAAAGCCCGCTAAATAATGAAAAAATTGCCTTGGTACTGACATTCGATGTGGTGTAGTGCCTTTTCAAAAACCACCCCTCTTTTGAAATCTTATGAAGAAACGGCATAGGCATTGGATTGCCATAGCTTGTATCAAAGATATATCGGGTCCCCACCGACTCCATGATAAAAAAGACAAGATTCCACGGATGAGTACTTTGGGCCGGCAGAAATTTTTCCGGCTCCATTGAATTGGTTTCCATGTGACGAGAAAGCTGGATGCTCGATCTATTTCCCTTGAAAATGTTTATATTTCGATCTTCGATAGAATGTGCAAAGAACACATTTTCCGCCACATCAGAAAGAAGAAAAATTGCTGGATTTAAACGTATCTCCCCAGGAACATCTTTGGTTCTGTCATTGGCCGCCAAACCAGAAAGGAATGATAGAAAGATGACCAATACCATAGAGGCTTTGGCCATCCAAATCCTTAAACCAAGCGGGGACAGGAGAACCAGCCAGAAAAGTCCAAACGGAAAGAGAAGAAATAAATAATCTTTTACCTCGATGAGCTTAAGGGTTTCAATAAACGAAATGCCTGAAAATGTCTCCTTGATCACGGAAGTGTCGAATCCTGTCTGAACATCAAAGAGCAGGCGACCATGAACCCCGTGAACGAGAAGCAGAATGAATAAAACAATATGTAAAAAGATAAGACCTGATATTTTTAAAATTGGAAATGTTTTACTCTGTTTGATGATAGATGTCATTCGAGACAGGAGCCAAGATAGCAAAAAACAGACCAGGACCAGGGCAAGATCATAAGGCCAATAAGCCAGCGAAAACCACACTGGATGGCGGGCTGGATTAAAGTCAAAAGGTCTTACGGGATTCGTAAAAAGACCTATTGTGAGTTGAATCCGGTAGACGAGCACAATGGCTAATAGACATATAAAAAGGGCAAAGGATGACTTGCTGGAAGAGATAATCCTTGTGAGCAAACCGGAGCCTTTCTTTAAAAGGACTATAACTTTTATTTTAACCATGGCAAGAATTTTGTATGCTGATTTTTTACTTTCTTGGGTGGACGAGGAGCTGTCCTTAGAGAGCTCTGGAAAACTGCTTTACGCTCTCTGATTAGAGATTTCTCGACTTTTTCAGAAATCTCCCTTGAACTCCTTGACAACAATTCTGTGTTTTCGGATCAGATTCTGAAGTTGCCTTCGGTCCATTCCCACACCCAAAGCGGTTTTGGAAATATTCCCTTTATTTCTTTTTAAAGCCTCTCTTAAAAAGACCTTCTCCACTTCATTCTCCGCCTTCCGCTTCAACTGCCATTTCATCCGTCTCAACTCTGCGCTGTCTCTGGGAACGGAAACCGTTGGCTCTCCACCTTCCCCCCTCACCTCAGGTGGGAGGTCCTCTCCTTCAATCCGATTGGATCGAGCCAAAAGCATAGTCCGCAGGATACAATTCTCTAACTCCCTCACATTTCCTGGCCATGAATAGTTTTCTAAAATTTGAAGGGCCCCCTCTGAAATCTCCAGAGATCTATCCTTCACTTCCCTTTTATGTTTCTCAATAAAATGGGAAACCAAAAGAGGGATATCCCCTTTGCGCTCTCTCAACGGTGGAAGTTTAATGGAGACGACATGGAGCCGGTAGAAGAGGTCTTCCCGGAATTCTCCTGCTTCAACCGCTGCCTTCAAATCTCGATGGGTGGCAGTAATCATCCGGACATCTACATCAATCTCCTCGGTTCCCCCTACCCTCATAAAACGATAACCTTCGATTGCCCTCAGAATCTTAACTTGGAGTTCCTTGGGCATCTCCCCGATCTCATCAAGAAAGAGCGTTCCTCTGTGGGCCATTTCAAAGCTCCCGATCTTTCTCTTTCCTGCACCGGTAAACGCCCCTTTTTCATGGCCGAAGAGTTCGCTCTCAAGAAGTTCTTTCGGGATGGCAGAAGAGTTGACCACGATGAAAGGAAAACCTGCCCTCTGGCTATTGAAGTGAATTCCCCGGGCCACCAATTCTTTCCCCGTGCCACTCTCTCCCTCAATCAGAACCGTCGCCTTACTATCTGCGACTTGCTGAACAATGCCCATGATCTCGATCATTTTTTGATGTTTGCTGATGAGGGTATCCATTCCATAAAGGGACCTGATTTCCTCTCTCAACTTCCGATTCTCATTAATGAGGTCAGCCTGAAGGAGTGCCCGTTGGATCACCAGTTCAACTTCCTCCATTTTAATGGGTTTGAGAAGATAATCCGCGGCTCCTTCTTTCATGGCATTGACAGCTGATTCAATCGTTCCATAGGCGGTGATCAGGACCACAGGTATCTCTGGCCGAAGCCGTTTCACCTCATGGAGTAAACTGAGACCGTCCTTTTCGGGCATTCTCATATCGGTGAGGAGAAGGTTGACCTCGTTCT
>Ga0315281_10010723_pt1 | contig 12602 bp, 8 predicted proteins | sample YL17G07_0_MG_FD_204540 | JGI IMG/M metagenome (GOLD analysis project Ga0315281, IMG submission 204540) | Sediment microbial communities from Yellowstone Lake, YNP, Wyoming, USA - YL17G07_0 | ecosystem: Environmental > Aquatic > Freshwater > Lake > Sediment | place: USA: Wyoming | collected... | reverse complement strand
TGCGTTATTTCCGCATTGGCAGTTGGGCATAAGACCGACGGCTGGATAATTGGAGCCGGATGAGCCGAGAGGTTCACGTCCGTATCTGAGAGAGCGCAGGGGGGAGGTTCCCCTGTGCCACTCACCCTAATAGACCTGATACGACTGAGACTAGAGCAGGTTTTTAACCTTAATTTTTTATTTGAGATTGGTTGGCCATCCCACCTTACCAAGGCTAAAATCTCAAAAATGCAAGAGGTTCTGTTGTGAAAATCCTGGCATTGAATGGAAGCCCAAGAAAAGGAAGTAATACTGACCTGTTGGTGGATCAGATCTTGAAGGGGAGCAAGAGAGGGAAACATATAAGCGAAAAGCTTTACTTATACGATTATGAAATCTCTCCTTGCAGGGATTGCCGGGATTGCAAAAAGGGATATTATGTGTGTTCCCAAAATGACGGAATGAAAAAGATTTACCCAAAAATGGAAAAAGCTGATTTAATCATCTTTGGCACACCCAATTATTGGAATGGTCCAACCGCAAAGACGAAACTTTTGATTGACCGAATGCGGCCGTTTGTTCCAAGTAAAAAATTAAAAGACAAGAAATGGGTGATTGTATCGCCTTCAGCCGAAGGGCCGAAATCCTGCAGACTACTCGTTGAAATGCTCCGCCTGTCCTGTGATTATCTGGGAATGAAATTTGTGGGCAAGGTTTTGGTCAAGGCCTACGAAAAAGGAGAGATTAAAAAGGATCAAAACGCATTGATAAAAGCCTATGAACTGGGAACCTCATTATAGTGTTTATAATCAATTAAGAATGACCGAAAGATCACAATCTATCAATTCTCCTTTGTTTATTTCTTCAACGCCAATGGGAAGTCAGGGATCGTCTGGGGTTTTGCGGTGGCTGGGGTCTGTTTCCCCTTGGTTAACTCCTTGACCCTCTCCGAGACATAAAGATCCAGCATGTTGATGGTGATTCTCCCCTTCCCTGTATAATCCGCCTTGCCATCAACCCCTTCAACCACAGCTTTTGTAAAAGCTCCATTCCCCCACTCAGAATCTTCGAAAGAATATTGTTTCCCTGTAGAGGATGCAAAAACGACTGCCCCGTTTTCCGCACTGGCCAGCTCATTGACAACGCCCGTGATATCCGTGGGTGCCCCTCTGGCCCCCATGACATTTCCAGCATGGCAGGTGTCGATAAAAAGGATGGTCTTCCCCGCCATAGATGCCACGGTGTTCTTCATCTCCGTAAACGGCACAGCGGTCCTCCTCAATCTGTCCACATTAGCGTTAACAGGCAAGAAGTAATAGACACCACCTCTTTCATTAACCCCATGTCCTGCCAAAAATATAATTGCTACATCCTTGCTCGTTGTCTCCTTAGAAATCCAATCAAATCCATCGATGATCTCATCCTTGGTTGCCTTTTCATCGGTGAGGATTTTCACTGCGACATCGCGGTATAGCCCACCCTTCTGCTTGAGCAGGGATTCTGCAAAGTCTTTTGCATCCTTCGCAGCAAATTGGAGTGTCAGATTCTTGTCTTCATACTTGCTCACGCCAATCGAAAGAACATAAAGCTTAGGTTTGATGATAAACTCATCCTCTTTAATTTTCCCCGACCACTTCAAAGTCACCCTGGCGGGCCCACTGGTTGCATACTTATTCTCTGCAATAATCGCAATCTCCGCATCCTTCTCTGGAATAGTCACCTTCGTTGTTCGGATGTCCTGATCTTTCTCGGTTCGTTTGATTTCCAAACCTCTTTCGATAGGTCTTCCATCCACTAAAACCCTCACTCTTGTCACAGGCTCTGCCGAAGGAGAGCGGATGCTGAATTCAACTTCAATCTCTGTCGCAGACACTTTAGAGCCGTTCTTGGGAGAAAGGATATTTACCACGGGCGGGAATATCTTTGCTACAGGAACCTCCTCCACTTTTTTACCTGATTCCTTGTTTGCAAGTTTTATTGCTTCGGCTTCATCTAACGTTTCAAAAGTCTTCGCAATCACGTCAGGCCTATAGTAGGTTCCTCTGAACCTTGAGACAGGGAAGAAGTCCGCTGCCTCCTCATTTCCATTATTCACATGCCAGCCGATCAGCTCTTCGGCCCCTGGAGAGGCGTCGTAATAACCCGATGGCGTCCAGAGAACCCATCGCTTCTTATCCCTGTGAGGGAATAAGGCCAAAAGCTCTTTTCCGTCTTTCATCCGGTACCATCTGACCGTGCCATCCCCTAGCGCTGCGGCTGCGACCCTACCATTTTTTGATACGTTCACAGAGTAGACAGCACTGGGGGAAAGAGCCTCCCATTTTTGATTACCCTCCCTGTCATAGAGATGAATGAAACCAGATGTCCCGATAAGAAAGGCATTTTTATCCGGCACGATGGCAAGACAATAAAAGAATTCTTGCCGGGAAAGGCTTAATAACTTACCATTTAACTTCGGCTTATTTGAATATTCCCAATCTGTGATGTTTAAGCCAACTGCTTGGGTAATTGGAGGTGCCAGGGTTTTTTCTTTTGGTGGGTCAACCTTAAGGGACCTCTCCGAGATAGAAAACCGGGCAGGCGACTTACCCAGTATCTCATAGCCGAACTGAAGAGTATTGCCATCATGAGAAATGAGGAATTCTTTGTAGCCGCCCCTATACTCCGCAATCGATGGGCCTTCGTAGAAAATTTTTTTATCCTTCGCATCGAATACCCCAAAGGCGGGATTGGATGTGCAAAAAACAACACCTCCTTCCTTAAGAGGAAGGATATGATTAATATCATAATCTCCTATTGGAAGATCCTTGAATCCGGGACCCCATGTCCATCCACGTCTACCTCCATTGGACCATTTACGGATGATGAACGGAGACCAACCCCCTTTACCCCCATAGAGGAATTTCCCGTCCGATGACCAGCAGACTGAAATAAATCTTCCTTTAGTAACGCCGCCCTTAGTAATGCCACTCGTATCAGGAGAATATTGATGGGAAAGGTCTTTCCCTGAGAGAACATCCACATTTGAGGAATCTTTGAATCCAACTGCAATGCTTGAACCATCAGGGGAAAAACTTACAGTACAAGGCTTACTTCCACCTGGGGCATTCTTTTTAATGATTAACCTGAAATCGCTCGTGTAGAGGCGGATAAAACCATCGTCCGATGCTGTGACAAGACTTCCCTTCATGTCAAAATCAGCACTGAAACTGCTATCTCCATAGTCCTTGTCTTCCCCTGCAATAGAATAATCTCGGGTGTGATAAATACGGATACCTTTACCTCCTCCCAGTGTCGCTACAAGGAACCTGCTATCCTTTGAGTAGGCAAGGTGAATAATGGTGACATCTGGAAGATCCTTTATTCTGTGGACCAGCTTGCCGCTCTCGCGGTCAAATGGGTAGATCGATTGAGATTTTTCCCAGGCGAACCCTGTCCGTCCTCCGCAGGCAATTGTTTTTCCATCAGGCGTGATGGCAACGGAGATTATCCTCCCCGTCAGCCCTTCGTCGATAGGAGGCCTTATAATCTTGATTAGCCTGCCTGTAAATAGTTCCCACAACCGTACCGTTTTATCACTCGAGCCTGTGACTAAAAATTGGTTTTGAGCATCAATGGCAATCCTATATATTGGTGCGGTATGCATCCCTGTCTCCATGCGGAGAATAGGTTCTTCAGGCACTCCGGATGAATGTATCCTGTCGGTGAAAATAAGGAGAAGGAACATTGAAATGAATAGAACGATCTTTTTCATTGAAGAGAAATTTACTAAATGCAGATAAATAAGTCAACCCCTCGACTCCCCAGCATAAATGCTGGGGCTTGCCTTCGACCCGAGCTCAGACCGAGGGTCCCAGGGTTGACCCTGAGCGGCGCATTGCACACCCGCCAAAGAGCGGAGCGTTCGATCGAGCTCACGCCGAAGTCTTGGCGCCGCCGAATGGGTCAACTAAATTTTCGTTGACTTTTTTATTCCTTTTGGTAAATTTAGCAAATAGATGCCTTTTTTTTCCCCCAAGATTAGAGGAGCAGAGAAAATGACCGAAATCAGAAAAAGGCTTACATTACTTTGGGGCGTTTTATTCCTTCTTTTTGCTCTTTTTGCCACTTTTTCATTTGCAGAGGATTTTCTTACTCTCATTACACCTGAAGAGGCTGCACAACCTGATGCCCCCATGATAAGAACCAGAGGAATCAAATTGACAAGGGTAGAAGGGGATGGGCCTCAAATTAAGGTACACTCTCCTAATCTTGAAGAGCCACTTCGTATTCCTTTTGTTGTCGATATCGGCTTCGAGGCATCCTCCGACAAGATCATCGATTATGATAGTCTAAGCGTGAAGTATCTTAAACTCGTACACATTGATCTAACGGGCAGAATAAAACCCTATTTAGATAACAATAGGTTAATGGTAAAGGATGTCAAAGTTCCTCAAGGGAAACATCGTCTTCAATTATTCATCGCTTACACTTCCGGAGAGAGAACGATGATGGAAATTATTTTGATTGTGGAGAAATAGAACAGTTAAATAACTCCCTTATTTGATTATCTTTTATTATCTATGAAGCTTATCTATCACCTTCTTCACTTTCTTCTCTTCACTAAAAATCTTTTAGTTTTCACAACTAAATTCTTAATTGAGAAAGGTTCCCCTTATAAAGGGTATTTTCTTAGAGCCTTTCTTATCGGTTTAGCCATCAGCATTACAGTAACAACCCTGGCTTGGATAGGATACTTTAGGCCTTACCAGAACCCTCTGACCAATCTCTTGCATCTCTTTACTCATAAGAAGGCTAATGATGTTGTGCTCTTATTCATTACTGAGGAGGAGTATAAAGAGGGTTTTCATGGAATCAGTCCCCTTTCGCGGGGACGCCTGGCGGAGTTGGTCAACTTGATGGTGAAACTCAAAGCCAAGGTGATTGCTCTGGATATAGATCTATCCGACCTGACTTCTCAGGATCACAAGTTATCAGATGCCCTGGGTCGTGCTTCTGCTGCAGGTATTCCCATCGTATTGGTTGGAAACTTGAAAGCCACTGAGGATAAACCTGATGCAAATGATGACCCTTTTTTTGACTTACGTCCATATACGGATGAAAGGTTACACACGACCAAAGATGGCTTTATCCTTTTTGAGGATATGAACCCAGGGTCCCAATGGGCGGGTAAGGTCATTTACGGTGGAAACTTTTTCAAGTTGGATAGAGACTGGGTTTTCCGGATGGCTGAGGGCTTCTACATGATCAAAAACAATGATTTAAAATATAAAGTTCCTTATCTTCCTGTACCCTCTTTTCCAGTCGCTGTGGCCGCTGCTTATCAGGGCATATCACAGGAAGCGCTCATAGAAGCCCTCTTGAATGTTCGCGATAACAAAATAGTCCTTTCGAGCAAGAGGAGTGATCATCGAGATGATATTTATATCCATATGATCAGGCGGGGCAGGGTCATCCCCAATTTTATTGGCAATTATGAACATTTCGATCGCGAAGTAAATCCCAGTCGCCTCTTGGAAGAACATCGCTCCAATAAAGATGAAAGCGAGACAATATTTAAGGATAAGATTGTCATCATTGGAGGAACCTTTGAGAAGAAAGACTTTTACATGACACCCGTGGGCCGGATGTCTGGGATGGAAATTCTTGCTAACATCACACAGAGTATCATTAATGGCAGTCTGATCACACCTACCAGCTTCTGGAAGGCCTTCATCGTGCAGGTCATCCTTGGAATCGCTGTCGCTTTCATATTTACCTTCTTCTCACGTTTCTGGGCCACTTTGATCTGTCTATTGGGCTTAATTCCAGGTGTGGCTGTGGCCAGTATTTTATCTTTCTCTTCTTCTCATTACTGGTTTGATTTTGTTCCAACCATCGCTGGGGTCATGCTTTATGGGCGGATCATAAAAGCGGAAGAAGTCCTTAAAAAAGTGAAACATAAACTTGAGATTCGATTGGGGAAAAACAAAAAGGCTAAAAAAGTGAAGACGAATAAGATATGAAATTTATCAAAAGGACGATGAAGAGAGGGGGTTTTCTATGAAAACGCTTTTAGTTATTTTAGGGACACTCTGGTTCATGACATCATTTCCGTTCTCCGGGGCCCTCGCAAAGGAAGGGGCATTAGAAGAATATGTTTATCTCGTGAAGTCAGAACGGGGAAAGGTTTATCGAATCATAGAGAAGATCACTGGAGATAAGAAAGAATCGGTTAAGAAAGAAATCCGGAGGATGGAACTGATTTCTCCGGGTACGATACTGGAGATTGAGAAAGGGGCCTCCGTGTCTCTGACATGTGGTGGGTGCAGGGTATTAAATTTAACTCATAAAGACAGTCCCTATGGAGTAAAGATGGGAGACTTCAAAAAAGAAGGATCCACAACAAGCAAAATCATGGAATACTTTACCCAAGCCCTTAACAACTATATCCATCCCGATTCTAAACCAGGTTCGAAAGCAAATTTAGGCACGCGAGGATATCCAGGTGTCCGAAAAATGGGGTCATGTGAAGACCTTTGGCCACCGGATAATGTTAATATCATGTTCATAGAGTCGATCACTTTTAAATGGGGACTAAAGGCGACCCATTTCTCTCTGGAGATAAAAGAATTCGAAAGCAAGTCTACGATCTATTCGGGAAAAACATCGTTAAGAAAGATCGATGTTTCTGTCAAAATCTTTAGACCAGGCAAAAGATACGAGTGGTCTGTTTCGGAAGAAGAAACAGGAGAAAGATGTGGTGCCATGTTTGCACTCCTTCCAAAGGACGAGTCCGACAAAATAATGGAAATCGTCAATAACTTACCGACAATTTTACCTCCTGGAATGGATATGGAAACGAGATGCCGCCTTCAGGCTGGATACCTTATTTCTGAGGGCCTTAACTATGATGCCTGGATATGGCTTGAACGGAATGGGATTTCCCAGTAATAAAAAAGACCGGAGAAGAATAGCAAAAGAGGATCTTATACACCAAGGGTCTCTTTAGGAAGTTGGGCGACAATTTGAAAAGTGATTTTCTTAGCAGGTGGCCTGACTCTGCTTTCGATTAATCAGATTTTGCCCTGCTATCTGCTCTTTGAGGCATTAAAATCCCCTATCCTGGGCGGGAGGGGACGGAGAGGAGGGGGTTGTAGGCTATTCTTGACAGAACTGTAAAAATTAACTAAAGTTTTAGTCGTATAGGAGGGTGAAATGAGCAGACAATCTATTGTAATTATCCTCTTTTTTTCAGTTATTGGTATTCTTTTCTTTTTGCCTTCTTATCCATCATTAGCCCAATCTGTTTCTCCCTCGGAAAATTTATCTCCAGAGAATTTTATGGCGCTAGGCCTAACGTCTTTCCAGCGAGGTGCCTTTGAACAGGCAGTGATAGAGTGGAAAGAGGCTGCCAGATTATACGAAAAAGAGAGGAAGCCCAGCAAACAGAGCGAAGCGCTTACCCTGCTTGCCCAGGCATATCAGTATGTCGGTCAATATAGTGAAACATTGAAAAGCCTCAAATCTGCTTTGGCTCTCGCCGAGAAGTCTGGGGATCGGAGGCAGATTGCCGCTGTCCTGGGTAGCCTCGGCAACTTACATATTACCCTTGGACCATTGGATAAAGCCTTTCAGTATTTTAATGAAGGCCTTTCCATGGCAAAGGAACTTGGAGATTCTGGCCTCTCAGCAACTATCTTTAATAACTTAGGAAACTTGTTCGCAACACAGAGAAAGTACAATGAAGCTATTGATGCCTATATGAAAAGCATGGCTCTGGCGAAGAAATCGGATAACGCCTCGCTGGAAGCCAGAGCGCTTACCAATGCTGGAATGGCGACGATGTACAAGGGAGAGTATAAAGAGTCCAAAACGCTACTTGACGGGGCACTGGAGCAGATTCGGAACTTGGATTCTTCACACGATAAAGCCTATGATTTAATAAACATCGGCCTTGCCTACCGTCATCTCCGTACACACCTTGCTGAGCAGAATGATCTCCTTCTCCTCTCCACCCAGGCATTTCATGAGGCTCTCAGAGTAGCAGAAGCGATAGGTGACCTTCGTGCCCTCTCTTATGCCTGTGGATATCTTGGAACACTCTCCGAGGGCGAAAAACAGTACAATGCAGCCCTCAAGTTCACGCGTCGCGCAACCCTCGTAGCTCAGCAAGTGAACGCACCCGAATCCCTTTACCTGTGGCAGTGGCAAACAGCACGTTTGTTCACGGCGCTGGGAAAAAGGGGGGATGGAATTTCGGCCTACAGGAACTGCATTTACACACTTCAATCGATCCGTCATGAAATTTCTACCTGTTACGGAATCCCCCAGATATCATTTCGCGAGACAGTTGAACCGATCTACTTTGGGTTCGTAGATCTCCTCCTTCAGCAAGCCGCTTCGATGGAAAAACGCGAACAGTATGAGCCCTTATTAATTGAGGCTCGTGAGGCAGTGGAGCTACTCAAGGTCGCCGAGTTACGGGATTATTTTCAAGACGAGTGCATGGGTGCTGCCAGATCAAGAATCACACCCCTTGATACGGTTTCCAAGACAGCGGTTGTCGTCTATCCGGTCGTCCTTCCCGATCGAATAGAATTACTCCTTAGTCTCCCGAGTGGGCTAAAAAGATTTTCAGTCCCGGTTGGAGCAGATGTCCTCACCCAGGAGATCAGAAAATTCCGTCAGAAACTGGAGAAACTTACAACTCGTGAATACCTGCCTCATGCTCAAAAACTCTACGATTGGCTGATTCGGCCTCTCGAGCCGGACTTAAAATCCTTAACGACGGATACCCTTGTCTTTGTGCCAGATGGGCCCCTTCGGGCCATTCCCATGGCGGCACTGCACGATGGGAAGGAGTTCCTCATTAATAAGTATGCGGTAGCCATCACACCCGGTCTCAATCTTACCGATCCTCGTCCTGTTAGACGAGAAGGTGCCAAGGTCCTTGCGGCGGGCCTCACTGATTCGGTCCAAGGGTTTCCTCCCCTACCAAACGTATCCAACGAGCTCCAGGCCATTCAGACTTTTTATGGGGCCAATCCACTCATAAACCGCGATTTCACCAGCTCCCGTTTGGAAAAGGAGTTGAGAAACAAACAGTTCACCATCATGCATATTGCTTCTCACGGACGATTCGAAAGCGATGTCAAGAAAACGTTTCTTCTCACCTTTGACGACAAACTGACCATGGATCAGCTTGAACAGTATGTTGGACTCTTTAAGTTCCGTGAGGATCCTTTGGAGCTATTGACCTTAAGCGCATGCGAAACCGCTGCGGGCGATGATCGTGCTGCTCTTGGCCTCGCTGGTATTGCCATCAAAGCCGGTGCCAGAAGCGCTCTGGCTACCCTCTGGTATATTTATGACCAAGCTTCCTCAGAACTAGTGGCTGAGTTTTACCGCCAACTCAAAGATCCATCCATCTCCAGAGCTATCGCCCTTAAACGTGCCCAGCTCAAACTGCTCAATGATCGAAGCTACGAACATCCGGGCTATTGGTCTCCTTTTCTGTTAATCAACAATTGGTTGTAAAGCGGATTATTTCTTATGAATTTAATATCTAAGCTATCCCGATCTCCGCTCGCCACCAGTTTATTGGTCAGTACGATCGTCTTCCTCGGTATCGTAGGTTTGCGAATCACCGGTAGCCTAGAATCTTTAGAATTATCCGCTTACGATTTGTACATCAGATTACAACCTGAAGCCTCTGGACCGAGCTCACCCATCGTTCTCATTGAAATTAATGAAAGTGATATCCAAAACCAGGCAGGGTGGCCATTAACAGATGCAACGGTGGCTAAGGTGCTGGAAATTCTTACTCACTATCACCCACGCGCAATCGGTCTTGATCTTTATCGAGATACTCCCGTGCCCCCTGGTAGTAAGGAACTTGAAGTGATTTTGACCAAAAATCACAACATCATCACAGCAATGAAATTCGGTGGTGCTGAGAAGATCGGCATACCCCCGCCCCCGGTGTTGAAAGATACCAATCGAGTTGGCTTTAATGACATCATCGTCGACCCAGGTGGTATTGTCCGCCGCGGTTTACTTTTTTTTGGATGATGGAAAGAATGTCTTTTATTCTTTTGGCCTTCGACTGGCCCTTCTCTACTTGCAGAGAGAAGGCATTGCACCCCAACCCGATGCAGTTAACCCAGAGCACCTGGGGTTAGGCGAGACAACAATCCGGCCTTTTGGACCAAATGATGGGGGATATATTGGAGCCGATGCTCGAGGCTACCAATTTCTGCTTGATTTTAGGAAATCCCGAAGATCTTTTCCTTCCTATTCTTTATCAACCCTTCTATCCTCACAGATCAATCCGGAGGCGGTTAAAGACAAAGTAGTACTCATAGGAACCAAGACCGAAGGTGTGAAGGATTTCTTTTTCACGCCCTTTAGCAGACCCCTTGATTCGGATCAACAAATTTCAGGGGCTGAACTACATGCTTACATCATCAGCCAATTGCTCGCATCTGCACTCCAGGGCAGTTCCTCCATGGGAACAATGAGCGACTGGCAGGAATGGGTCTGGATCTTGCTCTGGAGCCTCATGGGAGGAGCAATGGGTGTTGGGGTACGTTCACCCTGGCGTTTTTCACTCTTCGCTTTAGGTGGTTTGCTCGTACTTGCCTTTGCTGCCTACTTTGCATTCTTACGTGGTTGGTGGATTCCTTTAGTACCTCCAGCCATTGCCTGGTTTATCTCTGTGGCTGTCATCACTGCCTATATCTCAAACAAAGAAAGGGTTGAACGAGCTTCTCTGATGCAACTTTTTTCGAAACATGTTTCCCGAGAAATTGCCGAAGTGATCTGGAAGGAGCGCGACCAATTTTTAGACGGTGGCAGGCCTCGCTCGCAGAAGTTAATTTCAACGGTTTTGTTTACGGACTTAGAAGGTTTTACCGCTCTGTCTGAAAAAATGGACCCACAGGCACTTATCGACTGGCTAAATACCTATCTGGAAGCCATGGCTCAGTTGGTGACAAAGCATGGAGGCATTGTGGACGAGTATGCTGGAGATGGCCTCAAGGCTGACTTTGGTGTCCCCTTGCCCCGAACGACAGAAACTGAGATTAGTCAAGATGCTGGGAATGCGGTGAATTGTGCCCTCGCCATGGAAAAAGAGATCAAACGGCTTAACACTTTCTGGCAGGAGCATAATCTTCCAACCGTAAAGATGCGTGTCGGTATTTTCACAGGACCCGTGATAGCAGGGAGTTTAGGAAGTGCAGATAGATTGAAATACACAACCATCGAAGACACTGTCAATATCGCATCAAGGCTTGAGCGTTTTGCCAAGGACCTCGTTGGATATAATTTTACAAATAGCCCTTGCCGAATCCTTATTGGTGAAAGTACTTTACGATATCTCGGCAAACACTTTAAGACAGAAAAGGTCGGTGAGGTAAGTTTGAGGGGGAAGGTTGAGAAGATCACCGCCCACTGCTTGGTCGGTCGGGTAGATGGACATTCAAGCACTACCGATCAGGAAGGAACAACATGAGACAGACTCTTTTAGTCATGATTTTGATTATTGGAATTGTATTCACGTCTCCACTCTTCGCTCTGGCCGCAGATAGCGCGGAAGCAAAGGAGGATTCGGGTGCGCAAACACAGAAAGAAAAGAAAGTCATTACTCCTCAAACTGATGACCAGAAGGAGAAGCCAATTCTTAAAGGTTTAGCGTCACAAGGCCAGAAATCGACCGAATCAGCGAGCATGCCAGTCTACCACCCTCCTCTGCGTGGCGCTCCAGGAGGCCGGGTAGGAGGAGGAACCCGGGGCATTGGCGATGGATTGATCACTCTATTTGTGCTTGCACCAAACCATGTTGGACTGACGGTTGAAGAACAGCCCACCTTGTACTGGTATTTGCCGAAATCGACTAATCTCCCGATTGAAGTGACGATCATCGAGGATCAGGCCGTATATCCACTCTTAGAAAAACGTATCAGCCTGCCTGTTCAACAAGGTATTCACCCTATTCGACTGAAAGACTACAATATTCACCTTTCACCAGGCAAAGAGTACCGTTGGTTTTTGGCAGCGATACCTGCTCCTGATCGGCGGTCCAGAGACATCGTCGCCGGGGGAATGATTTCGCGTGTTGAGGCTCAAGAGGCGCTACTGCGGAAACTGGCTCAAGCGGACAGAAAAGAGATACCTCGTATCTATGCTGAGGCAGGGATCTGGTACGATGCTTTGGCCGCCATCTCAGATCTGATGGATGCAGCACCGGATGATACGCTGCTCCGCAAGCAACGAGCCGCTTTGCTGAAACAGGTGGGGTTGCCAGAAGTCGCAGGGCAGGAGATGAAATAAGTAAAAACGAAATTACCTCCCTTTACTAAAGACTCGTAGGGTAAGGATTTAGCCTTACGTCATGCAACCCTGAAGGGTTGCCCTACTTAGTATCATTCGTCAGAATGCTGCGACAATAAACCGGAAGTGAATTCCGGAGTCCTGGAGATTCCAATTGCCAGGAGTATCCACATGCTTTAGGGGGACACCCCAATATAGTTCAAATTGTGGCTTCCACAGAATAGGATATCTGTATGTGGCACCCCATCGAAGTCCTAATCCCACACTTCCGATACTTCTTGGTTTAGGAGTGGGAAGATCTCTATTCC
>Ga0315281_10010722_pt1 | contig 12603 bp, 13 predicted proteins | sample YL17G07_0_MG_FD_204540 | JGI IMG/M metagenome (GOLD analysis project Ga0315281, IMG submission 204540) | Sediment microbial communities from Yellowstone Lake, YNP, Wyoming, USA - YL17G07_0 | ecosystem: Environmental > Aquatic > Freshwater > Lake > Sediment | place: USA: Wyoming | collected... | reverse complement strand
ATTAAAGAAGGAAAAGAACAGAAGAGCCTCCGCTCAGGTATATCGGACGAGGCAATAATGACTTACATCAAGTTTTATCAGCAGGGTATATCCAGTAATCCGGAAATCAACGAGAGAATACGCAGGGATAAAAAATTTTCGGATGACTTACTTTCACTTTTTATGTATGGCATCGTTAAGATAACATAGGTAATTCAACTGAAGTTTGAAGCTGAGATGCGGTTAAAAGCACTGAAGGAATTATTAGATGAATCTAAAGTTAGGTAATGACATTACTTTGATGGTATGTCTTACACAACTCTAACCAATAGCCAATGGTTGCTGGCAACTTTATGGCACTTCTTGTATACTTTACTCCACCAATACCCCGCCTTATCCAACACCTCCCAAGTTCCAATAACCAAGTAACAAGTAGCAGACAAATTCTAACTTCTAAATTCGACTCCTAAATTAAATAACATCGCAACCCTCGTAAGATGGCGTCCCTACCATGCTCATGTAATCATCCGTTTTCTGCGCGGGCATAACGTAAAAATAGAATATTGTACCATTGTCATCAATCACTTTATCGGGCTTCCATCCCATAATAGGGAATGATTCCATAACAATTCTCGTGCCTGCCTTAAGCTCCTTCTCGAACTTGGGTTTTAGAGCTATGGAAGCGGCAGAATGAAGATAACAAAATATGATAGAAGCCTGAGATAGTTCCACATCTGTAATGTCAGCTCCGATGAAAGTAAGTATTCTATCCATGCCTTTTTTCTTCGCTGTTTCTCTTGAGACTTCGACCATTCTATGGTCTATATCTATCCCTACACACTTCGCTGCCCCTTTTTCCACAGCCGCGAACAGCAGCCTGCCGTCACCTGAGCCTAGATCGTATACAATATCGGATGAGGAGATTGGGCATAGTTCAAAAAACGTTTCGATATTCTCAGTGTGCGTTGGGACCCAGTTAATATACTTCGGCATCATCACTTCGCTTGTACAACTTTAAGACATATGTTGGTGTTTGCGGCATGGTAGTATTTTATCAGACGGGTGGACATTGTCAAAATAATGATAAAAAATATTTAAGGGGAATTGATAGTGAGAAAAAAGTATAAAACGATTGACGAATACATCAAAACCTTCCCGAAAGATATCCAAATCATCCTCGAGAAAATACGACAGACTATACATGAGACCGCACCCGAAACCGTAGAGACAGTAAGCTATCAAATGCCCACGTTTAAACTAAATGGGAAAAATTTAGTGCATTTCGCCGCATTTAAAGAACACATAGGATTTTATCCGACACCTTCAGGAATTGACTCGTTTGAAAAAGAGTTAGCCCCATATCGAACGGGCAAAGGCACACTGCAATTCCCGCTGGATAAACCGATTCCATTTAACCTGGTGAAGAAGGTCGTTATTTTCCGGGTAAAAGAAAATTTGAATAAGAAGCGTCAAAAGCCACTTTAATAACCTAGTTCATTATTCTAGGATTCAATCCTTTCCGCCGATAAATAAAAGAGTTGTACTCCTTGCTTATTGCACGATGAAAATACCGGTCATCATGGTTGGATGAATGTCACACCGGAAGAAATATGTCCCTACTTTCGTTGGTGCTGTAAATGTATAGGTAGCCGTTGCGGGTCCGGTGACTAGCTGTCCCTGAAAGATCGCTGGTGGTGTGGCACTGGAATCGTTAAATAAGGCGAAATTGTGTAGAATACCACTATCCATATTATTAAAATTAATGGTTATACTAGCTCCTGCCTTGACCGTTATCAAGTTCATGTTGAATGCGAAGTTTTGGGCAGTCAGGTTAATGGTCACTGGAGCTGCGCTAGGCGCGGTTACGCTAAAGTTAACCTTAGCCACTACAGGCGGATTCAACGGGGTATGGTCATTATTAACCAGTTCCACAGAAACAAAATGGTTACCCGCTATTACGTTTGTGAATGTGTAGTTTGTCGCAGCTACGTGCGCCCACGTACCTGAAGGTGGGATTGCCGGTTGCCCTGCAGCGGTTGGGGCATCAATATCAAGATAATAATGGATGTGTCCTTCCCCTGCGACATTTACCTGCCCCTGCTTATCAACCACATTGAAATTTGTAACCTGGATAGCAACACCGACATCACCGGCGGGAAGTGAAGTGCCGGCACTGGGTGCTGTAATACTAAGAGTCGGAGCTGCTGGCGGTGAGCCTGTCCCAGTGACCGTAAACGTAACCTTGGCTACAACAGGCGGTGACAGCGGTGTATGGTCGTTGTTTACTAACTCCACCTCTACAAAGTGGGTGCCAGGAGTAACATTCGTAAAAGTATAACTTGTGGTCGCGACATGAGCCCAAACACCTGATGCAGGAATTGCTGGCTGCCCTGCGGTGGTAGGGGCTTCCACATCGAGATAGTAATGGATGTGTCCTTCATGAGAGACATTTGCTTGCCCCTGTTTATCAACGACATTGAAATTAGTTACCTGGACGGATACGGTGACATTCCCGGCTGGAAGCGATTCACCTGCTGTTGGTGTGGCGATAACAACGTTCGGTGGTCCGATTTCCGGAATAATTAGAACGTTGATCGTGGCAACAACCGGAGGCGATAGAGGTGTATGGTCATTGTTCACCAGTTCCACAGAAATCTTGTGCTGCCCGCTGGTGACATTAGTAAATGTATAAGAAGTGGAGGCAACGTGAGCCCAAACACCCGAAGTCGGGATTGCTGGCTGACCGGGTGTTGTAGGCGCATCGACATCGAGATAGTAGTGAAGATGTCCCTCTCCGGCGACGTTTGTCTGCCCCTGCTTATCGACTATGTTGAAATTTGTGACCTCGACTGTAACAGTGACGTTTCCCGGAGCATATAACGTTGCACTTGGAGCTAGTATCTTCAAAGTAGGAGCAGGAGGAGTAGATGCACTGGTACAGGCTGGTAATAAAAGGAGCGTCAGAGTCAAGAGCAATACGAAACTGGCTACGAACTTATTGCGGGTAATGTTTTTCATCATGAGCCTCCAATTAAAAAAGTGTTATCAAGATTCTGTGACTCTATCGTCAAGTCTAGTACCTGGGAACTTGAAAAGTTATAAAATATAGGCTGGATTTGTTAAAAAAATATGTACTTTTTCTAATACGCTCATTTTTCCCTCATGATTCCCGTCTGAATTGACAAGATTGTACGAACTAGCTATATACTAGATATTCAAGTTTTGCTGCGAAAACTGCATAAAAACGGAGACAGTATGAGGACTCTATTAATTAATACGCCTTATCCAACCTCAGAGACTCACCAAATACCAATGGGCTTATCGTATATTGCTGCGGTGCTTGAAAAAGCGGGGATTGAAGTCTATGTGCAGGATTTTCTTGTAAATGACTACTCAAAGACTACGCTCGCTCGAAAAATAAACGAGTTCGAGCCTGAGTGTATCGGTATTACCTCGGTCACCATGAATTTTCCCGTTGCTTCAAAAATTCTAAAAGACTGCAAAGAGATTGACGGTAATGCGATTACAATCATTGGTGGACCTCATGCTTCATTTACGTATGAAAACATTATGCAATCCGTACCGTGGATAGATGTGGTCGTCGTTGGAGAAGGTGAACACACCATGCTTGCAATAGCATCAAAAGAGAACTTAGAGGAAATAGACGGGCTGGCATTCAGAAAGAATGGAAATTTCATTCGTACCGGACAGCGCAGTTTGATTGATGACCTGGATGAACTGCCGATTCCGGCAAGGCATCTGTTCCCGGTGGTCAAGTACTTCCCTTCGAATCCTAAAAGCGGCATGATTACCGGGCGCGGCTGTCCATTTAGTTGTATTTTTTGCGTCGGGCACCGTATGGTGGGGAAAAAAAAGAGATTTCGTAAACCTGCTCTCGTGGTCGACGAAATGGAGCAAATTCTGAGCCTGGGATTCAAAGGCATTAACATAGTTGACGATCTCTTTACCCTTAATAAAAAACATGTATTCGCGATTTGTGACGAGATAAAATCAAGGCATTTAAAATTTAATTGGACCTGTTTTGCGCGCGTTGACACTGTAGACAAGGAATTGTTATTTGCAATTGCCGATGCAGGATGTAACTGTATTTGTTACGGAGTTGAGACGGCTGACCTGGATATGTTGAAAACATTAAAAAAGAAAATTACACCTCAAGAGGTTAAAGAGGCAGTGGATATGACCCAACAGGCTGGTATCGAGGCAATGGCATCGTTCATTCTTGGACTGCCAGGTGAGACTGAAGAGACATTGTTCAATACCATAAATTTTGCGCACGATTTGAAAGCAACCTGCGCAATTCATGCACTGGCTCCGTTCCCGGGTACAGAACTTTACGAAAATGCCGAAAAGTTAGGCATCAAAATATTGACGGATGACTGGTCCCGTTTCAATGCTAATGAAGCCATCACTCAAACTCGAAACGTGCCTCCTGAAATGATCAACAAAATATTGGAAGGTTATAGCCGGGGCTATTGAACTATCGATGTTTGAGGCTCGTATTTCGATCTTCCTCAAATCGTAATCAAGAGTGGAGATGAAATTTTCTTGATATTCGCTAACCTCCGTAGTATAATTTCGTGTCTGCTATTTATTGCGCCCAACGCATACTCCTTCCACTAAATACCAATATAAACCGGAGGAACTGTCCTGAAGATATGTTTGCTTTCATACCGCGGAAATCCGTATTCAGGCGGACAGGGTGTTTATATTTATTACCTGTCCAGAGAACTCCGGAATTTAGGTCATCAAGTCCATGTAGTCTCGGGGCCTCCTTATCCAGAACTTGAAAAAGGTATTACTTTACATCGAATGGAAAGCTTGATGCTGTTTGACCGGAAACACACGTTCGCCGAAATATTACCCAAGATCAATTCACCATTAAAATTTTGGGAACTTGCTTCCGGGCTGACAGGTGATTTTTCTGAGCCGTTTACTTTCAGCCTGCGAGCTTATCACAGTCTTAAATCGCATTTAGCGGAAGAAAAGTTTGACATTATTCATGATAACCAGTGCCTTGGCTACGGTCTTCTATTGATGAAGCGTTTGAAGATTCCGGTTGTCGCGACCATTCATCATCCGGTGCACATCGACCGTCGTATCGAAATCAGCCAGGCATCGAATCTCTGGAGAAAGTTTCTATTGGTGCGCTGGTTCTCATTTATTGGCATGCAAAATCGAGTTTCACGTCGTTTAGAACGAGTAATCACCGTTTCTCATAAGTCCGCGGAAGACATACATCGTTTCTACGGCGTTTCGGAAAATGCGCTGCGTGTTGTTTATAACGGAGTAGACGTTGATTATTTTAAAAGTAACGGGAAAGTTCAAAAAGAACCGGACAGTCTTATTATGGTCAGCAGCGGATCGGGGTATTTTAAGGGCGTACCGAATCTGCTCGATGCGCTTTGTCTATTGAAAAACGAGGTTAAGCTCAAGCTAACCATTATCGGCGCCAATGACGTCCAGAATAAAGTCGTGCAAATGGTAAAAGAGCGCGGGCTCGAGGGTATCGTTTCTTTCACTGGAAAGATTGAAAAGGACGAACTTGTAAGGCGATATTGCAGCGCTGAGTTTGCTATCGTACCGTCGGTTTACGAGGGATTTGGTTTCCCTGCCGCCGAAGCGATGGCATGCAAGCTGCCGGTGATTGCCACCCGCGCTGGAGCTTTGCCGGAAGTTGTTGGTGAAGATAACGCTGGCGGTATACTAGTGCCGCCGGGTGATCCTATCATGCTGGCAGAAGCCATTAAATGTCTCCTTGCGGATAAGGCTTTATGCCGGCAAATGGGTGAGGCTGGCAGGAAGCGGATGGAGAAAAAATTTAGCTGGAATCAGGCAGCACGTAAAACTGTTGCCGTCTACGAGGAGCTGGTGGGATGCTGACAATCAATTACTCGATTCTGAACATTAAAGACGGTGATACTGTGTTGGATGTTGGCTGCGGCGAGGGCAGACATGCGATCAAAGCTTATCAATCTGCAAAATGCACGGTTTACGCTTTAGACCTAGACCAAAAGAATGCTATTAAGACGAAATTCTTTTTTAAGCTCCAGGATGATGAGAGCCAAAATCAAAGCCAATGGCTGTCCATACGCGCCGACGCTGTTTCAATGCCGTTTCCAGACCGGAGTTTTGATAAAATCATCTGTTCTGAGGTTTTAGAGCATATACCGGATGATAGAGCAGCGGTCATAGAATTCAGAAGAATCCTGAAAGATGACGGTGTTCTGGCGGTAAGTGTGCCCTCATTTTTTTCCGAGACATTGTTTTGGACAATGTCAAACCAATATCATAACCAGCCGGGCGGTCATATAAGAAAATACCGTTTAGGTAAACTGCTTGCTGTTATCCGGGAATCTGGTTTTAGTGTATTTAATGTCCACCGCGAGCATTCTCTGCATGTCCCTTATTGGTTTCTGCGATGCCTTTTCGGGATCGACCATGAGAAAGCATTTATCCCATCCTTGTACCACAGGTTTCTGGTCTGGGATATCGAGAAGGGAACTAAACCGGTCCGTATTTTTGAAAAATTACTCAATCCGGCATTTGGCAAAAGCGTGGTCCTTTACGCTCAGAAAACGTAATCCACCGGAGGTCACCGATAGTGAGTTACCTGCGTTCCCAGGACGTCATTAGTAATGCTGTTAACTTCATAAGCGAAACGCAGCTTCCTTCGGGGGCAATCCCCTGGTACCAGGACGGTGTTACAGACCCTTGGGACCATGTTGCGTGTGCCATGGCATTAGATACATGCGGCAGATTTAAATCAGCCGAGCGTGCATACTATTGGCTGCGGACAATCCAGAATCCCGACGGCAGTTGGTGGTACACATATCGGAACGACAAACCGGAAGAGATGATAAAAGATGCTAATCATAGCGGTTACATTGCTTCAGGCGTTTGGCACCACTATCTGAGTACACGCAATCGACAGTTTTTACGTGAGATGTGGGTTACAGTTGAAAAAGGCGTAAATTTTACTCTGAGCATGCAGCAGCCATCGGGTGAAATTTACTGGGCACAAGATGTTAAAGGAAACCCATGGCCGAGTGCGCCTTTGGCAGGTTGCGCTTGTATCTGGAAGAGCCTGCATGATGCTGTTAAAATTGCGGGCGCTCTAAAGATTAAGAGACCCGATTGGCAGCAGGCAGCAGATAAGCTCCTATTGGCTATTAAAGAAAAACCTGGTCTGTTCAACACTTTAGGCGATAATAAACGGGGCTTCGCTATGGCGTGGTACTACCCGATATTGACGGGAGTATCTAATGGCGAACAGGCAAAACAACAAATCGAAGAACAATGGGGAGACTTTATAGTTGATGAGTGGGGCTGCAAGTGCACACTCGACCAGCAGTGGATAACCATTGCTGAAACTTGCGAGCTTATCATGGCATTAGTAAAAATCGGGGATCGTTCTCGCGCAAACATGCTGCTCGATTGGGTATTAAATCAACGTGATGCCGATGGAGGTTTTTGGACTGGTATTGCTCTCCCCGAAAAAGAAATTTATCCACCAGGTGAAAAAAACACCTGGACTGCTGCAAGTGTGATTCTGGCGACCATGGCAAGCATCGGCGGCGAAGCCTTATATGGTCTTTTGTAGGTTGCTTCTATGAGCGTAGCAGTTGATTTCGTCGGTTATGAAGTCCTGATTGATTATATTAATAAACATCGCTTATATACTCTGGCAGGTGATTTTGTTGAGATAGGAGCATTCGTTGGCGGCGGTACCCAGAAACTTGCCACGCTGGCTGGTACTTTCGGCAAAAAAGTATATATAATCGATATTTTTGATCCGAAAGCCGATGACACCGCAGCGATCGATGGCACAAAAATGAGCGATATTTACCAGGCGTTTCTAGAAGGTCGATCGCAATACGATGAATACTGCAATAATACCCGCGGTTTTGATAATATCGTCACGCTAAAGCAAGATTCAAGAAAAGTTAAGCTGCCTTTGGGACAGAGATTCTCATTTGGCTTTATTGATGGTAACCATCATCCCGAGTATGTAATGAATGATTTTCTATTAGTATGGAATCATCTGGTTTCAAACGGAGTAACAGCATTACATGATTACGGGACAGATCTTCCTGGAGTAACGAAGACAATTGACCGGCTTTTAGAGGAAAAAAGAGACGAGATATCGGGTACCTTTGTAATACCAGATAAGCACGTCATACTGGTCACAAAAAACCTTAGTTAAAGAGCAGACATATAGGCATGTTCGAGGTACTGCATCATCATCCTTTGGGCGTTGTAATAGGAACCGTTGATAGCAATCGTCGACCGCATAACTGATTCGAACACCTGTGGTTTATGATAAAACATAGGCACGATGACATTCTGCAGCTTGTCATATAACGAATTGATTTCCATAACGGGATTATTTTCAATTCCAGGCTCACCGATCGACCATCCGGTCACTCCTTCCAGATGACCTTCAGCCCACCATCCATCAACGATGCTCAGGCTTGGGATACCATTAAGCGCGGCTTTCATTCCGCTGGTTCCGGAAGCTTCAAATGGTTTCTGAGGTGTGTTCAGCCAGAGGTCGACTCCCGAGCACAAGAATTTTGCCATCGCCAGGCCGTAATTTTCCAGGTAGACAACTTTAATGGACTCTTTTAGCGCTTCTGCTGCCCTGAACACCTGCCGGATAATTTCCTTGCCGCCCTCATCATTAGGGTGAGCATTGCCTGCATAAATTATCTGAACAGGACCGACTTCACGAGCAATCTTTTTAAGCCTGTCTGGATCCGAGAATAAAAGATTTGCACGTTTGTAAAATGTTGCACGGCGCGCAAAACCGATGGTCATCAAAGAAGGATCGAGTTTAATACCTTTTTGCTGAAGGTTATTAAGAAGGTTAATTTTTGCTTCAGTATGTGCTTTGCGAATTTCCATTAAAGGAATCCGGATTGCATAGCGTAGATACATGTTGTCTTCGCGCCACTCCGGAACATATCGGTTGAAAAGGTTCTGGAAAGGTTCAGATGTCCAGGTAGAAGCATGTACCCCGTTTGTAATTGAGTTGATAGGATAAGTAGGAAACATGCCATGAGAAATCTCCTCATGCTCCATAGACACACCATTTATGTAACGCGAGAAAAAAAGCGCAAGCATAATCATATTCAGAGTGTCTCCGAGCGTACAATTGATCTCAATCAGCGTATCAGTCAGGTGGTTGCCGAGAACCTGTCGCACCAAGCTCATCGGAAATTTATCCATTCCAGCCGGAACCGGAGTATGAGTTGTAAATACACACTGTTCGCGCACCCGATCAATGTTTTGATTATCCGATAAGGGCAGATTTGAGCGTTCAGCCTGTTCAACGAGTAAGCCCAGGGTAAGGAATGATGAATGGCCTTCATTCATATGATATGTTGTCACATCCTCGTACCCAAGCGCACGAAGCATGGCGATACCACCTAAGCCGAGCAGCGCTTCCTGGCAAATCCGGTAATGATCATCACCTGTATAAAGATGATCGGTTAGTGTCCGGTCCCATGCACCGTTTTCAGGCAAGTCCGTATCGAGAAAATAAACCACAACGTTAGTACTACTCAGACCATTGATATCGTAACGCCACGGGCGAATCCATACCTGCCGCCCCTCGATGTTGATTGAGACGCGGGTTTCGATGGCTTTCATATGTTCCGATGGATTCCATTCAACGTTACTTTCTGTCTGATTACCGGAGGCATCCAGGTGTTGGCGAAAAGATCCTTTGTGATAAAGAAGTGTTATGCATACTATAGGTATCCCAATATCCGCAGCAGCGCGCAGTGAATCACCCGCCAGAACACCCAGACCCCCTGCATAGCAAGGGATGTCGTCATCAAGTCCAACTTCCATTGTAAAGTAGGCGACGGTTGGCGGCTTAGGTTGGATCTTATCCACAATCCTCACAGTTATACGTATAGCCCTCAGATTTTAACGAGTATGCTATTTCCTTGAATTTTTACAGGGTACATTGTCAGGGGACGGATAGGATGGAATAGTCTAGTCGACGAGGCTTTTATGCTGGTCCAATCGGTCCAGCGGATTACCCTTCCATCTATAAGGTCAAATTTAGAGCCGTGAAATGGGCAGGTCAGTATGGTACCATCAAGCTTACCGAGGGAAATATCTCCTCCTGAATGCGGACAATGATTCTCGGCAGCGTAATAATTTCCACCAACTCTAACTAAAATAATATCTGTTCCCTTCAAACTGACGGGCAAAATAGTCTTATCCTTAAGTTCGTCGACACGCGTAACCGCCACGAATTTGTCATCCGTATTATCTGAAATCATATTTCCTGTAGAAATAGCTTCTAGTATCGATATGGCTATTTCTATGGTGCAGTATAACATGGGTTAAAATCGGAATACATACGTAGCTCTACTTAACTTCAGGCTGAAATATCAGGCGGGTTCAATATCATAGTTTTTTTCAGTATGATTACTAATATCACTTATTTATACCGGCTATATATACTAAGTATGAAATATAATTTATATCGACAACAAAATAATTGGAAACCTACGTCTATTAATTCCTGACTGTTAAACACAGTTAAGGGAGCGGATTATGATAACAGTGATACTCGTTGATGATCATCCAGTAATCAGGCAGGGTCTTCGATCTTTATTTGAGTCATTGCCTGATTTCCAGGTAGTAGGAGAAACGGGTAATGGTTTCGAAGCGGTGCAGATGATAAAAGATTACCAGCCAACGATTGCCTTGCTTGATATCATGATAGAAGGGATAAATGGTATCGAAGTTGCCAAACAAATTATTAACAACGAAAGCGGAACAGCAGTAATCATTTTTTCAGTGCTTGCCAACGAACGGTATGTGATGGAAGCATTACGTGCCGGTGTAAGGGGTTATGTCGTAAAAGATTCGCCTGTCGATGAATTGGTCTGTGCCATGCGTGAAGTAGCTTCCGGGAAAAGATACTTGTGTTCACCTTTACAAAACCAGTCTTATGTTCGGCAAATGGTTGAAAATAGCGCTGCAAGCTTGCCCAGATTGACTACTAGAGAGCATGAGATCCTTAAATGTTCTCTGGAAGGTAATACTTGTGCTGAGATCGCTAAAAGGCTTCATATCAGCCGCCGTACGGTTGAGACACACCGCGCTAACATGATGCGAAAGTTGGGTATTTCTTCTGCAGCCGGTTTCTATAAATATGCTTTCCAGCAGGAAAAGCCCGCACAATAACAACGGCATCCATAAGCCAATCAAGGATTAAGATATCATTGTTCGGACAACCGTTATCGCTCCATATTCGCTGCATATGTACTAACAACAAACCTGTTTTAAATATCCTTGTCCTTTTGAGCACTTGCTTACCGTAAATTCGTTCATTTTGTGAATAGCCTTCGTCTTTGTAAAATACCAACTTCAGATTCAATTTTTATGGTCATATAGGGGTAGTTTCGGATAATTTTGCCCAAAACTACTTAGTACTACTTAATAAATGTCATAGAATTGCAATAAAATAATTTTCTTTTTTATAACTTCTTTATGAAATGTTTAATACAATCCTATTGATTGATATCAAGCGGGGGAAAATGTCTCAATGAAAAGCAAGACGACAACGAAAACAACTTCTAAAGCGGAGAAAACAGCTAATTCAAACGCATCATTGACTTTTAAAAAAGTACAAGACATGGATAAAAAGAAGTTAGCCCGGGAAATACATGACGATATCGGGCAGCCCCTTACGGCTGCAAAGTTAATTATAGAAAGACTACGCGCCTCACCTCAGAATTCCCAGTCACTTATCGAGGAAGTACGCAGCCTGATCAGTGAAGCCCAGGTTAAAGCTGTTCGTTTATGTCTTGAACTCCAGGAAGAACAATAAAATGTCCAAAAATTTATCTGCGGATAGAAATGTCTGAGGGTAATTCACATGATAAATATTATTGTTGTTGATGATCACCAGGTAGTCAGGCAAGGTTTGCGATCTTTGCTCGAAGCCGAATCCGATTTCCGGGTCGTTGGCGAGGCAGCGGGTGGTTTTGAAGCATTGAGCATGGCAGCGAATTTGCATCCTGATGTAATAATTATCGACCTTGTAATGAATGGTATTAGCGGCATTGAAGCCACGCGTCAAATGAGTAAGACTTGTCCTGGAGCAGGGATTGTTATCTTTTCCATGCTGGCTACAGAATACTATGTGTTAGAAGCATTAAGGGCTGGAGCGAGAGGTTATATCAGCAAGGATTCCTCACCGGAAGAATTAATACGCGCAGTACGCGAAGTTGCTGCCGGTCATCTTTTGCTAATTTCATCCGTGCTTGACAGGACAATTGACTTTTTCATGCGTATTGTTAACAACAACTTTGCAGATCCGATGCAGAATTTGACGGCACGTGAACGGGAGGTATTGTATTTATCTGCGCAGCAAAAAACATGCCCTGAAATAGCCAAGACTCTTTTCGTTAGTCCACGAACGGTTGAAGCGCAGCGCACCAGTATCATGCGAAAACTCGGATTAAAAAATCAGCGTGAGCTAATCGGTTTTGCCTTTGAAAAGGGTATCCTTACACCGGAGATCTGATACAAAAGGCAGGCGCATGAAGAAGCCTTGATATTAAGCCGATGCTGACA
>Ga0315281_10010721_pt1 | contig 12604 bp, 15 predicted proteins | sample YL17G07_0_MG_FD_204540 | JGI IMG/M metagenome (GOLD analysis project Ga0315281, IMG submission 204540) | Sediment microbial communities from Yellowstone Lake, YNP, Wyoming, USA - YL17G07_0 | ecosystem: Environmental > Aquatic > Freshwater > Lake > Sediment | place: USA: Wyoming | collected... | reverse complement strand
ACTAATTGAACGATTTTATAGATCCCTTTTTCGTCGTTTTCTTCCACGATACAGCGCATGCGCCGCACGATCATGGTTGCTGTTCGCAGCAGATCATTCCATGACGGCAACATTTATCCTCGATCACATACACGGTAAGAGTATGAAAAAGCCCTTCATTATTGGACTTGCCGGGGCAGTTTTGGGACTTGCTACTGCAATCTTTGTGATCCTTACTGCCACATCCAGTGATATGACATTCTCGGGAGTCCAGGCTGCATTGTTCTCGAGCCTTGGGTTGGGAGGTGCGGCAATCTCAAATAATGAGACCCGGTTTGCCGGCTGGATGCTCCTCTCCTCAGCAGTCTGGATCACCCTCTCTGTTCCCATCGCCGGCACATTAAATCTCCTTTTTTTCTATATGCCGGCTATTCTGCTGCTGGGAATAGCAGCTCTGCTCAGCTTTACTGAACCTGAAGTAGATACATCTGACGATCTCTGAACACGCTGCCCTGCAAAAAAAACACACAGTAGTCCTATTTTTTTTATTAATCAGTCAGATAATAAGAGAAATTCACGGTCTGGAAACAGAGTGATAAAAAAATCACCTTTCTGCTATAAAAAGAAGAGACAAAGAAAAAAAATATTTTTTGTTTCCGCTATTATGGTTTTTTTCTTTTGGGAACTGGTTTTTCCGCCAGCGGATGGGTTTTTTCAAGAATTATGCATGATACAACATAGTTCCCTGTCGCGACTACAACAACCAGCATGAGCGTATGCAGGATAAGAGTAAGGTACTGGTTCCCGCCAGCGGTTTGCAGTGCGTTTAACCCATAGATGATAGCAGCAAGTCCGGTAGCACCAATGCTTATCAGGCAGGCCCTTACGGCAGTATACATCCGGCTGCGGGTATCCGGAAAGAGCAGGAGCCCGACCAGACTGATCAAGCCGAACCCTACGCTTGCGATCAGGAGTATCCAGATGATGAGATCGATCACCAGCGAGCTCATCGCTCTTCACCCCCGCAGAATTTCGCACATCCTATTGTTCCGGCAAAAAGGAGCAGCACGATAAGGATCGCCGCGTCAAGGATGATGAGATTTCCTGATGCAATACTGAGTACGAGTGCTGCTGCTGCAGAAAGGGAGATGGCCGCAGCAAAAGAGACGATACGGTCATTCCGTTCCGGCCCGGGAATCACCCGCAGGAGAGCACAAAGTGCAAGAAAACCAAAACAGAATGCAGCAAAAAGCCAGGTATCTATCATTTCTTAGTGTACTTTGGGAAAGCGGGGTATTTATCAATACTGCCGCCTCCCTTTCATTTTTATTTCTGCAGCGCGAATGCTATTGACAGATGCCCCCGTCATATCTTGGGAAGATCCTTTTACGCTGGTGCGATCACTGTCATGCGCCGGTCCTTGCAGAGCAATGTGCCTGCGGGGCAGAGACACGAAGTGTTCCGGTGACTCCCCCGGGAGATGCCCGCCCCGCATTCCCTGCAGATATCGCACTCATCAACCGGATCTATACCGACCATTTTGGCCTACCCCTCATTCCTGATGGTCATCTCGCCCTTCTCAACAAGGTGCCGGATCATGACCGTATGGAAGAGATTATTGTAGGCGGAGGTATCGCCGGGATTATCCGGTATTTCCCTGAGCAGCGACGCTGGGAACCGGTCCCCCGCCCTGAAGCCTGTACCCTGTTCACGCCAAAAAAGCATTTTGTTATCATAGATGACGGTGCAGTCCCGTTCATCCGTGACCAGGGTATGAGCGTACTTGCACCGGGACTTGTTTCAATCCACGAGGATGTCCACGCGGGTGATGAGGTGTTCATTCTGACACCGGATGGCACCTGCATCGGTGTCGGGCGCGCTAAAGTGGACGCGGCCACCGCACGGGAATTAAAAAAAGGTCAGATTGTCAGGACGCGCAGGAATATTGCTTCAACTATCGTGCCGGGTGCAGCAAGCTGGGCAGATGCTGTGCAGGCAAACAAGGATGTGCTTGCACGGGCAGAGTCGTCATCAATCTTATTTGTCCAGGAAGTTGCGGGGCGCAACAATGACCTCGTGACAAACGTCTCATACTCCGGGGGAAAAGACAGTCTTGCTACGCTGCTTGTTGTACTAAAAGCGATCGGAAAAGTCCCTATGCTCTTTGCCGATACCGGCCTTGAGTTTCCCGAAACCTATGCCAATATTGATGACGCTGCCCGGCATTACGGGCTGGAGGTCATCCGCACCGATGGAGCCACACCATTCTGGGAGGCCTTTGAGCGACAGGGACCACCGGCAGTCAATGCCCGGTGGTGTTGCAGGGTGTGCAAACTGACACCTGTTGGAAATAAGATTAAGGATACCTGGGGCGAGTGCCTCTCGTTCATCGGCCAGCGCCGGTATGAATCGGCTGCCCGGGCACAAAGTGAGAGGGTCTGGCGAAACAAGAATGTGCGTGCACAGCTCTCCGCAGCCCCGATCCATAACTGGACTGCACTCCATGTCTGGCTGTACCTGATGCAGGAAAGGGCACCATATAATGTACTATATGAACGCCATCTGGACAGGATCGGATGTTTCATGTGCCCTTCAAGCGATATGGCTTTAATCCACATGATTGAAGAGGAATATCCCGAGCTCTGGAAAGGCTGGCTTGCGAGGCTCGAACAGTGGCGGGAGGCCCGGGGATTGCCTGCGGCATGGATCACTGAAGGGAGATGGAGACTCGTGGAGGGATGCGCGGATGACGAAGATAGCCATTATTGATTACGGACTGGGAAACCTCCGCAGTGTAATCCGGGGGCTGGAAAAGGCCGGTGCACAGGCAATTATAACCTGCAATGCAGAAGAGATCGCCTCGGCTGACGGTCTTGTCCTGCCCGGCGTGGGTGCGTTTCATGAAGGTATGGAACAGCTGGGGAGCCTCAAAGAAACTGTCCTGAATTCAACCCGCGAGGTTCCCCTGCTGGGAATTTGTCTCGGTATGCAGATGCTTATGGAGACCAGCGAAGAGCATGGGATTCATAAAGGGCTTGGCCTTATCCCGGGAAGCGTGCGCCGGTTCCCCCGGGTTCACGGCCAGAAAGTGCCGCACATGGGATGGAACTCGTTAACGATCAGCAATACCGATCACCCCCTGTTTTCCGGATTTGGCAGCGATGAATATGTGTACTTTGTTCACTCATTTTATGCCGATACCACACCGGATAATACACTCACCTCCACGCACTACATCTGCACCTTTGCATCTTCCGTAGGCAGGGATACCACATTCGGGGTCCAGTTCCACCCGGAGAAGAGCGGTGCGATCGGACTGCGCCTGCTGAGCAATTTTATTGGTATGTGCTGATCCCTTCTGTTTTTTTGGCCCTGTAGAAATCCTATTTTCTTCAATATTTTGCTAATATTCCCCACCGGTTATGAGGATGACCCCCTCTCTCCCCCAGAGGGGGAGGCAGCCCAAGGGGAACATCCCCTTGACCCCTGTTTTTCATTCTTCCCTTTTTTCCCGAGGTTTTTTCACTAACCTTCTGTGGTCCTATCTCAACAGGGGGGATGCCCACGCGGCGGGGGTGGTGGCGCAAAGCGCCGGAACCCAAGAAGAGCGTCATATGTTTTTGAGCATTTCTCCAGAGCCGTTTTTTTGTAAACCGTCCTTTCATTCCGGCACGGGATCCAAAAGATACCATTTTATTTTTAGCAATTCGATGCTGTAGTCATGAAACGGATCATACTCATCGCTTTATGCCTGATGTGTATCGCAGGAACGGCATCTGCGTACGGACTCTATGTCAGCTGTCCTGAAAGTGTCCAGTCAGGTCTCCCGCTGAAATGTTCCATAGACAGTGATTTCCCCGCCGGGACAACGTTCAATATTGTCTTTTACCAGACGCAATACACAGCAACCGAAGTAAGCCGCCAGTCGTTAACGATCCAGGAGAACAAGCTCACCCAGTACAAGATCCTGGATACCAAAGGGCTCCCGGGAGGCAATTATAAGGTGGAAGTCCAGTACATGGGAGCAGACGAACCGCGGCTTCGCTCTGATTCAGTGACCCTTCAGCTGGTAAAAATTATTGACCGTTCCAATGAGATCACCATCACTTCACCAATGACCCAGAGTCCCGAAGAGGCGCTCCGTATCGAAGGGTCCATTGCCAAACTGGGGAATGAAGGGGTTAAAATCGAGGTGCGTGGACCCGACGGAGTAATCTTTGACAATTGGATCGGCACGAAAAATGAGATGAGATCCGGTGCCGGTGTCTTTACCAAACAGGCGACCGTGCTGGGAGCCGGGGATTACAATGTCATGTTCTCAGATGCGAAAGGGTATATCGGCATCGTGACGTTCCATGTGGTGGCACCGGCAACTCAGGCAACCAACCCATCAACGACAACTATTGCCATGGTTAAAACTACCAAAGCCCCGACCACGGTTCCAACACCATGGCCGACTGCCACACAATCCCCCCTGCCCCCCATAACAGCGCTCTTTGGCGTTGCAGGTGCCGGAATTGTTGCGATTTTCGTAATGAAACGAAACTGATATCATTCCCATTCAGTCCTTTTTTTGACTATACATTGCTTTCATTGGATACGCTCAATCAGGATTGGGGGTTAGACTTTTTTTGGCTCTGTAGAAATCATCGTTTTTACCTATCATTAAAAGAATTAAGAATTAAGTGGAGGGGACCGTGCCTGTCCCCCCTGACCGCCCCTGCGCTTTGCGATAGTGCCATATAACCTGTCCGGGGGTTATCGTATTCTGGGGCAGCCACAGTGGCAGGGGGGTGAAACCCCCCGTGAGCGTTCGGTTTTTTTATGATTGCTACAGAGTCCTTTTAAAAGATTTTTTAAAACGGTTAAAAAAAAAGAAAAATTCCAAATCTTCCATTACCGTCGTTTCCAGAGATATGCCTCGTAACAGAGCAGCACGAAGATGACCATCGCACCGCCAAGGAAAAATGCCAGTGCCGCATCCGGTATCTGAAAAAATGATGAAGATCCGGCGTCGGGAGGGATCTGAGTAAAGGGTATCACTGTCTCTGGGGGTGGAGAGAAATTTACAGCTGCTTCTGAAAGTCCTTTTGAACCGGCCATCAGAATGTCAGGAGCCATCGTGGCATTTGCAGCGTATCCATCAGTTACTGCTTTGGCATAGGAACCCGTGGACCCCTGCACTGCCATACGGGGAACTGCATTCAGGCTGCTGCGCATCACACTCCCGGATCCAAAGAGGGGAGACATGATTGCGATGACAAAGGAACCGAATGCAACGATCCCAAATAATGAGGCATATTTCAGCAGGAGTGAGCGCACGTTGGACTGCCGGGGTGCAACAATGAGGAGCTGGTTTGTGATCGAATAGAGTTTCACTTCCCGCCCTTTGACGCTGTATTTTGTCTCTGCAACCGAGAGCAGTCCGGCATCAAGCAGGTTCTCGACATGGTATTTTGCCGTGGTCATGGGGATGGCGAGCCGTTCGGTAATATCAGTTAAGCTCTTCTGGCCTTCTGAAAGGAGCTGGAGTATATCACTTGCCGTCTGGCTGCCCATGGCTTTTGCTATCTTCTGTGCCCGTTCATCGCCCGGTTCCAGGACAACAACATTTTCAGCCATGTTCACCCGTTTTTTCAACACTGCAAGGCTGCAATAATCCGTTCACGCCCGACTTTTAAGGCAAGGTCAATCTGGCCGGCATCCGGGCCGCCCCCCTGCGCCATCGCGGGTTTACCCCCACCTTTTCCACCCAGCAGGCTGCATACCTGAACGATAATATCACCGGCATTTACCCGGGAATCTCCTGAGGTGAGCACCACCCGGACCGTCTCTCCGACCCCGATAAGGAGTGCGACACCGCCCTTTTCAGATACCGATGTTGCCAGCTGTGCAAGTTCCTTCTGGGGGAGATCGATGCGCTTGATCACTACAGGAATACCCCCCATCGATTCGGCAACGAGGGACTGCATCTCCAGCTCGACCACTTTTGAGCTCATACGTTCGATCTCTTTTTTCTGGTCCTTCCATTCCGTAAAGAACCTGTTTACGGTTGCCGGCAGGTTATCCGGCTGCACGGACAGGATTTCAGCTGAAGAGGTAACGATCTGCTCAAGATGCTGCATGTAATAAATCGCAGCAACACCTGCGGTAAATTCGATCCGTTCGATACCGTCCTGGATATGCTCAACCCGGATAATCTTGATGACCCCGACTTCCCCGGTGCTCCGGCAGTGAGTGCCGGCACAGGCTTCGATATCACCTGCTACTTTGACGATCCGAATATCCCTGCCGGGGGGTACCCCGCCCTGGTAAAGGGAGAACCCGTACTTCTGTTCGGCCTTGGTCCTGTCTTCTGTGGAGATTTCAACCGGCTGGCTTGCCATGATCATGCGGTTTGCCGCAGTCTCTATCCTGCGCAGTTCATCGGGAGTGATGTGCTTGAAATGCCGAAGGTCCATGCGGGAACTTTCACTGCCTTTCTGGGCGCCCGCCTGGTGAATATGCGCACCCAGCACTTCCTTTGCTGCATGGAGTATGACTTGGGTGGCCGTGTGATGGCGCATCAGTGACCAGCGCCGCTCCTCGTCGACCATTCCTTTGACCCGGTCGCCGCGTTGCAGAATACCGCCACTGATGTGGTGGAGAATCACTTCGCCCACTTTTACCACATCGTCAACCCTGACCATGCTCTCGGAGCTGACCATGGTACCCGTATCTGCGGGCTGACCCCCACCTTCCGGGTAAAAAAGCGTCTGGTCGGTGACTGCGTACCCGTCAAAGAAATCCAGCACAACTGCTTCAAACTCAACGTCTGACGATTGCTCGTAGTACAGTTTCCTAGTCGGGGGAAGTCCCTGCACCCGCTCATCATACTTTGCCGTGGCGTCAACTTCTGCTTCCTTTTTCGATTCGGAATGCATGTCTGCAACCATAGAGTAGAAGTTGTCGGGGAGATCGATGACTGCGCCTTCTTTGGTGGCAATATCCTTAATCATCTCGGGCTGGATGCCATGCGAGTCATACAGGGTGATGATCTCGGCCAAGGGCACCCGCTGGCTCTTGGCCTTGTACGTCTTTGCGATCTTCTGGACAATCCGGGTTCCGCGTTCGAGCGTTGAAGCATATTTCCCGGTCTCACGTTCGACTATCTCGCGGACAACTGCGATATCCTGCTCGAATTTTTTCAGGCCGATGATCCGGCTCTGCTGTTCGATCAAATCTGCAAGCGGCTCTTCGATCCTGAGATCGGTCATCATTCGCAGCGTTCGGCGTATAACGAGCCGGGCAAGGTAACCTTCCCGCACATTGGAGGGCACAATGCAGTCGCCGAGCATATAGGCAAGGCAGCGGGTGTGATCCACCGTTGCGTACACCTTCTCGATCGGCGTGATCATCCGGTCGAGTTTTTCCGGCGAGATATCGATGGCTGCTGCCACTTTCTTCCGGAGCTGGAAGAGGTTGGTACCGGAGATATCCATAAGACCGGCGAATTTTGCATTGAGCGAGAGGATCCTGGTGTAGTCCTTGTTGTCGAGCATGTGGGAGAGACCGGCCGCACTCATCACCCGGCTCACCATCTCCGGGAAAACCGCATCGTAGATCGTGGGCGAACCTTTTGAAGCCCAGACCAGCCGTTCCAAGCCGTAGCCGGTATCGACAATCCTGAGCTTCATCGGGTAGTACATCTCGCCGTTCAGATCGTAGCCCTGCTGTGCAGTCTTCTGGCGCCCGAGGCTCATGAAGACGAGCGTGGCAATCTCGAGACCGCCGATCAGCACCTCGACACTGGGCCCGGCATTTCCGCCGCCAATCCATAGGTGCTCTTTAAACGTGACCCTGTTGAGATCCCCACCTATTGATGCAATGAACTGGTCGCAGAGCTCGACTGTCCTGTCCTTCCAGTAGATCTCTTCTGAAGGCGTGTTGAAGGCGTGGTGTGCCATCATCTCAAAGGTGGTGAGATGCCGCCCTGATCTGCCGACAGAATCGAGATCATTGAGCCGGATGCAGGGCTGGGAGATCGTGAGCGGGTTAGCCGGCGGCGGGACGATACCTCCGGTTACAAACGGCTGAAAATCCGCAATTGATGCGATGGTGAGATATATATCGTTTCTCCACCTCGCAGCAACCGGGTAGCGCTCGATCCGGGTGTGCCCCTGTTTCTCAAAAAATGAGAGGTATGCCTCGCGCATGGTATCGAGGTTGTGTGTCTTGAAGACCGGATCGCCGATAAAATTGTAGGGTTCGCAGGGCGCATCACCACAGATATCACGCGCACTGTCACGTGTCCAGAAGGCAGACCCGCAGCTCTTGCAGATCTTGCGGACCATCCCCTGTTCCTTAAAATAATCCAGCTGGTATTCCTCTTCGAGCATGAGTAACACGTATCGTCAGTACTGTTGACGGCGAACGCTAATCTAGGTTTTGCTCACGGTTATTCTTTAGCTGGTCTTGGTACCAGCTGTCAATGGGGATGTAGGTCGAAGTCACCTGTGCGATCCGGACTGCCAGCGGTGAAGTGACGGCCAGTGCATGCAGATATGCCGCGGTCGGATGGTAGTGCCCCGGTGTACTGCAGTGTCGTGAAGAAATAATGATAAGCATATCAGAAGCTATGGTGAGGTATGGATTTCTTTGACTCGGTATACAGGGGCACACCTCCCTGGGACATCGGTCGGCCCCAGAAGGAGTTCGTTGAGCTGGTCAGGAGGGGAGAGATAACAGGATCTGTCCTGGACATAGGATGCGGGACAGGGGAGCATGCCCTCTTCTTTGCAGGGGAAGGGTATGAAGTGTGGGGGATCGACTCCGCCCCCCTGCCGATCCAGAAGGCAAGTGAGAAGGCTGCCGGAAGAGGACTCCAGATGCATTTTCTTGTCCTGAACGCACTGGACCTCTCAAGGCTCAACAGGAAGTTCGATACCGCCACAGATTCAGGGCTCTTCCATACCCTGTCCGATGAAGACCGCCCGGTCTTCGTGGATAACCTTGCAGCCATCCTGTCTCCAGCCGGGAAATACTTCATGCTCTGCTTTTCCGAACTGGAGCCCGGCGGATACGGTCCGAGGAGGATAACAGAGAGAGAGATACAGGATAGCTTCCGGGATGGGTGGTCCATCAATTACATCAGGCCGGCGATCTTCGAGAGCCGCTTTCGGGCCGAAGGATCCCGTGCCTGGCTCTCGTCGATATCAAAAAAATGACGAATGGTTGACAGGACCGCCAGCAAGGATGGGGTCGCAGGGTAGCTGGCGATCACCGCTGTGAAGGTCAGCGGGCCGAGGAAACTTGATCTGCCGGCCTAGTTGGAGAATGCTGCCATAGGCGGTATGGGGATGGGCGAGTGTACTCCCATGGTGAAAAGTAGGCAGGTTTTGGGCATCGCGCAGTCTGGATCTCCCCGTCCTGCGACTTATCATAAAATCGTGATTTATACCACACTGATGTGTTTTATGCGAGCATGAAAAACCACTCACTCGTCAGTACAGTTTATTATGAACACTAATTAGTGTATTGCCTCATGCCTTTCATGAGCCGGGTTCGTCACCCGGTCTTTTCCACCGGTCCTGGTACCAGCCATCAACCCGTTTTACCAGATCCGCCCCCAGCACGATCCGTACAGCGAGCAGGTGCCAGCAGGTTCTGCCACGATACAGGAAATCCCGGCAGGTGCAGAAATCCTCGTCCACCACATATTCAGCAGTCCTGCCCTCAACGACAAAAAAATCCAGGTACTTTTTGACCTTTCCGGCATCGATGGCAGCGAGCGCTTTTTTGCCCCGGGTCCCAAAGACTGCAACAATTTCTTCACGCAAGGTTAAATCAAGGACTTTCTTTTCCTCAATCCGGTGCCAGAGATCGCTCATACTATGGAACGGATCCGGGGTGGATCATCGAGGTACTGCCAGCCTTTGCGGAGAGCAAGGCGGCGCATCGCCGGGGCTTCCAGCGCGTAATGGGTTGCCTCAATGCAGGGAAGGGGTGCGGAACGGGCTACCGCGTGTTTGAGCTCAGCGGAAAGGAAGGCATCAGCCCCGGCTTCTTTTGCCTCGGCAAGGAACGCGGGATCAAAACCGCTGCCGGCAACAATTGCGAGACGCGACAGGGTTAAAAGCTCTCCCCAGATCCGGAGATTGCCTCCAAGGCGCCGGGCCAGCTCATCGATGGGGATTGTGCAGTTGCCGATGAGACCCCGTGAGAGCGGGACAGGGTTTTTTAAGGAGAGGAGTTCTGCCAGCGCATCGTTCACCCCTTCGGGCGAGTGATCGAAGTTGGTATGCATTACATAGAGGTTCATATCCGCAGCGAGCAGCGGGCGCATCAGCGATGCGGTTGGCCCGGTAAGTGCGGTAACCGGTGTCCATAACGGCGTGTGGTGAACCACGAGCATATCCGCTCCAGCCTGAACAGCCCTTCTGACCACTGATGCTGTCACATCTAATGCACAGCAGACCGTACTGATATCCGGCCGTCCTTCGACAATCAGGCCGATCCTCCCGCAATCGAACTCCTCGGCAAGATCGGGCGGGGCGAGCCGTTCCATCTCCCCGATAAAGTCACGCAGATGCATACAGGTGATTGGGTGCCGGGGGTTAAAAATTATTTATTACCAATAGTAATAACGATTATTTTAAATATACATTAAAGCATATTTCTGATTATGCACAAGACCATCAGCCAGATCAATGAGAGGATCCGTGACGGCAGTGCGCGGGTGGTCACGGCAGAAGAGATGCCCGCGATCGTTGCCGAGCTCGGCGAGCAGGGAGCGTTAAAGGAAGTGGATGTTGTCACTACCGGTACATTCGGCGCCATGTGCTCATCCGGCGCATTTTTTAATTTCGGCCATGCGGAACCGCCGATCCGTATGGAGCGGATCTGGCTGAATAATGTGGAAGCCTATGGCGGACTTGCGGCCGTGGACACGTATATCGGCGCCACGCAGCAGTCTGACACCCGCGAAGATGAGTATGGCGGTGCGCATGTGCTCGAGGATCTTGTGGCGGGAAAATCCGTAGAACTCCGTGCAAGTTCCCGCGGCACAGACTGCTATCCGCGACGCACGATCACCACCGAACTGCTGCTTGAGAACCTAAACCAGGCGATCATGTGCAACCCGCGCAATGCCTACCAGCGCTATAATGCTGCTACCAATACAACCGATCGCACGCTCCACACCTACATGGGAACACTGTTGCCCGGCTGCGGGAACGTTTCCTACTCCGGTGCGGGACTGCTCAACCCGCTCTCGAATGATCCGCACCTCCGGCTGATTGGCAGCGGTGTACCGATCTTTTTATGCGGGGCTCAGGGCATGGTTGTCGGTGAGGGGACCCAGCATTCACCTGCGGGCGGTTTTGGCACGCTGATGGTCACCGGGGACTTAAAGCAGATGTCGCAGGACTACCTGCGGGCAGCGACCATGACCGGTTACGGGGTAACGCTGTACGTAGGTCTCGGCATTCCCCTGCCGGTGCTCGATCTCGATGTCGTGCGGGCAACCGCCGTGCGTGACGAGGATATCAGTGTTGATATTCTGGATTATGCTGTTCCGAGCCGGAGCAGACCTGTACTCCGCAAAGTGAATTATGCTGAACTGCGCAGCGGCTCGATTGAACTGAATGGAGAAGAGGTGAAAACTTCTTCACTGTCCAGTTTCCGCAGGGCCCGGCAGGTTGCTGCGGAGTTGAAAGGATGGGTGGAACAGGGGAAAATGCAGCTTGCACTTCCCACGCGTTCGATTGATTCTAAAAAAGTATCCCGGCCAATGCACCAGACCGCGCAGGGGCCCCGTGTCCTCGATATCATGGACCGGCAGGTGGTCAGCATCCGTGAAGACGAAGAGATCAAAACCGCGGCGAAAAAACTGCTCAAAGGTGAGACTAATCATCTTCCGGTGATCAATGCAGCCGGAATCCTCGTCGGTATCGTAACCACCTTTGATATCTCCAAAGCTGTGGCAAACCCCGGAAAGGCGCATCTTGTCAAGGATATCATGAAGACAAAAGTGATCACGGCTAAGCCGGAGGAAGCAGTAGATATTGCTGTGCAGAAACTCGAGCAGTATAACATCAGCGCTTTACCGGTTGTTGATACAGAGCACCGTGTACTGGGCATCTTAACTGCAATGAATCTCGGGAAGCTCTTTGGCGGGAGGTGGCTGAAATGAAACTGCTGGTAAATTTCTCACGCGGAAAAGGCAGAAAACCGATCATCGCGCAGGTTGTCCGGGATACCGGCGTGCTCATCAATGTAGAACGTGCCATCATTGACTCCTCAGAAGGAGAGGCGCTGATCGATGTACCGGATGACCAGTGCCAGCTCGTGCGCGATACCCTGCTAAGTCTCGGTGCAAAGGTGCATATCCTCGAACACGGTGTTAGTCTGGACGAGAGCGAATGCGTGGACTGCGGGGCATGTATCAGCGTCTGCCCCCGGGAAGTCTTCTCGTTTGATCCGGACTGGAAACTTAACCTTGATGAGGAAAAGTGCGTGCTCTGCGGCAAGTGTGTCGATGCCTGCCCGTCACACGCCCTCACGCTGCCGGTATGATCCGCGAGCGGTTCTCGTACCGGCAGACCTTCGCGACCATCCTTGGAGATGCACCGGAACATATCGAGGC
>Ga0315281_10010720_pt1 | contig 12605 bp, 12 predicted proteins | sample YL17G07_0_MG_FD_204540 | JGI IMG/M metagenome (GOLD analysis project Ga0315281, IMG submission 204540) | Sediment microbial communities from Yellowstone Lake, YNP, Wyoming, USA - YL17G07_0 | ecosystem: Environmental > Aquatic > Freshwater > Lake > Sediment | place: USA: Wyoming | collected... | reverse complement strand
CCGGCTGGACGCAGATCGCGCGCGAGCAGGTGAAGATGCTGCATGACGACGTGGGCACGGTGCTCGCGCGCACCGCCTATCACGACGTCGCCCGCGGATTCGGCGCCGAGGGCATCGAAGTAAAGCGCGCGGGCGAGGTGGAGGACGCACTGCGCCGCGCTCGCTCGATCGCCGCCTCCGGCAGGCCGGTGCTGGTGAATGTGTGGCTTGACAGAACGGAATTCCGGGATGGTTCGATCTCGATGTAGGAGACGGGCCCTGGCGCGCGGCGCGCGGCGTGCCGTGCGTGAAGGCACTGACGTGAGGAACTCGACAATGAGAACATGCGCTGGGCTAATTGCGCTGCTGGCCGTTTGCGCAACAGCATCGGGGCAGTCCTATCCGAGCAAGCCGATACGGCTGGTGGTGGGTTTTGCGCCGGGCGGCGCCGCCGACATCGTCGCGCGCACGGTGGGGGATCCGCTCGGCCGCGTGCTCGGCCAGGGCATCATCATCGACAACCGGCCTGGCGCCGGATCGAGCATGGCCGCCGAATTGGTTGCCAGGGCCGCTCCCGACGGTTACACGATACTGATCGCCAGCCCCAGCAGCCAGTCGGTCAACCCGGTGATGAGCAAGGTAGGGTACAACGCCGAAAAGGATTTCGCCCCGATCAGCAAGATCACGAGCTCGCCGCTGGTGGTTGCGGTCAATCCGGGGCTGCCAGTGCGCTCGATTCCCGAACTCATCGCCGAAGCGAAAAGAGCGCCCGGCAGGCTCAATTTCGCCTCCTCCGGGAACGGGTCGGCGCCGCACCTGGCAGCCGTGCTGTTCAGCAGCGTGGCCGGGGTCGAGATGGTCCACGTGCCGTTCAAGGGCGGCGCACCGGCGGTGCAATCGGTGGTGGCTGGCGACACCCAGGTGACATTTGCCACGCCTCCCACCGTGCTGCCAATGATCCAGGCCGGCCGGTTGCGCGGCCTCGCGATCACGGGCCGCGCTCGCTCGGCGGTCGTGGCGGGTCTGCCCGGGATGGAGGAAGCAGGGCTGCCCGGTTACGACATTTCCTTTTGGTACGGCCTGTTCGCGCCTGCCGGAACGCCACCCGAGGTGATCAAGCGGCTTTTTAATGCGACGGCGCTGGTCATGCAGAGACCGGAGCTCAAGCAGTCGCTCGCGCGCGATGGCACGGATGTTTCGATATCGCGCTCGCCGGAGGATTTCGCAGCGTTTCTACGCGAGGAAGCCAAGCTCTGGGCGCGGGTGGTGCGTGAATCGGGAGCGAAGCCGGACTGAAGGGAAAGAAAAGGGAGCCGGAGCGCGCCTGCGCCGAGTTTCTCGTCCCGGCAGAAAACGAAAGGGAAAAATGGCAAAGCGGAAATTCGTATTTGGTGTTGATCTGGACGGCACGTGCGCGGACTTCTACGGCGGCCTGCGTCCGATCGCCGCCGAATGGCTGGGCGCTTCGATCGATTCACTGCCCGAGCACGTTTCCTGGACGCTGCCCGAATGGGGGGTGGACAAGGCACCCGGCGGCTACGAAGCGCTGCACAAGTTCGCGGTGACCCAGCGCAGCCTGTTCCGCAACCTGAAGCCTATGCCTGGTGCGCCCCAGGCGCTGCGGGCTCTGTCCAAACTGGATGTTCGAATCCGCATCATCACCCACCGGCTGTTCATCAAGTACTTTCATCTGACAGCCGTGCAGCAGACCGTCGAATGGCTCGAGACCCATGACATTCCGTACTGGGATCTGTGTTTCATGAGCGACAAGGCCGCGGTCGGAGCCGACCTGTATATCGAGGACAACCCGGATAATGTCGAGCGTCTGCGCGCGGATGGGCACACCACCATCGTGTTCTCCAACACCACCAACCTTCACCTCGACGGTCCGCGCGCGGACACCTGGGCGCAGGTGGAGGAGCTGGTGGCAAAGGAGCTAGCGAAGTGGCAGGCGCTGCATGGGGACGAAGGCCAGCTCCCCGGGCGGTAGAAACCGGACGCAGTCCGGCCGCGCCACTTCCGGGATGTGTTAACCGGCTGCCGGGCCTTCATCCCGAGGGCGGCGCAGGCTCCCGGCAATCACGCGATACTCGTACAGCCGGCATTCCAGCGGCCCATTGAACAGCGGCGTGCGCTTGGTGGCCTTGAGCCGGATGCGCCGCGGCAGTTCGGTGTCGGCGGAGAAGATGTAGCAGCGCCAGCCGGTGTAGCGGTTCTTGAGCGCATCCCCCAGTTTCGGATAGAAGTCCGTCATTGCCTGTTCCCCGACGAGGCGCACTCCATAGGGTGGATTGACGACCATGACCCCGTATGGCGCCGGCGGCGGTACCTCCAGCACATCGGCCTTGCGCAGCTCGACTGCCTGATCCAGTCCCGCTGCCTTCAGGTTCTCGTGGGCGTAACGCAGCTCCCGCCCCGATACATCCGAACCGAACACCGGCAGCGCGCGCAGTTTTTCCTGCGCCGCGGTCGCTTCATCGCGCAGGCCGCGCCACAGCTTCGCGTCGTATGCAAGCAGCCGCTCGAAGCCGAAACTGCGGCCGGCGCCGGGCGCGATCTGCAGCGCCATCATCGCCGCCTCGATCAGGAACGTGCCACTTCCGCACATGGGATCGAAGAGGGGCTCCTGGTGGTCCCAGCCGGTGAGGGCGAGAATGCCGGCCGCGAGATTTTCCTTGAGCGGCGCCTCGCCTCGTTCCGTGCGGTAACCGCGCTTGTACAGGGGCTCGCCGCTCGTGTCCAGGTACAGGGTGACGTTGTGCGCATCGAGAAATGCGGCGACGCGAACGTCAGGGGACCGCGTATCGACGTCGGGCCTGCTGCCGCGTTCGGCACGAAAGCGGTCGCATACCGCATCCTTGATGCGCAGCGTGATGAAATCGAGGCTTTTAAGCGGCGAGCGGATCGCCGTGACATCGACACGAATGCTGCGCTCGACTGCGAACCAGCGATGCCAGGGAATGTCGTGGGCAGCGGCGTAGACGTCCTGCTCCTGGCGGTAGGGCGCCCGCCCGAGCTGCAGCAGTACGCGCGTGGCGATGCGCGACTTCAGGTTGGCTCCGTAGCACGCGGCCAGATCGCCTTCGAAGCCGACCCCGCCCGGTACGGCACGGATCGCGGAAGCGCCGATACCGCGCAACTCTTCGGCCAGCAGCGCTTCCAAGCCGCGCGGACAGGTCGCGAAAAAGGCACCGAAAAACGCTTGTGAGGGCACAGGCAATCACCCGAACCGGAGCGGCGCGAAAGACTACCACGGACTACCATGGAACGTTTCCGAAGATCTGGTCACGAACAAGTGCGGCGGGAGGCGTTCTCGCCACAGGGCGGCGGTTTCGTACTGGAGGCAATCGCGTACTGGCGGGGTAATGCGGATACGCTTACCATATTGCATGGCGCACGGGGAGCAGGCACGGGAGGAGCGATGAACAGATACCAGGCGATCACCCTTGTCTTTGCAGCCGCGAACCTGCTGCTTGCATTCCTGTTTCCGCCCTTCGACTACATCTCCCCCGCGCGCAGCAACGTGCCGACATTCGAGGGCTTCGCGCTCGCTTTCGGCGAGCAACCCAACCGCGTCATCAACTCGAGCTTTCTCCAGATCGAGGCGTTCGTCATCCTCATCAACGCAGCAATTGCCTGGCTGCTGCTCAAAGACCGGCCGCGCGTACAGGTTGACGGGAAAACAGACTGGCAGCGGGTGATGCTGTTCGGAGTCGGCATAAATCTGCTGCTCGCGCTGCTGTTCCCACCCATGGAGAACTACTACGCGGTCACTCGCGCCGTGCTGCCGTCATTTGACGGCTTCTACTTCCTGTTCGGGGAGCACGGCACGCACACTATCGTCACCGCAATCCTGTACATCGAGGTATTCATCATCATGGTCAACGGTACGCTGCTGTATCTACTGTTCCGGAACGCCAAGCCGGTGGAACTCAGCGCCGATGAACGCGCCGCCATCGTCGATCAGCTGCAGCAGGCCGCCGGCAGGCGCTGACGACCCTAGGGCCCGCGGGGCATCGTCCAAGGAATGGGCTGCAGGTTGGCCGGACGCAACTCGCGCACCATCCTGACAGCGGTTTCACGGCCGCGGTAATACCCCGCGATGTACGCGGCCTCGATGAAGCCGAGGGCGAGGTAGAAGCGGCGCGCGTCGTCGTTGGAAGTGCGCAACTCCAGCGATACCGTGGCGATGCCGGCAATCTGGGATGACTCCATGAGCCAGTCCACCAGCCGCGTGCCGATGCCCGTCCGCTGGTGGGTCGGCCGCACTGCGAGCAGGTTGAGGTGAGCGTGCTCGTCGCCGAAATGCATGATCGCAAAGGCGATGATACGTGTGCCGTCGGCCCCGATCAGGGTGACGGTTTCGGGGTTGCGGATGCTGCGCTCCACCCGCTCAGGCGTCCACGACCAGCCCAGGCCCGACTCGATCAGTTCCCGCGACATGATCGCTATGCTCGCGGCGTCCGCGAGACGGCCAAAGCGCAGCGTGATATTGCGGGCAGCCACGATCAGCGTGAAACCTCTTCTTGTCGACCGCTCAGGCGGCGGGATGCAGCTGGTAGAACCGCCGCTTCACCCACTGGACGAGCACGAGGTAGGTTGCAACCATTGCCGCCACCACCCCGTAGAACGCAAGCGGCGGCGGGACGAATCCGAAGTATGACGCAAGCGGCGTCCACGGAACAAGCGCAGCGGCCGCTACTACCGCGACCGAGGTCGCGACCAGCAGCGCCGCAGGCCGGCTGGCGAAAGGGCTCGCGCGTGTGCGGATGACGAAAATGACCAGCACCTGCGTCGCCAGGGACTCGATGAACCAGCCGGTCTGGAACAGCGCCTGGTTCGCCTCGAACACTTTGAGCAGGATGAAAAACGTGAGGAAGTCGAACAGCGAACTGACCGGGCCCACGCCCCACATGAAATCGCGGATGAAGCGCATGTCCCAGTTGCGCGGATGTTCGATTTCCTCTGCGTCGACGCGGTCGGTGGGTATCGGTATTTCGGAGACGTCGTAGAGCATGTTGTTGAGCAGGATCTGCACCGGCAGCATCGGCAGAAAGGGCAGGAAAAGCGTGGCCCCAGCCATGCTGAACATATTGCCGAAGTTGGAGCTGGTGCCCATCATGATGTACTTCATGATGTTCGCGTAGGTGCGCCGTCCTTCCTTTACCCCCTGGTGCAGGATGCGCAGGTCGCGGTCGAGCAGAATCATGTCCGCGGCTTCGCGCGCCACGTCCACCGCCGAATCGACAGAAAGACCAACGTCCGCGGAATGCAGGGGCGGTGCATCATTGACGCCATCGCCCAGGTAGCCGACCACGTGCCCGCGGCCTTTCAGGGCGAGGATGATGCGGTTCTTCTGCGACGGATTGACGCGGCAGAACAGGGTCGTCTGCTCCACCACTGCCTGCAGCCCGGAGTCGTCGAGGCGGGCGATGTCTGCGCCCGTGAGCGCGGCATGCACCGGCACGCCCAGTCGGGAGCAGATGTAGCGGGTGACGTGCTCGTTGTCGCCGGTGACCACTTTGACCTGGACGCCGGCCTGCGCGAGTTGGGCGAGCGCCTCGGCGGCGGAGTCCTTCGGCGGGTCGAGAAATCCGGCAAAGCCGCAGAACGTAAGCGCCGACTCGTCGTCAACGACTGCGTGCGGATGGTCTTCGGGCACCGGCTTCCAGGCGATGCCGAGCACGCGGAACCCCTGGTCCCCCAGTTCGTCCAGGCGCCGTGTGAGCCGGTCGCGCGTCGGCGCGTCCAGCGCAAGGCGCCGGGCGCTGTCCTCGTAATCGACGCACAGCGCCAGGATGTCCTCGGGCGCGCCCTTGACGATGAGCATGCGCCCGAGCCCGTCCTGGCCGCTTTCCGCCAGCACTGAGACGCGCCGGCGCTCGAAGTCGAACGGCACTTCGTCGATTTTACGGAAGCGCGAGATGTCGATGTGGCTGTGCGCGAGTATGGCTTCGTCCAGCGGGCTTTTCAGCCCGGTCTCGAACGCGCTATTGATGTAGGCGAGCTCGAGCACGCGCGCGCTTTCGCGGCCGAGCGCATCCTCGTGCTGTTCCAGCCGGATCTTTCCTTCCGTGAGCGTGCCGGTTTTGTCGGTGCACAGGACGTCCATGCTGCCCAGGTCCTCGATCGCCGACAGACGCTTCACGATCACGCGCCGCTCGGCCATGCGCCGCGCGCCGTGGGCGAGCGTAACCGACATGACCATCGGCAGCAGTTCGGGGGTGAGGCCCACTGCGAGGGCAACCGCGAACAAGAACGACTCAAGCCAGGGCCGGCCGAGCAGCGCGTTGGCGAGCAGTGCGAACAGCACCAGCAGCACAGTCATGCGCATGATCAGAAAACCGAAGCGCCGCGCGCCGAGCTCGAAAGAGGTCGGCGGCGGCGTGGTGTCCAGCTCGCCGGCAATCGCGCCCATCGCGGAGGCCTCGCCGGTCCGCGCAACCAGCAGGCGGGCCGATCCGGAGATCACCGAGGTGCCCATGAACACCGCGCCTGTCGCATCGACGAGGTCCTCGGCCAGCGGCGTATCGCCTTGACGTTTTTCGATCGGGTAGGGTTCGCCGGTCAGTAACGCCTGGCGCACGAAAAAATCGCGCGCTTCGAGCACGCGGGCGTCGGCCGGGATCAGGTCGCCGGCGGACACCAGCACCACCTCCCCGGGGACGATCAGGGCGACGTCGATTTCGCCCTCGGTGCCCTGGCGTATCACCCGCGCGCGCACAGCGACCGACTCCCGCAGGGCTTCGGCGGCGCGCGCGGCGCGGTGCTCCTGCGCGAAGTCCAATGTGACCGAGAGCAGCACCAGCAGCAGCACGATGACAAAGCTCGCGGTCTGGCCCGTGACGGCTGACACGGCGCTTGCCGCCAGCAGTATCAGTACCAGCGGATTGCGGAAGCGCGACAGGAACTCCAGCAGCAGGGGCCGCGTGCGGTCCTTGCGGAAGCTGTTGCGGCCGTAGCGCTTCAGCCGGTCCCCGGCCTTCGCGTCGGTCAGGCCCCCGCCGTCGGAGCCGAGTTCGCGCTGGAGTTCGGCCAGCGGACTGCGCCACCAGGGATCGGCCGCACGCGCGTTCACCTCAGCGTGTCCTGTCAGCTTGAAAGACGGCGGCGCAGCAGCACGAACGCAACGCCGGCGCCGCAGGCTGCATAGGCGGCAAGCACCGCGAGGTGCAGGGCAATGCTCTCGGGCACCGCGCCAAGAAGGAGAGGCCGAACGAGCTGGGTCGCGTGCGACAACGGCAGCAAGGCAGCTATGGTCTGGAAGGCCTGGGGGAGCCGGTCGGTAGGAAAGAACACCCCGCAGAGCATGGTCATGGGCGTGACCGCGAGCGTGAAGTAGTACATGAAGAAATCGTAGCTTGGTGCGAGAGCCGTCATGGTAAGCGCCAGGGCGGCGAAGCACAGGCCGATGAGCGGGATCACGGCAAGCACCCACAGCGATAGCCACGACTCGGACAGGCCGAGGGACCAGATAACGAGCAGGATGGCGAGCCCGGCCAGAAAGCTCTTGCTTGCCGCCCAGACGAGTTCGGCGAGCACCACATCCTCGAGCTCGAGGGGGGCGGTCATGATGGCCTCCCAGGTCTTCTGCATGTGCATGCGCGAGAATGCGGAGTACATCGCCTCGAACGTGGCGCTGTTCATGGTGGAAGCGCACACCGTGCCGGCGGCAAGGAAGGCGACATAATGGACCCCACCGACCTCCGGCAGCATGCCGCCGAGGCCGTAGCCGAGGCCGAGCATGTAGATCATCGGATCGGCGAGATTGCCCAGGATGGAGGGCACGGCGAGCTTGCGCCAGACAAGGAAGTTGCGCCGCCAGACCGGGATGAAGCGCAGGCTAATCACGCAATTCCCTTCCCGTCAATTTCAGGAACACGTCCTCGAGGTTGGCCGGCCGGTGCAGGTAGCGCAGGCCGCGCTCGGTCTCCAGCCGTGCAAGGAGTGGCCGCGCGTCGGCGGCGTAGCAGAACACCGTTTCGCCGGACTGTTCGACGCGCGAGACCGAATCGCGCGCCGCACGCGTTCCCCACTCGGCGACCCCCTCGCCGTAGACTTCGACGACTTCGGCCTCGATATGCCGCTCGATCAGCTCCCGCGGACTTCCTTCGGAGATGATCCGGCCCTGATCCATAATGGCGACCCGGTGGCACAGGCGCTCGGCTTCGTCCATGAAGTGGGTCGTGAGCAGTATCGTCTTGCCCTGGGCGAGCAGCCGCTTCAGCCGTTCCCAGATGAGGTGCCGGGCCTGCGGATCCAGACCCGTCGTGGGCTCGTCCATGAAAATGATTTCCGGATCGTTGATGAGCGCACGTGCAAGCGTCAGGCGCCGCTTCATGCCGCCGGAGAGCGTCTGGATGCGCGAGGCAGCGCGCCCGCTGAGCTCGGCGAACTCGAGCAGCGGCGGGATGCGCTCGCGGATGTCTCTATCCTTCAGGCCAAAGTAGCGTCCGTAGACGAGCAGGTTCTCGCCTACGGTGAAGTCGGGGTCGAGGTTGTCCATCTGCGGGACCACGCCGACGCGCGCGCGCGCTTGGCGCGCACGCGCCGGCACGGGCTCGGCGGCCAGTTCCACCGTGCCACCGTCCGGTTCGGTCAGGCCGAGGCACAGGCGCAGCGTGGTGGTCTTGCCGGCCCCGTTGGGACCGAGCAGGCCGAAGCACTGCCCGCGTTCGACCGCGAGCGACACGCCGCACACGACCTCATGTTCGCCGTACGACTTGCGCAGATCCCTGACGGAAAGAACGCTCGCCATGCTAATCGCGCCATGCGCCCTTGACGATGCTCGTAATCAGATGCAGGCGCCGGTGGAAAAAGTGATCCGCACCCGGAACGACGATGATAGGCAGTTCCTGCGGCCGCGCCCAGTCGAACACATTCGCCAGGGGCACCGTTTCGTCCCGCTCGCCATGGATGACGATGGAGTCTGCGGGCACGTTCTCGGTGACGTAGCTGCGCCCGCCGCCCACGAGACCGGAGGGGGGCGCGACCAGCACCAGGCGGTGCACGGCGACGCGCTTGGCGACGCGCGTCTGGATGAAGGCGCCAAAGGAAAAACCCACCAGCACCATTGGCAGACCCGGAAACCGCTCGCCGGCCTGGCGCGCGACGGCGATCATGTCCTCGGTTTCGCCTGCGCCGTGATCGTGGAAGCCCTCGGAGGCGCCTACGCCGCGGAAGTTGGGCCGCATCGCGACCCAGCCCAGTTGGACAAACGTCTTGGCGAGCGTCTGCACGACCTTGTTGTCGAGCGTGCCGCCATAGAGGGGATGCGGATGCGCGACCAGCGCAATGCCTAGGGGGCCGGCTGCGGGAGCATCGATCTGGGTCTCGATCCGGCCGGCGCTCCCCCCCAGGAAGACCCGCTCGCCAGGGCGGGCCGGGGCACGGGTCATATGCGCAGCCGTCCGACGACGCGTCCGTGCTTCAGGTGTTCGTCAATGATCTCGTCGATGTCGGATTTGTCCACGTAGGTGTACCAGACGGCGTCGGGATAGACCACCACGCACGGGCCTTCGTCGCAGCGGTCCAGGCAGCCGGCCGTGTTGACGCGCACCCTGCCTTCGCCAGCCATGCCCAGTTCCTTGACGCGGCGCTTGGCATAGTCGCGCAGGCCGACCGCGCCCAGGTCGGCGCAGCACGGCTCGCCGCCCTCGCGTTTGTTGCAGCAGAAGAAAACGTGTCGCTCGTAGTAGCTCACATCCACCTCGTCGGAGAGTGAAAATTATACGGGCGCCCTGGCGGAATTGCTCTAGCGCCCGCCGCGCGCACGGTCACCCGCGAGCAGCATCAGGACCAGCAGCGCGCAAAACGGCCAGACCGCCGATACGATCCGGGTGAGGCCGTTGAAGTTCAGAAAATGTCCCTGCCGCCACACCGCGAGCGTAGCGATGAGATAAGGGTTCTCGGGCGCAAGGTTTACGAGTACCGTCGCGGCCATGAGGGCGAGCGCGGAGAGCGCAAGGCGCCCGGCGCGAGGCAGCGCCGAGGCGATGATGGCGACCAAGGTTCCCGCCGCCACGCCGAACATCGCACCCGGGGTGACCCAGGCGAGCATGTCCTGGGCGCTGAAAAGCAGGCCGAAGGCGAACGTGCGCACCGCGAACGCGCCGGCCAGCAGTGCGATCACGATCAGGCGCACAGGCTGGTTGCGCTCCACCAGAGCGGCGGCGAGCAGCCCCACCGCAATGGTATTCGCGCCCGCCACGCCCGCTTCGACGCGGATGAATACATCGGGCGTGTGCAGCTCGCCGGTGGGTCCCTGCAGCAGCTCGCGCAGATCACCGCAGCCGAACAGCAGCGTGCCCGGACTGAGCTGCGACACCAGCCACAGGCCTATAAGCACCAGTCCCAGATCGATGCGTCCCCCAGGGCGGAACAGCCGGTAGCGCAGTGCGTGCAGGCCCGCGTCGCGCAGGAGCTTTCCGGAAAACGCTGCGCCGAAAATCGCGCCGAGGAGGCCACCGGCTGCATTGTCGGCGACATCCAGATTCGAGGCGATGCGGGTCGGCAGGTAGTTCTGCAGGAATTCGAGCGACACGCTCAGCGCCGCCGCAACGAGGCACGCCGCGAGCACGGCCGCCGCGCCCCGCAGCGCCGGGAAAAACGCGAGCACCGCGAGGAATCCGAATGGCGCATAGGCGAGGAGGTTGGCCATCACGTCAAAGGTCGTGACGTAGCGTGGCAGCGGAGCCGCGAGAAACGCGAAAGGCACCGCGCCGTTGTCCTTCCAGCCTGTGAACGGGTGCAGGGACCCATAGATGATCAGCAGCACATATGCGGCGAGGAGATAGCGCGCGAGAGGCGAGGGCTGCATGGTGAGCCGATTCTCTCACACGCGGTTGGCCCGGATGTTCCCCTCCTGCCAGGTGGGAATGCGCATGCGGTCGTGTTCCAGGGGCCCTCGGGTGTTCATGCTAGGATCCTCATGACCGATCCTGCAGGCCCATGGCATTCACGCTACCCAAGACCCTCGCGTCGCTCGAGCAGGCGAAAGGCAGCTATGGCGAGGGGTGCGCCGGGACCAAGCTTGCGCTGCTGGCCAAGATCGAGCACGGCAGGCTGCGCACGGGTCGCGCGGTCATCCGGTTGCACGAGGTGCTGTGCTTCCTGCGCGCCTATCCTGACGATGCGCGGATCCTGGCCCAGGTCGAGCGGATGCTCGCGAATTTCCACCGGCGGCCTGACCTGAGGCGCCACCGCGCGGAGCTCGCCGATTCGGGTATCGCGGGAACGGCGATCTACTACCGCTTCTTCTGGTCCACCGCGCATTGGCTGGCGCGGCGTTGGCCGGAGCGGTTCCAGCTCGATCGCCGCGATTTCGAGCCGGCGCAGAGGATACGCGCAGCCCTGCCGCTGCTGGTTACGCCCGCGGAGTCGGCGTGGCTGAAACAGCGCCGCGTTCCGGCCTTCGAGGGGCTCGACAGGCTGTGCGCGCCAGGGGAAACCGACGCGGTATTCCTGGTCCGGCGCGTCGAGGCGATGCCGGGGGACTCCGCGACCCGCGAGGCGTTCTACGATTCCATCGATGCAGGGTGCGTGCTGAAGCCCGGCTCCGGCACGCCATCCCGCACGCACGCGAAGCATGCCGTGGCGGCAGTTTCGTTCAGGAAGGCGCCATTGCGCCGTGCGCGGCCCGACCTGCGCGAGCAGATCGCGCTCGCGCCCCGCGCAGTGCGAGAGCTGTCGCCGAGCGAAGGAGTCCGCATACTCGACCTCGCGCGCGGCGTAATGGTGACGCGCGCGCGCGACCTCGACGCGTTCGCGTATGGCGATCCGCGCGACGTGCGTATCGTGGACGATGGTGATGGGCTCGCTTTCATGGTGAACGGTGTCGTGCCCGGGCGGCGGGCGCTGATACCGGGTACTTACGGCTACCTGACGTTGCAAAACGGCGTTCCGATCGGCTACGGAGATCTGATCCTCGTCGGCCGCTCGGCGGCGGTCGCGTTCAACACCTTCGAGACTTTCCGCGGCGGCGAATCCGCATGGACATTCGCACGGCTGCTGGCGATGCTCGGACACCTGTTCGGCACCCAGTCCATCGGCCTCGATCCGTACCAGCTCGGCTACAGGAACGAGGAGGGGATCGCTTCGGGCGCGTGGTGGTTTTACTTCAAGCTCGGTTTCCGGCCGCAGGCCGCCGAGGCGCGCCGCATCATGCAGCAGGAACTCGCGCACATGAAGGCGGAGCCGGGCCACCGCTCGGACCGGGGGACGCTGCGCAAGCTCGCGGCGTGGCACGTCTTCTTCGACCTCGACACCTCCCGCCCCCGGGGGCTGCCGCCCGTGGCCGAGGTCGGTGCGAGGATTGCGCAGGACCTGGCCAGGCGCGCCGGCGCGGACCGCGAGCGGGCGCTGAACGAGTGCGGTCGGGAAGCGCTGGTGCTGCTCGGCCTGCGCTCGCTTCAGGGCTTCACGTCCGATGAACGTCTGGCCTGGATGCGCTGGGGTCCGCTGGTGGTGTCGCTTCCGGGGTTATCCCGCTGGAGCGCCACGGAGAAGCGCGCCATGGTTCACGTCATCCGGGCCAAGGGCGCACGCCGGGAAGGAGATTTCGTGGCGCTGTTCGCCGCTCACCCGAAACTTGAGCAGGCGCTGTTCAGCGCCGCTTGATTTCGATC
>Ga0315281_10010718_pt1 | contig 12606 bp, 10 predicted proteins | sample YL17G07_0_MG_FD_204540 | JGI IMG/M metagenome (GOLD analysis project Ga0315281, IMG submission 204540) | Sediment microbial communities from Yellowstone Lake, YNP, Wyoming, USA - YL17G07_0 | ecosystem: Environmental > Aquatic > Freshwater > Lake > Sediment | place: USA: Wyoming | collected... | reverse complement strand
TTGATTCCTCCTCAGACCTCTTAAATATGCATAGTGTTTACGCAGGTATGTCATGCGCGAATCACAGATAATATAGCCCGGCGGGTGGGGTACATCAAGTATGAATATGCACTGAGGGGAACGAAACCAAACACTAAGGTTTAGGTATCTGATCTCCGACAATCTTGGTTATTGCCTCTGTCTGATTTGAGAGAGTGGGAGGTAAAGTAGGGTTACGGGTAGTATAGTCAATCGATAATGTCATAATTTTTTCATAATTTTTATGTAGACTTTATGACTTTTTGATGGACTGATTGATAGCATATCAGCATGTTGTCTAGGAAGGGAGCTAGCTATTTCCTGGATACCGTATGTCAAATAGTTGGGTGGGGAGGTGGGTTTATGAACCCTGATACTTCGTGAGTAGATTAGCCCGAATCTATCTTGGTATTCAAGAAGGATCATATTCAAATAATGAAGGAGGTTATCCAAGTGTTTAAGAAAAAATCACTTCTGGCTCTAATATTTATCATGGTGCTTATGGTTTCATCGTTGATCGGGCCGGGCGCATCCTCTGCAATCGTGGTTCAGACGCCGCTTGCCGGCAGTGCCATTCCGCAGTTCGTTGACCCGCTGCCGAGCCTTCATACCATAATTGCGGGCAATACTACCATCGAGTTGGATATGAAAGAGTTTCAATCAATGGTGATGCCAACAGGATTTGTTCCTGCAACCGGCACTTATACCGGCACATGGGTGTGGGGATACCGCGAACCGGGTCAGTCTACTGCCGACCCCTACATTGGTCCGGTGGTCGTGGCAACGCGAGGTAACGCCACCGAGTTCAAGTTCGTGAACAACCTGGGAAATACTTCCACAAGCCACTTGCTCGCCTATACCCAGTCGACTGACCAGACTCTGCACTGGGCTGACCCGCTTAATGGCGAGGCGAACATGGGTGCACACGAGGCTATGGTGAATCCCGGTATGGCACCCATGCCCCCGTACGACCAACACTACTCCGGGCCCATCCCTGCAACTGTCCATCTCCACGGAGGTGAGGTGCCTCCAGTGCTCGATGGAGGTCCCGATTCCTGGTTCACCAGCGACGGCAACTATACCGGGCACGGATACTACTCCATGGACGGTAATACCTCAAAGAACTATGATATCCTCCGATACCCCAACACTCAGGAGGCGGCACCAATCTGGTTCCACGATCACACACTGGGCGCCACCCGCCTTAATGTGTACGCGGGACTGGCAGGCGGTTACCTGATTGTGGACCCTGCTCTTAATCTGCCAACGAACCTGCAGGGTCCTGCGGACATCGTGCCACTGGTAATACAGGATCGCATGTTCGACACCAACGGGCAACTCTACTTCCCTTCTGGTGCACCCTTCGCCACGAACCCTCAACATCCCTACTGGGTGCCCGAGTTCGTCGGTGATACCATCGTGGTTAACGGCAAAGCATGGCCATTCAAGAACGTCGATCCTAAAAGGTATCGATTCCTGTTCCTCAACGGCTCAAATGCACGCACTTACGAGCTGTCTCTTCCGGCAGGAGTGCCCATGTGGGTGATAGGCACCGATGGTGGCTACCTTGATTTGCCTGTCATGGTAAACAAGCTGGTCATGCAGCCAGGCGAGCGCTACGACGTTATCATAGACTTTGCGCCAGCCGCGGGGAAAAACATTATCCTTACCAATACGGCAAGGACTCCTTACCCCAAGGGCGCCCCACCAAACGGAGCAACCACCGGGAGGATCATACAGTTCAGAGTAGGCGCAATACCCGTTGTTGACGCCAGCTACAACCCAGCCCTGGGCACACCGCTGCGCACCGGCGCGCAGACAATCAAGCGACTGGTGAACCCTGCCACAGGCACGCTGGCTGCCGGAGTAACCGCGAATAAGACTCGCCAGCTTACTCTCAATGAAGTGATGGGCATGCCAGTAACCATAGGCGGCGTAGCTTACCCCGGCGGACCTGTGGAGATACTAGTCAACAACACCCTTTGGGATGGCATGAGAATGGATCCGACCACTGGAAACACTATGATACCCATCCCGGGCTTCGTCAATGACGGCTTCGGCAACTACCTCAGCGAGCTGCCGAATGAAGGCGATACCGAGGTGTGGGAGATAGTGAACCTGACCGCCGATGCTCATCCCATACACCTTCATCTGGTGCAGTTCCAGTTAATTAACCGGCAAAACTTCAACACTAACAAATACAACAAGGTTTACAATTTGCAGTTCCCAGCTAGCCTCCAAAAAGACCCAATGACTATGCTGCCCTACCTTGGCGGCGTGTTTATTGGCGGCTACGGACCTCCGCTCAACTACGATCCCGCCCTGAATGCTCTGTCTGGCGGGAAGTGGGGCGGCAACCCGGACGTCACACCGTATCTGCAAGGCACTATCCAGCCACCAGCAGCCTACGAGGCGGGCTGGAAGGATACGGTGATCATGTATCCCGGACAGGTGACACGCATTGCGGTACGCTGGGCGCCTACTGATCTGCCGACGAATACCGCTCCAGCCAACGCTTTCTATCCGTTCGATCCTAATGCCGGCGGGCACGGGTACGTCTGGCACTGTCATATCATCGACCACGAGGACAACGAGATGATGCGGCCGGACGTTGTGATGCCAAATACTTCCGCAATAAGGACGTACGTGATGGGCGTTGATTACTAAGGCGCACAATGAGCTATGGTGATGGCATCATAGTTTGCAGTGCCGTTCGTTTCGAAGAGGACGAAGCTTTTGAGAATAGGGCGAGGGGGTGTCAACCTCCTCGCCCTATATGTATAGTAGCATCCTTTCCACTTTCTGTAATTCCGGTTGTCAGTCGTGTCTCTCCTGCTTCAGCGACAGAGTGGCTGGCAGGTATATTTGATTGGTATATTCCTTCAGCATCCGGCGGGCACAGAAGTTGGGCGTAACCGAGCGAATCGCCTCTTTTACCACGCGAATCCAGCCATGGGGCACACCGTCTCTATCTCTGTTGTAATAGAGGGGCACGATCTTTTTCTCCAGAAGGCGGTACAGCGCCTCAGCATCGGCTTTGTCTTCCTCTTCGGGACTATATGCTCCGGGGCCGTTGCCTATAGCCCACCCATTGGCTCCGTTATATCCTTCGTACCACCATCCATCGCGGACGCTGAGGTTGGGCACGCCGTTTAATGAAGCTTTCATGCCGCTGGTGCCACATGCCTCATTGAGACGTCGTGGAGTGCTCAGCCATACGTCTACTCCCTGTACCAGGTAGTGCGCCATATGCATGTCATAGTCTTCCACAAAGGCTATGCGACCCTGAAACTGTTGGTCTGTGGCCAGGTTGTATATCTGCTGCAGGAGATACTTGGATTGGTAATCAGCAGGATGGGATTTGCCGGAGAATACTATCTGGACCGGCCGCCACTCGTCATTGATGATTTTCTTGAGACGTTCGATGTCATGGAAAATCAGCGCCGGTCGCTTATATTCGGCGAAACGCCTGACGAACCCAACAGTTAAAACCCAGGGGTCGAGCAAGGCCCCCATTGCCAGCACTTGCTGCGGTGCCACCTCGACTTTGTCCCAGCGTTTTCGGGCCCGCTCCCGTATGGTGACCATGAGGTTGCGTTTCAGAAGCTGGCGTACTGCCCAAAGCTCTTCGTCGGGGATATCCGTCACACGCTCCCAAATCTTGGGGTCGTCGTGCTTCTCTAGCCAGTCCTTGTCCAGGTATTTCTCGTAGACCTGCCCCAGCTCGGGAGCGACCCAGGTAGGGACGTGAATGCCGTTGGTCACGTGCGAGATTGGTACTTCATCTTCCTTGATATCTGGCCAGAGCACGTGCCATATTCTCCGTGAAACTGTGCCATGAAGCTGACTCACAGCGTTACACTGACCGGACGTAGCTAACGCAAGCGCCGTCATATTGAAGGCCTGATTGCAGAGGCCATTCTGCTGCCCTAACTTCATAAACATGTCCCGGTCTATACCCAGCGAGCCCCAGTAGCTGTGAAAACACCTCTCCACAAGCTGAACAGGGAAAACGTCGTGGCCGGCGGGGAGCGGCGTATGGGTGGTAAAAACAGTGGTCGCTCTCACCCTCTGTACAGCCTCATCAAAAGTTGTGCCTTGTTCTATCTCCTCCCTGACTCTTTCCAACATCATGAAAGCTGTATGTCCCTCGTTGGCATGCCAGATGGCTGGTTTAATGCCTAAAGCCCGGAGAACACGCACACCGCCGATCCCTAAAACTATCTCCTGCTGTATGCGCAGCTCCTTGTCAGCTATGTAGAGGCGGGCGGACAACTGGCGGTCCTCCGGGGAATTCTCTTCAACGTCGGTATCCAATAAGTAGATACTGACTCGACCTACCTGGAGTTGCCAAACCGCAATGGATAGCGACTTGCTGTCCAGTTCAACTTCAGCCAACGCTCTGCGCCCTCGAGAGGAAAGCATGGGGGTGATAGGCGCTTCACTAAAATCTAGCTGCCTGTATATCTCCTCCTGCCAGCCCCCGGTGGAGATGCGTTGATGGAAATATCCCTGAGGATACATGAATCCGACCCCGACCAGAGGCAGACCGAGGTCGCTCGCCTCCTTGCAGGTATCTCCAGCAGGTATCCCCAGCCCTCCGGCATAAATGGGCAAGGAGCTATGAATAGCGAATTCCATGGAGAAGAAAGCGACAGGACCAGGTAGCAAGCCGGGATAATTAGTCTTGAACCAGGTGTCCTGGGCTGACATATCGGCATCGAAGGCTGACATAACGAAGTCGTACAGTGTGAGGAAGGCGGGATCGCTGGCAGCAGCCTTCAACTTATCTGGATTGATGTCGCGAAGCTGCTTGACCGGGTTGTGGCCGCTAGTTCTCCACGTGGGGTAATCCAGAATCCTGAACAGGTCGCGCGCCTGCTGATGCCAGCTCCACCACAGGTTATGCGCAAGCTCGTCCAGTCTCCCTATACGCCTGGGCAGCCGCGGCCTTAGAGCTTGATTTAACATATCACTATCCTTCTCAAACATTAGCACACCTTCGTTCAGCTTAAGTAGTGGTTTTCGCCAGTTCCGGACAGGTGGTTTTCGCCAGTTGGTTGAGGAGAAGTACTAACGGTACACTTCCCTGCGTATATTGTGCTCAGGATTAAAGGAATATGACAATCCCAATCATGTACTATTCATGACGCACTTCCGTCGTGGTACTTCAGTTCTCTAGCAGCCAATAGCACCCAGCAAGCAGGGTACGAGGGAGGTGACTCGAAGCCTGATTCTTCCTAAAGCGAAAGATAGTGAGGATTAAGCAGGAATTTCTAAAGATTGAAGCCTACTTGACAAAGATGAGCAGATATTGTATAAATATGACTAAGTAGGTCTTAATTATTCTAAGGATTGCAGGATGCCATTTATAAGCAGAGGCGCTGAGTATGCTATCAGGGCTATGCTGGATGTAGCTGCGGCTGAAGGCAGAGTTCAAGAGACGACTAAAGAGGTTGCCGAACACCAGGGTATCCCCAAAGTTTTCCTGCCCAAAATCGTGCAGCGTCTTGTCCAGGCAGGGCTCTTACGTGCTCATCGGGGCCCGGCCGGTGGTATCGCCCTATCCAAGCCTCCCAGTGAGATCAATATGAGGCAAATTATTGAAGCTATGGATGGCCCTATAGCGCTAAATGCCTGTTTGATATTGCCGGGTGAATGTCCCAGGCAGAGCATCTGCCCTGTACATGAGACCTGGGTTAAAACGCAGCAGAACCTGTTGGCCTCTCTGGAAAGCACCACGCTAGCCCACTTGGTATCTCGTGGGAAGGAGCTCATTAGCCAGCAGGTTGTGTACTAAATATATTAGGTAGGTGGCGGATAACCGGGAAAGGAGGATGGCGGAGTGTATGTAGTGATGTATCAATAGGTTAAGCAGCGAAGGGTATCTACAAGTAAAAAGAAATGGAGGAAATGTAAAGCATGTTAAAGAAATTTATGCCGCTGTCGAGGATAGTGATGATTATGGCTGTGGCAGCCATAGTTATAGGCATAGTGTTCATTTACCAGGGAGTAAGTAAGGCCAAATATATCCAGGATCAAATGGCGGCTGAGCAGGTGTCGGTATCTGTCTTTGGAGGTAACGCTACGACGGGCGGGTATATCAATAACGCAGCAGAGGCTCAAGCAGCTGCTGACAGGATAAAGCAACATCGTCACGCTATCGCACCGAGTTACGGCAATTTGACTTCATATGGCACAGGCGGGCGCTATGACCCAACAAATCCCAATCCGTACCCGCCAAATCCAAAGATAACTGTTGGTGAAGCTATGTTGGAATACACGCAGGCCTTGAACATGGAAAACTATTTGTACATGGGAGTTTTTGCCCTTGGTTTCACTCAGGCAGTTACCGCCATCGGCGTGTTCATGATTATCGTGGGGATCGCCCTGATGGCGATTTGGGCAGCAATACGTAATAAAATGAGAGAAGCGGAGGTCAAGGCAAAATCAACATGAGCTTGTTCTGTCCTTGACTTTATTCGGGAGTATTTCCCGATGATTAAGCTGTGCTCGCTCCCTGGTGTGATGAACCTCCTGCCTTGTGGGCGAGCCAGCTTGGCTATTTAGCTATAAAAAGAAAGATAGCAGAGTTGGTGGTTGTTAAGAGAGGGAGAGGTAAATGGCAAAGATTGCGAACTCTATCACAGAGTTAGTCGGAAATACGCCGCTCGTCAGGCTGAACAATATAACCGCAGGAGCGAAGGCGGACGTGGTGGCAAAACTTGAGTCCTTCAATCCCTGCAGCAGCGTGAAGGACAGGATTGGTGTCTCCATGATCCATGATGCGGAGCAGAGGGGGCTAATCAGCAAGGATACGGTCATCATAGAGCCTACCAGCGGCAATACCGGAATTGCCCTGGCCTTTGTCTGCGCTGCCAAGGGATACAGGCTCATCCTTACCATGCCTGATACGATGTCGTTGGAGCGCAGGCAACTCCTGAGCGCTTTCGGGGCCGAACTGGTCTTGACGCCGGGAGGAGAGGGGATGTCGGGGGCAGTGAGAAGGGCACAGGAATTGGTGGCCGATGTCCGCAACTCATTTATGCCTCAGCAGTTTAAGAACCCTGCCAATCCTCAGATTCATAGAGAGACCACGGCGGAGGAGATATGGAGGGATACGGACGGTAAGGTTGATATTCTGGTCTCAGGTGTAGGGACAGGGGGAACGATTACCGGTGTAGCCGAGGCGATCAAAAAGAAGAAGCCAGGATTTAGAGCCATGGCGGTGGAACCTGCTGATTCCCCTGTGCTCTCTGGGGGCAAGCCTGGCCCTCATAAGATTCAGGGAATCGGCGCTGGTTTTATCCCCCAGGTTCTGAGGATGGATCTGGTTGATGAGATTATCAAGGTTACTAACGAAAATGCTGGTATAATGGCCAGGAGGCTGGCTAAGGAGGAGGGAATATTGGGGGGAATATCCTCGGGTGCAGCTACATGGGCGGCTGTAGAGGTAGCGAAGAGGACCGAGAGCAAGGGCAAGCTCATTGTGGTTATTCTGCCTGACACCGGCGAACGCTATTTGTCTACCTGGCTGTTCAAGGAATAAGCAACTGTGTGGAGGTGGTTGACTTGTTCAAGACCTTGAGAGAGGACATAAGGACGGTTTTCGCTGAGGATCCGGCGGCCAGGAATATATTAGAGGTTGTTTTTCTATACCCTGGATTACATGCTCTGTGGTTTCATCGCCTGGCACATTGGCTTTGGGAACACAGGCTTCGTTTTTTTGCGCGTTCGCTCTCCCATTGCGCCCGTTTTTTAACAGGGATCGAAATCCATCCTGGAGCGAAAATAGGCCGTCGCTTTTTCATCGACCATGGCATGGGAGTAGTCATCGGTGAGACGGCGGAGATCGGGGATGATGTGCTGATATATCAAGGGGTCGTTCTCGGTGGCACAACCCTGCAGAAGAAAAAGCGCCATCCCACTATCGGCAACAATGTGGTTATCGGCTCAGCGGCGATATTGCTCGGCCCTATCACGGTAGGAGATGGAGCCCGCATCGGCGCCAACTCCGTTGTCGTGGGGTCTGTGCCTCCAGGAGCCGTTGTGGTTGGAGTCCCGGGCCGTGTGGTGGAAGATCGCCAAAAGACGCCGGAGATGAATTTGGAACATGGCAAACTGCCTGACCCTTTCAGTGAGGCCATCAGACTGATATTGAAAGAACAGCACAGTTTGGACGAGCGCATGAGGAAGCTTGAGGAGTTGAAAGGCATTGAGGTTGTCCCGGGAGAGTTGGAAAGCAGGATAACAGAGATAGAGAAAGCATTCAGCAACGGCGAAGGGATATAGAACAGAAGTGAGATGACTGAACACACCCACGGCACACTTTCGCTAATAAGCACCAATCAGCGCCGACTTTTGGTCGCCCTCTCGATTACAGGGTTGATGACCATAGTCGAGCTGGCAGGCGGGCTGATAAGCAATAGCTTGGCCCTCATCGGCGACGCCGGTCACATGTTCACTGATACGCTGGCCCTGGGCTTGAGCTTTTTTGCACTTAACCTGGCTAAGAGGCCAGCCAATCAAACGAAAACATATGGCTACTACAGGGCTGAGATCCTGGCAGCTTTGACCAACGGGGTCATTTTAGTCCTGGTCAGCGGCTACATATTTTACGAAGCCTATCACCGCTTTGTTGAGCCACCTGAAGTGCGGGGTGGCTTGATGCTCATTGTGGCGGTAATCGGTCTGGTGGCTAATGTAGTTGGCATTTCGGTGCTGCGGTCCGGAAGGAGCCGCAACCTGAATGTTAAGGGTGCATTCTTGCATATGTGGAGCGACACCCTATCGTCTATAGGAGTGATTGCTGCCGGCGCGATCATTATTCTCACAGGACGCACTATTGCTGACCCTATCATCAGCATTATCATTGGCATACTGATTCTGAGGGGGGCGGGCGGGCTGGTTTGGGAGTCGGTCAATATCCTTCTGGAAGCGGTTCCCAAACATCTTGATGTGAGCCGGATCAATGATGCGGTGCGGAAAATAAAAGGTGTGAAGGATGTGCACGATGTACATCTATGGGCGATAACCTCTGGCATGTATGCCATGAGCTGCCATCTGTTAATCGAAGACCAGATGGTCAGCAATTGTACCCAGATTGTGGGCGAGGTCAATCGAACGCTGAGCCAGGAATTCGGCATCAGCCATTCCACTGTACAATTGGAGTGCGAAGAGTGCGAAAACAGCCCGGTCTGCCACATAGGAGGAGAACATGAGATTTGAAACAGCAGCGATACATTCCGAAGGAGGCCCTTGCCCCGCAACTGGCGCTATTGTGACACCTATCTATCAAACATCCACCTTTGTCTTCGAGGATGTGGGCAAAACCAGAGGCTATGACTATTCCCGCACATCTAATCCCACCAGAAAGGCGCTGGAGGATACTATCGCCGTACTCGAGGGAGGCAAGGCGGGCTCCGCCTTCGCTACAGGGATGGCTGCTGAGACCACGGTCATGCATCTGCTCAAACAAGGCGACCATGTGATTTCACAGGAAGACCTTTATGGCGGGACATACAGATTGTTCGAGAATGTGATGAGGAATTTCGGTTTAGGATTCACCTTTGTTAGCATGGACAACCAGGCCAAGATCGAGGCTGCGATAAAGCCTAACACGCGAATGATATGGATAGAAACGATCTCTAATCCATTGCTGAATATAGTGGATGTTGAGATGGTCGCCGGGATCGCTAAAAAACACGGCCTGATAACAGTAGCAGATAATACCCTGCCCAGCCCTTATCTCCTGAGACCAATCGAGTATGGGATAGACCTGGTGGTCCATTCCACCACCAAGTATCTCAATGGGCACTGCGATGTGGTGGGCGGCGCCGTTGTTACCGCTGATGACAAGCTGGCGGAAAGGGTTCGATTTCTTTCGAATGCAATGGGGACATGTGCCTCCCCTTTTGACTGCTGGCTGGTGTTAAGAGGAATTAAGACGCTTCCGATAAGGATGATTCAGCATTGCCAAAGTGCGTCTACGATAGCCAGCTTTCTGGAAAAGCACCCCAAGGTGAAGAGGGTATTTTATCCGGGGCTTAAATCCCATCCACATTATAAAATCGCCAGAAAGCAGATGAAGGGCTACAGCGGGATGGTCTCTTTTGAAATAGTCGGGGGCGCTAAGGCTGTCAAGTCATTTTTGAAGAGGGTCAAGATTTTCTCCCTGGCGGAATCGCTTGGCGGTGTTGATTCTCTGGTGGAACATCCTGCCACGATGAGCCATGCCGCGATGCCGGAGAGCTTCAGGAAAAAGGTAGGGATCAATGACAGTCTAATCAGATTGTCTATCGGATTGGAAAATGTCGATGATTTAATTGAGGACCTGGAGCAGGCGCTTGAACATGCCTGAAGAGGTGAAGTGTGTCTTATGTTAGAGGCTTAAGGTGTCGGAAATGCGGGCGTGAGTATCACCTGGAACCCATGAACTTGTGTGATTTTTGCTTCAGTCCGCTTGAGGTAGTTTACGATTATAAAGCTATGTCGAGAGGGGTAAGCAAAGAGAAAATTGCCGGTGGGCCACCGAGCATGTGGCGCTATCGGGGGCTCCTGCCAGTTGACGGTGATGTAGTGGACATAGGCACTGGCTTCACTCCCCTGGTCAAGGCGGACAACCTGGGCTCGGAGCTGGGGCTGGACCAACTATACATAAAGAATGACTGCCTCAATCCGACGCACTCCTTTAAGGACAGGGTGGTCTCGGTAGCTATCACCAAGGCTCGCGAGTTCGGTTTCTCTACGGTAGCCTGTGCCTCGACCGGCAACCTGGCTGCCAGCGTGGCGGCTCATGCTGCCAAAGCGCGTCTTAAGTCCTACGTTTTCATCCCCTCTGATATAGAGCAGAGCAAGATGGTGAGCACAGCGATTTATAATCCCGTCCTGGTGGCTGTCAAGGGGAGCTATGACGACGTCAATCGGCTCTGTAGCAAGTTGGTAGAAAAGTACAATTGGGGATTTATAAACATAAACCTTCGACCTTACTACGCTGAAGGGAGCAAGACGCTGGCATACGAGGTAGCTGAGCAACTCGGCTGGCGTGCTCCCGACTGTGTCATCGTTCCCGCTGCTTCAGGATTACTTTTCACCCGGATATGGAAGGGGCTGGAGGAGCTGTCTATGCTGCGCCTGATTGGGCCTGTTAACACTCATATGTATCTCGCTCAGGCTGCTGGCTGCTCACCTATTGTCAATGCTTTTGAGGCGGGGACGCTTCATGTGCACCCGGTGAAACCTAATACTATCGCTAAGTCCATAGCTATCGGCAACCCGGCTGATGGTTACTACGCCCTTAAGATAGCCAGAGAATCGGGTGGCGCTGCCTGTGCTGTCAGCGACGAGGAGATTATAGAGGGGATGAAATTACTGGCGCAGACCGAGGGCATCTTTGCTGAGACGGCGGGCGGTGTAGTGATAGGGGTGCTGAAGAAGCTGGTGGCTTCGGGAGCTATCAAGAAAAGTGACTTAACTGTGGCTGCTATCACAGCCTCCGGGCTCAAAACGCAGGAGGCAGTGGCAGACGTTGTCCGACCCTTCGTGATACAACCTACTCTTGAGTCTTTTGAAGAGGTGCTGGGGGAGCGGGCCCGGGCTTGAAGCTTATTGAGTGATTTATGGGTTTAGGTTAGACTATGGCAAATATCGAATCTAATTTTGCGAGGAGAATGAAATGGTCAAGCGACGCGTAATGTTCACCTTCCCGCCGGACCTGATTAAGGAGCCCATCATCTATAACCTCGGGCGCAAGTTCAGGGTAGTGACTAATATCCGGCGCGCCGACGTTTCCGAGAACAAGGGGTGGGTGGTGCTGGAGTTGGAGGGGGAGGAGCAGGACATTGAAAAAGGACTCGCCTGGGTGGTGGGTAAAGGGGTGAGGGTAGACCCGGTTGTGGGCGATGTCATGGAGGGCTGAAAGTGAGCGAGTTGCCCGAGATCGGCAAAATATCTCCCGAAATCTTCAATGAACTTATATACCCGCGCCTGGGTGCCAAAAGCAAGAGCGTGATAGTGGGCCCTCAGCATGGGGTAGACGTGGGGATAGTGGAAATTGGGGACAAGGCAGTGGCGCTGACCACAGACCCGGTATTCATCGTCCCCGAATATGGCTGGAAGAGAGCAGCTTGGTTTGCTATACATATTCTGGCCTCAGATGCTGTGACGAGCGGCCTGAAGCCAAAGTATCTGTCCATAGACTTGAACCTTCCCATGGAGATGACCAAAGCTCAACTTGAGATAGTCTGGGACACCATGCACAAGGAATGCGTGAAACTCGGCATCGCTGTTGTTTGTGGCCATACTGCCAGGTACGAAAACTGCCACTATCCTATGGTGGGCGGAGCCACGGTAATCTGCGTGAGTGAAAAAGATGAGTACGTTACGCCGAAGATGGCGAAAGCCGGGGACAAGATAATAATAACTAAAGGGCCAGCCATCGAGGCGACCGGCATCTTTGCCACTATGTTTCCTAAGCTCTTGGAGAAGGAGTTTGGCCTTGACTTCAGCAGGCGGGCGCAGGAGATATTCTACAAGATGTCGGTGGTACAGGATGCGCTGACTGCCGTTGGCGTGGGGGTCAGGGATGAG
>Ga0315281_10010716_pt1 | contig 12607 bp, 9 predicted proteins | sample YL17G07_0_MG_FD_204540 | JGI IMG/M metagenome (GOLD analysis project Ga0315281, IMG submission 204540) | Sediment microbial communities from Yellowstone Lake, YNP, Wyoming, USA - YL17G07_0 | ecosystem: Environmental > Aquatic > Freshwater > Lake > Sediment | place: USA: Wyoming | collected... | reverse complement strand
TGTCGAGCCCGACCAGGTAGCGACTGATGCTGGCTTCGATTTCCGCCATCCGGCGCTGCAGCTTGGCTTGGGTGTAATTCCGGTCGCGGTTGTTAACGGCCTTGAACTTGCTGCCGTCGATGGCGACCAGGGCTTCGGAGAACAGACCCAGTTGCTGGCACAGCACCACGAACTGCCGGCAGACGCCGCGGATGGCTTTGCCGCTGTCTTTGCGGAAATCGGCGATGGTCTTGAAATCGGGCGTCAGCCGGCCGGTCAGCCACATCAACTCGACGTTGCGTTGCGCCTCGTTCTCAAGGCGGCGGCTGGATTGAATCCGGTTGAGGTAACCGTATATATAGATCCGCAAGAGCGCGGCCGGGTGATACGCCGGTCTGCCCGTGGCTGCCGGATCAACACCTTCAAACCCCAGCTGGCTCAGATCCAGTTCATCGACGAAGACATCAACAACCCGCACCGGATTCTAGCCGTTCAGTTAAAGTGTGTAAAAACAGGTCAGATTTGCCACATGGACATCGCCCCTGATTCACAAGGATCGGGGGCGTTTTTCTCGGCCATGCGCCAATGTCGCACTTGAATTGTTCCGCGCCGACACCAAGTAGCGTGGAGCATGAATAACCTATTCGACCCCAACTTCTCGCCAGTGGCCATTCTGGCCCGCCCCGCAATCGGCCTACCCTCTTGGTCTGCCAATACACCCTGGCGGCGCCATATGACATCCAGTCAGCACATGTCCGCCCTTGGCGTGGAGAGACACCATCTCTGCAGCTTGGGTGACGGCGTGCGCGGGCAGAATCCGGCCGGTATGTGTCGCCAAACCACTGCACAGACTACGATATTGGCCCCACGCAACACCGTCTGACCGGCACGGCTTTTGCCTGTATTTTGGTATCTGACTTGAACGGGGGTGCTCACATGTACCGCTTGCTTCTGTCCGTAGTTCTTTTCGGTTTTGGTTTGTCCACTGCCGTCCAGGCTGCAGGTGACGAGTTTCCCATGCGGGTGCGCTACCCGGATGTGCAGGTGATTTCGACAGCGGATCTCGCCAAGCAGTATGTCAGCGTCGTGATTGCGGATGTCCGGACCCAGTACGAATTCGATACCCTGCATATCAAGGACGCTGTGTTCCTGCCGCTGGGCACCAATTTCGGTGAGCGGGCCTTGGCCTTGCGGCAGAAATACGGTAACAAAACGATCGTGTTCTATTGCAACGGCAAAACCTGTCACAAGTCGTATGAAGCCGCGGTGCTGGCCGAACGCGCCCGTGTCACCAACGTGGTGGCCTTCGATGCCGGCATCTTCGATTGGGCCAAGGCCCAGCCGGAGCTGACGGTGCTGCGCGGCCGCACGCCGATCAAACCGACCGACCTGATCTCTGCCGATGATTTCAAGGCACATCAAATGGAACCGAAGGCCTTCGCGGAGAAGATTGGCTCCAACAGCATCGTTCTGGATATCCGCGACAAGCGTCAGCGTGACTCTGCCCTGTTCCCGTTCCACGAGCAGCGCGCCCAGCTGGATGAGACCAGGAAGCTGGAGGCGGTCCTTGACGAGGCCAAGGCCAATCACAAGACCCTGCTCGTGTACGATGAAGTGGGCAAGCAGACGCAGTGGTTCCAGTACCATCTGGAAATGAAGGGCATCAAGGATTATTACTTCATGAAGGGCGGTGCGCAGGGATACTTCGATGCCACGCTCGGCAAGGTGGTGTTGGGTGGTGAAGACAAGCTGAAGGGCCAAGGACATTAATGCAGTGTTGTTGGCGCGTCATGGCCACCCCGTGTTCCTTGGCCCAGAAGTGCTCGCCGTTCATGCTGGAACACACGGTGCGTATCGTCTTGCCCGGACAAAACTCCCCTGGGCCGGAATCACCACGCCACCGGTCTTGTGATCCATAGTGGATGATGCCATTCAGGGATAGCGGCGCTTGCGCCGGATGATCACCGGCACCGCCGGCGGCGGCGTGGCGAAAACGGTCGCCGATATGGCCGGATGTGAAGCCTTGGGTTTCAGCTCGGCGCGCAGGATGCGCACCGCCTGCGGTGCCCTAACGGAGATCCGCGCGGCGCCAGCGTCCACGGCAAGCATCGTGATTTCGATATCATCGCCGATCAGGATGGTTTCACCGGCGCGGCGCGACAGAATGAGATTCGGCATGTTTCTTGATGGGTGGCAGTGGAGTTAAGGAGCGAGTCGGTCACCAGCAAGGCGCTTACTCAATTACATGGGGCTCTCGCAGGAGCAGGACATGCGCACGCAATGTGGCCGCTATTTCAGAACAGGGTGTTTGTACAAATAGTAGATGATCAGAAACAATAGCGCAGTCGACGCAATCAACACGCCCGATAAACGCCAAACCCATTTCTTTAGCTTCTGTGAATACACTTCATGTGTATCCACACGGCGTTGCAACGATGCGTTTTCGTCACTTAGGGCCTCAGAACTCTGAATACGGCGCAAGTTTTCGCCTACGGCCTGTCCGAATGCAAACGGTACAGGAAATGACTCCATGCTGTATTTATCAATCAACAAAAGCTTATCGGAATGACCAATCGCAGAGTAGTAAGGTAATCCCGTATCAATAAATCGCTGGACAACCTCTGCATCATCCCAAAGACGCAAATCTGACATGCCACCGCGAATTATACCTAGCCCGGTGATGTCGGTTCTTTCTTTTAGCGATTCCAGACAGCTGAATATCTCAACCTTTGAGCTGACTTTGACAATCGCATGCCTAATATCCTGCTCTATGTGTGCAGGTTGCGCACCCGACAAGAAGTCCTTTAATCCCGTCTCGGTGGTGATCAAAAACAATTGGTTGATCTGGTTATTTAGTAAATAGCTATGCAAAGATATTCTTGGCCGTTCCGGGTTATTGCCGTTTAACAAAACGATAGGGCGCTTATCGACTTGATACTCCTGAACCAATTCGCCATCAACTCTCACATTGTACCCGGATATATCTTTTATAAATGCCGTTCTAACAGAGCCTGTAATTTCAATATGCTGGCCTGCTCCTTTGAGATCAGGACTGGGTTTCAGTTTAAACGAGACTTTCCCCTCCGCATCCGCCAAATCTCCATAAATGCATGCTATTTCGTTTGACCCTTTCGCATAATAGGGTGTAAAACGCGTCACTTCGCCACGTACCCTCACTATGTGGCTGGGCGCACTTACAGTGATCGCACGAATGAGGGTGCTGGGACTTATTGCAATAAGGTCAGGCATGTTCTTGTTTATCATTTTTGTAAATATTGTCCATCACGGGTTAACAGTTTGTACGTTTGCCATATTCCCTAACACGGGTGCGACAAGGCGGCGCATTCCTTCGCTCTCCCCAATGTGTCCTGCCGCTCACTTACCTGGCGCCGCTACAACGCCGCCTTCTCGGTTTCATAGAACGCCAGATCGGTAAATCCCTTGGACAACAGATACTGTTTTACATGTTCATGCACGATGATGGCATTGGTGGATTCGGCCAGGCGGAAAAATAGCTGGTCTTGGGCCTTGGCTTCATCGATCACCAATCCGTCAAAATCCACGTCGATGAGCGGCGGGCCGTTGGGGTTGATCGTCGCATTGGATTTTTCCATATCGGCGGCGGAGATCAGGCCGATGACATTGACGGCTTTGTAGTTCGTGTGCACCTGGCCGTTGTCCGGGTCGGTGATGGCTACGTTGTAGAGTTGCAGGTTGTCCACGCCACAGGCTTGTAAGGCCCCGATGAGTACGTCGCTGAATAGAGGAACATCTGCTTCTAAAAACGAGGGCATGTGCGGCCCATGATCCGACGCCCAGGGGCTCTGTGGTTTTAGAGTGAATTTGATCGGGTCTGGAATAATTTCACCTTTCGGAATGAAAGCACCCTTGCGCCAGTAGTACCATTCAATATCTTGTGGTCGTTTGTCCCAGTCGGGAGTGTCAATCCAACGTCCTGGATCGCTATTGCGGTCAAACAAATAATACTTTGGCATGGGTCGCTCCATTATGAATTCGACGGGTCGGTGCCACCGTGGTGATGACCCTTCTCTCGCATGTAGTCTTCGACAAAACGGGAGGTATAGACATTCGATTTCCATCCCGTGGTCGGAAAGGTCAACATGCGTTTCATGCGCGCAGAGACGGTGTTCAGTCGGCCGACGATTTCAAACATTTGAGTGGGTTTGTCTTTGTCTTTCTTCTTTTGCTCGGGACACCATAGAGTTTCATTGGCCTTCAGCTTGTCGTTAATTTTATTCAGCACGCCCTCAACAAATTTGCTGTATTTTTCATGCGCATCGTGAAACTGACAACCCCACGCCTCCATGGCGACAAATGCGAAGTCTTTCGCAGTGGCACCATTCGCCCCTTTCTCAAAGGCTTTACCGTCCGCGCCCCAAGGACGCACCCCGTAATTGCCCGGTGACCACACACCGTTAGTTTTGGCGTTAACGTTATAGCCAATATTTCCCTCGGCTTTACCATCTTTCCAGAGGAATTTCATCAGGGGGCTTTTCTTCAATGCCGCATTGCCCGGAATCAAATGATGCGCCGCCACCGCCGCGTCGTAGGGCTTTCCGCCCAAGGTCACAACCTTGGCAGCCGGTTTTCCACCCAAGGCCGTGCCCAGCTTGCCGGCATCGTTCTTAAACTTGTATTCCCCGAGGGAATCTTCCATTTCGGCCTGATCTTCATCCGGGTTGTCGATGAGATCGTTGGTTTCCGTAGTGGGCTTGTCGCTTGCCTTGCAGAAATAACAGTCCTTGTCGTGATCCTCGCTCGCGATGGCGACTGCACTGGCTTCACCGACTTCCATATCCTTATCTCCTTGCTCGTCATGAATCTGTGGAATGCACGCACACCGCCGCCCGGTGTTCCTGGTCGCAGGAACCGTACACCAGGGCCGGCCCGTTGATGTAACGGCGCTGCATGCCGATGGCCGCAAGACCGACCATGACCGGACCGAAGGCCGCGCCGATATCCCCCAGGCTGTCGCCGGGATGTTCGTGTACGACATTCTCATCGAGGCGGGCGTGGCAGCGCGTCATGGCCACTCCGTGTTCCTTGGCCCAGAAATGCTCGCCGTTCATGCTGGAATACACGGTGCGTATCGTCTTCCCCGGTATCCGGTCCAGGGCCTGCGTCCAGGCGTTGGCCAGTCCTTCGCCACGGTAGGGCTCGGTACTGTAAAGGTGTCCGGGTTCACGGGCCCAGCCGGGGCGGGACACGGTGCACAAAGGAGTTTGTCCAAACCTGGCCATGCCTTCTTGGGTTGCCAGCAACAGAAAGCCCGCCGCCTCCCCCGGCACGGCGGCGTCCTTCCGGGAGGGCGACAGGACACGGTCCTCAGTATCCAGATGTCCCAATACGAAGCGATCCCGAAAGCTTTCCACGCCGCCCACGACCACGTAGTCGTGTTGGGTTTCCTCCAGATAGCGAAATGCCAACTCGATGACGTGTACGCCGCCGGCCCGTCCCGTGTCCAGCACGCGGCAGTTGTCTCGCTGTAACGTTATCCCGGTCTGGACCATGAGGTGATCGACGAAGGCGCCGTTCAGGGCGGTGGGGCAACCGGGCAGGGTTTCAGGTCCGGCCAGAAACAGGGCCAGGGGATGGCCGGCATTGGGATAGCTGGATAACACTTGCTGCAAGGCCGGGGCGGCCAGTTGCAACAGTCGCCGGTGGCGGCCGGAGACACCCGCCAGGCGGTCGAGGCTCGCCTTCAGCGGCGGCAAGGCTGCATCCGGGACCTGCGCCAGGATCATGGGTTCAAGATCTTTGTTCCGATACTCCGTTATGCGCTGCGCGCCGAGGCGCGCCCGCACGGCGGTGGCGGTGCACACGGTATCCGCCCCCACCGGAGTGATCATGCCCGTGGCGGCAAGATAAAGAGTTGCATGGGAACGTGGCATCGGTGTAAGCCTTGTCTCGTGCATTACCCCATGATGTTCTTGTTGTTGTGAAACAACGGATCGCCCAGGCGGCAGGCATTCTTGCCTTCGATCTGGACGTTGAAGGAATACATCATGTATTCACAGACGTCTTTGTTGGTACTGCTGGCCACGCCCTTGAGCGAACCGGCTTCATCGCCGGTGCTGGTGCTGTACTGTGCGCCCTTGACCATGGGCATTTGGCCATCGACCTTGACGGACTTCGGTCCTTTACTGGTGTCGGAGGCCTTGCCGATGTTGGGGTAAGGGATGGGGACGACGGCCGTGCCAACCTGCGTTTTGCACACATCCGGGAACACCGTGCTCAGGCCGCCGCTGCCTTGGTGGGCGATGCCGCGTCCGTTGGCGAAAGTGGTTTGGGCCATGTCTTCCCTCCTTGGGTAGTTGATTCACATTCACGGGGTAACAGATCTTGGTGTTCGCGCTGAGGCCAGTGCGCGATCACCGTTTTACTGCTCTATCCTTTATCCTTGTTGCCGTCGTTCGTCATCTTTTCTACTTTGGAACTGCGCTGGAGTTAAGGGGCAGGCATCAATGGCTTTGTGCCCATGGCGTTCGCATTGATGTAGGCGTTACACCACTCCAGCGTCGGGTTCCCCTGCTTATCAAGACGCATATACGGGGCAATACCTGGTGAATGTTTAACCTCTATGGGGACTTCCACGCTGGCAATCTTGCCTTCCTTTACCGCGTGCAAAGACTGGAACAGCTGCCATCTGGATTCTAGTTTTTCTTTACTGCCTGGTGCCTCCTTGTCCGTACCGGGCATTCTTAATATTATATTTTTCCGGCAGTTGGGCGCTGGAACAGGGAACAGTTTCTTTGGAATCAGCACCTCGAATTGTCCGCCATCATAGTCAAACGCTTGTCGTATTGGATCTTTTCCGGGTTCAACGCTCAGCAGGTTCTGCTTGACGAGATAAGCAAACGATTCGGGTGCCTTGTCTTTTCCCGGTTCGATACCAACGATATTCTGTTTGGTAATCGTAAAAGACATCACTCTCGTGGATGCCTGAGTACCCGCTGCGCCTGCTGCACGGACGAATGAAATCGCCGTCAAGAGACCAACCATCATGATGGACGTCTTCATTTCTTGCTTCCCATCGTTTTGCTCCACTTTTCAAGATACTTTGTTTCGCGCCCCTGGCCGCGCCAGGTGTTGTAATAATCTTTCCAATACTTGGCCATGGCTTGAACGTTACCGGCCTGGGGAATCGGTGTCGGCGCCCGCGAATAATGTGCTCGTGCCATTGCACTGGCATATTTATCATTCTTCTCCAACTCCAACAGTTTGTTGGCGGCAGGAGAAGTCATCACTGCGCTGATCGACTTGGCCAGATCGAGTTTGTATTTCAGGTAATTGGCCCATATATCGTCGTGTGTGACAGGCTCCATTTGAAACAACCCTCTGGCAGGACCGCCACCGAGTTGCTTTCTGAGCAGTAAATCACTTTCGACGATGGCCGTGCCCAGCAACAATTCCTCCGCTGCCGGGGTCCATAGTTTGATGCCGAGTAATGCGGGGCGAATGGCCAAGTTTAATAAGTGCGTGGCTTGGGCTTTTGTTGCCATGGGTGTCCCTTCGAATAGATTAAAAAACAGTTCCCTGTTTAAATTGGTCATCAACACAATCACTGCTCATCCGTTTTACCCTTTAACCTCACTGCCTTCGGTCGTCGTCTTGTCTTCCTTCTTGTCATCATCCTTACCATTGTCTTCGTCCTCATCCGGCCCATCCAACATCTGATCCCCCGACATCATGATGGCCACGTCTTCGTAGTAGTAGTTGCGCACCGCGGTGAAGATCGCCGGGTCGAAGCTGCTCAGTGATTCAACCTGAATAAGCTGCTGGTTGGGCAACGAATTGAAGGCGACGCTGGAAATCAGGTCGCCAATGGTGGTGATGTGGGGTGGCGGCACAGGGAAATAGGTCACATAGCCCTGGCCGCCGATGTAGGTAAAGGAGTTCGTGATCTCAAGGCTCAGGTGCCGGGCGATGCTGCCGATTCCGCCATTCAGGACGGTGATATACAGGTTATTGGCGGTGATGTCCGGTTGCGCCGTGTCGGAGTGCAGGTTCTGTGACTGGATTCCACCACTGTTCACGTTCAGCGTCACGTTCTGATAGGGCCCCGAGGCGGTACCGAAATTAGTACCATTGGTGTAAATACTGCCGACTGTCAGCGCCCCATTGTTGGTCAGTTCGATATCGCCGTGATTGAAGATGTTGACCGTGGCCGCACCGTTGTTGGTGAGGTACACCCCGCCCGTGGTATTGGTGACGTTCAGGAAGGCGGCGTTGGTCACGAAGTGATTGGGGTCACCCGCCGCACCAATGCCATGCTGGGTGGTCAGGTTGACGTTGGTCGCGCTGATGGAACCGGTGCCCAGGTGGTCCAGGTTCAACGTGACGTTCCGGCCGGGCGCGGACAGGGTGAGGTTCCCGGTGACAGCGATCGCGCTGGCAGGTCCGGACTGGGTGATATCCCCGCCGGAGGTGATGTTCAGGGATGCGGCCGTCACGTTGGCGAGGTTGGTGGTAACCGTATTCGTGAGGCTGACGTTCGTGCCGGTGAGGCTGAGCGGGCCGGTGAGGCTATTTTGTCCCTGGGTCAGGTCGATGTTCCCCGTCACACTGAGCGTCAAGGCACTGCTCACGTCGCGCGCCTGGTTACCGCTGGTGATGTCGCCGCTGGTCGTGATACTGATGGGTCCGGTGTTCGCGGTCAGCTGATCCAGTCGCAATGGGCCGGTGCCAGTGTTATTCACCGTCACGGCACCCAGATGGGCCAGTCCCAGACTGCCGACCTGCGTGATCAAGGTGGTGGGGAGTGAGGTGATCGAGTCCAGTACCAAGCCGGCGGCGGTGATTGTATTCGTCGCCGGCTGGAGTGTAGTGGCATTGCGCACGGTCAATGTGGTGGCGAACAGATTCAAATTGTCCTTGATTGATACAACGGGAATATCCTGCACGACCAGGTTGTCTTTATTGTTGTAGGTGATGGCGGTGTGGGTGCTGGTCCCATCACCGACCGCCACCGTGTTGCTGCGTAATACACCAACTAAGTTTCCGCCGCCATTCACCGTGAGCGCGCTGGCCGTGACGTTGTCCGTGACGCTGGCGACATTGGTGTATTGGGTGGCGAACGTCGTTGTGGCGCCGGTGGTATAGGTCAACATATCGGCCGGTGTGTTTGTGGCGCCGGGAGTATAAGCGCCGGTATAGGTGGAGGCGCCGCCATCCAGGAGCACGGTGTCCTGGCCATTGCCGATGTAGTTGATCTGGCCGCTCTGGGCGCCAGTCAGGGATACGTGCAGCTGGTTGACTCCGGTGGTGCTATTCAGGGGGTCACCGCGTACGACCCCGGCGAGGCTGCCGCTGCTGTTGAGCGTAAAGATATCGTTGCCGGTGCCGCCGGTGAGGTTCTGGAAACCGGTGAAGCCGGTGGTGAAAGTATTGCCGTCAGTTACGGACCCACTGTTGTTCCCGCTAATACTCCATTGATTCGTGCTGTCGGCGCCGGCGAGGGTGTTGTTGGCCGTAGTATTGGCGGTGACCGAACCGATGCGGTAGAGCGTGAACTGGTTGGCTGGGGTGGTGATCGGCGTAATGGGTGCTGTGGCCAGTAATTGGACGGTGGTGTTGCCCAAGGCTGTAAGATTCATGGTATCTGGTGTGGCGGACGACGGCGCGCCGCCGCCATCGATATAGCCGCTCAAGTGGCCGCCGGCAGCAACGGTGAAGGTGTCTTGGCCGGTGTTGCCGGTGAGATTGTTGAAGCCGGCAAAGGCGGTGTTGGTGGTGCCATCGCTCACGGCGCCAACATTGTTCCCGGTAATATTCCACTGATTCGTGCTGTCGGCGCCTACGAGGGTGTTGTTGGCTGTGGTGTTGGCGGTGACTGAACCGATGCGGTAGAGCGTGAACTGGTTGGTTGGGGTAGTGAACGACGCTGGGGCTGTGGCCAGTAATTGGACGGTGGTGTCCCCTAAGGCGGTAAGGTTCACGCTGTCCGGGGTGTTGGGCGACGGCGTGCCGCCGCCATCGATGTAGCCGTCCACGTGACCGCCATTGGCGACGGTGAACGTGTCCATGCCGCTGCCACCTTTGAGAGTACCCATGCCGGCGAAGGTCACGTTTGAGTTTAATAAACCGGTGTTGGGCCCGTTGATGTTCCAGGTGTTGGTGCGGTTGGCGGCGTACAGGGTGTCTGTGCCGGTGCCGGTGATGGTAACCGGGGAGGTGAAGTCGGTGGCGTAGTTGAGGTACACGGAGCCTGAAGAAGTCAGATTCAAGGCTACCGGTCTTGATGATGCGCCGCCTGCGTCGCTGGCATTGATGTTCCCGTTTAGGGTGATTTGCGAGGCATTAACGGTTATGGCGCCGCCCGTCCGCAAGGTTGCCGTACTACTTGAATTAATGTCAGCCAAGGTCACCGCGCCACTCGACGTAATGTTAATAGCACCACCCGACGCCGTTGTGCTGGAAGTATTAATAGCCCCCGAGGTAAAGCTGGTCGATTGTGTGACGCCAAGGGAGCTGGCGGTAATGGCATTGGTTGCGGCGTTGACAGCGCCGCTGGCTGTTATTTGCAGAGCACCCAAACGGTTTGCATTGCCCACGGCACCACTGAAAGTAACGCCCCGGCCGGTCAGTGCTAAATTTTGCGCGGTGGTGGTGTCGCTGTTTACCGAATTCGAAAATAGAATATTTCCGCCCGCACCACCAGAAGCATCAATGGCCACGGCATTGGTTAAAACCACGTTACCGCCCAGGGTTGCAACGCCACCACCTGTGGTGATATTGCCGCCGAGATTAATGACCCCGCCCGAATTGGGCGTTAAGGTTACGTAACCGCCTTGTGTCGTTATCGACCCAGTATTGCTGATCGTGATGTTGTCGCCGCTGGCAGTCAGATAACCACCTACCGTATCAACCGCCGCTGTAATACTTACCGCGCCACCATCAGCAGCATTGTTTTTGTTGGCGATTAACTGAAGGTTAATGGAGTCGTTGTTGTTTGCTGAGTCATAGATTCTGGCGTTAATGTTAATATTATGATCGGCCTTGAGAATCAGGGTCGATATTTGGGAGCCTGTCTTATTGTTTAAATCCAAGGCGCTCGACAACGTAATATTTCCACCGGCTGGCTCGGCAGCGCCACCCGCGCTTGTTTCAACCGTAACCGTCGCGCCCTGATTCAGGGCTACAACCAAACTATCAACATTAATATTTGAGTCATTCGTGGCCACCCATGCGCCGCCAGTAAAATTGCCACCGGAATTGGCGGATGATGAAATCATGATGTTATACGGGTCAATGAGCCATGCGCCCACTGCACCGTATGCAGCGGAAACATCCACTGATAAATTCAGATCAACAGCCCTACCGGAGGTTTCCACCAATCCACCGTCGCCACGTAAACTGCCACCGCGCGCGCTGATCGCGCCATAGACCTTGGCAGAGTCCTTGCCCCAGATAATGACTTTTCCGCCGTTTCCCTGTTGAACTGCGTCCGCATTGATCTGTGCGGCAGCATCAATATAGGTTGCGGAGGCATTATTGATAAGTAAGTTGCCACCCCGATAATCGCCACCGATCAACGCCTGCCCGCCGCCCTGGGCACCGGAGACATCGACCGTGGATTGGTCGAACAACCCGACCTTGTCGCCCAGGACCTTGACGATGCCGCCATTACCATTGGTTTCCGAACGCGCGGACGTCACGCTGCTCTGTGTGAGCAGGGTCAGGTTCGTGGAATTCAGCTCAATCTCACCGCCGTTGCCATTGGCGGCATCGGCCTTGAGTACGCCGCTGCTGGTGACGTTGTTGCCGAGTAAAGCAATTCGTCCGACGCTTTGAGATGCCGAGGTCGTAGAGGTATCGATTGATCCGGTATTCACCACATCCGCCCCACCACCCAAGGTAAATGTCCCATCGGCATTCACCACCACGCTGGTGGCCGGCTGTATGCCGTTGGTGTTCACGGCTTTGGAGAAAATATCCTGGCTCACGCTGGCGGTGAGCAGCACTCTTCCACCCTGGGCCTGGATGGTGCCGCTGTTGAGTACCGCCGGGTCCACGCCCAATTCGCTTTGCAGAATCTCCTTGCTCACGCGCACGCCGAGCAGGCCTGAATCATCAAAGGTCAACACCGCTTCCTTGCCGGCCGCCAGGGTGACGGTGCCGAGGTTGGCGGCGATGAGACCGTTGTTCTCAACACGTTTGCCGAGCAGGGCCACGTTGCCGCCGAGGGAGGCATTGATCAGACCGCTGTTGGTCACGGTGCCGCTGGTGCCGGGCATTTCCTTGAAGATGTAGCTGCCGTTCATGAAGTCGGACGGGTTGATGGTGAGGCCGGAGGCGATGATGCTGCCGACGTTAGTGACCGAAGTCGGGGTAAAGAAGATACCGTTGGGATTGACCAGGATGACCTTGCCGTTGGCATCGATACGACCGGCGATGACAGAGCCGTTGTTACTTAGGATACTGTTGAGCGAGACAGAAGAAGCGTTCGGCTGGATGTACTGCACCCGTTCATTGGCATTGAGGTTGTAGCTTTGCCAATTGATGGCCATGTTCTGGCTGGACTGGTTGATGGTGGTGGCCGTGCCGGACTGGACAATCGAACCATTGCCGCCGACCACTTGACCGCCGGTGGGACCGGCCTGTGCCA
>Ga0315281_10010715_pt1 | contig 12607 bp, 11 predicted proteins | sample YL17G07_0_MG_FD_204540 | JGI IMG/M metagenome (GOLD analysis project Ga0315281, IMG submission 204540) | Sediment microbial communities from Yellowstone Lake, YNP, Wyoming, USA - YL17G07_0 | ecosystem: Environmental > Aquatic > Freshwater > Lake > Sediment | place: USA: Wyoming | collected... | reverse complement strand
CTTCGACCCGAAACAGAACATCGAGGGCGGGGTCAACCATCTGAAATACCTGCTGGATCTTTTTGGAGGCGACCTTTCGTTGTCACTCGCTGCGTATAATGCCGGGGAGAATTCGGTGCTTCGCCGGGGCGGCGTCCCCGAGTTCCAAGAAACCCGCGAGTACATCCGGAAAGTCAACGGCCTCTACGGGGTTTCCCCGCTCCCCAGCGATGCCGAAAAGAAATCCAGCGAACCTCCCAAGGCTCCGATCTATCGCTACGTCGATGCGCAAGGTGTGGTGCACTTCACCGATGGGTATGAATTCTAGTTAATCCCGGACGCCGTCCGCCGGCCCGACCGGGCTGCGAGCTGAGGGGGCCGGGCAGGGACGACTGCGGAGATTGAACGGTTGAGGTTGACCAAGCGAGATCCCCGAACCTGGAGCGCCCTCCTTCTTGCCAGCCTGCTGGCTTCCCTGCCCTTTGCTTCTCCGGCCACTGCCGCAACGCGGCGGGCGCGGGCAAAATCCTCCTATGAAACCGCCGTCCGCATGCGGACCACGCTGGCTTCCCGCCCCGAGGGTGCTCGAGAGAAAGCCGACTACGAGAAACTGATTCGGACGTTCCGCTCGGTCCATGCGGCCGACCCGACGTACAGCCGCGCGCCCTTCGCCCTGGCGGCCGTGGCGGAGGTTTACGCGGAAATGGGCCGGCGATTTCAAAGCGACGACTACTACCACACCGCCATCCAGTCCTATCGTTTTCTCATCGGCGAATACCCGCAGAGTGGCCTGTCGCGCGACGGGTTATTCACCATTGCCGAGATCTATCGCGCCGACTTGGACGAGCCCGAAGAAGCTCGCAAGGCCTTCGAGGAATTCATCGAGAAATATGGCCGTTCGCCCAAAACCGCGGAGGCCCGCGAGAAACTGAAACAAATCGAGCGGGCGCTGGCTGAGCGCACCGTCGCTCCGCCCGTCAAGGAAGAGAAACGCCGGCCGAGTTTGCTCCCCGAGGTCACGGCCGTCCGCCGCTGGGTGGGCCCCAACTATTCCCGCATCGTGGTGAGCGTCGAGGGAGAGGTCAAGTTCGAAAGCAGCCGCGTGCCTAACCCCGACCGGATTGTCCTGGACCTGGCCAACACGCGCCTCAGCTCCGCACTGGTGGGAAAAACTTTCCCCGTCGAAGACGGCTTCTTGCGCCAGGTGCGAATCGGCCAGTATCAGCCGTCCGTGACGCGCGTGGTGCTGGACGTGGAGAAGATTGAGGACTATTCCGTCTTTACGCTGCCCAATCCCTTCCGGCTGGTCATCGATATCAACGGCCCGCCTTCCAATCCGCCGGAAAAAGCCGAGGAGCCCAAGGTCGCGAAGGCTCAGGAAGCCGCTACGCCGCGAGCACCTCAGCCGCCCACTGCCAAAAAGCCTGTCGCAACAGAGTCCGGCACGGCGCAGAAGGCGGAGCGCAAACCTTCAGGCCGTGAGCCCGAGACGAACGCCGAGGCCGAAAAGCCGGAACCCTCTTCGGCAAGCAAAAAGAAAGAGACTGCCTCGGTGAAGATTCCTCCCCTGCCGGCCACACGGCCGAAAAAGGAAGAGCCGGCGGCCACAACTCCCGGCGAAACTCCGCCTCCAATCAAAGGCGCTGCTCCCACCGAGGCGGGTTCGCGGACGCTGACTCGGGCGCTGGGGCTCAAGATTGCACGCATTGTGATTGACCCCGGCCACGGCGGGCACGACACGGGAACGATTGGGCCGACCGGCCTCTGCGAGAAGGACGTGGTCTTGGACGTGGCCTTGCGCCTGCGAAAGCTGCTGGAGGCGAAGACCGGCGCCGAGGTCGTCATGACCCGCTCCGACGACACGTTCATTCCCCTTGAGGAACGGACCGCCATCGCCAACGAGAAAGCGGCCGACCTGTTTATCTCCGTCCACGCCAACGCCAGCCGCGACAAGCGCGCGCGCGGCATCGAGACCTACTACCTGAATTTCACTTCCAGTCCCGAGGCCTTGGAGTTGGCGGCACGCGAAAACGCCACGACCCAGGAGTCCGTCCACGAACTCCAGGATATGATTAAGAAGATTGCGTTGACCGAGAAGATCGAAGAATCCCAGGACTTCGCCCTGCAAGTCCAGCGCGAGGTTTTCACGCGACTGCGCAAAGCCACCGGCCAGCAGAAGAACCGCGGCATCAAGAAAGCGCCGTTCGTCGTCCTGATCGGCGCCAAGATGCCCTCGGTGCTGGCGGAAATCTCCTTCCTCACCAACCCCCAGGACGAACGCCTGCTGAAGAAGTCGGACCACCGCGAGCGCATCGCCGAGGCGCTTTCCCGCGGCATCGAGCAATACGTGAACAACCTGGGCGGCGTCAAGGTTGCGGCCCAGGCCGAGCGGCGCGACTCCCCACCGGACGAATCCTCTGCCGCCGAGACCCGAAATTTCTGATATTCTCTGGGTGGATGGTTTCCCGCTGGACCAGGCAATTCGGGACCTTGCTGGCCTTTGCCGTCGCGGCGTGTCCGGCAGCGGCGCAAGAGCACAACGTCATTCCCTTGCTTCCCGCCGCCAACTGGCACCTGATGAACGCGCAACCGATGGACCTCGAAGTGGTGCGCCAGTGGGGAGGAGACCCTGCCATCGAGCGTGAGTTCGGCGTGAAGACGGTGGTCCTACGTACCTATCATCTCGCCGATAAGAAGGCGGAAATGCTGCTGGAAGAAGCCCAGGATCCTACCTCCGCTTACGGGCTCTTTATGTTCTATCAGACCGCCAAGCTTGCGGCTGCAAAGGGAATGGAGTTCACCCTCATCGGACCCGAAAGCGCCCAGATGTCGCGCGGCCGTTTTTTCGTTCGGGCCCGGCCAACGGCAAACTCCAAGCTTTCCGAGGACAACCTCATGGCACTGCTGATCCTGGTTGGGGGCACCCGCCCCTCGCGCCAGGATTCGGCGAGCCTGCCGGCCCCGCTGCCCGCGGAGGGCTTGGTGGCCGGATCGGAAAGATATCTGCTCGGGCTCGAGGCGGCCAGTCGTATCCTGCCCAAGTTTCGCACTGACTTGATCGGCTTTACACAGGGTGCCGAGGCGCAGGTCGGCACTTACGCATCCGGACGCGCGCGCGCCACGGTGCTCGCCATCACTTATCCCACGCCACAGATTGCACGCGCGCGCTTCGCCGTCATGGAGAGTCTCCTCGCCGTCAACCAGGATCGTGGCGCGGGATCGGTCTATGGGCGCCGCAGCAGCTCATTTGTTATTCTGGTTCTTGAACCCGGCGCGGAGTCGACGGCAAAGAAACTGATGGACCAGTTTCAAGTTACGGCCAATGTCAGTTGGAACGAGCGCGTTCCCGACCGCGCGGGGTTTACGATGCAAGTCGTCCGCCTAGTTCTTGCGAACATCATGCTCTCGTTCATCATTTCGGGCTTCGGCTTTGGGGGTGGAATAATCATCTTTCTCGCGCGACGCGCCGCAATGAAGTGGTTCCCGGACAGTTGGGCCAACCCCGAGCACGACCAGTTCATTCGGATAAAGCTTAACTAGGATTAAAGCATGTACTTTCAATAAGTTACAAACATAATGGGGCATTTTCCGCACAAATTAGACATTTTCATAATTTCGACGCGTGAAATCATTTCAAGTAATTGAAAGTAAAGTAGTTAGTGTAAACAAAAAAATCTGAGAATTTCCTTGACATCGACTTGGCGATTTCCTAGACTCACTGCGAGTTTAGTTTGGCGGGGCGCGTCCGCCATTCTATTCTCCTCTCAAAATGCTCACCCACGGGTCTGGCGGTAACGCTAACTTTGCTGGGTGAGCATTTTTGTGTGCCGGCGTAGCTCAGTCGGTAGAGCAACGGTTTCGTAAACCGTAGGTCGGGGGTTCGATTCCCTTCGCCGGCTCCATCCCCCTCAAGTTTTTGAATGTGGGACCGGTTATTCAACGCAATCCATCTTGGTGACGCGGCCGGGGCTTTGCGCCCAAGGGTCGGAGCGCTTGACACTCGCGGTGACTCTTTCAATTCGAGGATGGTTCAAACCAAGGACGGATTTACCGAAGGGGTTCTGAGGGTTCTTTGGGTTTCCTGATTTCCCGGTCGTAGATCTTGCGGGTCCGAGGGTTGCTCAAAGTTCTGTAGGCTTCCATGATCGCCCTGAACTTGTTCCCCTCGACACCCGGCGTCACGTCAGGATGGTATTTCTTGACGAGTTCGCGAAAACGGCGCCGAATTTCCACGCCGGTGGCATTAGCTGCGACCCCCAGGAGTTGATAGTGGGTGTAGGCAGGCATCGTTCCCGCCCCGCGCCCCCTCAAAGTGTCCATGCTTCAGCCTTCCGCTTATAGCCTTCAACGCGCGAGCCAGCACTCCACGGCCCGTTCCAGACTGCCCGGGTACCCTGAAACGAATCTGCTCCCACGCACGTTAGGGGCATACAAGGAAAAAGTCAAGCGGTGGGCCAAATGAAGAGCGAATTATGAATTCTGTATTGTGAAGGATGAAACGGATCGTGCCACTCTGCCTCCATCATTCAGCAATCAGAATTCATCATTCATAGCGCAGCGCCACCATGGGATCAACCTTCGCCGCCTCCAGGGAAGCAGGTAACCGGAATCTAGGCCACCGGGTAATGACCAAGATCCCACTCTCCCAAAGGGGGGGTTGGGCAAGTGGCGCGGGGGCTATCGTCTCAGCTGCGGGGGTCCCGATGCAAGTCATCGGGACAGATTTCACTCTGGGCGCCCCCTCTTGCGCATCGTTATCCGGGGCGATCTCCACGTTGACTTCAGATGCGTTCTTGCGGACCCACCTGAACCCGTTCTGATCGTAGTTTTTGCAGTAGTGCCTTTGTGGCGCGACTCCAGATGAGTTGTGCGGGGAATCGCGCCACTAAGAGCCCTTAACGCGTGCACCCATCGACGCAGGTCTTAGCTGCCTCGCGGGCGGCGGCCAGGCATGTTGCATTACCGTGACAGGCCTTCACTGCAGCCGTATACTGCACCAGGCACGCGTTCGCGCACGCATTGGGTGGCCCCTGCGCCTCAAGCATGGACGCAAGCAGAGCTAGCGCTGCCAAGACAGCGAGCCTCACGAAGTGCATTTTCAATGTACTCATAGTCTGAAACCTCCTTTAGCGATGTTCGGTCGGGTCCCCGAACTGGTTATCCCGCCGAGGGATTACTCTTTGCAGAAACCACAATGTGCTTTCTGATCGACGTCGAAGCAAGAGACGCAGCGTGGACCGCCGCAGGGGTGGCAGCCCGTCAGATTGGTCCCGCAAACGACCGAACCGCAGCCCCGCGCTTGGGCCGGACGTGGCGTTAGGCTCACAGTGCCCACCAGGAGAATTACCAATACCGCCAGGTTTCGCACATTTCGCAAGAGAGACATTTCTTTTCTCCTTTCATATTGGGTTTTAACTTCATTGCTCAGGCCTGATCCCGGCAAGTATTACCGGCACAGGCCACTGCTCTCATTACTTCGAGCTCCTGTCTTGGCGAGAGCATTCCAATCCAGGCGTTCACGACCGTTCCGTTTCTGTCAACCAGAAGCACGCTGGGAGTTCCAGAAACCTTGAGCTTTTCGAGCGGGACTCCCGCGAGTGCATGAACCCCCAGCCCCTCCGACTGCACGGCTTCCTTTACCGCGTCGGCAGCGTCGGGAAAGACAGCCACGATAGCGGTGTTCGACCGAGCTTCCTGCTGCTGGGCGGCGAGCCGCTGATAGAAGGGCGCACTGTCTTCGCAGAAGTGACATCCCTTCCTGAGCACGAGCACCAAGGTTCGCTCGTGAGCGCTCCAATCCCAGCCCTCCAGGCGGGGAAGCCTGTCACCCGCTTTGACCTCGTTCGGCTCCGGACCGTGGGCAGAGAACCGGTCCCTGAGATATGCCGAGCCGATCACGACGGCCAACAGGATCACGACGACGTTGGCGACCACCTCAATTTTGGTTCTCATCACTCCCTCCATGCCGCAACGGCTGAGTTTCCCAGGCCAACATTTCCTTCGCGCCAGAGTCGCACGCGACGAGCTTCACTCGTATCGCAGCGCCACCAGGGGATCGACCTTCGTCGCCCGGCGCGCCGGGATGTAGCTGGCCAGGAGCACAGCGAGCCCAATCACGAAGACTGCGACCAGAAAAACGGGGCCGCGTTGTGCGAATGGGAGAAGATCATCGTTAACAAGGCCTAACTTTAGCCACACCAAAGGGACGGCCAAAGCCAGGCCAATTCCGGTCCCCAAGGCCCCAAGCACTATTCCTTTCCTTACCACCATCCATAAGACGTCGGTTCGCTGGGCGCCCAGGGCCATACGGATACCAATTTCAGGTGTCCGCTGCGCGACCGTGTAGGCCATCACCCCAAAGACTCCGACCGCGGCCAGAGCCAGGCCCAGACCTGCGAGGGTGCCGATGAGAATGTTTCCTACGCGCATGCCGGTGCCGGACTGGGCCATGACTTGGTTCATGGTTTGGACGGATGTGACCGGTTGGTCCTTGTCCATGCTCCAGATAGTGCGGCGCAACATCGGGGCGAAGGTCGCCGGATCGGATTCTGTCCGGACGACGAAAGTCATCACAGAAGATGGGCGCTGGAGATAAGGCTCGTAGGCCTGGGGCATAGCTTTCCGCTGATCGAACGAGTGTCTGACGTTGCCAACTACACCGACGATTTCACTCCACTCCGGCTGGTCCACGCCGCTGGTGTCGAGCCGAATGCGCTTACCGATGGGGTCCTCATCGGGGAAGTAGCGACGAACAAATTCCTGGTTCACGAGGGCCACCGGTGGCGCTTGCGCGCTGTCGGAGGGTGAGAAGTTGTGGCCGCGAATCAGCGGGATGCTTAGGGTGCGGAAATAATCGGGGCTGATCGCGTAGTAATCCGTCCGCGCCCTCTCCGCGCGTAGCAAGGCTGGACGGCCGTCGATGCTAAACGTGACGATGCGCTCGTATTCGCCCAGCGGCAGGGTACTCGTGGTACCCGCCGAATCGACGCCCGGAAGCGCTTCGAGGCGCCGAATAGCTTCCTGGAAGAAAGCCGCCTGCTTGGGGGAATCTTTGTGAGCCGTGCTCGAAAGGGAGATGTTTGCCGTCAAGACGTGATTCGAGTCAATCCCAAAACCTGCGTGAACTCTGTCGAGGAATTCCTGGACGAAAACCCCTGCTGCGATCAGGAGTACCAGTGCCAAGGCGATTTCCGCGGTCACCAGCACACTCTGAGCCCGGTGGCGGGCCTTGCTCTGCGAACTCGCGCGGCCGCCTTCTTTGAGCGTGGAGTGGAGGTCCAGGGCGGTCTGGTGAAAAGCCGGCGCCAAGCCGAAAAGAACGGCTGCCAAAACCGATATGCCAAGAGTATAGGCGAGGACGTTGTGATCGATGGTCACTTCGCGCGCTATCGGACTGATGTCGGGGACGAGGCTGAGACCCCTACGGAACAAGTCCACACCCCACCAGGCAAGCAGCAGGCCTAACCCGCCCCCTGCAAGAGCCATGAGAAGACTTTCAACAAACAATTGGCGGATCAGGCGCAAACGACTTCCGCCCAGAGCCGCGCGCACGGCGAACTCTGTTTGGCGCTCGGCGCCGCGCGCAAGTTGCAGGCTGGCAATGTTGACGCAAGCAATGAGCAGGACAAAGAGAACCACTCCCATCTGCAGCCTCATGCCAACTCCAAACTCATCGGCAATGTAGTGCTGGATGGACATTGCTGTGGCGCCCCAACCCTTGCTCGTGCCGGGGTAAGTCTGCTCGGACCGTTGGGCAAGACCAGCCATCTCAGCTTTTGCCGCTTCAACGCCGACGCCGGGTTTCAGACGAGCCAGGACTTCCAGGCTGCGGCTCCCGCGGGCCGCGGGGAGAATGCTTTCCGGGGGGAGGACGAGCGGCGTCCACAATTGGGGGCCGCCGTATACGTCCAGCCGGTACCTGCTGGACATGACACCCACCACAGTGTAGCTTTCGCCATTCAGGCGCACGACCTCGCCAATCACCTTGGAGTTGGAGCCGAACCGACGTTGCCACAGTCCGTGGCTCAGAATGGCGACTTGGTTGTGACCAGACTGGTCTTCACCGGGCAAAAAGGTGCGGCCCAGAGCGGCCTCGACCCCCAGCACTTGAAAATAGTTTGCTGATACGCGAATCCCAAAGAGCCGCTCCGGCTCGCCTTCTCCGGTCAGAGCGAAATCGCTCCTTTCGCTCGCCGCCATGTCATCGAAGGATCGGCTCTGCACGCGCCAAGCAACGAAATCAAAGGCGGAAACAGGTTGCCGGTCCCATCCCCATCCTTCCCTGACTGGGTCAGTGGTTAGGATCACGACCACCCTGGCGGGATCCTTTATGCGTGGGGGCCGCAACATCCAGCCGTTCACGGCGCTGAAGATCGTCGTATTTGCAGCAATGCCTAGCGCCAGCGTTGCGACGGCCACGGCGGTGAAGCCGGGGTTCTTGGCCAACATGCGCAGGCCAAAGCGGACATCCTGAAGCAGTGTGTGCATTTTAGAACCCTCTGAGAATATTCGGGCAATTTTACCGCCACTTGAGCTTAAGGCAACTCCTTTACTGCCAAGAGAATACGAGCAGCACCCCTCCTGGCATTGGTCCAGAGTGTCCGGTTTTGGGATACTCGTGTCCGCTTTCGGGACGGTTCCGTGATTATCACACCCACAGGCTGCGTTGGATCACTCGGGGGGCGGATGCCGCGCGGAGGCATGAACGAACCATCATGAGAACCCGGCTCGGTATTCCTCGTGACTACCTCTTGCGCTTCGTCGCCCGATGCGCTCTTATAGGGGCATGAAAACCATGGCACATTCCCTGGTCTTGTTTGCTCCATTCTTTGTCTTGCTGCTTTTGGCGCCATCCGCGCGACTGGCTGCGAAGCCTCGGGGGAAGGGAAAGTGCTCGCTTTACATTGGCACTTACACCGGCCAGTACAGCAAGGGCATCTACGCTTACCGTTTCGATTCGAAAAGTGGCCTGCTAGCACCTCTGGGACTCGTGGCAGAATCCGACAACCCTTCTTACCTTGCAATTCATCCCAGCCGGCGACTCCTCTTCGCCGTGAATGAGGTTGACGATTACGGTGGCCAGAAAGCTGGTTCGGTCAGCGCCTTCGCCATCGACGCGAAGACGGGAAAGCTTACCTTTCTCAATACGGTATCTTCGCGCGGCGCGGACCCCTGTTATGTGGCGGTGGACAAGACGGGGAAGTATCTTCTGGCCGCCAATTACCGCGGGGGCAACGTGGCGGTGTTCCCGGTGGGCGAGGATGGCCGCTTGGGCGAGGCATCGGCCTTTATCCAGCACACGGGTCACGGCACGAATCCCGAACGCCAGGAGGGGCCGCACGCGCACTCCATCAACCTTTCCCCCGACAACCGTTTCGCCGTCGCGGCAGACCTCGGGCTCGACGAGCTGATTGTTTACCGATTTGACGCGACGAAAGGCTCTCTCGCTGCCAACGACCCGCCGTTCGCCAAGGTCAATCCCGGCGCCGGGCCGCGGCATTTCGACTTTCATCCGCGCGGCAAGTTCGCGTACGCCATCAACGAATTGGGCTCCACCATCACCGCGTTCGCCTACGACGCGGCGGCGGGAGCCTTGAAGGAACTGCAAACGGTTTCCACACTTCCCAAAGATTATTCCGGCAGCAACGATGACGCCGACATCCACGTGCATCCATCGGGCAAGTTTTTGTACGGGTCGAATCGCGGCCACGACAGCATCGCGGTGTTTTCGATTGAACCCGACCAAGGCACGCTGACGCTGGTCGAGCACGTCTCGACCGAAGGAAAAACACCGCGCAACTTCGGGATCGATCCCTCGGGAACTTATCTCTTCGCGGCCAACCAGAACTCCGACAACATCGTCGTCTTCCGCATCGACGCCAAGACCGGCCGCCTGACCCCGACGGGCCAGACGATTGAGGTTCCTTCGCCGGTTTGCGTGAAGTTTGTGGCGGCGGAGTGATGGCGCCCACCGTCGAGGGTTGTCGTCCTTCGTCCACTGCAATTTGTCTCTTGTATGTCCCCAACCCTCATCGTTAACATCCCCGAGGCAAAAACGATTGTGAGGAGAAACATGCTTCATCCATTCACGAAACTGTTGATCTGGCTGTTAGGCTTCATGGCGCTCACGGCGTCGCCCGTTCTCGCCGAGATAAAGCTCCCGGCGCTTTTCGGCGACAACATGGTTCTCGAGAGCAACGCCAAGGATCCCGTCTGGGGCACCGCTGATCCCGGCGAGCAGGTCACCGTGTCCATCGCCGACCAGAAAGCGACGGCTACCACCGACGGCGAGGGACGTTGGAAAGTCGCGCTCGGTCCGCTCAAGCCGGGCGGGCCGTTTGAAATGACGGTGGCTGGAAAGAATACGCTCACATTGCACAACGTCGCGGTGGGCGAAGTCTGGATCTGTTCCGGTCAGTCCAACATGGAGATGGCCGTCGGCAACAGCCCGCGCGCCTGGGGCGGCGTGATGAGCTCGGCGCAGGAAATTGCCGCCGGGAACTACCCGATGATTCGCCACTTCGCGGTCAAGAAAGCCGTGGCCGGCCAGCCGCAGTCGGACGTCGAAGGCCAATGGGTTGTCGCCAGCCCGCAGACGGTGGGTGAATTTACCGCCGTGGGATATTTCTTCGGGCGCGGCCTGCACAAGGCGCTGGGCGTTCCCATCGGCCTGATACACACTTCCTGGGGAGGAACTCCCGCCGAGGCCTGGACCAGCCGGCAAACCCTGGCCGCTGATCCCGCGCTCGCCTCCATCGTCTCCGATTGGGAGAAAAAGCTTGCCGACTACCCAAGTCGCCTTGAGATATACCGCCGGGAGTTGGATGGATGGAGCCGCTCCGCGCAGCAGGCAGAAGCCGAAGGGAAGACAGCGCCGCGGCCGCCCGAATTCCCTGACGATCCGCAAAGTAGTTCGTGGCGCGCCGGAGGGCTCTTCAACGGCATGATCGCACCGCTCAATCCCTATCGCATCGCCGGCGCCATCTGGTACCAGGGTGAATCGAACGCCGACCGCGCCTATCAATACCGCAAGCTCTTCCCGACCATGATCCAGGACTGGCGGCGCGCCTGGGGCGAAGGAGATTTCCCTTTCCTGTTCGTTCAGCTTGCCAGCTTTGAGGACTCCGGCACATGGCCGGAATTGCGCGAGGCGCAGTTCATGGCTTGGTCGCTGCCCAACGCCGGAATGGCGACGGCGGTGGATATCGGCGAGCCTTACGACATTCACCCCAAGAATAAGCAGGAAGTCGGACGCCGCCTGGCGCTGGCTGCCGAAGCCATCGCTTACGGCAAGGACGCCGTCTATGCCGGGCCGATTTATGGTTCGATGAAAACCGAAGGCGCTGCCATCCGGGTCACCTTCAAACATGTGAGCGGCGGCCTGGCAGCCAAGCGCGGAGCCGGGTCGCTCAAGGGTTTTGAAATCGCGGGCGAAGACCACAAGTTCGTTCCCGCCGAGGCGAGGATTTCGGGAGATACGATTCTTGTGCGAAGCTCGCAGGTCCCTCACCCCGTCGCCGTTCGCTACGCCTGGGCGGATAATCCCGAGTGCAGCCTCTACGGCAAGAGCGGCCTGCCGGCCTATCCCTTTCGAACTGACGACTGGCCAGGAGTGACGGAGGGGAAGAAATAGGAAGTTGTCAGTAGTCAGTGTATACAGTAGCCGCGGCATGTTCTTAATGCCGTGGGTTCTTCATTGCAACCCATGAAAGCCCACGGCACCAAACCCGTGCCGCGGCTACGCGCATTTGTCAGTCATCGCACAGAGGCAGGAAGAGCGGCCACCCCGGCGGGTCGGTGGGGCGAATAAAAAGCGAAGAAACTGATACCGGATGACGCGCGGGCGGCTAATCGAGATGGAAGACTTCCTCGAGCTCGAGCATCATCTGATCGGGCGGGGCGCCCGAGGGGGCCTCGAAGTAGGGCCCCATAAACGCCTGCCAGCGGGAGTTCACTTCTTCGCGAGCCATGGCGTCGCGCGCCGCGTCCAGACTCTCCGGCGTCTCAAAGTATCCGAACAGCGTCCCATCGTCGCGCAGGTAGAGCGAGTAGTTGTGCCATCCGGTGCGCTCGAGCGCCCGAAGCATCTCGGGCCAAACGTGTTTGTGGTGCACCTTGTACTCCTCGATTTTCTCTTGCTTCACCTTGAGCACAAACCCCACTCGTTTCATCTCGCCTCCTATTGGATTGGCGATTGTAGCCCAGCACACGCCGCTTGGCGATTGCGGAATGTCATCCTGATCCCTCCCGCCATCGAAATAGGCGGACCTTCGGCACAGCGGGAAAAGAATCTGCCTGCGGGATCTGCGATTCCAGTCCTCTAAGCATGTGTCCGGCGGGCTGGTGGCCAGAGGTACTGGGAAAACGCTCAAGGGCTTTGAAATCGCAGGCGAAAACCGGAGATTTGTTCCCGCTGAGGCCAGGATTTCCGGTAGGTCGGTGGTTGTGCGGAGCGCGCAGGTCCCTCACCCCGTCGCCGTTCGCTACGCCTGGGCGGGCAATCCCGAGCGCAGCCTCTTTGGCAAGAGTGGCCTGCCGGCGTATCCGTTCCGCACCGACACTTGGCCGGGCGTGACGGAGGGCAAGAAGTAGGCAGTTATAAGGGGTTCAGCAGTCAGCTTATGAAGGT
>Ga0315281_10010714_pt1 | contig 12607 bp, 11 predicted proteins | sample YL17G07_0_MG_FD_204540 | JGI IMG/M metagenome (GOLD analysis project Ga0315281, IMG submission 204540) | Sediment microbial communities from Yellowstone Lake, YNP, Wyoming, USA - YL17G07_0 | ecosystem: Environmental > Aquatic > Freshwater > Lake > Sediment | place: USA: Wyoming | collected... | reverse complement strand
TTCACGCCGCTACAGGCTCCAAGCAGGAGCGCGGCGCACGCAACAGCGATGCTGGTTTGAGTGAATGTCATTGTTTCAGTAATTCGCGCACCTGCGCCTCGTATTGGGTCTCGTAACCGGCACGGTATCCTTTGTGGATGTAGCGCACCTTTCCATCGCGATCGATCAAAATAGTGCTGGGCATGCCATCCACGTCATACAGGCGGCTGACTCGCTTCTCGGCATCCAGCAAAACGGTGAACGTGACACCAAGCTTTCCAGCCATGGTCTGCGCATTCCCCGCGTTGTCATCGATGTTAACGCCAAGCAGCTTGAAACCGGCCTTGGCATATTTTTCGTGAATACGGTTCAGCAACGGCATCTCCTGCCGGCAAGGGCCACACCACGTCGCCCAGAAGTTGATCATCACCACCTGACCGCGCAGTTCGCTCAGCTTCAGATTCTTGCCTGCACTGCTGCGCAGGGTGAAGTCCGGAGCAGTACTGCCGATTGCCGGCATCGCCGCTGATGAAACTGCGGTCCAAAGCAACAGCGTGCCGGCCAGCATGGTCTGCACCAGCCGCTTCCGTTGTCTGTATCCACGCGTCGTCATGTCTGATCCCGGAGTCTGTGTCAGAAGAGTCCTGATAGCCCGAACGTGAGCTCGATGTTATTGGTCATCTTGTTTTCATTGGCCAGCAGGTCCGATGCAAACAGGTAATCGCGCATTTCTATCCGGAGTGATAACCAGTCGCGGGGCACAATGCGTATACCGATGCCAATGTTGTACGTGATGTTGTCGATACGGTCGAATGACGTGTTACCGATGCCGCCCACCAGATAAACCGCCGAGGTCATGGCCCGCCCCCGGCCGATGAACAACTCGCCGGGAAAGAGGTTCACGCCCACGGACAGATTGTAATAGGTCAAATCCACCGATTGTACGGATGGAGAAGTTGTAGAAAATATTTTGATGCCATTAGTCTGAAAGGCTGCATCGGAAACCGTGGATTGGGCATAGGTGCCCTCAAGGAAAATATCCTCCGTCACATGGTACGCAAGACGTCCGCCGTAAACGGGATTGCTGCCAAAACTCTCAATATTCAGCATGCCGGCGAAGACGCCGAATTCGATGTCGCGCGCGCTGATTTTGGGAACCGTTACCGTCCGGCGATCGATTTGCGGCTGGATGACCTGTTCACCGGGTTCTTTCGATACCGGGTTTTCGGCGGATGCCATAAATGGCACCAGCAGCGACATCAACAGAAAAATTCGTATGGCTGGCATGTTCATGGTTGGCTGGATGGGTGGACGATGTGCCGTTGTCAGAAGAAAAGTGAAAGCCCGAGAGACCACTCGTTGAATTCATGCATGCTGTTCTGGCTGATAAAAGCCACATGCCTGCGGTAATCGGCGCGCATGATGAAACGGCGCGTCACGTAGGCGCGCACACCGAGGCCGGAACTTGCCATGTTTGCATCGACCTCAGACCCGCCAACCAGGGTGGACTTGGGCGTATTGTGAAAACGACCCAGGCCCAGAGAAAAAAACGGGGCCACCCGCCATTCCGGAAACGGCTGTGCCAACAGGCTTCCATAGAACAGTGAAGTGCTCGAATACGTACCAACTGCCTGGGCCAGACTCAGCTCGACGGAATAGTTCTGCGACAATCCGTATCCGACGTGCGCGGTCAGGAGGGCATCGCTGTCGAGCTGTCCGGCACTAAATCCGAATTCGACGCGCCGCAAAAGGTAATCATCAAACAGCGTGTCGCGGAAGGTCGTCTTTACGCCGGCCTCGGACAGGGTGTTCTCCATCTGGTCACGGCTGACCCAGCCCTCTTTACCCTTTTCGGTGCTGACCTTGAACCAGTCGGTATGCCGCTTCAGGAGCGTTACCCAGTCGCCCCGGTCCGATACGTGAAAAACCGGATATCCTCGTCCCGGACCGGTATGCAGTTCAAGGTAGGGATCGGCCACTTGCACCCGTGTCTGCCTGTCCTCCGCCGACGCGCAAAACGACAGAGCCGACAACACCATCGTCATGATGAGCGCAGCATAACGGCTTTCTCTGCGGTCCGTGCCCCGCACGTCCACGGCCACCATGTTCACGGATAGCCGCAGCTCGTTGTTGCAACCGCCGTACACGTACTGCACGTTGCCTGGTTTGTCACCTGCTCGGCGATCCAGCTGCGTATCGCCTGATAACACAGGTCACCCTCACCGGGAAAGATATCACCGCCACCGTGGAACGTGACAATTCCCGAGATCGTGCCGCGCGTGACACTGTCCCGCAAGGGCTCGGCGAGCAGCGGGCTGTCGTCCGGAGCCAGGAAATTGGTGAAGTTGTTCTGCAGAATTTCGTAATTCCTGAGCGGGTCCGACAGCAGCGTGAAGGTTCCGCCGTTACCACCCAGAGCGTGGCAGTTGCTGGCATTGCAGGTTACGAGGCTCGAATCCGACCTTTTGATCGGATTGATGAAAATAGGCATGACACAGGTCTGGAAGTTGGTCTGGCACAGATCCGCCGTGCGCGTTACCGGGCCGTTCTCCACAGGCAGACCGCAGGCGGAAACAACGCCTGCTACCAGCCCGCCCAGCAACACAGCCCGGACAACTTCACCCGCCCCACGACTCATGGACACGTCAATGTATTCGAGATCCAGTCCCTGATCGTATTGTAAGTTGCCGCCGGCATGACGGTCCCGTAGTTCGGATGCGGCGTCGTCGTCGGACGCGACAGCAACAGGCTATTGGCCGGTGTAGTGACGTCGGTCACGTAGCCGGCGGTGACGTTGAAATCACCCTCTGTATTGCCGGTGAGAACGAAACGATTATTGGCACTGGCGGCAAAGCCACTGTTGTTCACCGCCTGGTGACAGCTTGAGCAACTGCCTGCCTGCGAGGCTGTCCCGAACAACGGCTTGATGCAACGAGCGAACTGGCCCGAATTCAAGAGTGCCGCGTTGGAACGCAGGGTACCGTCCGGTTTGTGCGGATCGTTATAGTACAGCCCGCCAAGATCGATCCACTCATTGACCAGACGTAACTCCGAGGCATTCAAGTAGCCGCTGTGGTTCTGGCAAGCCACGACCACCGGTGCGCCCGTCACGCCATTAAAGACGTTGACCGGTCCCGGTGCGCACACCGGCCGCGATAGCGTTGCTACATTCGCTGTCGTCAGGAGTGATGGCGTCTTGAGCTGCTGTTCGTACAGTCGCGCAATGAGGCGGCTGCTGCGCGCGCTGCCCGGGCCCACCGCCTCCGGCTCACGGACCACGACCAGTTCGTTATCCCGAAGCTCAACGATTGGCAGGAGGGTGATCGGATCGAGGCGCGGTTCGCCCAGCAACAGGCGCTGGTACGACTGCGCGCGCCCAAACTCGCCAGCGCCGGTGTTGCCCAGATCCAGGCCACCGGCTGGAGTGCCGCCAGAATGGCAACCCGTGCAGTACTTGTTCCAGATAGGCTGGATATGGTCGACATAATTGATTGCGTAGGCGCAGTTTTTTGATGTCCATGTTCCTGTCAACACATTACCTGTCCAGCTGGCGCCGCACGCTACACCCTTGATGGTTGGTGGCGTCGTGGTGAGCAGGCTGTAGTCGATTGAAATGGTCGCCTGCGCGGGGATGCTTGTTCCGTTCTGCGTGTTGTACAACGGCGTCCAGATATCCGCGGATACCGGATTCGGCTTAAGGTCGAGCCCGGTGGCCGGCTCAATCTCTGCCGTGCGCGTATAGGCCATCGTGGTCCCGGCGGTGGTAGCCGGATGCGGATAGCTCGCCGGCGTATTGAGCAACGCGCCCTGGGCGTTGGTCGTGGTATCGCCCGCCGTTGCACCGAGACGCGAGGAGTGACAACCCTTGCAGAAGCGTCGCTCGCCGTCGCGCGTCTGAAGCCAGTTGGTGTGCGGCGTGAAAGCGCGTCCTTCCTTGTCCAGGGCAGTAATATTGATTGGCGTATTTGCCGGCACCTTGGTGCGAATCGAGCCATCCGGCTCAATCACGCCATAACCCACAATCTGCTGCATCTCGAATTCGGTCTCGCCCAGCGCCTGCCGGCTCATGCCAGGCGGAGTGGGCACGGCCTTGGTGATGCGGAAGAAACGTGCCACACGACTTTCATACGTAGCTGTTCCCGGCGTCTTGAGAACAGCGATGTCTGCCCTACCGCCGCTGCGCGGAATGGCCTCAACACCGCTCACCAACACAGCGTCGCCCATGCGGCCCAGGCTGTCAGTGTCGTATGCGGTATTCACATCAAGCAGGCCCATGCCCGCACCCAGCGTGCTATCCGGGGTGAAGTCCCCGATCACTCTTGGCGCCGGCCGTGCCTGAAGTGCTACCGGATCGGAGTAAAAGTATCCAGGCGCATACGGGATGATCGGCTGGTTCGTGCGCTTGTTCAGATCGAACATGTAAATGCCGTACTTCGGCTCACCCTCAATCGTGGTGGCCTGACCTAATACGTTGGTGCTTGGCGTAGGCTGAGATGGCGTGAACACAACCAGGATGCGATTGCTTCCATCCCAGAGCGGGTACGGCGTGGAGTAACGTCCCAATGGCGACACGCCGCGGCCACGCATCGCCTCGTGATCTTCGACCGGATTGGCAAAAAGCAGGCGCGTCGCCTGGAACTGGCCGCTGGTTACGCCCATCTGATTCGCCGGCGGTGTCGTGGTGCCGGCCGTGTTGTTGGCGGAATAATTCTTGTAATCGATGATTTCCAGCGAACCGCCCTCGCGCGTGCGCGACAGCGGCATGTAGGTTGAGACCAGGCGCCCGTCCGGCATTTCACGCGGATGCAGGTAGATATCATCCAGATCGTGCGCGCCATACAGGATGAACGGATTGGTGCCGTCCGGATTGATCTTGAAAATACTGAACTGGTTGCGGCCGCCGACGTGATCCCAGCGCGAGTACATGATCTGACCCGTGCTCAATACCGTGGGATTGCGGTCGTGGCTCTGGTTAAACGAGATCTGCTTGCAGCTGCTGCCGTCGTTCTTCATGGTATGCAGCACCGTGACCGGCTCACGCTCGTACTCATCGGTGTACTTGTACGGGGCGATATTTTGCGCCTGCATCTGGCGCCAGGTGGTTTCCTGCCGGTTTGACGAGAAGACGATGTCTCCATTCGGCAGATAGGCCGGATCGACATCATCACCCGTTATGGCAACCCCGAGTGCGTCCTTGGCGTCGCAGACTATTTTGCGCGGCGCCTGTTTTGTCCTGGTATCGTATTCAAAAATTCCCCAATCCTCATTCGCGCGACGCATGGCAAACAGTATCTTGGTGCCATCGTAAGAGACCTCAGGATCGGAAACATCGCCCGTGCCACCGGTGTACGAACTGGTAATGTTGGTCTCGGGTGCACTCGGTGAGGCCTTCTCGCGCACATAGAGGTCGCCACCGCTCCCCTGGGTCACGGAGTCCGTGGGATTGCCAAGGGCTGCGACAGGTCGCTTGACGTAGGCAATGGAAACATCACCCGTAACGGATACGGAGTCGCCGCCGCCAGTGCAGGCAGCCAGCAAAAGCAGAAAGGGGGCGAGAAAAGTGAATTTACCGAAATACGCCGTCTGGGTCCGCATGTGTCCGTCCTCACCGATGATTCCGCCGTAACGTCAAACAGCATGACGGCGGTAATGCCTGGCTTCGGCGGCCCGACAGGCGTGGGGGTCATTGCTGCCCCGTTAGCCTCGGTGCTTTGCGTCGCCACCTTTCGGTGACTCTGCCCTGACAAAGCGCTGCAATAATTCTTTATAGATTTTGTTGCGCCGAGTACGCCATTTCCGAACCGCATCCCTTTGTGCACACCCATCGGACACGGTGCAATTGGCTACACTCGCGCCGCGACCCTATCAAAGACCTAGGCGAATTTCTACATGTTTGCAGGGACTTGGCCGACAAGCGGCAGGCGCTGGAGGTCCAATGGACGGGCTGCTGACCGGCGCACTGCCAGGCCGGGTCAGTGGGCAGTGCCAATTTTCGGCGCAACGGGCGCCGGTTCTTCGCGCACGGCGCCGCGTAAGCCCGGCGAGTACAGCATGTGCCCGGCGTCATCGATAATGATGGCATCAATACCCTTGAGCGACTCAACCAGGCGCATGCCCTCTTTCGGGCCTTTCACGAACACGCTTTTGGTCAGGCCTTCGGTCGTGACTCCATCCGGGCCAATGATGGTGACGCTGCGCACGCCGGTCGCGGACTTGCCGGTTTTTGGATTGATGATGTGGTGGTGACGCACGCCGTCTTCCTCGAAGAAGCGCTCATAGTCGCCGGAGGTCGAGATGGCGACATCCGCCAGCGGCAGCACCGCGACCACCTCGCCGCGCCGGCGCGGATCGCGAATGCCGACATTCCAGGGACGGCCACGCCGGTCGCCGAGCAGCCGGCTGTCGCCGCCGGCCGTGACAATCGCATTCGTAATGCCGCGGCCTTTGAGAATGGCGATGCAATTATCGGCTGCATAGCCCTTGGCAATGCCGCCCAGATCGATGCGCACGCCGGGACGAGCATAGTGAATCGTTAGCGCCCTGGGGTCGAGTTGCAGATGGCGGTAGTTGATGCCGGGCAACGCCTTCGCGATCTGCTCATCGGTCGGTTTGACGTGCTCGCGGTAATCGTACAGATAACCGACGCTTGAGAAGGTGATGTCGAACGCGCCACCGGACAGATTCGAGAACTCTATCGACCGCGTGATCAGATCGAACATCTCCTTGCTGATCGGCACCGGTTTCTGCGCCGCCTCGCGGTTGATGCCCGACAGTTCACTGTCGGGCTTGAACGGGCTCATGGTCCTGTCGATGCGGTGCATTTCGTCCATCACCGCATTCATGGCCGCGCGCGCCACCGAAGCATCGTCGTGCCACAGCTCGACACGCACCGACGTGCCCATGATGGCCTCCTCGCGCGAGTACCACTCGGCCGGCGCCGGCAGCGCCGCGAACGCAAGGAGGCAAAACAGGATAAAACGCATGACCATCAGACGGAGTGCGTCTGGCGAATATAGGCGAGCGCGCGATCGAGGCACTGGAGTGTCTTCTCGCGCCCGAGCAGCGCCAGCGTCTGGTCGATCGGTGGCGATACCGCGCGCCCCGCCACCGCCACGCGCAGCGGCTGGGCAACCTTTCCGAGCTTGAGGCCACGCGCCTCGGCCAGGCCATTGACCGCCGCATGGATTGTTTCGGCCGTCCATTGCGGCAGGCTGGCGAGCTGCGCGCGCAGATCAGTGAGCGGCTCCAGGTTCTCCGGCTTGAGATGTGCCGCCGCATCCTTCGGATCATAACTCTCTACATCTTTATAGAAGAACGCGCTGGAAGATGCCATTTCGGCGAGAGTCTTGGCGCGCTCGCGCTGCGCGAATACAACCTCAGTCAGCTCCGGGCCCCTGGACGGGTCGATATCGAGCTTGCCGAGGTGATGACTCAGGTGATGCGCCACATGCTTGGGATCGGCAGTCTTAATATAGTGCTGGTTGAGCCACAGCAGCTTCTCGGGATTGAACGCGGCCGCCGAGCTGTGCACGTTCGTGACCTCGAACAGCCGGATCATCTCCTCCATGGAGAAAATCTCCTGGTCGCCATGCGACCAGCCGAGCCGCGCCAGGTAGTTGAGCAGCGCCTCGGGCAGGAAGCCCTCGTCGCGGTACTGCATGACGCTGACCGCGCCGTGGCGTTTGGACAGGCGCGCGCCGTCCGCGCCCAGGATCATCGGCACGTGCGCGTACACCGGCGGTGTGTGGCCGAGCGCCTTGAGCATGTTCATCTGGCGCGGGGTGTTGTTCAGGTGGTCGTCGCCGCGGATCACATGCGTGATCTGCATGTCCATGTCGTCCACCACCACGGTGAAGTTGTAGGTCGGCGTGCCGTCGGAACGCGCGATAATGAGATCGTCCAGTTCGCTGCTCTGAAACACCACCTTGCCGCGGATCAGGTCTTCGACCACCACCGCACCTTCCAGTGGATTCTTGAAGCGCACCACCGGCGGAATGTCCTTGGGCGGGTTGGCGACACCGTGCCGGCACTTGCCGTCGTAGCGCGGCTTTTCCTTGCGCGCCATTTGCTCGGTGCGTAAGCCTTCGAGGCGCTCCTTCGAGCAGTAGCAATGGTAGGCCGTGCCCTCTTTCAGCATTCGATCGATTACTTCCTTGTAGCGCGGGAAGCGATGTGTCTGGAAAAACGGGCCCTCATCGTATTCGAGTCCGAGCCAGGTCATGCCTTGCAGGATGGCATCGACACTCTCGGCCGTGGAGCGTTCGAGGTCGGTGTCTTCGATGCGCAAGATAAAGGTGCCACCGTGCTTGCGTGCATACAGCCAGGAGAACAGTGCCGTGCGCGCCCCACCGATATGCAGGTAACCGGTCGGGCTCGGGGCAAAACGGGTGCGGATGGTCATATTAAAATTCCGGCTGCCTTAACGAAAGAACGTTATTTGAATGAGGCGAGCATAAATTAGTCGTGCACATTGCATATCTTGCGTCCCTTCTCCCCGCGGGAGAAGGACAGGATGAGGGCCGCTTTTGTGCTGCTTGGCCCTCACCCCGGCCCTCTCCCGCAGGGAGAGGGAGAAAAACGAAAGGCCTCTCAGGTTACCTTGTAGTACTGCCGATACCACTCGACGAAGCGCGCGATACCAGTCTCCACGGTTGTATCCGGGCGGAATCCCACGGCCTGTTCGAGCGACTCGGTGTTGGCGGAGGTGGCCGGCACGTCGCCGTCCTGCATCGGCAGCAGGTCGAGCTTGGCCTTCTTGCCAAGGCATTGCTCCAGCACCTCGATGTAGCGCATGAGCTGCACCGGGTTGTTGTTGCCGATGTTGAAGATTCGGAACGGTGCGTAGCTGGTCGCCGGATCGGGCTGGTTGCCGGACCATTGCGGATTGGGTGCAGCCGTGTTGTCGATAACACGCACCACGCCCTCGACGATGTCGTCGATATAGGTAAAGTCGCGCACCATCTTGCCTTCATTGAAGACCGGGATCGGCGCGCCTTCGAGAATGCCCTTGGTGAACTTGAACAGCGCCATGTCCGGCCGGCCCCACGGGCCGTACACGGTAAAGAAGCGCAGCCCGGTGCACGGTAGTTTATAAAGATGCGCATAACTGTGCGCCATGAGCTCGTTGGCCTTCTTGGTAGCGGCATACAGCGACACCGGATGATCCACGTTGTTGTGCTCGGAGAACGGCATGTTGGTGTTGGCGCCGTACACCGAACTGGATGAGGCAAACACCAGGTGCTTCACGCCGGAATGCCGGCAGCCTTCCAGCACGTTGCAGAATCCCACCACATTCGCGTCGATGTAGGCATGCGGGTTCTCGATCGAGTAACGTACACCGGCCTGCGCCGCCAGGTTCATGACCGCGTCGAACTTCTCGCGCTTGAACATCTTCTCCATGCCGGCCCGATCGGAAATATCGAGCTTGTCGAAGGTGAAATTCTTGTGCCCGGAGAAACGCTTGAGGCGCGCCTCCTTGAGCGTGACGTCGTAGTAGTCGTTCATGTTGTCGACGCCATAAACGCTATCGCCACGCGCCAGCAACCGCAGGGCCAGTGTCGAACCGATAAACCCGGCGACGCCGGTGATCATGACTTTCATGGGCATTCCTTTTCGTTCTTTAAATTGTAAAAAAATATTCTCAGGTGGCCGTGTGGGGCTGCTAGCTGGGACGCGGCAGCTTGAAGCGCTGTCCGCGAAACTGCAGAACGACACCATCGTGCACAATTTCCTCGACCACCACCCCGCCCTCGATGCGCGCGCCCTGTTGCACCGGACGGTTGTTAATATAAAGGATACGCTGGGATTGATCCGGCGAATAGACATGAATGTTCACGGCCAGCGGCGGCAGGCTGCTGCGGAAAGCTGGCGGCAGGCTGCTGAGCCACGGCGCTTCGCCGGTGCCCGTCACCGGTTGATCTGCCGCAACGCGGGACGCATCCGCAGATGACGGCGCGCTTGCTCTGGCCGGTTTTTCCGGCGACGGAGCGGCCTGAATGCGGGAGCGCGCCTGGCTGTCCGGCGCTGACGCAGGGGCAATCGTGGTATCGAGCTGGTCCGCACCAATCGCGCTGACTGCTGACGGGGCCGATGTCTCGACAGGCGCGGTTGCCAAGGGTGGCGGCACCGGTTCGCGCAGACTGAACAGCAGCACGCCGATGGCCAGAGTCAGGAGCAGCAACGTCGCCAGCACCGCTACCGCAAACCCGGTCAGGCGCGGTTTGGCATTCGGCGAGGCATTACGAAAAATCAGGTCGCGTCCGAGGCTGCGCTGGCGCTCGGACTTCTTCAGGGCATCCAGAATCGATGACATCTAAGGAAGGCAAGCCTGCACAAGATTAGCCATATTAGGGAAGGCAAGCCTGCACAAAAATAGCCATTTTAGGGAAGCACGCCTGCACAAAATTAACCATATTTTAGAGAAGCACGCCTGCACAAGAATATCCATTTAGCGGACTTCCGCTTGGGCCGAACCGGTCAATACCGGCGCGGAGGCGTTCCCGGAGTAACTGCTGAGATAAACGAGCGTCATCTTGCCAACCAGACCATCATCCTGGAGTTGATGGCGACGCTGAAACTCTTTGACCTGCGCCTCGAGATCCGTATCGAACAACTCGCTGGTTGGCGAGGTGGCGCGCGGCAACCCATAGCGCGCCAGCGTGTCGCGCACCCACACTACCGATGCACCGCGCATACCGCGACGTATCATGCGCTCGCCAACTTCCGGCGGACTCCACAATGCCAGGTACTTTCCAAACCATAAGCGCCCGACATCACCGATGGGAAGCTCGTATCGTTGGCCAGCCAACAACAGTGTCGCGTTGTCTGCCGTCAGCTTCACAACCAGCAGGTGATGCCGCAGGCCGGCCTCGTCCGCGAGCTCGATGATCGCCGGACGATTCAGCTGGCGGAGATTGGCCCATGTTCCGGATTCAAACAAACAACGCAGCCCGACCTGGGCGGCGCGCTCGCAACCGGTGGCGCCGGAAAACTGCGCATAGTCAAAACCCCATTGCGTAAACAAGGCGCTGAATGCCGAATCGGTATCCGTCGGAATCTGCGGGTCTGCCAGGATCTGCGCGAGCGATGGAGCACGTGGCGCTTCTGGCACCACCACAGCGGGTGCGCCCGCACTCCCAGGCTGTCCTGACTGTGGCGGAACTGGAAGAACGGGTTCTGACTTGGCGAGACTGGCGGATGATTCGCCCTGTGCTGCAACGGAGGAGCCACCACTGCCCACACCGGTCCAGCGCGCGAGCAACTCCGGCTTCAACTGCCAGACACCGAATGCGCCAGCACCAACTGCCAATGCCGCCGCGAACAGCGCCGCGGCAAGCCGGCCACGCGATCGATGCCGCACCCCCGTCTCCACTTCCCGGGCCGCAGCACGCACAATGCCGACGCCGACGCGGTTCTTGCTGCGCGCATACGCCGCCAGCAGGGAACGATCGCATAGAATGTTGACGAGTCGCGGCACGCCGCCGGTCAACCAGTGCACCCAGTGGAGCGCCAACGCGCTGAACAACGGCGTTTCTGCGCCGGCCACCTGACAGCGGTGCGTGACATACGCGCGCGTCTCGGCCGGCAACAGCGCCTGCAGGTTGTAACGAGCGGTAACGCGCTGCGCCAGCTGGCGCATGTCCGGCCGGGCCAGCAACGTATTCAGCTCCGGCTGGCCCACCAGAATAATCTGCAGCAGTTTTTCCTTGGTGGTTTCGAGATTCGTCAGCAGGCGAATCTGCTCCAGCACCTCGCGGTTCAGACGGTGCGCCTCGTCCACGATCAATACCGTGCGCCGGCCCTTCGCATGGTTCTCGAGCAAGAACGAATTCAGGGTATCGATCAGCGACTTCAGGCTTTCGTCGCCCGGGCGCTGGATGTGCAGATCGTCGCACAATGCGACCATGAATTCGCGCACCGACAGAAACGGATACAGCACCAACGCCACGTCCACGGTGTCGGGCAGACGCAGGAGCATGGCCCGGATCATCAGGGTCTTGCCGGTGCCGACCTCACCGGTCAGCTGCACGAACCCGCCGCCGCCGGTGATGCCGTACATGAGATGCGCGAGCGCATCCTGATGCCGCTGACTCAGATAGAGGTAGCGCGGGTCCGGGGACAGCGCGAACGGATTTTCTTTGAGGCCGAAGTATTGGGTGTACATATTTTAGTACATGCCGGCTAGTCGAGCGCCAGCCAGAGCTTCAAGGCAGCATCCAGTTCTTTCACTTCGCCGCCTGAAATCCGGCCAATGACTTTACCGATGCGTTTCTCGGCCAGGGTGCTGATCTTGTCGACCATCACCTGACTGACCTTTTTGAGGCCGTTGGAAGAAGCCGGCTTGATTTTCAGGCGAAAGAACCGCGCTTCCTCAAGATCGCTGGTCAGCGGGCAAATTGTTACGCTCGCATGCGTTGGATTGAACAGGTCGGACTGCACCACCACGGCCGGGCGCGGTTTTCCATCGTTGCCGCGTACTGCGCACAGCACCACATCCCCGCGTTTCACTTCCATCCCGGCACATCCCCATCCCAGAAGCTATCCGGCTTCTTGCGCCGCTCGGCGCGGGCCACCAGGGCCGATTGCCGGCGCGCCTCGGCGGCCAGATCGTCCTGGTTGACCTTGGCCA
>Ga0315281_10010713_pt1 | contig 12611 bp, 9 predicted proteins | sample YL17G07_0_MG_FD_204540 | JGI IMG/M metagenome (GOLD analysis project Ga0315281, IMG submission 204540) | Sediment microbial communities from Yellowstone Lake, YNP, Wyoming, USA - YL17G07_0 | ecosystem: Environmental > Aquatic > Freshwater > Lake > Sediment | place: USA: Wyoming | collected... | reverse complement strand
CTGTCCGACGACGACGTGCTCGAGATGGCCTCCAACCTGGCCAAGGGCGTACCTTTCGCCACCCCGGTGTTCGATGGCGCCTCGGAAGTGGAAATCCGCGGCATGCTCAAGCTGGCCTATCCGGAAGACGTGGTCAAGGTCAAGGGCCTGACGGCCGCGCGCACGCAGGCGATGTTGTACGACGGGCGCACCGGCGACCAGTTCGAGCGACCCGTCACCGTGGGCTACATGCACGTGCTCAAGCTCCATCACCTGGTGGACGACAAGATGCACGCCCGCTCGACCGGCCCCTACAGCCTGGTAACGCAGCAACCGCTGGGCGGCAAGGCCCAGTTCGGCGGGCAGCGTTTCGGCGAGATGGAAGTGTGGGCGCTGGAAGCCTATGGCGCCGCCTACACGCTGCAGGAAATGCTCACCGTCAAGTCCGACGACGTGCAGGGCCGCACCAAGGTGTACGAGTCCATCGTCAAGGGCGAACACGCCATCGACGCCGGCATGCCGGAATCGTTCAATGTCCTGCTCAAGGAAATCCGTTCCCTGGGCATCGACATGGAACTTGAACGCTCCTGAGATCTTGTGGGTCAGATCACGAATTTGCGCAGCAAATTGTGCTCTGACCCCAACTGATCGAATGAACTGATTAGAAAGAAAAGGAAAGAGTCAATGAAATCACTACTCGACCTGTTCAAGCAATTCGCGCCGGACGAGCATTTCGATGCCATCCGCATCGGCATGGCCTCGCCCGAGAAGATCCGTTCCTGGTCTTTCGGCGAGGTCAAGAAGCCGGAAACCATCAACTACCGCGCCTTCAAGCCCGAGCGCGACGGCCTGTTCTGCGCCAAGATCTTCGGCCCGATCAAGGACTACGAGTGCCTGTGCGGCAAGTACAAGCGCCTCAAGCACCGCGGCGTGATTTGTGAAAAATGCGGCGTCGAGGTGACGCTGGCCAAGGTGCGCCGCGAGCGCATGGCACACATCGAACTGGCCAGCCCGGTCGCCCACATCTGGTTCCTCAAGTCGCTGCCATCGCGGCTCGGCATGGTGCTGGACATGACCCTGCGCGACATCGAACGCGTGCTGTATTTCGAAGGTTACGTGGTGACTGATCCCGGCATGACGCCGCTGGCACGCTGCCAGCTGCTGACCGAGGACGACTACCTGGCCAAGGTCGAAGAATACGGCGACGAGTTCAAGGCCAGCATGGGCGCGGAAGGCGTGCGCGACCTGCTGCGTTCGCTCGATCTCAGCAGCGAAGTCGAGAGGTTGCGCACCGAGCTCGCTACCACCGGCTCGGACACCAAGATCAAGAAAATCTCCAAGCGGCTGAAAATTCTCGAGGGTTTCCAGAAGTCCGGCATCAAGCCGGAATGGATGGTGCTGGCCGTGCTGCCGGTGCTGCCGCCGGAACTGCGCCCCCTGGTGCCGCTGGACGGCGGCCGTTTCGCCACCAGCGATTTGAACGACCTGTACCGCCGCGTCATCAACCGCAACAACCGCCTGAAGCGCCTGCTCGAACTCAAGGCGCCCGAGATCATCGTGCGCAACGAAAAGCGCATGCTGCAGGAAGCGGTGGATTCGCTGCTGGACAACGGCCGCCGCGGCAAGGCCATGACCGGCGCCAACAAGCGCCCGCTCAAGTCCCTCGCCGACATGATCAAGGGCAAGGGCGGCCGTTTCCGCCAGAACCTGTTGGGCAAGCGCGTCGACTACTCCGGCCGTTCCGTGATCGTGGTCGGTCCGCAGTTGAAGCTGCACCAGTGCGGCCTGCCGAAGAAAATGGCGGTTGAGCTGTTCAAGCCGTTCATTTTCCACAAGCTGGAAGTGCTCGGACTGGCCACCACCATCAAGGCCGCCAAGCGCATGGTGGAGGACGAGATTCCTGAAGTGTGGGACATCCTGGAAGAAGTCATCCGCGAGCATCCGGTGCTGCTGAACCGCGCACCGACCCTGCACCGCCTCGGCATCCAGGCGTTCGAGCCCATCCTGATCGAGGGCAAGGCGATCCAGTTGCATCCGCTGGTGTGCGCGGCGTTCAACGCCGACTTCGACGGCGACCAGATGGCCGTGCACGTGCCGCTGTCGCTGGAAGCGCAGATGGAAGCGCGCACGCTGATGCTGGCCAGCAACAACGTGCTGTCGCCGTCCAACGGCGAGCCGATCATCGTGCCGTCGCAGGATATCGTGCTCGGCCTGTACTACATGACGCGCGAGAAGATCAACGCCAAGGGCGAGGGCACGCTGTTCGCCAATCTGTCCGAAGTCTCACGCGCCTACGAGTCGCGCGGCGTCGAGCTGAGCGCCAAGGTGACCGTGCGCATCAAGGAAGTGGAAGTGCTGGAAGACGGCGAGCGCCGCGACAAGATCACGCGCTACGAGACCACCGTGGGGCGTGCCCTGTTGTCCGAAATCCTGCCGCCTGGCCTGCCGTTCTCCCACATCAACAAGGCGCTCAAGAAGAAGGAAATCTCCAAGCTCATCAACGCCAGCTTCCGCCGCTGCGGCCTGCGCGAGACGGTGATCTTCGCCGACAAATTGATGTACATGGGCTTTACCTTCGCCACGCGCGGCGGCATTTCCATCTGTGTCGACGACATGTTGGTCCCGACCCAGAAAGGCGCGCTCATCGCTGCTGCCGAAAGGGAAGTGCAGGAAATTGAGGCGCAGTACACCTCCGGCCTGGTGACCCAGGGCGAGCGCTACAACAAGGTGGTGGATATCTGGGGCCGCGCCGGCGACCAGGTGGCCAAGGCCATGATGGTCCAGCTCGGCACCGAGCCGGTGGTCGACCGCCACGGCAAGACCGTGAGCCAGGAGTCCTTCAACGCCATCTACATGATGGCCGACTCCGGGGCGCGCGGTTCCGCAGCGCAGATTCGCCAGCTGGCGGGCATGCGCGGCCTGATGGCGAAGCCGGACGGATCCATCATCGAAACGCCGATCACAGCGAACTTCCGTGAGGGATTGAATGTTCTACAGTACTTCATCTCCACCCACGGCGCGCGCAAGGGCTTGGCTGACACCGCGCTGAAGACCGCGAACTCCGGCTACCTCACCCGGCGTCTCGTGGATGTGACCCAGGATCTGGTGGTGACAGAGATCGACTGCGGCACCACTTTGGGCCTTTCAGTGAAGGCGCTGGTGGAAGGCGGCGAGGTGGTGGAACCCCTGCGCGAACGGATACTGGGTCGCGTAGCGGCCCTTGACGTGATCAACCCGGAAGACGGGGCAACCGTCTACGAGGCGGGCACACTGCTCGACGAAGACGTCGTGGATCACATCGAGCTCCTCGGCATCGATGAGGTCAAGGTTCGTACCCCGCTTACCTGCGAAACCCGTCATGGTCTGTGCGCCCTGTGCTATGGGCGCGATCTGGGCCGCGGGCAACCGGTGAACGTGGGCGAGGCAGTGGGCGTGATTGCGGCGCAGAGTATCGGCGAGCCAGGTACCCAGCTCACCATGCGTACCTTCCACATCGGTGGAGCGGCCTCCCGCGCTGCGGTGGCGAGCCAGATCGAGACTCGCTCGGCTGGCGTGCTGCGCTTCTCTCCGCTGATGCGTTATGTCACCAACGTGCGCGGCGAACAGATTGCGATTTCGCGTAGCGGCGAGGTCATCATTCAGGATGAGAGCGGCCGCGAACGCGAGCGCCACAAGGTTCCATACGGCGCCACCACCCTGGTAACCGACGGTGTGGCGGTGAAGGCGGGGCAGGTGCTCGCCATGTGGGATCCGCATACCCGGCCTATCATCACCGAATACGGCGGCAAGGTCCGCTTCGAGAACGTCGAGGAAGGCAGCACCGTCGCCAAGCAGATTGACGACGTAACCGGTCTGTCCACCCTTGTGGTGATCGATCCCAAGCGGCGCGGCGCGGCCCAGGCTAAAGGCCTGCGTCCGCAGGTGAAGTTGCTGGACGAGCAGGGCCAGGAAGTCAAGATGGCCGGCACCGACACGTCGGTGAACATTACCTTCCAGGTGGGATGTGTTATCACCGTGAAGGACGGTCAGCAAGCCGGCGTGGGTGAGGTGCTGGCGCGGATTCCACAGGAAACCAGCAAGACCCGGGACATTACCGGCGGTCTGCCACGGGTGGCGGAATTGTTCGAGGCCCGTTCGCCCAAGGACGCCGGCCTGTTGGCCGAGGTTACCGGCACCGTCTCCTTCGGCAAGGACACCAAGGGCAAGCAGCGCCTGGTGATCACCGATCTGGATGGGGTCGCGAACGAATACCTGATTCCCAAGGAAAAGCATGTCACGGCGCACGACGGCCAGGTGGTGAACAAGGGCGAAAGTATCGTCGACGGTCCTGCCGATCCTCACGATATCCTGCGCTTGCTCGGCGTGGAAGCGCTGGCGCGTTACATCACCGACGAAGTGCAGGATGTGTACCGGTTGCAGGGCGTGAAGATCAACGACAAGCACATCGAAGTCATCGTGCGCCAGATGCTGCGCCGGGTGCTCATCACGGATGACGGGGATACCCGCTTCATTACCGGCGAACAGGTCGAGCGCGCCGATGTACTGAAGGAAAACGAGCGGATGGAGGCCGAAGGCAAGCAGCCGGCGACGTACGATTTCGTGCTGCTCGGTATCACCAAGGCATCGCTGTCGACCGACTCGTTCATCTCCGCTGCTTCTTTCCAGGAAACCACGCGCGTGCTCACCGAGGCGGCGATCATGGGCAAGAAGGACGATCTCAGAGGCCTCAAGGAGAACGTTATCGTGGGCCGTCTCATCCCCGCCGGCACCGGGCTGGCCTACCACAACACCCGCCGCAAGCGGGCTATGGGCCTGGATATCGCGGAAGGACGGAGCATCAGCGAGGAAGCAGCAGCGGGTGATGTGCAGGACAAGGAGCAGGTTGCTTGACATCCTGCGCGTAACCCAATAAAATCGTCAGTCTTTTTAGCTGGGTGCTGCTGCGTGCAGCGGTTTCCTGACGCAAGAGCCGGGACGGCGTGACCGCCGTCCCCGTTATTTTTGGTGCCGGCGTTTGGCCCCGTGCAATTCGGGGTGGCGCCGGAATACTTATGGATTGGGACTGAAAAACAATGCCAACGATTAACCAGTTAGTGCGTAAGCCGCGTGTGGCCAAGCGTGTAAAGAGTAAAGTGCCGGCGTTGGAAAGCTGCCCGCAGAAGCGTGGCGTCTGTACCAGGGTTTACACCACTACGCCGAAAAAGCCGAACTCCGCTTTGCGCAAGGTGGCGCGTGTGCGCCTTACCAACGGTTTCGAGGTGAGCAGTTATATCGGTGGCGAAGGGCACAACCTGCAGGAACACTCGGTAGTGCTGATCCGTGGCGGCCGTGTCAAGGACTTGCCTGGCGTGCGCTACCACACCGTTCGCGGTAGCCTGGATACGGCTGGTGTGAAGGATCGTAAACAGAGCCGCTCCAAGTATGGTACGAAGCGCCCGAAGTCGGCTTAAGCGCCGGTTGCCAGGTTTGAATGCTGAATTGCGGTGCGCCAGAGTGCGCTGCATTAACGTGAGGTAGATATGCCAAGACGCAGAGAAGTGCCCAAGCGGGAAGTATTGCCGGATCCGAAGTTCGGCAGCCAGGAACTGACCAAGTTCGTCAATGTGCTGATGGAAGATGGCAAGAAGGCTGTGGCCGAGCGCATTATCTACGGCGCGTTTGCGCAGATTGCGCAAAAAAGCGGCAAGGATCCTTTGGAAGTGTTTACCTTGGCTCTCGCCAACGTGCGCCCCATGGTGGAAGTAAAGAGCCGCCGCGTCGGTGGTGCCAACTATCAGGTTCCGGTGGAGGTTCGTCCTTTGCGCCGTACCGCGCTGGCGATGCGCTGGGTGACCGAGTCGGCCCGCAAGCGCGGCGAAAAATCCATGGGATTCCGGCTGGCCGGCGAGTTGCTGGATGCTGCAGAAAATCGCGGTGGCGCCATCAAGAAGCGTGAGGAAGTGCACCGCATGGCAGAGGCCAACAAGGCGTTCTCCCATTTCCGGTTTTAATCACTGAACGGCAGAGGCGCAGAGGTGTGGCGGATTTTTCCGCGTCTCTGTGGTGAATAAATAGTTTGCAAGGTATCTAAAACGTGGCACGCAAGACTCCCATTGAACATTACCGCAACATCGGTATTAGCGCGCACATCGACGCAGGCAAGACCACGACCACTGAGCGTGTGCTTTTTTACACCGGCGTTTCGCACAAGATCGGCGAGGTGCATGACGGCGCCGCCACCATGGACTGGATGGAGCAGGAGCAGGAGCGTGGCATCACGATTACCTCCGCAGCCACCACCTGTTTCTGGAAGGGGATGGAAAAGAGCTATCCCGAGCACCGCATCAATATCATCGATACGCCGGGCCACGTGGACTTCACCATCGAGGTGGAGCGCTCAATGCGCGTGCTGGATGGTGCCTGCATGGTGTACTGCGCCGTGGGCGGCGTGCAGCCGCAGTCCGAGACGGTTTGGCGTCAAGCCAATAAATACATGGTGCCGCGTCTCGCGTTCGTGAATAAAATGGATCGTGCCGGCGCCAACTTTTTCAAGGTCTTCGACCAGATGAAGCAGCGCCTGAAGGCCAATCCCGTGGCGATACAGGTGCCGATCGGTGCGGAAGACAAATTCGAGGGTGTGGTCGATCTGCTCAAGATGAAGGCCATATACTGGGACGAGGCTTCCCAGGGCATGAAATTCGAAGAGCGTGCCATTCCCGCAGACCTCGTGGCCACATGCGATGAATGGCGCGAGAAGATGGTCGAGGCTGCGGCCGAGGCATCCGAAGAGTTGATGAACAAGTACCTCGAAGGGGGTGACTTGAGCATTGCGGAGATCAAGCACGGGCTGCGCGTGCGCACCATCAAGAACGAAATCGTGCCGATGCTGTGCGGCTCGGCGTTCAAGAACAAGGGCGTGCAAGCGATGCTGGACGGGGTGATCGACTACCTGCCTTCGCCGGCCGATATTCCCGCGATCAAGGGGCACCTCGAAAACGAACAGGAAGGCGAGCGTCACCCTTCCGATAGCGATCCATTCTCAGCGCTTGCGTTCAAGATAGCGACCGATCCGTTCGTCGGCCAGCTGACGTTTTTCCGTGTGTACTCCGGCGTGCTGAACTCCGGTGACACGATCTACAACTCGGTCAAGGGCAAGAAAGAGCGCATGGGCCGTATTCTGCTCATGCATGCCAACCAGCGCGAAGAAATCAAGGAAGTGCGCGCAGGCGACATCGCGGCGGCCGTGGGTTTGAAGGATGTGACCACCGGCGATACGCTGTGCGATCCGGACAAGGTCATTATTCTGGAACGTATGATATTTCCCGAGCCAGTGATTCACGTGGCGGTGGAGCCCAAGACCAAGGCCGACCAGGAAAAAATGGGCATCGCTCTCAACCGTCTGGCGCAGGAAGACCCATCGTTCCGCGTGCGTAGCGACGAGGAGTCCGGGCAAACCATCATTTCCGGGATGGGCGAGCTGCATCTGGAGATCATTGTCGACCGCATGAGGCGGGAGTTCGGTGTCGAGGCTAATGTTGGTGCGCCGCAAGTCGCTTACCGCGAGGCAATCAAGAAGTCGGTCGAGATCGAGGGCAAGTTCGTCAAACAGTCCGGCGGTAAGGGACAGTACGGTCACGTTTGGCTAAAAATGGAGCCGAATGAGCCGGGCAAGGGTTATGAGTTCATCGATGCCATCAAGGGCGGCACGGTTCCGCGCGAGTTCATCCCCGCAGTGGACAAGGGGTTGCGTGAAACCCTGCCGAACGGCGTGGTGGCAGGCTTCCCGGTGGTCGACGTTAAGGTGACGCTGTTTGACGGTTCCTATCACGACGTGGATTCGAACGAAAACGCGTTCAAGATGGCCGCTTCCTTTGCATTCAAGGACGGCATGCGCAAAGCCAATCCGGTGCTGCTGGAGCCGATGATGGCGGTCGAGGTCGAAACGCCTGAGGATTATATGGGCGACGTCATGGGTGATCTGTCTTCCCGGCGTGGAATGATACAGGGCATGGACGACACCCCGTCCGGCAAGGTCATCAAGGCCGAAGTGCCGCTGGCTGAGATGTTCGGTTATTCGACCGCATTGCGGTCGGCGACGCAGGGCCGTGCGACCTACTCCATGGAATTCAAACATTATTCCGAGGCGCCGAAAAACGTCGCGGAAGCGGTTATTAACAAGAAATAACTGGTTATCGAGAGGAAATCATCATGGCAAAAGGCAAGTTCGAGCGGACGAAACCGCACGTAAACGTAGGGACGATTGGACACGTTGACCACGGCAAGACGACGCTGACGGCGGCGATCAGCACGATCCTGTCGAAGAAGTTTGGTGGTGAGGCAAAGAACTACGCCGACATTGATTCCGCTCCCGAAGAAAAGGCGCGCGGCATCACCATCAACACCGCGCACGTCGAATACGAAACTGCAAAACGTCACTACGCCCACGTAGACTGCCCGGGCCATGCCGACTACATCAAGAACATGATCACCGGTGCCGCGCAAATGGACGGCGCCATCCTGGTCGTGTCTGCCGCCGACGGCCCGATGCCGCAAACGCGCGAGCACATCCTGCTCGCCCGTCAGGTCGGCGTACCCTACATCATCGTCTACATGAACAAAGCCGACATGGTGGACGACCCGGAACTGCTTGAACTGGTCGAAATGGAAGTGCGCGAGCTCCTCTCCAAATACGAATTCCCTGGTGACGACACCCCCATCATCATCGGCAGTGCGCTGAAAGCGCTGGAAGGCGACCAATCAGAAATCGGCGAGCCCTCCATCCTCCGCCTGGCGGACGCTCTGGACAGCTACATTCCTGAACCCAAGCGCGCCATTGACGGCCCGTTCCTCATGCCGGTGGAAGACGTATTCTCCATCTCCGGTCGCGGCACTGTCGTCACCGGCCGGATCGAGCGCGGCGTCGTCAAGGTTGGCGAAGAAGTCGAAATCGTCGGTCTCAAGCCCACGGTCAAGACCACCTGCACCGGCGTCGAAATGTTCCGCAAGCTGCTCGACCAGGGCCAGGCGGGCGACAACGTCGGCATACTGCTGCGCGGCACCAAGCGTGAAGACGTCGAGCGCGGCCAGGTACTGTCCAAGCCCGGTTCCATCACGCCGCACACCAAATTCACGGCCGAGATCTACGTCCTCAGCAAAGACGAAGGCGGTCGCCACACCCCGTTCTTCAATGGCTACCGTCCGCAGTTCTTCTTCCGCACCACTGACGTCACCGGTGCGGTGGAGTTGCCGGCCGGCACCGAAATGGTGATGCCGGGCGACAACGTCTCGGTCACGGTTGCGCTGATTGCGCCGGTTGCGATGGAAGAAGGCCTGCGCTTCGCGATTCGCGAAGGCGGCCGCACCGTTGGCGCCGGCGTGGTGGCGAAGGTTATTGAATAGCGGGGGCCAGGGGCTGGGGGCTGGGGACTTGGACCGGTTGGTTCTTCCCTGGCCCCTAATCCCTGACCCCTAGCCCCTTGGAAGTTTCATAGGCCAGTAGCTCAATTGGCAGAGCGTCGGTCTCCAAAACCGAAGGTTGGGGGTTCGATGCCCTCCTGGCCTGCCATATTGCGAGCGCCCCGCACAGCGGGCGCATGCTAAAAAAGGTATTGCGGCGGTGAAGTGTGCCGCTGCGCAATGTTATGGCAGATAAAATCAAGCTGGTTGCAGCGTTCCTCCTGGTCGTCGCGGGCATAGGGGGGTTTTACTATTGGTCCGAGAGCGCTCTGGTGCTCAGGGTCGCCTCCGTGCTGGCGGGCGTCGTTGCGGCGGTGGTCGTTGCTTGGTTTACCGAGCCGGGCAAGCGGTTCTTCGCTTTTAGCCAGGAGTCCGTGGCCGAGGCGCGCAAGGTTGTCTGGCCGACCCGCAAGGAAACGATGCAGATGACAGGGGCCGTGTTCCTGTTGGTGGTCGTGATGGCGATCTTCTTGTGGGTGGTCGATGCGAGCCTCTTGTGGGCGGTCAAAATGTTGATGGGCCGGGGGAGCTAATGGCAATGCGTTGGTATGTAGTGCACGCCTATTCCGGCTTCGAGAAGACCGTCCAGCGGACCTTGCTGGAACGCATCGAGCGCGCCGGCATGCAGGACAGGTTCGGCGAGATCATGGTGCCGGTGGAAGAAGTGGTCGAGTTGAAGACAACCAAAGTCGGGCAACAGAAAGTTCTCAGCGAGCGCAAGTTCTTTCCTGGCTATGTGCTCGTTCAGATGGAGATGACCGACGACACTTGGCATCTGGTCAAGAGTACGCCGAAAGTGACCGGATTCATCGGCGGAACGGCGACCAAGCCGACGCCCATCAGCGACAAGGAAGTCGAGAACATCCTCAAGCAAATCCAGGAAGGCGTGGAGAAACCCAAACCCAAGGTGCTGTTCGAGGTGGGTGAGGCGGTGCGCGTTACGGAAGGGCCGTTCACGGATTTCCACGGCAACGTGGAAGATGTCAACTACGACAAGAGCAAGATACGCGTGTCGGTCTTGATCTTCGGCCGCGCCACACCGGTCGAGCTCGATTTCAGTCAGGTGGAAAAAGCGTAGTCGCGGCCACGCTTCGGCGTGGCGCCAGAGTTTGCCGGGGTGGGGTGGATATGTTTTTCGCGCCACTTGACCCGGCGGAAGTGAGCCAGGGCACTCAAAAAATCCTGGCAAGAGGAGCGCAAGTAGGCGATCAAGCCGAAAGCGCGCTGGTACTCACCCAAGTCAAGGAAACGCAAGTCATGGCAAAGAAAATCGTCGGCTACGTCAAGCTGCAAGTGCCCGCCGGCAAAGCCAACCCGAGCCCTCCCATCGGTCCGGCGTTGGGTCAGCGCGGCCTCAACATCATGGAATTCTGCAAGGCGTTCAATGCCCAAACCCAGGGACTGGAGCCGGGTCTGCCGATTCCGGTAGTGATCACCGCCTACGCCGACAAGAGCTTCACGTTCATCATGAAGACTCCGCCGGCTACGGTGCTGATCAAGAAAGCGGCAGGGGTGGCCAAGGGTAGCCCGCGTCCCCATACCGACAAGGTCGGCAAACTTACGCGCGCCCAGGCCGAGGACATCGCCAAGGCCAAAATGCCCGATCTCACCGCCGCCGATATGGATGCGGCAGTCCGCACCGTCGCCGGCAGCGCCCGCAGCATGGGCATCGAAGTGGAGGGTGTATAACATGGCTTCAAAGCGCTTGAATACAATCAAAACCAAAGTGGATCGCGCCAAGCTTTACGCGCTGCCCGATGCGCTCACGCTGGTCAAGGAAGTAGCCACCGCGAAATTTGACGAATCCGTCGACGTGGCCATCAACCTCGGCGTCGATGCGCGTAAATCCGACCAGCTGGTGCGCGGTTCCGTGGTGCTGCCGAAGGGCACCGGCAAGACCGTTCGCGTCGCCGTGTTTGCCCAGGGCGATGCGGCAAAGGCAGCAACGGACGCCGGCGCCGACATCGTCGGTTTCGACGATCTGGCTGCTGATATCAAAGCCGGTAAAATGGATTTCGACATCGTTATCGCAAGTCCGGATGCCATGCGCGTGGTTGGCCAGTTGGGCCAGATATTAGGTCCGCGCGGCCTGATGCCCAACCCCAAGGTGGGCACGGTTACGCCTGACGTGGCAACCGCCGTCAGGAACGCCAAGGCCGGCCAGGTGCAGTACCGTACCGACAAGGGCGGCATTGTGCAGTGCACCATCGGCCGCGCGTCTTTCAGCGTCGATGCGCTGCGCGAGAACCTGCTGGTGCTGGTCGACGCATTGAACAAGGCCAAGCCTGCCGCGGCCAAGGGCGTTTACCTGAAAAAAATCTCCGTTTCCAGCACCATGGGTGTCGGCATACGGGTGGATCAGTCGAGCTTGGCTGCGTAAGAGACATCAGGAAACATCGGGCGGGCGGAAACCCTTCGGTTTGCGTCCTGTCCAACAGTGACTTTGGGCTGCCGGGGCGACTCGGCAGGTTATCAAAGACCGTAGGGATTGCCGGGTGAGGCGGGCGGTGTCGGGTATAAAACCTCGATGTCGCCAATCGGGCCTGGCAGTTTAATTTTCGAAGAGTTCCGGGGTGCCGGGTAGTGGTGCTTAAACCACCTTCCCTGCTCCCCGTTGCTCGCTGGCGGAACCCTACGCAGATGGCGTACCCCGAAACAGGAACAGGTTTCTCCTGAGGAAAGGTCGCCGTACAGCTGGTTTCGGGTTTCAACGATCCCTCCGGGTTTTAATTCCCGGTACGGACTTTGTGAAACCTGGGGCTGAAGTTAACGGAAGGAGGAAGGACCTTGGGTCTCAATCTCGAAGAGAAGAAAGCGGTAGTGGCCGAGGTGAACGCCGAATTGGCGGGCGCCCAGACGGTCGTTATTGCGGAATACAGCGGTTTGGAAGTGGGCGATATGACCCGGTTGCGCGCCAATGCGCGTGGAGCCGGCGTGTATCTGCGCGTGCTGAAGAACACTCTGGCACGCCGCGCGGTCGCGGAAACGCCTTTTGCCGGTCTGGCCCCCCACCTGGTGGGCCCGCTGGCGTATGGCATTTCCAAGGATCCGGTGGCGGCTGCCAAGGTGTTGCACGATTTCGCCAAGGGCAACGACAAGTTCGTCGTCAAGGCCGGCGCGATGGCAAATTACGTGATGTCCGCCAAGGATGTCGCGAATCTTGCCAGCATGCCGAGCCGCGATGAGTTGCTGGCGAG
>Ga0315281_10010712_pt1 | contig 12611 bp, 10 predicted proteins | sample YL17G07_0_MG_FD_204540 | JGI IMG/M metagenome (GOLD analysis project Ga0315281, IMG submission 204540) | Sediment microbial communities from Yellowstone Lake, YNP, Wyoming, USA - YL17G07_0 | ecosystem: Environmental > Aquatic > Freshwater > Lake > Sediment | place: USA: Wyoming | collected... | reverse complement strand
GAATTCGGCCTCCCCGGCACCGTGGCCTGGATCGAAGTCATCGGCGTGGACCCGGCCTACCGCCACAAAGGCGTCGCCGCCGAGCTGATGGAGCATTTCACTTCTTCCGCGAACGACCACGGCATCCGCACCGTCTTCACCCTGGTCGCCAAGGACAATCCGGAAATGGAAAAGTTTTTCTCCAAGGCCGGCTTCACCCAGGGCGAGATGCTGCACTTCAAAAGGGAAGTCGCGGCTGCTGTTTAGCGCCGGGCGGAACGCCGCCCGCTTGCCGCTGTGCTCCTGTTTTTTTTGACGTTGGTTTTGTGTCTCTTCGCTTCTCCCGGGCTCCAGGAAGAAGCGTTCGCCGCGCAGTCCCGCGCACTCGCGGGCCTTCCTTGGCATGAGGAACCGCCGCAAGTTTGCTATTCTGTTTGTGCCGGCTTTTCTTTCCGCGTAATTTTCCGGGACGGAAGGGCGGACACGGAACGCAGTTTCGGGATGGCGGGCTATGAAATCGAAAGTAGTGGTCATGAAATTCGGCGGCACCTCGGTGGGCGACGCCGCGTGCATCGCGCGTTCGGCAAAAATTGTCGCGGACGCGGCCAGGGAGTCTTCCGTCGTCGCCGTCGTTTCCGCCATGAGCGGCGTGACCAACCGCCTGATTGCCGCCGCGCGCCAGGCCGAGTCCGGCGACCGCGAAGCCGGCGGCGTTCTCCTCGCCGCCTTGCGCCAGCAGCATGAGGCCGCGCTGGCCGCTCTCACCGCCTCGCAAGCGGCCCGCGAGTCCGTCCAGAAGCAGCTCGATGAAATTTTCGCCGAAGGCCAGCGCCTCTATGACGGCACCGCGCTCCTGCAGGAACTCACCCCGCGCACGCTCGACGCCGTCTCCAGCCTCGGCGAGCGCCTCTCCGCTCCGCTCTTTGCCGCCGCCCTCGAAGAACTCGGCGCGCGCAGCGCCGCCGTCAGCGCCACCGAACTCATCATCACCGACAATTGCCACGGCGGCGCCGAACCGCGCATGGACCTCACCCGCGAGCGCTGCGAAGCCGTTCTGCGCCCGCAACTGGAAAAGGGAATCGTCCCCGTCGTCACCGGCTTCCTCGGCGCCACCGCCGAAGGCGTGCTCACCACGCTCGGCCGCGGCGGCTCCGACTATTCCGGCACGATTCTCGGCGCCGCGCTCAACGCCAATGAAATCATCATCTGGACCGACGTCAACGGCGTGCTCACCGCCGACCCGCGCCTCGTTCCCGAGGCGCGCACCATTCTCGAAGTTTCCTACCGCGAAGCCGCCGAGCTGGCCTATTTCGGCGCCAAGGTGCTGCATCCCAAAACGCTGCGCGAAGTGATTCCCGCCGGCATTCCCGTGTGGATCCGCAACAGCTTCGCTCCCGAGCAAACCGGCACGGTCATCACCCAGCAGGGCCGCAGCATCGGCGGCGGCGTCAAAGCCCTCACCGCCATCCGCGACGTCACTCTCATCAGCGTGGGCGGCCCGGGCATTGTCGGCGTACCGGACGTGGTGGGGCGCACGTTTTCGATCACCTCGCAGCTGCGTTCGAGCGTGCTGCTGATTTCGCAGTCCTCCTCGCAGAACGACATCTGCTTCATCGTCGCCGCGCCGGACGCCAAGCCCGTCGTGGACGCGCTGCGCCGCGAATTCGCCCGCGACCTGGCCCACCACGTCGTCGAGCACGTCAACCTGCAGCCGGGCATCGCCATCGTCGCCGCCGTCGGCGAAAACATGCACGGCACGCCGGGCGTCGCCGGGCGCACCTTCAGCGCGCTGGGCCGCGAAGGCATCAACATCATTGCCATTGCCCAGGGCTCTTCGGAAACGAACATTTCCTTTGTCGTCGAGGAAAAACAGGCCAAGGCCGCGCTGCTCGCCGTGCACCGCGAATTCGGCCTGCACGCGCCCGCCGCGGTTTGATTCCTACGGCTTTGTCGCGCTCACGCGGAACAGCGTGAATGATGCGAAAAATCTTCCTTCGCGGAGCCGTTGCTCGATTTCCGCTTCCCAGCGGATTTGCTCCGCATGGGTGATGGCTCCGGCCTTTTGCGCCTGCGCGGCAATATCCCGGAATCCCATCGCCGGGTCGCTCCACTCCTCGGCCGAGAGATTCAGTTGCATCGTGTTGACCTGGATATTCGCCAGTCCGGCGTCGTGCATCGCCGCGGGGAGCTGCCGCCCGATCCAGCCGTTGGGCAGCATGTCGCAGAAATGCCGCGTGATTCTGCGGGTCACGTCGCGGTCCGATGCGTCAATGAGGAACGTGTCCCAGTCCTGCTCGGCAATCAGCACGGTTCCTCCGCTCTTGGTGACCCGGACCATTTCCCGGAGCGGTGGCAGCGGCGCCGGCAGGTGCTGGAAGAGCAGGGCGGCCATGGACCAGTCGAATGTGTCATTGGGAAAATCCAGATGGTGCGCATCACCCTGGCGAAACTCGAGAGCCAGGCCCAGCCCGCTGCTCCGCTTCCGCGCCTCCTCCACCATGGCGCTGCTGTAGTCCACCCCCACGACTTTTCCGCCGGGCCCCACGAGGCCGGCCAGCGAATGCAGCATGACCCCCGTGCCGCAGCCCACATCGAGCACGGACATGCCCGGTCGTATGCCTGCATAGTACTGCGCGGCATGGGTGCGCAGAAATTCCAGCAGGCGTTTTCTGCTGGCGTCCAGGAAATGAATGAACCATTGCGGATCCGTGCGGTCCACATTCGACCACTGGTCGTGCCATGCGTGGTTGGTCATTTCGAGCCTCCTGGATGCGCGCGAGTTCTTCTATCCCGAAATCTTCACTTCGCCGATCTGGATGACCGGCTGCGTGTTGGTGTAGTTGGGGATGTCGGCCAGAATCGCCGGCGCATGCGGCCCGAACCCCGCCCCGAACGCCTCCAGGGAGTCGAACAGCAGGTGCCCCGCGGCCAGATACACCGGCGGCGTTCCCGGCGGCATGCTGCCCAGGCCCTGCTCGACGGTCACGCCTTTCAGCGCCGCCCCCACTTTTTCCCGCACCAGGGGAATGTGCTTGCTGAGGTAGTAGTCCATGTCGAACCGGCTTCCCGCCGTGTTGGGATACAGCACGCTGACCTTGATCATGATGGTTTCCTCCCCGGAAACAGGACCGAGTATATAAAACAGAGCCGCGTCAAAACATCCGCAAGAGCCGCTTGTTTCCTTCCGCGAACTCCTCTTCCCGCGCAATCAGGCTGACCACCAGATAACCCTCGCGCGGAAAATCGTAAAAATGCCCCGGATGCGCGTACACGCCGTGCGTTTCAAGCAGCTCGATGGCCAGCTCCTCGTCCGTGCGCGTCGCCGGCACGCGCAGCACCGCGTACCAGCCGCCCTCCACCTCCAGCCGCGCGCAGGATTTCTGCGCCGCCAGTTGCCGGTCCAGCTCCGCCAGATTCGTCCGCACCCGCGCCAGCAACTGCCGCTGAAACCCGCGCCGCAGCTCCAGAAACGCGGGCAGCGCCAGTTGCACGGGAGTGTTCACGGAAAGATAGGTGTCCGCGATCACTTCGATCCGCTCCAGCGCCGCCTTCTTCCATTCCTCCGGGCCGCTGGCCACGAGCCATGCCGCTTTCATCTGCGGCAGCCCGCAAATTTTCGAAAGCCCGCTCAGCGTGAACGTCAGCGCGCGCGTGTTCGCCACGAAGATCGCCGCCGGTCCCCCCGCCAGCGCAAAATCCAGGAACACTTCATCGGCAATCAGCGCGATCTTCCTCGCCGCGCAAAGTTCATCGAGCCGCGCCATCTCCAACGCCTTGCAGAAATGCCCCGTGGGATTATTGGGATGCACCACGAGCACTGCCCGCGTGCGCGGCGTCAGCGCCTGCTCCAAAGTATGAAAATCAATCTGCCAGCCGTGCTCATGCACCAGCGGATAGCGCACCACACGCACATCCTGAATCTCCGCCAGAAAATCGAAGAGCGGATAACTCGGCGCGGGAACCAGGATCTCGTCTCCCGGATTACATAGCGCCCGAAAAATAAACGAGTAAGCTTCGCTGGTGCTGGCCGTCAGGCAGATATCCCCCGCGGCAACTTCCACGCCGCGCTCCCGGTAATAGTCCGCCACGGCCCGTCGCGCCGATTCCATCCCCTGCGCATCCGGTTCATAGCCCAGCGCCGCCGGATTGGCCAGCGCCCGCAGTATCGCTTCGCTCTCGCAGCCAATGCCCACCGCCGCAGGATTCGACGCGCTGAGGTCCAGCAGCGCCTTGCCCGCCGCGCGATGCCGCGCCAGCGCCTCGCTCAGGCGGTTGGGCGCAAGATTCCAGTTGGTGCGGTCGGCAAACATGGTCCTTCCCGGCAACGCGCAAGGGTATCACGGCTTCGCTGGCGCATGCCGCCTTCCTGTTACCTTTTTGAAACTCATGTTTTTATGCCGGTCCGATCGCGGCAATTCTTGTAGTACGTTGGGTGCACTCACCGGCGCGAAACTCTTCTGGGGATGCCGGTGAAAGAATTTCGATTCGCGATGCGTGGGCGGGGAGGTCGCAAATGGTTTCTTCTTTCAAGAATGCGGTGGCAACCGTGCTCGGATGTCTCTTGGTTGCGAGCGTTGCGCTGGGGCAGTCCGGCGCCTCCAGGAGCGGGGGGCACGCCGCCGCGGAGCAGGCGGTGACCAAACTCGAGCAGGAATGGCTGGCGCTGCAAACCACGCATGAGTGGTCCAAGCTCCTCCGTTTCGTCGCCGACGACTTCATTCTGGTCGAGTCGGAAGGGAAGATCCGCGACCGGGAAGCGATGATCAAGGAATATAAGGAAGACTCGCCGAATACGGTCAGCGTCAAGATGGTTTATCTTGCCGTGCATGCCGCCGCCGACAACGTGGTGGTCGCTACGGGCCAGGATGACATCACCTTCAAGGACAAAACCGGCAAGCCCGCGCACCGCTTCGAGCGCTTCACCGACACCTGGGTGCTGCGCGAAGGCCATTGGCTTTGCGTGGCCGAGCAGATCGTCGTCATCTACCTCTGATCCCTTGCCGCCCGGCACGCGAATGATCCGTACTCGTTTGCTTTTTTCCTGAGCAGTCTGCCGAAAAATCCCCCGCATGTCATTCCGAGGAGCCGCAGGCGACGAGGAATCTGCTTTTCTCCTGGCATTCGGCAATCCCAAGACCCCTCCCCGGTCCCGCGAGGACAGCAAGAAACTCTTCAGCAAGCTGTCAGGGAACTGGGGCAAATGCCCCTGCCGGTGGGAACCCTGCCGCAAATCCGCAGCCGCAGGGAAGGGCGCAAAAGGATATTTTCTCCAAAGTTGTCCGTAACTACCTTATTTATCAACCCCTTGGAGATGGCCATCGCCTCTTCTGTTTGGCATTCACCGTGCTCCCTTTGTTTGCGGGACTTCATCCAATTTTTGGCCAGAAGTTTCTTCGGGAGGTGTAAGTCCATGCCAAAACATACGCAACCGCAACCGCAGCAGCCGCCACGGCCGCTTCCTTCCGTAGCGCCCGCGGCCCAGTGGACCACGCGCGGGGTCGTGCTTCTGGCCCTGTCTGTGTTCATCGCCGGAATCGGCGTCGGCGCTTTGACGCGCAGCGAAGCCCCCGTTCCCGTCGCCGGCGTGGCCGCTGCGGCCATGCCTCCCTCGGCTTCCCCCGCGCCCCCTGCGGCTCAGCCGTTTACACCCGAAACGCTGAATGCCGTCGCCGGGCCGCTTCTCGCCGCGATCAAAGCCAATCCCCGGGACACGGGCGCGCTGACCGAACTGGGCAATCTTTACTATGACCGCAAGCAGTACAAGGAAGCGATCGAGTATTACCGGCGCGCGGCGGATGGGGATCCGAAGAATCCTGACTTGCTCACCGATCTGGGCACGGCGCTTTGGTATTCCGGCTCGGCGGAAAAAGCCATCGCGGAATACAACAAAGCTCTCGCGCTCCGTCCCGATTACCCGGCCACGCTGATGAATCTGGGCATCGTGCGCATGGATGGTTTGCAGGACTACCCTGGGGCCATCACCGCCTGGAAGAAGCTGCTGCAGGCCAATCCCGCCTTTGCCCAGCGCGACAAAGTCGCGGGCCTGATTGCCCAGGCGGAAAACAAACTGAAATAGTCTTCCCGGGGACTTCCTATTGGGGTTCCGGGACGTCCGCCCGGGGATAGGCCTTTTCGGGACAACTCACGCCGCGCCGTCATCCGCACACAAAAAAAGCGGGAAGGGCATTACCCCTTCCCGCTTGTCGTTCCGTAATCGGCTTAGTTAAACCGCACATACTCGAAATTCATCGGCTGCTGATTGATCCCGCGAATCGGCGGCGCGATCCAGTTGGCGAATTTTCCCGGTTCGATCACCCGCCCGGTCATCAGCGACTCCACGAACGCGTGGTCCGCCGCACTCGGCAGCCACTTGTCCCGCCGGTTGTTCCAGCTCTCTTCGCTGAGCACGTCCCCCTCGGGGCTGATGTGCTGCCCGGCGAAATTGCCGATAGCCCGGTGAAAACCCTTGTGCGGCAGCGTCAGCCGGAAGGGAATCCCGTTCTTCTCGATGATCCCGTTCCAGCGGGTCACCCCGGCCTGAATTTCGTGAATGTAATCGTCGCGCAGCCGCTCGTTGATGCTGGTCAGCGCGGGAATGTTGCGCGAGACGATCTTGCCCCCGGAAACTTCCAGCACCGGATATTCCGCATCCTTCAGGATGTGGTCGTCGTCAATCGTGGTCTCTTCGTAGCGCCCCTTCAGCCCCGTCGTGTAATACGTGGCTGCGTTCGAGGACGCGTCCGAGCCGAACAGATCGACGGTCACGCTGAAATGGAAATTCAGATAGCGCTGAATGGTCTGCAAATCGATCACGCCTAGCGCGCGCACGTCCGATGGATCCTCCACCTTGTGCTCGTTCATCACTTCGCAGGTGCGCTGCAGAATCCGCGCCACGCCCGTCTCCCCCACGAACATGTGATGCGCCTCTTCGGTCAGCATGAAGCGGCAAGTGCGCGCCAATGGATCGAAGCCCGATTCGGCCAGCGCGCACAATTGAAACTTGCCGTCGCGGTCCGTGAAAAACGTGAACATATAAAACGCCAGCCAGTCCGGCGTGGGCTCGTTGAACGCTCCCAGAATGCGCGGATTGTCCGCGTCGCCCGAACGCCGCTCCAGCAGCGATTCGGCCTCCTCGCGCCCGTCCCGCCCGAAATAGCGGTGCAGCAGGTACACCATGGCCCACAGGTGCCGCCCTTCCTCCACGTTCACCTGAAAAATGTTGCGCAGATCATAGAGCGAAGGGCACGACCCGCCCAGCAGCCGCTGCTGCTCCACCGACGCCGGCTCCGTGTCTCCCTGCGTCACGATCACCCGCCGCAGCGTCGAGCGGTACTCTCCCGGAATTTCCTGCCACGCTGGCGTCCCCTTGTGAATCCCGAAATTCACCTGCCGGTTCTGGTCCCGCGGCTGCAAGAAAATTCCCCAGCGGTATTCCGGCATTTTCACGTAGCCGAACTGCGCCCAGCCGTCCGGCTCCACGCTGATGGCCGTGCGCAGATAGACCTCGAGTTCCTTGCTTTCATCCGGACCCATGTCGTACCACCAGTCCAGATAGGCCGGCTGCCAGTGCTCCAACGCGCGCTGCAGGACGCGGTCGCGCCCCAGGTCCACGTTATTGGGAATTTTTTCTGTGTAATCAATCATGCCGTTCTCCAGATGAATGTTGTGCCGGGCGCGAACCCGGCCTTGCTCTTGGCCCTAAACCCGCTCCCAGTCGTACTTCACCGGCGCGCCCGTGCCATACACCTTCAGCGCTCCCGACGGCCCCACCGCGTTCGGCCGGATGAAAATCCAGTTCTGCCAAGCCGATAGCCGCGCAAACACCCGCGTGTACATCGTCTCCTTCACCCCAAAGCGCAGATTCGCTTCCAGCCCCGTCAGCGCGTCCGGCGAAAACGCCACCCGCGACTCGATCACCTGCCGGATTTCGTCTTCCCAGTCCAGATCGTCCGGCGCCGCCGTCACGAATCCCGCCTCCAGCGCTTCCTTCGCCGAAAGTTTTTTCCCGGTGAGCGCCCGCGCAGCCTCGATCTTCCCCGCATCCTCATAGAAGCGCGCCGAAATCCGCCCCAGCCCGTTGACCATCGGCAGCGCCCCGAAATTCATTTTCGAAAGCGTCATCGCCGCCGGCTTTTCCGCCTCTTCCGAATCGCGCATGAACGTGCGGTCCGCCGCCAGCGCCAGCTCCAGCAGCGTCCCCGCGAAGCACGACCCCGGCTCCACAATCGCGAACATCGAGCGCGAGGACACATCCAGCCGCGCAAACGTCCGCCGCATCATCCCCAGCACTTCGCGCACGAACCAGTTTTTCTGATTAGCCAGGATAAAGTCGTCGTAAGCCGCCACCGCTTCCGGATTTCCCGCCGTCTTCAGCAGCCATAGCCCCGCCGAAAGCTCGTTCGTGCGCAGCCCCAGAATCGCGTCATCGAGTTCCCGCGTCATCGCCAGCGGCCACCAGTCCACTCCCGCCGCCAGCGCCTGCTCCACCGTGCAATCCCCGGCGCTTTCCGGCGCGCGCACCGTCAGCGTCACCGTGCGCGCCGCGCGGTCCACCTGCGCATCCACGTATTTGTAATGCCGCCCCGCCGCGTCAATCGTCGCCTGCAGCGGCGTCAGCGCAATGCCCTTCGCCCCCAATGGACGGTCGCTCTTCTCCGCCAGCTCCAGCGCCCGCTGCTTCACCCGCTCCGCGAACTGCTGCGTCTTCACCACTTCGTCCACCAGGCCCCAGTCCTTGGCCCGCTGTCCGCGCACCCCTTCCGACGTCGTGCAGAAAATATCCGCCAGGTCGCGCCGCACCTTGCGCTTGTCCGTCACCCGCGTCAGCCCGCCCGTTCCCGGCAGCACCCCCAGCAGCGGCAGCTCCGGCAAACTCACCGCCGACGAGCGGTCGTCCACCAGAATGATTTCGTCGCAGGCCAGCGCCAGCTCGTACCCGCCTCCCGCCGTCGTCCCGTTGCACGCCGCCAGGAACTTGAGTCCCGAATGCGCGCTCGCGTCCTCGATCCCGTTGCGCGTCTCGTTCGTGAATTTGCAGAAGTTCACCTTCCACGCGTGCGAGGAAAGCCCCAGCATGTAAATGTTCGCGCCCGAACAGAAAATCCGGCTCTTCGCGCTGGTCATCATCACCGCGCGCACCTCCGGATGCTCGAAGCGAATCCGCTGCACCGCGTCGTGCAACTCGATGTCCACGCCCAGGTCGTAGGAGTTCAGCTTCATCTTGTAGCCCGGACGAATCCCGCCCTCTTCGTTGATGTCCAGCGTGAACGTGGCCACCGCTCCGTCGAAGGAAAGCTTCCAGTGCTTGTAGCGCGCGGGCTCGGTCCGGTAATCCACTGGCTCTGCGGGAATTTGTTTTTCAGTTGTTGCTGTGGCGTCCACTCACGCCTCCTTGCTGATCTCTGTCAGTCTCGGTCTGTTTTTCCCTTCGCTACCGCGTAGGGTTCGTTCGCCCGGTGCGTTACCGCGGGGAGGGGCGTCGGATGTTATGGTCACTCCGCGCGCCGCCGATTTCAAGTCCGCTGGCCGCGCGCCGGCTGGAGGCTCTGCTCGTCTCCGGCCGCTTCGTGTTTCCGTTAAATTTGACCGTTCGTTCAAATTTCACTGTTCGATGGTAAAAGCCTCGCGCGCGGGAGTCAAGCGTTTTTGCGCGCACCCTTGCCGCCGCGGGCACGGACCCGCATATAAAAAGAGAAAAAAGTCTTGATTGTTGCTGCGTGTTCTTCAGGCTTCCTTAGCGAAATCGCCCTTGCGCCCGTCGCGCACAAAATCCATCCACCGCGGATACAGCTTCCGGAATTCCCCCACGATCATCTCGTACGGCACGTCCGGATAGCACCCCCGGTCCTGCACGTACTCCATGTGCCGCCGCCCGCCGTCGGCATACTCATGGAAAAGCGAATCCTCCCGCCCATTAAACTCCAGCGGCTGCACCCCAAACCGCTTGCACAAACTCAAATTGAACGCCGGCGTGGCCTTCACCCAGCGCTCCCCCAGAAACAACTCCGTATAGCTGTGCCACAAAAACACGTCGCTCCCGATCAACTCAATCAGCCGCTTTGTCGCCAGATGGTTGCGCACGTCCGCATATCCCACCCGCGCCGGTATCCCCGCAGCCCGCGCCGCGGCCGCCAGCAGCGCCGCCTTGGGAATGCAGAACCCGCGCTTGGCCCGCAGACAATCCGAAGCGCGAAAATAGCTCGGCTCCTCGCCCGCGTAATACGGATCGTAGAGCACCTCGTCGCGCACCGCGTTATAAAGCTTCACCGCGCGCTCCACCTCATCCCCAGCGCCCGCCGCCGCCTTCTCCGCGAACGCCCGCACCCCCGCGTCGCCGCTATCAATGAACTCCCCCGCTGCCAGGTATTTTTCCAGGTTCTCCATGCGACCAGTATCTCACGGACGGACGCTCCGCCGGAAATTCCCTTGACTTTCCGCCCCCCGCGCGGCAAAGTAATTTGAACGAACGGTCAAATTCGGACCGGGCGGAACCGCTGCCGCGAGGGACAGGCCATGAGCAAAATCCTCATCACGCTGAACGTCAACGGCCGTGCCCACGAAATCGCCTGCGAACCCAACACCCTCCTCCTCGATTGCCTCCGCCAGGACCTCGGCCTCACCGGCTCCAAGCGCGCCTGCGACGACTCCTCCTGCGGCGCCTGCACCGTGCAAATCGACGGCGTCCCCATGCTTTCCTGCGCCCTCCTGGCCGTCGGCTGCCAGGACCGCCGCATCACCACCATCGAAGGCGTCGCCGAACACGGCAGCCTCTCCGCCCTGCAAAAAGCCTATTCCGACTGGGGCGGTTCGCAGTGCGGCTTCTGCACCCCCGGTTTCATGATGACCGTGAACGCCCTCCTCAGCGAAACTCCCGATCCCACCGACGAGCAGATCGGCGCCGCGCTCTCCAGCAACCTCTGCCGCTGCACCGGCTACGTCCAGATGATCCAGGCCATCAAAGCGGCCATTCGCGCCGAGCAGCAAGGAAGGGCGGCCAAACGCGCATGAGCGACTTCTCCGTTATCGGCAAGCGCACCGCCATGGTGGACTCCTCCGGCAAAGCCACCGGTCTGGGCAAGTACACGGACGACTTCAGCGTTCCGGGAATGCTCATCGGCAAAATCCTGCATTCCCCCTATCCCCACGCGCGCATCAAAAAAATCGACGCCTCCCGCGCCCTCGCTCTCGATGGCGTCGTCGCCGTGGTCACCGGCTCGGACGCTCCCAACAAATACGGCATCCTCCCCGTCGGCCATGACGAAACCGCTCTGGCCGTCGAAATAGTCCGCTTCGTCGGCGACAACGTCGCGTGCGTGGCCGCCATCTCCGAATCCATCGCCGAAAAAGCCCTCGAACTCATCGACGTTGAATACGAGCCCATGCAGGCTTATTTCGATCCCGAAGATTCGATGAAGGCCACCGCCGATCTCATCCATCCCGAAAAGCCAGGCAACGTCGAAAAGGACTACCACCACGTTTTCGGCGACCCCGACCATGGCTTTGCCGAATCCGACGTCGTCATCGAAGGCCGCTACATCGCCAACGAAGTCACCCACGCCGCCATGGAGCCCCACTGCACCCTGGCCTCCTTCGAAATCGATTCCATCACCGGCAATCAGGGCCGCCTCACCGTGTGGTCCTCCACGCAGGTGCCTTACTACCTTCAGCACAAGCTCAGTATCGTCCTCGACATGCCCATGTCGCAGATCCGCGTCATCAAGCCCCTCGTCGGCGGCGGCTTCGGCGCCAAGAGCGAAATCATTCCTCTCGAAATCATTGCCGCCGTCGCCGCGCGCAAGGCGCAAGCCCCCGTAAAAATCACCTACACCCGCGAAGAAGTCTTCTGGGCCCATCGCGGCCGCCCCCGCACCATCGTGGACCTCAAGACCGGCGTGAAAAAAGACGGCTCCATCCGCGCCGTCGCCGCCCGCGTCGTTCAGGATGGCGGAGCCTATTGCTCCTACGGCGTGGTCACCATCCTCTATTCCGGCGCGCTGCTCGGCGCGCTCTATGACATTCCCAACATTCGCTACGACGGCTACCGCGTCCTCACCAACAAGCCCGCCTGCGGCGCCATGCGCGGCCACGGCACCGTCAATGTGCGCTTCGCTTTCGAATCCCAGCTCGATGAAGCCGCCGCGCGCATCGGCATGGACCCCGCCGCCATTCGCAACCGCAATCTCCTCAAGCCTCCCTGCCTCACCGTCAATAATCTTCGCGTGCTCAGCTACGGCCTCCCCGAGTGCATCGAAAAAGTCGTCGCCGGCTCGCGCTGGGCCGAGCGCAAGGGAAAACTCCCCCGCGGCCGCGGCCTGGGCATCGCCTGCAGCCACTACGTCAGCGGCGCCGCCAATTCCATCATCCGCTCGGATATGCCCCACTCCACCGTCAATATCAAAGTCGACCGCGACGGCGGCGTGGTCATCTACACCGGAGCCTCCGACATCGGCCAGGGCTCGGACACCATGGTCGCGCAAGTCGCCGCCGAAGTTCTGGGCTGCTACATGGCCCGCATCCGAGTCATTGCCGCGGACACCGACCTCACTCCCGTGGACATCGGCTCCTACTCCAGCCGCGTCACCTTCATGAACGGCAACGCCACCCTGCGCGCCGCCCAGGCTGCCAAAAAACTC